>Ga0209254_10005962_pt1 | contig 11203 bp, 14 predicted proteins | sample FrelakmetDIP11DI_FD_187148 | JGI IMG/M metagenome (GOLD analysis project Ga0209254, IMG submission 187148) | Freshwater lake sediment microbial communities from the University of Notre Dame, USA, for methane emissions studies - DIP11 DI (SPAdes)... | ecosystem: Environmental > Aquatic >... | reverse complement strand
GAGAACAAGGCGCAGGAAATCTACATCGTCTGCTCCGGCGAGATGATGGCCATGTACGCCGCCAACAACATCGCCAAGGGCATCGTGAAGTACGCCAACTCCGGCGGCGTCCGCTTGGCCGGCCTGATCTGCAACTCCCGCCAGACTGCCCGCGAAGACGAGCTGATCATGGAGCTGGCCCGGCAGATGGGCACCCAGATGATTCATTTCGTGCCGCGCGACAATGTGGTGCAGCGCGCCGAAATCCGCCGCATGACGGTCATCGAGTACGAGCCGCAGGCCAAGCAGGCCGACGAGTACCGCTCCCTGGCACAGAAGATCATCCACAACAAGAATCTGGTCATCCCGACGCCCATCACCATGGACGAACTGGAAGACCTGTTGATGAAGTTCGGCGTCATGGAAGAGGTAGACGAGAGCATCATCGGCAAGACCGCCTCGGAAGAAGCGATCGCCGCGTGAGCGCAGGGTGCGCTGGGCGCACCATTGCATGACCAACCCAGGGTGCGTTAGCCGAACTTTCGGTACGCACGGCGCACCCCACCATTACACAGGAGGCGTCCCATGACAGCCATGACCCGCGAGGAAACCGAGGCCCTCATCCAGGAGGTGCTGGAGGTTTATCCTGATAAAGCCAAGAAAGACCGCGCCAAGCATTTGGCGGTGAACGACCAGTCGATCGAGAAATCGAGCAAGTGCATTACCTCCAACCGCAAGTCCCTGCCCGGCGTGATGACCATTCGCGGTTGCGCCTACGCCGGTTCCAGGGGCGTGGTGTGGGGGCCGATCAAGGACATGATCCACATCTCCCACGGCCCCGTGGGTTGCGGTCAGTATTCCCGCGCCGGCCGCCGCAACTACTATATCGGCACCACGGGTGTAAACACCTTCGTCACCATGAACTTCACCTCGGATTTCCAGGAGAAGGACATCGTGTTCGGAGGCGATAAGAAGCTCGCGAAGCTGATCGGGGAAATTGAAACCCTCTTTCCTTTGAACAAGGGTATCTCCGTCCAGTCCGAGTGCCCGATCGGCCTGATCGGCGACGACATCGAGGCGGTTTCCAAGAAAGCGTCGAAGGAAATCGACAAGCCGGTCATACCGGTGCGTTGCGAAGGCTTCCGCGGCGTATCGCAGTCCCTGGGCCACCACCTCGCCAATGACGCCATACGCGACTATGTGATAGGTGCCCGTGACGGCGACAACAGCTTCGAGACCACGCCTTATGACGTGGCCGTCATCGGCGACTACAACATCGGCGGCGATGCCTGGTCTTCCCGCACCTTGCTGGAAGAGATGGGTCTGCGCGTGGTGGCGCAGTGGTCCGGCGACGGCACCTTGTCGGAGATGGAACTGACCCCGAAGGTCAAGCTCAACCTGATCCACTGCTACCGGTCGATGAACTACATCGCCCGCCATATGGAAGAAAAGTATTCGGTTCCGTGGATGGAATATAACTTCTTCGGTCCGACCAAGATCGCCGAATCCCTGCGCAAGATCGCCGCCCATTTCGACGACACCATCAAGGAAGGCGCCGAGCGTGTCATCGCCCGCTACCAGGCCGAATACGAGGCGGTCATCGCCAAGTACAAGCCGCGTTTGCAAGGCAAGAAGGTCATGCTGTTCATCGGCGGCCTGCGACCGCGCCATGTCATCGGCGCCTACGAGGATCTGGGCATGGAAGTGGTCGGCACGGGTTACGAGTTCGCCCACAACGACGATTATGATCGCACCATCAAGGAAATGGGCAATGCCACCTTGTTGTATGACGACGTGACGGGTTACGAGTTCGAGGAGTTCGTCAAGAAGATCAAGCCCGATCTGATCGGTTCCGGCATCAAGGAAAAGTACATCTTCCAGAAGATGGGCATTCCCTTCCGCCAGATGCACTCCTGGGATTATTCCGGCCCCTACCACGGCTACGACGGTTTCGCCATCTTCGCCCGGGATATGGACATGACCATCAATAATCCATGTTGGGGCAAGATCCAGCCGCCCTGGAAGGAAGCGGCAGCCAGCGCCGAGCCGGTCCGCGCGGCGGCAGGCGGTTAAGCCTTTGCTCCCCTCTCACCGGGAGAGCATCGTACGGTGGGCAGGCGCTTCGTTGCCTGCCCATCAAAACCCGCTGGGCAAACGATATAGCCGTTTGCCCACCCTACGAACCAATTTATCAACCCATAGCCTTGTCCACAGATTGGTGGCGGGCTAGGAGAAATACCATGAGCCAAGCAGTTGATAACATCAAACCCAGCTATCCCTTGTTCCGCGACGAGGAGTACAAGGATAACCTGGCCCTCAAACGCGAACTGTACGAAGAGCGTTTCCCCCAGGAGAAGATCGACGAAGTGTTCCAGTGGACGACTACCAAGGAATACCAGGACTTGAACTTCGCCCGGGAGGCCCTGACCATCAACCCGGCGAAAGCCTGTCAACCGCTCGGTGCGGTGCTGTGCGCGTTGGGCTTCGAGAAGACCCTGCCCTATGTGCATGGTTCGCAGGGTTGCGTCGCCTACTTCCGCACCTATTTCAACCGCCATTTCAAAGAACCGATTGCGTGTGTGTCCGATTCCATGACCGAGGACGCGGCGGTGTTCGGTGGTCAGAAGAACATGTTCGACGGCCTGGAAAACGCCAAGGCGCTTTACAAGCCGGACATGATCGCGGTTTCCACCACCTGCATGGCGGAAGTCATCGGCGACGACCTGAACGCCTTCATCAACAACGCCAAGAAGGAAGGCCACATCGAGCAGGATTTCCCGACGCCCTTCGCCCACACGCCGAGCTTCGTGGGCAGCCATACCACCGGTTGGGACAACATGTTCGAGGGCATCGCGCGCTACTTTACCCTCAATCACATGGAAGACAAGGTGATAGGTTCCAATGGCAAGCTCAACTTGGTTCCAGGATTTGAGACCTATCTTGGGAACTTCCGCGTCATCCACCGCATGTTGAATGAGATGGGCGTGGCGCACACCTTGCTGAGCGACCCGACCGAGGTGCTGGACACACCCGCCGACGGTCAGTTCCGCATGTATGCCGGGGGTACCACCCAAGACGAGATGAAGGACGCGCCCAACGCCATCGACACCATCCTGTTGCAGCCTTGGCAGTTGGAGAAGACCAAGAAGTTCGTCGAGGGCACCTGGAAGCACGACGTGCCGAAGCTGCACATCCCGATGGGTCTGGAGTGGACCGACGCGTTCCTGATGAAGGTCTCGGAGATCACCGGCAAGCCGATCCCGGCCTCACTGGAGATCGAGCGCGGGCGGCTGGTGGACATGATTACCGACTCCCACGCCTGGCTGCACGGCAAGAAGTTCGCCCTGTGGGGTGACGCCGACTTCGTGATGGGTTTGGTCAAGTTCCTGCTGGAAATGGGCGCCGAGCCGACCCACATCCTCTGCCACCACGCCAACAAGCGTTGGAGGAAGGCCGTGGAGGAAATCCTCAAAGCCTCGCCCTATGGCGCCAATTGCGAAGTCCACATTGGTCGGGATCTCTGGCACATGCGCTCGCTGGTGTTCACCAACAAGCCGGACTTCATGATTGGCAACTCCTATGGCAAGTTTATCCAGCGCGACACCTTGTACAAGGGTGAAGAGTTCGAGGTGCCCTTGATCCGCATCGGCTTCCCGATCTTCGACCGGCATCATCTGCATCGGCAGACGACCTTGGGTTACGAAGGCGCCATGACCATGCTGACCACCCTCGTCAACGCGGTGCTGGAGCGGCTGGACGATGAGACTCGCGGCATGGGCACGACCGACTACAACTACGACTTGGTGCGTTAAGGCTCTATAACCATGCAGGAGACGGGGTATCCGCTTCGTCTCCCGGGGCATCCATACGGTGCGGTGTGGAATCCCAAGCAAGAGCCGTGGAACCAGTGCCAATCACCGGAGACAGCCATGCCAGAAGTGATGATCAGCCGAGGCCCAAACGAAAAGCTCGTGTTCTATGTTCCGAAGAAGGATCTGGAAGAAACCATCGAGTCTTTGGAATTCGACACCCCTGAGAAGTGGGGCGGGGAGGTGGTGTTGGGTGACGGGCAGAAGTTTTTTCTCGAACCCATCACCCAACCCAAATTGCCGATTACCTTGAGGGCCAAGCGGGCCTGAGGGAAGCCAACTGTAAGGCGGGCATTAGCCCGCCAAGCAGCCTGAGGGCCTTTGTACTATGGAACGCCCATCGCACTCAACGAGGTGGACATGAACGAGCACGTTCTTACCCGTCAATTAGCCTTGCGCGTAGGCCTGGCGGCCCGTGTGCTGCCGGATGTCAGTCCCCGACATTTGCTGGAAGTGCTGATCGACAAGCTGGGGTCTCCGCTGACCGAGGAAAAGCTCAGCCACGTCACTGTGACCCAGCTCAAGACCGGCCTGGCCAGCCCGGACGGCGAGGAGGACACGGAGCATCTGGACGTGGTGTCAATCCCCAATTACAAGGAAGCCGTACGCATCCTCTGGGGCGAGGCGACGGAAATCGATTTGCCCGCGCCCGAGCCTTACGCGGAAGGGGACATGCCCGGATCCATCCGGGTGGGGATTGCCTCCAATACTGCCGAACGTATGGATGGACATTTCGGCTCCTGCCTGCGTTTCCTGGTCTACCAGGTAAGCCAGGACTCCATTCGCCTGGTCGACCTGCGCTCCACTTTGGGGGCCGATGAGTCGGACGACCGCAATGCCTTTCGCGCCGATCTCATCAGGGATTGCCAGGTCTTGTACGTGGTGTCCATCGGCGGGCCGGCGGCGGCCAAAGTCATCAAGGCAGGGATCTACCCGATGAAGCTTCCGGAGGAGGCGGAGGCCCGCGAGGTGCTGGCCAAGCTGCAAGCAATCTTGGGCGGCAGCCCGCCGCCTTGGCTGGCGAAGATCATCGGGGTGTCTGCCCGCGACAGGGTGCGTTTCGACTCGGACGAGCCCTTGGAGGGAGATGTCGGATGTTGAACGCGGAAACCATCGAGGCCATCGCCACCGAACTGGAAAGGTGTGGTTTGTCGGAGCAAAGCTTGGCAGTGCTCAGATCCAGCCATCCGAAAATCCACTTCACCTACTGCATGGACGACGATGTGGGTTTCCAAACACCTTATGCCAGCCGGCCCGGCTTCAATGTCTATCTGGTGGACGGACGCGAGCATTGCCTGAAGTTCACCGGGGACATCGGCCACGCCACCGGTTTAGTTCTGGCGGAGGTGATCGAGAATGATTAACCCGCAACCCGTAATTCATGAAGAGGCCCAAGCGGTCGAAACCGCCCGTTTCGACGGCCTGTTGTTGAGCAAGCTTTGCAAGGATACCTTGGCGGGGTCGGGTGACGCCACCTTGGTGGAACGTATCCAGAAGGCCTACCCGAATTACCCCGTGAGGCTGGCGCGGCACGGCCACGAATGGTACCGGCTGGGCGGGGTCATCAAGCCGGACAGCAGCCGCATCGCCGCCGACTTGAACGAATGGGCCGAACGCACCTTCATCGAATGCGGGCAGAATTTCAACACCTTGCTGGATTATTGCGAGGAGGGTCTGTTCCTCGCCACCCGCCACAAGGGTGTGAGCCTGTACTTGGTGGCGCAGACCGGCCCGCGCGCCGAGGACTTCGTCCAGATCGAGGTGGACAGGACGCAGGAGGTTGCGGACCGCTATCTCATCGATGCCGAGCAGCCGCCCGACGATTTGGAGGAATTGATCGATCCCTTGAATCCGAAGAAAGTCGAACCCTTCGCCGTGGGGGCTTCCCGCTACAGCTACCGGCGCAAGACCGAAGTCGCCCTGTTCATGGATGAGTTGGCCCGGCACCGGGCCAACCGCCATCCGGTGCAACGTTTCATGGACGAGTGGAACGCCAGCAGCGCGGGGCCGAAAATGGTGTTTTGCCAGGATTGGAGCGTGCGCCTCAACCAACACAAGGGCAAGCACGGCGAGCAGGTCATGAATGTCGAGGTGGTGAGCAACCGCAGCCGCGACCTACCCCGGCTGGAAAGCCCGCAAGCCAAGAAAGGCAAGGCGCTCGAGGCTTTAATCAGCCGCTTCGATAGCCAGGCCGGCTATCCCTTCGCCTGGTTCTTCTTCATGGTGAAGGGGCTGGTATCACCCCATGTCGGCGTTTCGGTACACCGGGATCTGAGCTCCGACTACGCCTATTTGCCGGACAAAGATGCCGCCGTGTTGAGGCGCTGGATAGCCAACCCTTATCTGCTCTAATCTGTGGGAGGTAGGTTTCATGTTCAAGCGCGTATCCGTGTCGACCACCACCAGCCTGATCCGGGAACGTAAACCCATCATATTCGATGTGCGCGATGCGGCGTCTTACCAAGCCGCCCATCTGCCTAACGCCATTTACTTGTCGGATCAAGCCTTAAAGTCCACCATCGAGAAGGGTGCCCGCGACCGGGCCATCTTGGTTTATTGCTATCATGGCAACGCCAGCCAAGACATGGCCAAGCTGTTCTGCAATTTCGGGTTTTCCGATGTGTACAGCCTGGACGGCGGTTTTGAATCCTGGCGCAAGGAGATGGCCGAAGCGGCCCTGTTATCTGCCGAAACGAAGCAGGAGAGCCCGGCTTGAGCCGGATTCCCGGCTGGTATCCCAGCAGTATGACCGACCCAATCTGGGTACCCATGTCCGAGGCGATCCCGGCGGCGCGACCACCGCCGCCGGCACGACTCGGGCGGTCGAGTTCCTGTTGCAGGCCGGGGCGGCTCAAACCTTGCGAGACCACGACGGCTTCACCGCGCTGGATTTGGCGGCGAACGTAGAAATACTCGAACTGCTCAGAAGCCCGCGGCGCGGTGTCCGTCGGCAAGCGTAATCAAACGAGGAAACCTCATGAAAACAGAAGAAAAAATCCGCCAACAACTGGAAACAAACCCCGTGCTGCTCTATATGAAAGGCATACCGGCCAAGCCTGAGTGCGGGTTTTCCGCCAAGGCGGTCGCCGCGCTGCAATCGACCGGTATCCCCTTCGCCTATGTCAACGTACTGGAAAATCCCTTTATCCGCGAAAAACTGCCGTCGATCTCGCGCTGGCCGACTTACCCGCAATTGTTCGTGACGGGGGAGTTGGTGGGCGGAGCGGACATCGTCGAGGAAATGAATCTCTCGGGCAGTTTGAAGCCTTTGTTGGAACAGGCCACCGCCGGCCAAACCGAGGTGTAAGCGAGTGGAAACCAGCGACATCCAACACGCCATCGAACAGGCTATCCCCGGTGCTCACGTTTTCCTGGAAGGGGAGGGCTGCGATTTTTCCGCCATCGTCGTCAGCGACAGCTTTCGCGGTTTGACACCGGTCAAACGCCAGCAAATGGTGCTGGCGCCGATGGCGGACTGGCTTTCCAGCGGGGCGCTCCATGCCTTCAGCGTCAAGGCTTACACGGGGGCGGAATGGGAAGACCGCCAGGCCATCGCGGCCGGCGGGCTCGTCCAGATTCAACTTTGAAGGCGGCTTTGAGCGAAGTCGAAGCGACGCCACTAGCCGATTGCTCAGCCTGTCCCTTCCGCGGAACCCTGCTGCCATCCGCCCGTTGCCTGCCCGGTGACAGCTGCGTGCGGGCGATCAGCGGCCGGCAAATCGACCGCTTCCTCAAACGGAACCCGGAGTTGGCGCCCGATTATCTCCACGACGAGTTTTGGGAGCGCCGCGCCATCGCCGCCCGCTATGTGCCGGCCGACGCGGTCTTGGCCCTCATCGACGACGAGGACGAAGTGGTGCGCCGGGCCGTCGCCTATCGCTTGCCGCCCGGCTATCTGGAACGCTTGCGCAATGATCCCGACCGCGAGGTGCGCATCACCGTCGCCGACCGACTGCCGGTGGAGCAATTGGAGGCGATGGTGGACGATCCGGATTATCTGGTTCGCGCCACTGTGGCCAAGCGGTTGCCTGCGGGGCGTTTGTTTCGCATGATTTGCGATCCCGATGACCAGGTGCGCAAACAGGTCGCCAAACGTCTGCCGATTCCAAGCTTGGGGCTGATGGCCCACGACCCCGACCTGCAGGTACGGCGGATCGTCGCGGAGCGTATGGATCCGGATTCGCTCGCGGTCATGCTGAACGACACCGAATGGCTGATCCGGTATATCGCGGCGGAGCGCGCTCCGCTCTCGGCAGTGAAGAAGTTGGCGGAAGATCCGGTGGAGGAGGTTCGGGAGATAGTGAGGCAGCGGTTGGAGCACGGCTGATAGAATCAAGGCAATCGTGCCAAAGACAACTGTCCAGAAAGCGAGGTTGCCATGACCTGGAATATCGCCCAAGCCAAGCAACATTTTTCGGAAGTCGTAAAACAGGCTGCGGAAGAACCGCAACTGATCTACAACCGCAATCAACCGGTGGCTGCAGTGGTCGGTGCGGAACAATTCGCTGCTTTCGAGGCTTGGCGCGAGTCTCAAGCCGAGCAACCCATGTTGGACGAAGTATTCGCCGAACTGCGCGCCTTGGCCGCCGGCGACGAAGACCCTCTGCCCGATCCGGATCGAGCCGGCAATGGCCGCGTCAACGCCTTCGTGGCACTGCTGGAAGAAGAGACGGAGTCGGATGATGTAGCTGGTTGACACCCACATCGTCAGCGAACTGCTGCGGCCTCGCCCCAATCCCGGCGTACTGCACTGGATTGCCAGCCAGCGCGAGGTCGCTTATGCCGTGATTTCGGTGGAGGAGGCCATTTTTGGTTTGAATCGCAAGAACAATCGGCCACTGCTGGAAGGTTTCGAGCGCTTCGTGGCCGAGCGCTGCACGGTATATCCGGTGACGGAAGACATCGCCCGGCGGGCGGGAATGACGCGGCGAGTTGTCGAAACGGGGTATGGTCCGCTCCCAGCCCGACATGTTGATTGCCGCCACCGCCCAAGCTCACGCGCTGACCCTGGTCACTCGCAATGTTCGCGACTTCAAGGACTGCGGCATCGGCTTGCTCAGCCCATTCACGCCTGATTTGGCTTGATGGCCGAAGCTGCGCTGAGGTACGAGGTACATCGTTTGCAATGATGCGCTTCACTGCGTTCAGCACATCCTAAAGCCCTCGCGGCAGTCCGGAAGCTGGCCGACGATGCCGCGCCGAGGAAGTTCGGGAAATCGTCAGACAAGCGATTGGAACAGGGACGCTAGGGGTAGGATGCGGTGAGCGCGCGAACCCCATCGATCGGGGACGATGCGCCTTACTCCGTTCGGCACATCCTATGGCTCGGTGATCACATAATCGGCGTCGCCTACGCGGTCTTCTTGCCGAGTTCGCCGGGCAACCAGCCGGCAGCGGCGAGCAGATCCTCGACGCCGATGTCGAGAATTTCCAAGCCAATCCGCTCGCAATAGCGCTGTTCCTTGTTGGTAGGCGATTTGTTCAGCACCCAACCCTTCGGCTCCGCTGCGCCGTAGACGATATCGGCCATCACCATACGTTCCGAATCCCGGTTCAAGGGCATGCCGATCAGCAGGTACTGCTTTCCCTTGCGATATTCCTTAAGAAATGAGGGGATTGCGAACCCGCCCATGAGTTCGGTGATGTAGTCGACATAGTCGGCATCGGAAGCGATGAAGCAGGGGGAGGGCAGGGGGCTGCCCATGGGTTTGAACAGTAGCGGCAGGCTGGGATCAGCCTCCTCCTGTTGGATTTCCCGATATTGGCCACCTTCACATTGATGGATGCAAAACCGGAAGTCGGTTCCCGCGATACGGGCAAGGCCGCGAATCAGTGTGTGCGGCTGGGCGGCGTAGGATTCCTGCAACTGAGCATCGCGGTTGATGTCGACGACGTAGCGAGGTTTCCAACTGGCCAGCCAGTCGTGCAGAGCCGCGCGGGTCCAGCGGGTTTGGCCGTAGGTTTTTTCCAGAAAACGTTCGACGAAGCTCCGCCCGCGCTTGAGCTCCAGGTTCATGGCGGCGCGGGGAAATTCATACATCAGCTTGGGAGCCATGGGCCTGCCGTCGTTCATGGCGATAATCAGGCTGTCGCTGTCGGCGGGCATGGGTGCTCCGGTGTCCACCTGGGTCACATCGGCCAAGACGCCGGGGCCAAGGTAGGGAACAATGCGGTTTTCGTACAAACCGGGCAGGATTTCGTCGATCTTACTCATGGAAGGGTCTCTTTTGAGCGATTGCCGATTGTCTTATGCAGACGGCATCCCTTGCCGGGATGCGTTTGGCTGATTTCTTGGCGCTAATGAATAATGTGAGCCGTTCAGGATCAGCCCCAAGGCCGCCAGCCAGGTCTTGATTGCCGGTCGTTCAACAGGTGTGGGTTTAACATGGTTAATCTTCCGGTCCGAAACAGCGCGGATAATCAACACAGACATCGCAGGAAGGTGCCCGGCAAACATAGATGCCTTCCGACTCGCACAATTGTTTATAAAGAAACTTCTTCCATTTCATGTCTTGAGTGTTGGCGCTAGCGACGGCCGGGAAGTTATAGGCGATCAGACCACTCAAATCCTGCCGCGACCAGAGCCCCAGGTCCTGCCAGAGATGGTCGTCGCCCAGGCAGCCCGCCACCAGGATTGAGGTAAGCCAGCCGGTTTCCTCCCTTTCCGGGTAAGCGGCGCGGGCGTGCAAGTAACGGATCAGATCCTCCCGCTCCAGCATGCGGCTGAAATCGGCTCGTCGGCCCGACGAGGCCTGGGAGTGAATTTCCAGGGAATGGAAAAACGTTTGTTGCATTCTCTCGAATTCCACCGGATCCAGCCCCAGGGAATCGGGCAGTGCCCCCAAGCCGACACTCCAACTCGCCAGCATCCTGCACAGCCACTCCGTGTTGGGAGAGAGCTTGGCCGAGTTTCGCTTGAAGTAGCCGTAGTACTTCTCGCGGTTCGGGGCGTCGAACTTGGGGATGGCGTTCATGGAGGATTAGTACTCGACCAGAATGTCTTCGTCGCGGACGATAAACTGGCAGGCCAAACGCCAGGTGGCAGGCATGTCGGTGACGGCGATTTCGTCGATCTCCTTTTGGGTGATTTTGCCCAGTTCCTTGAGTACGGCGATTTCCTTTGCCGTCAGGTGGCCGCTCATTCTGGGCTTGGTGTCCACACTGCTCACTTTCACCAGGCAGGTGCCGCATTCCCCGTCCTGGCAATTGAACTGAATGGGAATTTTGTTTTCCTGCGCCAGCTTAAGCAGGGTCTGGGTATGGCTACCGGCTACGGCGTAGATGGTCTTGTCTTTGTATTCGGGACTGCTGAAAGTTACGAGTGCCATGATGGTTTTCCTCTTGATTGCATTTAC
>Ga0209254_10005960_pt1 | contig 11206 bp, 12 predicted proteins | sample FrelakmetDIP11DI_FD_187148 | JGI IMG/M metagenome (GOLD analysis project Ga0209254, IMG submission 187148) | Freshwater lake sediment microbial communities from the University of Notre Dame, USA, for methane emissions studies - DIP11 DI (SPAdes)... | ecosystem: Environmental > Aquatic >... | reverse complement strand
TGCGGCGCCGACATGTGGTAGGCGTCGCTCGATTCGCCGCTGCCGAGCAGCAGGATGGCGCCGGCCGGCGGCTTGGCCGGGGCGCGTTCGAGCAGCGCGAAGGCGCCGCCCTCGGCGACCGAGATGCCGTCGCGCGTCGCGTCGTAGGGGCGGCACGGCCGCGATGACGTCAGTTCGAGCGAGGCAAAGCCGTAGAGCGTGGTCAGGCACAGCGAATCGACCCCGCCGACGACCGCCGCGTCGATCACGCCGCAGTCGAGCAGGCGGGCGGCGGCGGCGAAGACCTTGGCGCTCGACGAGCAGGCGGTGGAGACGGAGAACGCCGGGCCTTCCAGCGCAAACCAGGCGCGCGTGAATTCGGCCAGCGAAAAAGCGTTGTGCGTCGTGCGGTAGTTGAAATCGGCCGGCAAGGCGCCGCTCGCCGGGTCACGGCGGCGGTAGGCGAGCTCGGTCTGCAGGATGCCGGCGGTACTGGTGCCGACGAAAACGCCGATGCGCCGGGTTCCGTAGCGGGCGATCGCGGCGCGCACGCGCTCGGCGAAACCGTCGGTTTCGAGCGCCAGGGCGGCCAGCCGGTTGTTGCGGCAGTCGTACCCGGCGAGCATTTCGGGCAGTTTTTGGTCGTCGACCGCAGCAACCTCGCCGATCCAGGTGTCGAGCCGCACGGTCTCGAAGGCACAGGGCTGCAAACCGCTGCGCCCGGCGCGCAAGGCGGCCAGCGTGGCAGCGAGGCCATGGCCGAGGCAGGTCGTTGCGGTGTAGCAGGAAATAAGCTGCGGAGTCACATCGGGGCTCGAATCGATCAGGCCCGAATTTTAGACCAGAACCCCGATGGCGGGCGTGGTTGGCGCCGGGTTCAGGCGGCCGGCGGCGTGTCGACGGCGGCCGCCAGCGTCACCGGGCGCAGCCCGCGTTCGGCGATGACGCGCAGCAAGCCGGGCAGGACGGCGAGAATCAGCGCTTCGCCGGTGGCCGTGCGGCCGGCGTGGCCGTCGTGCAGCAGCAGGATGTCGCCGGGCGCGAGGCGGTCGGTCAGGCGCCGGGCGACGCGCTGCGGATCGCCGTCGCGGGTATCGTAGGGGCGCCGCGTCCATGCCGCGAGGCGGAGGCCGAGGCCAGACAGCACCGGGTCGAGCAACGGGCTGCGCAGGCCGGCGGTGGGCCGGAAGAAGCGCGGCGCCATGCCGCTGAGGTCGGCCAGCGTCGCCTGGGCGGCAGCGATGTCGGCGCGCATGCGGGCCATGCCGAAGGTCGCGAACGCCCAGCTATGCGAGTCGCCGTGATTCTCGACGCGGTGGCCGCGGGCGACGATGTCGCGGCACAGTTCGGGATGCGCCCGGGCGCGCTGGCCGATGCAGAAGAAGCTGGCGGTGGCGCCGGCGGCGTCGAGCTGGTCAAGGACGCGCGGGGTGACTTCCGGGTCTGGGCCGTCGTCGATGGTCAGGGCTATTTCGCCGCGTTCTACGGCGGCGGCCGGCAGGTGCGTCAGGTTGGGGCCGAGCAGTGATGAGCGCGGCAGCAGGCCGGCGGCGGTCAGGACGAGATGGTTCAGCCCGAGCACGCCGAGCGCCCACGGCCAGCCGGCGGGGGCGGCAGCGAGGCCGAGCGCGGCGGCGCCGTGCAGCGCGACCGAGAGCTTGATGGCGGGCGAAGGTTTCCAGGGATGCGGCATGGCGTCAGGCGGAAAAGTGGCCGAGATCGAGGAAATGTTCCCACAATTGCTGCCACACCGGCCATTCGTGGCCACCGGGGATGGCGAGGCGGGCGGCCGGCGGAAAGCGCCCGGCGATCTGCACCATGCCGGCGGCGAAGCGGTCTTCGCTGCCGTAGCCGACGAAGACCGGCAAGCCGGCTGGCGGTCGCTGCAGCCAGCGCCACATGCGGAATTCCGGGTCGGCCAGTTGCTCGGGCGTCGCTTGCCAGTGGTCGAGGCCGCCGGCGCCGGCGATCGCCTTGCTGGTCAGCCGGCTGCCCGGATAGGGGGCGAACAGGCAGAGGCCGTCGACGCTGCCCGGCGTGTCGGCGGCGTGGCAGAGGGCGAGCTGGCCGCCGAGCGAAATGCCGCCTAGCCAGATCTTCCGGTAGCCCTCGCGGCGGGCCGGGGCGAGAATTTCTTCGTGCACGGCGGGCAGCGCCGTGCCGCCGGAAATGGCGCCTAAATCAAGGTCGACCGCAACCAGGTCGAGCGCCAGGCGGCGGCGGTTGGCGGCGGCGAAAAAGCCGGCGCTGACGAAATCGTCTGCCGTCATGTAGGCGCCGGGCAGCAGCACCAGCAGGTTCGGCGCGCCGGCCGTCTGGCGGCGGGTGTCCAGCGTTGCGCTCATGCGCTGGTTTCACGTGGAACGAACATCGCCGCCAGCAGCAGCGCGAGGACGGCGCCCGGCCCGACGGTGACGCCGATGGCGTGCAGCACCGGTACTTGCGACAGGCCCAGGGTGCCGAAGCCGATGGCGGTGGTCAGATTGGCGACCGCCATCGAGGCCAGCGTGTCGGGTTCGAGCCGGCCGGCGGCGCGGTCGAAGAAGAGCGCGTAGTTGGAGCCGACGGCGACGATCAGCAGCATGCCGACCAGATGCAGCAGATGCAGGCGCTCGCCGCCCAGGTGCAGGCCAGCGATGACGAGCAGCACGGCGAGCACCAGCGGCAGCAGGACGGCGGCCAGGCGCCGCGGCGAGCGCAGGGTGACGGCGAGCAACGCGACGATGGCGGCGAGCCCGGCCAGGGCGAGCAGCACGGCTTCGTGCAGGTAGTCGTTGTAGAGCTGGTTGAATTCGCCCTTGAGATCGATGACCAGCGCGCCGCTGCCGGCCAGCGCCTGGCGCAACGCGGTGCTGGCGAGTGCCGGGTCGCCGGCCGGCAGGCGCAGCGGCAGGACGGCACTCCAGCCGTTCGGGCGTTGCAGCAGCAGCGCATCGACGGCCAGCCCGAGGCCGCTGCCGTCGAGGCTGGCGCGATCGATGTCCGGCGCCTGGCGGGCGGCGGCGATGTCGGCGATGAAGCCTTCCAGCTTGCTCGCGGCCAGCGGTGAATCGGCGAGTGCTAGCTGCAGGCGCGGGCGCAGTTCTTCCGCCGCGGGCAGGCTGGCGCGGCGCGCGGCCTGCGCGGCCGAACTGGGCAGGAAACGGGCCGGGCTGTCGTAGCCGTCGATGGCGCCATTCGTCAGCAGGCGGTCGAGCGCCTGCCCTGCCCGTTCGGCGGCCTGCAGGGCGGCTTCGCGGTCGGCGCCGCGGACGACGACCATGAAGCGCGAATCGCTGGTGCCAAGGTCGGCGCGCAGCGCCGTGTCGAGGTCGGCGTCGGCGCGGCTGATGCTGCTCAGCACCGACAGGTTGGGCGACCACAGGCGGTCGTGGTGGAGCGCGAGATAGACCGTAGCCGCCAGTGCGAGGGCCAGCGTCGGCCAGCGCAGGTGGCGGAGGACGGCCATGGCGTTCTGCAATGCGGCGCCGAGGCGGCTCAGGTCGCGCGGCGCGGCACCGCCGTCGGTGACTTGCGGCAACACGAAGCGGGTGACGATGGCGGCCGTGGCGATGCCGGTCAGCGCGTAGAGGCCGAGCTGGGCGAGGCCGGGGAAGCCGGAAAAGAGCAGCGCCCCGAAGCCGCACACCGAGGTCAGGACACCGAGGCGGATGGTCGGCCAGAAGCGCGCCTGCCACGCCGCAACGCCGCTGCGCCCGGACTGGACGAAGTAATAGATGGAGTAATCGACTGCCTCGCCGATCAGCGCCGAGCCGAAGCCGACGGTGATGCCGAACACCGTGCCGTAGGCCAGGCTGACGGCGACGACGCCGGCCAGCGCGCCGGAGAACACCGGCAACAGGCCGAGGGTCAGCAGGCGCAGCGAGCGGTAGACGAAAAAGAGGACGGCGACGATGGCCAGCGTGCCGATGGCCGACAGGCGGGTGACTTCGCTCTTGATCGTGGCCCGCGACTTGACCGCGAAGAGGCCGGGGCCGGACAGCTGCAGGCGCGCATCGGCGATGCCGGCGGCCGCGGCGAGTACCGCGAACTGCTCGCTGACGGTGGCGATGGCGGCTTCCTGGCCGTCGGTGTCGGCGCCCTGCGCCCGCGTCTGCAGCAGCAGCAGGGCGCGCTCGCCATCGGGCGAGGCCCAGACGCCGGCGCGGGTATTCGGCTGGGCGCCGGGGTCAAGCTGGCGCAGCAGTTCGAACAATTCGCCGCTCGGGTCGCGTGCCAGCATCGGCTTCAGCATCATGCCGAGCGGCGAGGCGAGGCGGTCGATGCTGTCGGAAATCGCCATCCGCAGGCCGTCGACCGTGAACCGCTCGGGCGTGACGGCCGGGCTGAGCAGGTAGCGGTGGCGGAACAGGAAATCGCGGTCGGCATCGAGGCTGCCGGCTTCGCCGTTCTGCACCGCGGCGAATTCGGGCATTTTGGCGAGTCGACCGCGCAGTTCGCGCGACAGCTTGGCGCGTTGCGTGGCGTCACCACCTTCGATCGCCACCATCAGCAGGCGCGCGACGGCGCCTTCCTTCAGTTGGTCGACCAGCACCTGTTGTTCGGCGGTCGGCCGCGCCGGCAGGAAGAACGACATGTCGGCGGAGAACCGGCTGTTCCAGACGACGGCGGCGCCGGCCAGCATGGCGAGCAGCCAGAGCAGGAAGGCACGGTGGCCGTGGCGGGTCATCGGCTGTCGAGCGCTTCGATCAGCATCAGCGAGCGGTCGCCGTCGGCCTGCAGGTACTCGATGCTGCGGATCTGGTTGCGGCTGCCGGCGACGACGATGCGCTGGACGAAGGCGGCGATCTTCTCGTCACTCGGTAGCAATGTGAGTACCCACTTATCCGCTGTGCCCGACAGATGCAACAGGTAGTTTTTCTCCAGCGCCGCCCGGTTGCCGGTCAGCGTGCCGCGCAGGCTGTCGACGAAGGCGAGCGCTTCCGGCTGGCTGCCGAGGTTGATGGTCAGCTTCTGGCGTTCGCGTTCGATGCTTAACGTCTCGCGGTCGAGCCGCAGGGTTTCGGGCTTCGGTGTCAGGGTGCGCTTTTCGAGACGGTCGGGAGCGCTGTAGCTGAGTTCGCCGGTCGACACGACGGGCTTGTCGAGCAGCGCGATGAATTTCTTCTCGACGAACTTCGCCTTGCCGCCGGGGTGGCGGGCGAGGTCGTTCATCAGCTGGCCGACGTCGAAAGCCGCAAAGGCTGGCAGGGAGAATGTCAGCAGCAGGAGGCAGCAGAGAAGTCGCTTCATGGTTTTTCCTGCCAGAAATCGAAGAAGTTGAACCAGTTGTACGGCGCGACCCGGCAGAAATGCGTCAGCCGCCCGGCGTAAGCATGCATCGCCGCGCGGATGGCGGCGTCGCGTTGGCCGCGCGGCGTTGCCGAGAAATCGGCGAGCGGTTCGAAATGGATGCGATAGCGGTTGCCGCCGAGGTAGAGGCCGGTCATGAAAAAAACCGGCCGGCGCAACATGGCGGCGGTGCGGAAGGGACCGAGCGGCAACGGCGCCATTTTGCCGAGAAATTCGCAGTCAACCGTGGGGTCGTCACCGAGGCCGCGGTCGGCCAGCATGCCGACGAGGTAGCCCTGCTCCAGCTTCTCGCTGGCCTGCAGCAACGAATCGAGGCGGCCGAGGGGGATGATGTCATCGTTTGCCGCCGGGTTGATCGCCGCCAGCGTGGCGTTGATCTTGCGCGCGTTCTCCTCGTACATCAACATCGCCACCTTGAGCCCGGCCTGGCCGCGGCCGACGGCGCGCAGCACTTCGAAGCTGCCGAGGTGGGCGCCGATCAGCAGCGCACCCGGTTGCTGCGCCAGCGCCGCGTGCAGCGCCTCGGCGCCGATGACCTCGATGTCGAACAGGTCGAAGCGGTCGTTGAGCAGGTAGATGCGGTCGTGAATGGTGCTGGCGAACGACAGGACATGGCGGAAGCCGTCCGTCCAGCCGGCCCAGCGGCCGAGCGCACGGCGCAGGTAGGCGCGGCTGTAGCGCCGGGCCCTGGGCGCGAACAGCACGTAGTAGGCGGCGATGCCGTGCAGTACGACGCGGCCGGCGCGGCGGCCGAAGGTCAGTGAAATCCAGACCATCAATTTGAGGATGGCGAGATTGCTTTTTTCCTGCTCGCGCAACCAGTCGGCGCGCGCCGATTCTTCCCGGTTCATGGCGCGGGCGGCGTCAGGCTGCCGGCGGCGACCTGGCGTTCCGCACTGCGCACGGTGAAGGCGAGCGCACCGCCCGCCCTGCCCTGCAAGGTGAAGGTGAGCAGTTCGCCCGGCCCGACCGGGTTGAAGAACTTGGCATTGTCGACCTGCCAGCAGCAACCCGCCTGGCCGAGCAGTTGTTCGGCGAAGAGGATGGCGCGGTCGACCAGGACGACGCCCGGCAGGATTGGGCGGCCGGGGAAATGGCCGTTAAAGGCGGGGTGGTCGGCCGGCACCGGCCAGGTAAATTCAGCGGCCGGCATGCTGCATCTGTTCGGCGTAAAGCGCCTGCAAGCGCTCGCGCGGCAGCTTGCCGGTGCTGTTGCGCGGGAGCGCATCGAGCAGGACCAGCGGCCGCGGCAGGAAGACCGGATCGATACGTTCGCGCAGCGCCTTCATTAACTGCTTTACGCTCAGTCCGGGCGCCACGGCGAAGGCGCACAGGCGCGTGATGGCGTCGGCTGCCCCCTTATCCGGCAGGAAGAAGGCGCCGTCCCGAACCCCGACGACGGCTGTCAGCTGGTGATTCAGATAAGCCAGCGAGGTTCGCCGGCCGGCGATGTTGACCAGATCGGCGTCCCGCCCGTGCAACAGGAAACGGCCGTCGGCGAGAATCTCGATGATGTCGGACAAGGCCTCGCGGCCCTCGACGTGGCCGCCGCAGGCGAAGCTGCGCCCATCTTCCTGTTCGAGCCGGACGCCGTCGAGCAGCTGCCAGGCCGGGCCGGCGGTGGTGCGCCGGCTGGCGATCTGGCCGCTTTCGGTGCAGCCGTAGATTTCGACCAGCGGCGCCGCGAAGCGCGCTTCGGCCGCCGCCGCCAGTTGTTCGGAAAGTGGCGCGGTGGCCGATAGCAACAGATCGATGGCCGGAAGTTCGAGATTTGCCGCCAGCAGGGCAGCCAGGTGGAACGGGGTGGTCACCAGAAGGCGCGGCTGCGGCACGGCGGCCAGCGCGGCGACGATGTCCTGCGGATAAAACGGCTTGCCCGACCAGAACGGCGCGTTGCCATGCATGGCCAGCAGCACGGTCGATTCGAAGCCGTACATGTGTTGGGCCGGCACCGTGCCGACGATGGCATGGCCGGCGGCGCCGAGGCGCCGGGCCTCGGTCTGGGCGTTCCTGACCAGCGAACCCCAGGATTTCCGGTAGGGAACGGGCTGGCCGGTCGAACCGGAGGTGTAAACCTGAATCGCCGGATGGTCGGCGGCGATGGCCGGAATTTTGGCCACTTTTTTGGGGTCGACCGCGCCCCGTCCCGCCAGGGGACTTGCTTCGCGGCGAAGGAAGTCCCCTCGGGGGAGAGCAAGCTCGGGAAAGTCGAGGCGCGGCAGGTCGAGGCTGGCGAAATCGCTGTCGCACAGGCAGCAGACGTCCGGGCAATCCGCCGCGATCTGGCGCAGCGTCGCCGCGGATTGCGACGAGGGTTGCAGGCTGGTGCGGCCGCTCAGCAGGCCGGCAGCGAGGCCGACCGCGAAACGGTAGCGGTCTTGGCAGACATTGAGCAGGTGGCGCCCGGGCGGCAGGTAGTCGGCGAGCGCCGCGGCGTCGGCGAGAAAGTCGCGGACCGTGAGCGGCCCGTCCGGCCGCCAGGCAAAGATGTCGTCCAGGCTGGCGTGCCCGAGCAGCGGCACCAGATTCATCGCTGGTCCGGCGCTGCCCGGCGCTGTTTGCCGGCGCGGAAGGCGCGAATCGTGTCGGCAATGCCGCCGCGTTCTTCCGCTGGCAGCACGAGATGGCGGCACAGATGCTCGACGGCGAACAGCGCCAGGATCAGCGGCAGGGTCAGGAAATTGGCGAACACCGACCAGACGGCAGCCGGCGCCAGCACGAAAAGGCCGGTCGAGACGGCGGCCATGGCGACGAAGAAGGTGGTCCATGCGACCGTGACCTGGCGCGTGTAGCGGATCTTGGCCGGCGACAGGCCTTCGGGGTGGGCGAAGCGCGCCAGCTGCGTGATCAGCGGTTCGTGTCCGGCGCCCAAGGTGCGTCCGAAGACGACGGCGAGCGCCAGATTGGTGCCGACGTGTTCCAGGTAATAGAGCAGCGCGACGTTTGCGCGCAGGCTCGGCCATGCCCAGGCCAGCAGGGCGAGCGCGGCGAGTCCGCCGGCGGCGATCCACAGCGGGCTGCCGAGTCGCCGCAGCAGAATGGCGACAACGATGACCATCGGCGTCGCGGCGAGCGCCGCTGCAAAGTCGGAGGCGCCGCCGACACTGGCGCGATGCGCGAATACCGCCCACGCCACCGCCAGGCCGCCGATAGCCGTGCCGCGCAGCAGGTTGGTGGCGCCCGCCGCGCTCATTTGGTCCTGTGCGCGGCGATATGGGCAGCGAGGGCGCGCAGCGAGGAGAAGATGCGGATGTTGTCCTCGTTGTCCGAACGCAACTGAAATCCGTAACGTTTGGAAATGACCAACGCCAATTCGAGGATGTCGATCGAATCGAGGCCGAGGCCTTCGCCGAACAGCGGCGCGTCGGGGTCGATTTCGCCGGCGCCGAGGTCGAGATTGAGCGCGCTGACGACCAGTTCGGCCACTTCGGGCAGGAGGGCGGCGACGGCTTCGGGGGTGACTGGGGCGGACATGATTGGGGTGTTCCGTCAGGGTTGGCCGGCGACGGCACGGAACGCGAGCACCGCGTTACTGCCGCCGAAGGCGAATGAGCTCGACAGGGCGGCGCGCAGCGGCTGGCTGTGGCGTCCCGCGGTGATATGGTCGACACCGGCACAGGCCGGATCGAGCGAGTCGAGATGAGCGGTCGGTGGAATGGCGCCTTCGCGCAAAGCAAGGACGGTGATGATCGCCTCCAGCGCACCGGCGGCGCCAAGCAGGTGGCCGTGCATTGACTTGGTGGCACTCACCGGCAGCGCCGCCGCGGCACTGCCGAAGACTTCCCGGAGGGCGGCGATTTCGACCGGATCGCCTTCCGGCGTCGCCGTGCCGTGGGCGTTGACGTAGTCGATATCGGCCAGCGTCAGCCGGGCGTCGACCAGCGCCGAGCGGATGGCGCGCACCTGCCCGGCGACTGCCGGGCGCACCAGGTGGTGGTGATCGCAAGTCGTGCCGTAGCCAGCCAGTTCACCGTGGATGCGGGCGCCACGGGCGACGGCGCGTTCCCAGTCCTCGAGAACCAGCGCCGCTCCGCCCTCGCCGAGGACCATGCCGTTGCGCCCGACGGCGAAAGGCCGGCAGCAGTGTGGGGCGCTCGCCTGATCGGCGCTGGCCATCACCCGCAGGGCTTCCCAGGCGCGGGCCACGGCATAGGCCTGTGGCGCTTCCGAACCGCCGGCCAGCATCACCGGCGCCTCGCCGCTGCGCACAAGGCGAAAGGCTTCGCCGATGGCGATGGCCGACGAGGCGCAGGCCACGGAATGGCAGGTGCTGATGCCGCCGAGGCCGAGCTGGATGGAGATTTGCGCATTGGCCGCGTTGTTCATGCCGAGGACGATCGACAGCGGCGAAAGACGCTCGCGGCCGTTTTGCCAGAGATCGCGGTAGCCTTTGTCGAAGGCCAGCACCCCGCCCAGCGCGCTGCCCCAGGTCACGCCCCAGTTGTCGCGTTCATCGATTTCAGGCTTGCGCGGCAGGCCGGCATCGTCCCACGCGGCAAAGGCGGCGGCGACGCCGAGCTGGGCGAAACGGTCGAGCATGCCGGCGAGCGGCCGGCCGAGCGTCGTCCCGGCGTCGAAGCCGGGGCACGCGACGAAGGGCATGTTCAGCGGTCGCGGCAGGTCGTCGGTCCGCAGAAAACGGACGGCCGACTCGCCGGCCAGCAGGCGTGCGAAGAAATCGGCAAGATCGCCGCCGAAGGGACTGACCAGACCCAGTCCGGTGATTGCAACGCGGCGCTGGCTCATGGCTTCAGCCTTGTTCGCGGCGCAAGCGGTCTACCAGCGCAACCAGTTCGCCGACGGTCTTGGGGCTTTTCAGGTTTTTGTCGAGCGTGACGCCGAAGCGGTCCTCGCACTCGAAAACCAGTTCGAGCATCAGCAGGGAGTCGACGCCAAGGTCGGCAAGGCTTGCTGCGGGAACCACCTGCTGGGGCGGAACGCCCATGCGGCCGTCGAGAAATTCGCGGATCAGGTTCAAAGAATCCATAACACCATGATTTTAGCCGAAAAAGGCCATTTATCCGACAGTTATGCAGTAGTATCGCCGACTGCTTGCCGACATTCCCGCGAAATCCGATGCCCATTCTGTCGCGCCCGCCCGAGCCGCTGCCGGCGAACGAAGCATTACCATGGCAGCGCCAGGCCGCCCACCGCTTCTCCACCCTGTGGCTGCTCAAGGCCTGCGGGACGGCTGCGTTCATGCCGCTGTTTTTCCTCGGCTATTTCGGGGTGCTGCAGTATCCGCTATCCCCGGCGACGGTCATGCCGCTGACTGTGGTAGACGCATGGATCCCTTTCACGCCGGCCGCCTTCGGCTTCTATGTTGCTCTCTGGTTCTATGTCTCGCTGCCACCGGCTTTCCTGCCCGATCTGCGCCAGCTGGTCGCCTACGGATTGTGGATCGCCGCCCTCTGCCTGTGCGGCCTGGCGATCTTCTGGTTGTGGCCGACTGCCGTGCCGCGGGCCGATATCGACTGGACCGCCTACCCGGAAATGGCCCTGATCAAGGGCATCGATCTGGCCGGCAACGCCTGCCCTTCGCTGCATGTGGCGACTGCCGTCTTCTCGGCGGTCTGGCTCGGGCACCTGCTGAAGAGCATCGGTGCGCCGCGTCTGCTTGTGGCGTCAAACTGGCTATTGTGCGCGGCAATCGTCTGGTCGACGCTGGCGACGCGCCAGCATGTCTTTCTCGACGTGCTGGCCGGTGCGGCGCTCGGCCTGATCTTCGCGGCCCTGGCGCTGCGCAGCGTCGCCCGTCAGGCTAGCCCGCCGCCCGCTCCAGCTGCTTCATGAAGACGGCGGCTTTCTGATAGCCAATTACCCGGAGGCCGGCGATTTCCTTGCCGCCCGGGCTGAAGAAGATGATCCCCGGCGGGCCGAACAGCCCGAAGCGGGCGAGCAGCGCCTTGTCCTCCGGCGTATTTGCCGTGACGTC
>Ga0209254_10005959_pt1 | contig 11206 bp, 12 predicted proteins | sample FrelakmetDIP11DI_FD_187148 | JGI IMG/M metagenome (GOLD analysis project Ga0209254, IMG submission 187148) | Freshwater lake sediment microbial communities from the University of Notre Dame, USA, for methane emissions studies - DIP11 DI (SPAdes)... | ecosystem: Environmental > Aquatic >... | reverse complement strand
CTTCCAGAGCGCCTACCTGAGCGGTACTCCGCTCCCTGACCAACCCTGGCTCTGCGGGCCATTCTTCGGCATCGGCTGGGCAGAACAGAATGGGTGGTCAAATTTTATGAACCCCGAGTTTGAACAAAATGCCTGGAAGTCACCGATTGTCCAGGGATCGTTGAATGACAAGCAGAAATTGCGTTTGCTTCAGCTGATCGTAGAAAACCTGCGCTTTGACCTGGTCAACACCCGCTTGCCGCAGGTGCTCTGTCATAATGATGTGCATCTTAAGAACCTGATATGGGTATCTTCACCCCGAACAGGTGAGAAGGAGCTGATTGTTCTTGACTGGGCTTTCGCAGGTCCAGGTGCCGTAGGCAATGACCTAGGAGGGCTGCTTGGAAACAGCCTGTATTTCTTCGATTACGATCCTTCTGATGTGGAAACCCTCGAATCTGCATTGTTGGATGGCTACCTCACCGGGATCGCTGATAATCATGTAGAGGTCGACCCGCGCCTGGTGCGGCTGGGTTACCTGATTTCACTTTCATTCTGGATGGAATACCTGCCAGGTTGGACACCATTCATGCTGCCACCAGATACCGGAGCCAATGTACTACCTATGTTCGGACACTCTGCTAAAGAGGTGCTGTCAAGCTGGGTTCATCTCAATACATTTTGCCTAGACCGGGCAGATGAAGCTCGCAGTCTGATTAAACAGCTAGATCTGTAAATAGTTAGGTCAATGATCCGGAGTCCTAACAGTCTACAACATTTGTTGTAGGTAAATTCCAGATTCTCCCTCATTTGGATTATGAAAATCCATCCTTCCCACCGATGCGCCCCTCCCTCAAGCGGGATATACTTCAACCATCTCATTTGTGATTTATTGCGCAAATAGACCTGGCAATAGTGGTGTATTTTAATATGAAAACCCGCTTAGTATTTTCGACAAGGTTCTAGCTATGACAGAATCGAATCTCGAAAAGAACCGAACCATCCATGTGCTCATTGCTGACGACCGTCCCCCGGCTCGTTCAGCGATGCGGGCTTTATTAACCGCTTTGGAATCGGTGATGCACCCGGTTTGTCCACAAATCGATCCACTCAATCCTACCTCATACTCCAACAAGCATACTGACCACGCATCCAACCTGCCCCATATCCTCGTAGTAGCCGAAGCCTGCCAGGGGGCGCAGGCTGTGGAACAGGTTGAGAAATATCATCCAGATGTCCTCTTAATCGATGCGCGCATGCCCGTGTTGAACGGCATGGAAGCCACCCGCTTGATCAAGGAACGCTGGCCGAATACACGCGTCTTGATGTTAAGTATGTATCGAAATTATGAGCTCGAAGCTTATCAGGCGGGAGTCGATGGTTTTCTCCTTAAAGGCTGCCCAGCTGAAGAGCTGTTGGAAGCCATCATCGGCAAGCCTGAAGCATTAGAAAAGTCCTAATTCCACCGACAAGGAAATTGTAATGAATCAACCGATATATTATCTTCTTCTCGTAATTGGCAGTTTTTTCTGCGCTTACCGGATGATGACCTCAAAAAATATTTTGTCCGCAGCGCTGTACCTGGCTTGTGTTTCAGCCATGACATCCGCAATTCTATATATGTTGGGAGCCACCCAGGTTGCTGTGATGGAGTTAAGTGTTGGTGCTGGGCTGGTAACCGTTTTGATGGTTTATGCCATCAGCGTTGTCGGTAAAGATGCTTCAGATCCAGCTCCGATTATTCCCAGGGGATTCGCTGCCCTCCTCTGCCTGGGAACCATCGGAATCCTCCTTTGGGCCTGTCTCCCTCTCATCCCAGTCTCGGGTTCGAGAACCGCCCAACCTTTAATCATTACCCTCTGGCAAGGCCGGGTGCTGGATGTCTGGATCCAGGTGGTCCTCCTCTTTGCTGGCGTGATGGGCATCTTAGGACTGCTGGCAGAACAAGCCATCCGAAAACCAGATCTGAACCACACCACCCAAACAGGGAAATAACCAATGACACTATCTCCTGTAAATATCATTTTAATCGGCGTTTTCGGATTGCTCGGGATCGGTTTATATGGCCTCCTGACGATCCGCAATCTGATAAAAATCGTCATGGTCCTGCAGCTCTTAGTAAAAGCCGCCATCATCGGGTTAGTCCTGGCTGGCAAAGTGAGCGGTCAGATCGACCTTGGACAAAGTACAGCCGCTACGGTGCTCGTCGCTGATACGATGGTTGCTGTGGTTGGATTGGCCTTGGCAGTCCAGATACGACTGCGCTGGGGCACCTTGGATATCACCGCGTTGTCAAAACTAAAAGGCTAAAATGGTTAACCCGCTCATTCTCACCACGATCTTCTTGCCCTGGCTTGGTGCTGTAGCCATTTGGGCAATCCACGACCGCAACCCTCGCCTGCAGCATGCTTTGGCGGTAGGCTTCAGTCTCCTGGCTGGTTTGGCTGCCCTTGCCATCCTTCCTTTTATCTCCAGTCAAGAGACCGCTGTTTTTTCCCTTACCACCCAATCCGCCTCTCCCTCAACTTGGGGAAGCCTGACTTTTGTTCCCGATGCAATGGGGGTTCTTCTAACCGTGATTGCCACGGTGATTGGCAGTTTCGCGATCATCTTCTCTGTCGAATATATGCACGGCGAAGCTCAGCTCGGCAGGTACTATGCACTCATCTTGATCTTTATTGGCGCCATGTCTGGGCTGGCTTTGACAGGCAGCCTGCTTTTCTTATTCTTCTTCTGGGAAATCACCGCCCTGTGTTCGTATGCCCTGATCTCTTTTTACAACGATGACCCCAAAGCTGTAGCGGGTGGTATAAAAGCCCTGGTCATCACCCAGCTTGGCGGGGTTGGGCTGCTTGGAGGTGCTTTGGTCATCGCTGCAAACCTGGGCAGTTATGATATCCCCAATTTCCTGGCCAATTCTCAGGCACTCTCCCCAGCGTTATTAGCCTTTGTAGCTTTTGCCTTCTTAATAGCTTCTGCTGCCAAGTCGGCACAAGTGCCTTTTCAAACCTGGCTGCCCGATGCCATGGAAGCCCCTACACCCGTCAGTGCGCTGATCCATGCCGCCACGATGGTGAATGCTGGCATTTATTTACTCTTCCGTTTCTACCCTGCCTTTGCTTCCGTACCCGGCTGGAAGACAGCCGTAGTGGTTGTTGGGCTCCTGACTGCTTTCCTGGCTGCCCTTATGGCTGCAGTGGCCGGTGATCTCAAACGTGTTCTCGCTTACTCAACTGTAAGTCAGCTCGGGTTCATGGTATATGCCATTGGTGTCGGTGGGGTATTTGCCGCTCAGTTTCACCTTTTCAGCCATGCAGTTTTCAAAGCCCTCCTCTTCCTGGCAGCCGGAGCGGTAATCCATAGCGTTGGAACCCGCCAGATGGATCGGATGGGCGGACTTGGAAAAGAAATGCCTTTTGTCCGGAACGTCTTCATCATCGGCGCCCTGGCCTTGGCTGGCATTCCTATCTTGAACGGCTTTTGGAGCAAGGAATTGGTCCTTGAATCAGGTTTGGAAGGTGGTCCCCAATGGGCTTATCTGTTCATGCTGGCTACTGCGGGCATCACCGCCTTCTATTCAATGCGCATGGTATGGATGGTGTTCTATGGAGAGCCGGCTGATCCATCTCGGCATGTTCACGATGCCAAAGTTGCCATGCGAGTGGCATTGATACCGTTAGCTTTTGGAGCTTTCACGACCTGGCTCCTGGCAGGACCTCTCTCGAATGCTTCAGCCCTCAGCTTGCCTTTTCATGAAATCCATGCAATGTCAACTCTGGAATTCGCCATTGAGATTCTGATAGCCCCTTCCACCTGGATAACCGTTTCGATCGTTGCCATCGGGTTATTGATTTACCTCCTGCGAGGCAAGCTCACCTGGCTTTCAAGCCGCCTGGCATGGCTTAAGTTTGCCGCGCAGAACAGTTTTGGCTTTGAAAAGATTAACCAATTCATTGTCGCAGTCATCCAACGCTCTGCAAGCCTGCTGCGCAAAACTCAAACGGGACAGCTAAATTGGAACCTGGCTGCTCTCGTAGGCTGCCTGGTGATCATCCTGATGATCGTTATCTGGAGTGTCTAAAATGAAATATCCTGTTTTTATCTGGATGATCCCGCTTCTCCTGATCGCTTCTCCTCTGGTTTATCTGGTAGGTCGCATTGAAAGCCGGCTGGCCAGTACTGGCAGGAAAATACGCCTCGCTCCCTACCTGGCATTGGTTCCTCTTTTAGCTGCCTGGGTCATCTATGGTTTTGCCATACAGTCCTTCAGCCTTTCAGGTGCAACAACTTTCTTATTCGAAGCGATCCGGCTGCAGGTGGATGGAATCAGTCTCTTATTAGCCGCCATCGTGTTGGGTTTAGGTACCCTGGTGGTTCTTTATTCCATCCCCTACATGGCTGGTGAGCCAGGCGAAGAGAAATATTATGCCATGCTCCTGGCCATGCTTGGCGTCATGGTGGGTTTAGGCTGCACTCGCGATTTATTCAACCTTTGGGTTTGGTTCGAAGCCATGGCAGTCTCCTCTTACTTGTTGGTGGCATTTTATCGTAACCAACCCGAGTCCTTGGAATCAGGCATCAAATACCTGGTTCAATCTGCCACTGGTTCCGTACTCGTCCTCCTGGGGATTGGGTTGGTGTTGTCCCAAACTGGCACGTTGGATCTGGCAAAAATCTCCGAGTCTGCACAACCCACCCCACTCCTTGCCGCCGCCGGAGTTCTTTTCCTGGTTGGCTTTGGTGTCAAAATCGCTCTAGTGCCACTGCACACCTGGCTCCCCGATGCACATTCCCAGGCCCCCAGCGGGATCAGCGCCATGCTCTCGGGCGTAGTCATTGAAACCGGCTTAATTGCACTTCTCCGCATCCTCAGCGCTTTGAATAATGTTGCCTCCTGGGGATTGCTCCTGGCTGGTTTTGGAGCTTTGAATATGCTCTTTGGTAATTTAGTAGCCCTCAAGCAAACGCAGGTAAAGAGGCTTTTAGCTTATTCCAGTCTAAGCCACATGGGTTATATTCTCTTAGGGTTCGGTTTTGCGATCGACTCAGGGCTCTTTTTAGGAGCTCAAGGTGCTTCTTTCCACATCATCAACCATGGAATCATGAAAGGGTTGGCTTTTCTTGCTGCTGGCGTATTTATTTATATCGAACATCATCATTCAGGAAAACAATCTCCTTTGTTGATCAAAGATTTAGCCGGTACTGCAAAGCAATACCCCATTCCCGCTCTTGCTTTGAGCCTGGCAGTTTTGGGTTTGGGAGGCCTGCCTCCCTTAGCAGGTTTCATGTCAAAGTGGCAGATTTTCTTGGCAGGGTTTGAGACCCAGAGGACATGGGCAAGCATTCTGGTGATCTTCGCCGCCCTCAATTCTGTTCTCTCATTAGCCTACTACACGCCCCTCGTCAACACCTTGTATCGCCAAACTCCAAGCGCCCCTGAGCGGGAAAAAATAAAAATCCCTGCAGCGATCTTAACACCCCTGGTCATTCTCTCCCTTCTTGTCATTATCTTCGGCTTGCTGCCCGGCCTGATGGATTGGTTGACGTATCCAGCCGCTCAAGCGCTGGTGATGGGTTTAGCAAAATAGAGGATAATTAGGATATGGTCTCTTACAAATCTAAAGGATGAACTACAATGGATATCTTACTTTACCCCCCTGTTGCTTTTACGATCAACCTCCTCCTGGCAGGGATTTTACTCGCCTTTGGCAGGTTCCTGGCAGGCTCTAGTAAGTCCAATGAGTTGAAATCCTCTTCATATACCAGTGGTGAGGCTGCTCCGTCAGGACAGGTGGCCCCCGGGTATAAACAGTTCTTTGTCGTTGCCCTCTTTTTTGCCGTTCTTCATTTGGGCGTTCTGATGGTCGGTAGCGGCGGCGTGAATTGGCTCAATGGCGTCTATCTGGCTGGACTAGTGTTAATCTTACTTGCTCTCATATTAGGTTAGAGGTAAAGCATATGCAAAAAAATCAGTTTCCAATCTTTGAAAAACTAAAAACCTGGGCGAGAGTCAACTCTCCTTGGGCAATCCATTTCAACAGCGGCTCCTGCAACGGCTGTGACATCGAAATTCTGGCAACGTTGACGCCGCGTTATGATCTGGAGCGCTTCGGTGTAAAGCTGCAAGGCAGCCCTCGCCATGCAGATATCTTGATCTGCACAGGGCCAGTCACCCGCCAGGCCCGCGAGCGGCTGATCCGCACATACGAGCAGATGCCCGAGCCTCGCTTTGTGGTGGCTGTTGGATCTTGCGCCCTTTCCGCCGGTGTTTTTCAGAATTGCTACAATGTTGTCGGATCGATCGATGAGGTCATACCGGTTGATGCCTTTATCCCCGGCTGCCCGCCTCGTCCCGAAGCCATTATTGATGGCTTGGTGAAGCTGCTGCAAAGCCTCCAAACTGCCCCAGGCACCGAAAACCAAGACCAGGTCTCAGTTGAAAAAAGCCTATCCAGGCCGGCTTCGAGCCTGATGAGGATTGAGTAGAACCAGGAGAATTTTCGATGAATACGTTGACATCTTTAGAACAAGCCGAAAAAATCCTTGCTCCTTGGACCAAAGAAGCCGCCAGGCCAGAGCCAAACCGCCTGGATATCATCATTTCCGGTGATGATGTCTTCGCCTGCACTGCTGCCTTGAAGCAAGAATCCTGGGGATACCTCTCTGCCATTACTGGCCTCGATTTAGGTCCCGATGCTGGAGCGCTGGAAGCCCTTTATCATTTCTGCCAGGGAGCGGCCATTACCACCCTGCGAGCCCGTTTGCCCCGCCAGGGAGGCAGTCTTCCCACCTTATATCCATTGTACCCCGTCTCGAGCTTCTTCGAGCGCGAGCTCTCCGAGATGTTCGGGATCACCGTCATTAATACCCCCGATTCGAACCGCCTCTTCTTACCTGATGATTGGCCGGTTGGTGTCTTTCCAATGCTCAAAGAATTTGATCCCAAAGTTGAGCAGCCCCGCATGGAAACCTCTTCCCAAACATTCCCATCCCAAGACGGTCAAAAATTTTACGTTCCCATTGGCCCTCAGCATCCAGCCTTGAAGGAACCGGGGCATTTCGAATTCACGGTCGATGGAGAAGTGATCACGGAAGCTCGTATGCGCCTGGGTTACGTCCATCGTGGCATCGAAAAAGCCGTTGAGGGTCAAAATTGGGTTCAGAACCTGTACTTATTGGAGCGCGTCTGTGGCATCTGCTCCCATACCCATGCGACAGCCTATGTTATGGGGGTGGAGCGCCTGGCGGGCGTAGAAGCGCCTTTACGCGCCCAGGCCATTCGTGAAGTGATCGCCGGGTTGGAACGCATTCACAGCCACCTGCTTTGGTTGGGCGTTTCGGCACATGAAGCCGGTTTCGACACCCTTTTCATGTATTCCTGGCGTGATCGTGAAACAGTTATGGATATCCTCGAAGCCCTCAGCGGGAACCGGGTCAATTATTCCGCTAACATCATCGGCGGGGTAAAATTCGATATTTACCCCGAGCAAGCTGCCACCATTCGTACTGGGCTGGAATATTTAGAGGAGCGCATTCGTCATTACCTGGATATTGTCACCAGCGACACCCTCTTCCTTCAGCGGACGCGCGGGGTCGGTCAGATCAACCGTGAGGAGGCTACCCATCTGGGACTCTTAGGTCCAACCGCCCGTGCTTCCGGTGTCTTGCGCGATGTACGTGTAGAAGCTCCTTATGGACCGTATACCCGCTACCCGGTCTCGATCGTTACCAGTGAGGCCGGAGATTTGGAAGCCCGGTTTATTGTGCGGTTGAAAGAATTATTTGTCACCATCAATGCCATCCGTACCATCCTGGATAATCTACCTGAAAGTGAAATGTCAGTCAGGGTTCCCAGGCGTATCCCTGCTGGTGAAACTATCAGCCGTGTGGAGGCCCCGCGTGGTGAGGCATTTTATTTCATCAAGAGCAACGGTTCCGATAAACCCGAGCGCATCAAAATTCGCACTCCCAGCCTCTGCAATTGGACCGCCGTCCTCTCCAAAGCCCCTGGCAGTCAATTAGCCGATGCACCCCTCCTGATTGCCGGCATGGATCCCTGTTTCTCGTGTAATGATCGCATGATCACTGTAAAAAGATTGGAGCATAGCTAATGTTTTCAGCGCTTCAACCGCTCGCGCAAATTTTACTATTCCCTGCCGGTCTGTTCCTGGTCATCAATGGCATTGTGATCGAATGGATTGACCGCAAACTCGTCGCTCGTTTGCAGAACCGCATCGGGCCGCGCTGGTTCCAGCCCTTGGCAGATCTGGTCAAGCTCCTTGCCAAGGAAGAAATTTTGCCCGCAGCTGCCAATCCCTGGCTTTTCATCGGGCTGCCTATGATCGCCCTGGCTGGTTGTCTCACCGCTGCTCTGTATGTGCCCATCATGGGACTCCAGCCCGCTTACAGCTTCTCCGGTGACTTGATCGTAACGTTATACCTGCTCAGCCTGTTGACCTTGAGTAAAGGCATCGCTGGCTGGAATACCACCAACCGCTTTTCGCTGGTGGGTGCGACGCGCGGATTCACGCAGTTGTTTGCCTACGAGGCCCCGTTCCTCCTCGCTTTATTGGGTCCAGCCATCGCCGCGCGAAGCTGGCAGATCGACACGATCATTCAGCGGAATGCTGGCTCCTGGATCATCCTGACCCAACCGATTGGTTTCTTAGTTGCCCTGATTGGTTTGATGGGGAAACTGGAGCTCCCGCCCTTCGATGCCCCCGAAGCAGAGACTGAGATTGTCGCTGGAGCCATGACAGAATACAGCGGCCGTGGCCTGGCATTGTTTAACATCGCCAAATCTGTCGAATTTGTGGTCGGCCTCACCTTGGTCGCTGCACTTTACTTGGGAGGGGTGAATAATCCCCTGGAATATCTCCTGAAAACCCTCTTCATCCTGGTAATATTGATCAGCTTACAAACCTTGCTGACCCGTTTGCGCATTGATCAAACGGTAGGGTTGTGGTGGCGTTTTGGAACAATTTTAGTATTAATTCAATGGATGGTTCTTATTGTCTGGAAAGCGAGTGCCTTATGAGATTCGGTACGATGTTGTCTGATATTTTCCAATCCCTCTTCCAGGCTCCTGCGACTCAGAAGTATCCCTTCGAGCGGACAGAGACGCCCCAACGCCTGCGTGGCAAGCTCACCTGGGATCCCGAACGCTGCAGTGCCTGCTCGTTATGTGCAAAAGAATGCCCCGCCAATGCCCTCGAAGTAATTACAGTAGACAAGGCGAACCGGCGTTACGTCATGCGCTATCAGGTTGACCGCTGCACCTTCTGTGCCCAATGCGTTCAAAACTGTCGTTTTAAGTGCATCCAGCTCTCGTCAGATGATTGGGAGCTGGCTACCTTGGATAAAAAATCCTTTACCCAGTATTTTGGTAGAGAGACCGATGTCGACACCGTCTTGGCGGAGCTTGGCGATCCAAACGCTGAGCTGCCTGGCGCCGACTGACCGCCTCAGCATCCTGGGCATTGGTTCAGAGCTGCGTGGAGACGACGCAGTCGGTTTGGAAATCGCGACGCGTCTTCAATCCAGGCTTGACAGTCCCACCTGTCAGGTTATCATAGCCGGAGCTTCACCTGAAAATTTCACCTCTCTTTTAAGAAGCTTTCAGCCTGCCCTGGTGCTGCTCATCGACGCCGCTCAAATGGATGAGCCGCCCGGAACAATCTGCTGGCTCACCCCTCAGGAAATTGCTGCTTTACCCGCCACGACCCATGCGCTTCCCCTGAATTTGCTTACCCAATATCTGCAGAATGAGCTCAGCTGCCAGGTTGCATTGATCGGCATCCAACCCCAATATACCGAATTTCAAGCTTCCCTAACCCCGAACATACGGCTCGCCGCGGCTGAGGTGGTGGAAGAAATTGTCAAAATGATTGTTTCAACCTGAACTTGCCGATTGAAAGCTCACTCCGCGCGCAGCGTTGCCTTCAGCAGATCGCCATCCCGTGACGAGGGACCCACGCCGATCTCGAACTCGCCTGGCTCAAATTTCGCCTCAATTTCCGGGATGGCTATGCTGGTGTGGAAATCCAACTGCCACAGATGGAAGCGCAGATCGGCTTTATTTACGGCTTCCAGAGCGTCGCTGCGATGTGGCGCTCGGTCTCAGGGTGAGTGTTGAAGTAGTAGACGCTCACAATCGTCCCATCCGGGCGCTGCGTAATGCGCGGATAGCCCAAGTCGGAGCAGCCGCCATCATCCCGCAGGTGAAGCACTTCTCCCCAGGTCTTACCGCCATCGGAGCTCAGGCGCGCTTGCATGCCGAACGGCGTTGCTCGGTAGCCATATGTCAGGCACACGCGTCCATCCTGGAGCAGGATCATTGCCGGGGGGTTCCCGCCAGAGCCCGCATCGGGCACGGGCCGGTTCAAATAATGCCATGAAGCGCCATTATCAGTTGATTCGTACAGGTCGATCCAGGTGGGCACCACTTCAAACTCTCCCACTGCCACGTTGCAGCGGATGGCAGCCAGGAGATGTTGATCATCCAGGCGGACGCTGGAGGGCATGATCAGGTGATTGGTGGCTGAAGTCGCCACCCAGGAGACGATATTGAAGCTCTTCCCACCATCCGTGGTGCGCGCCATGAACACGCCCGCTCCCTCGTCGCCGTTATCCCGCGAGGCGGTCAAAAAGAGCATACAATCGGAAGGCCCATTGATCAGGTAATCAGTACGCGCTTCGATGCCGGGCTGTCCAAACATGGGCAGGCTGTAGGGACCTTGCCAGGTATGCGCCCGGTCGTATGAAATGTAAAACCAGGCCGTTGTGCCGGTACCCAGGCCAGTCCGGGCGCACATTAAGGCAAAATCAGGGTGGGTGAAGTTGATTCCCCCCGGGCATGGTCTGGGTAGGGGTTCCAGCTTCAGCTCGATGGCTTTAGCGACCCATAGGTCCGGGACCATGTGCTCGTCAGCAGAAAAGCCGCGATCACCCGGAGAAGGCGCCGGTGTACGGATCGCCTTCCAGGTGCGACCGCCATCCAGGCTGCGTGCCTGGAGTGGGTAGGCGGGCATTTCTTCGGTGCGGGCATGAAAACCTGCATGGGCCTGGTGGTAGCACTGGGTAAAACTGACCACCAGCTCATCTCCCCATCGCCACATACCATAATTCGCCGGCCAGCCAGCGAAACGCTCCTTTTCGAGATAAACAATCAGGTGTTCTTTTTGCATTATAGTTTCCTTCTCAGGTAAAAAATGAATGGGTCAGCCAG
>Ga0209254_10005958_pt1 | contig 11206 bp, 7 predicted proteins | sample FrelakmetDIP11DI_FD_187148 | JGI IMG/M metagenome (GOLD analysis project Ga0209254, IMG submission 187148) | Freshwater lake sediment microbial communities from the University of Notre Dame, USA, for methane emissions studies - DIP11 DI (SPAdes)... | ecosystem: Environmental > Aquatic >... | reverse complement strand
GCGCTGCACGTGATCGGCGGGATGGCGCTGGCGCTGCTGCTCAATCGCCAGATGCGCGGGCGCGGCGTCTACCGTGCCCTGCTGATCATCCCCTGGGCGATCCCGCAGGTGATCGCCGTGCTCGCCTGGCGCGGCGAGTTCCACTATGAGTACGGCTACTTCAACATCATCCTGACTTCGCTGGGCATGGCGCCGATCGAGTGGAAGGCCGACGCCTTCTGGAACTTCACCGCCATGGTGATGACCAACGTCTGGCTCGGCATTCCCTTCATGATGGTCATCCTGCTCGGGGCGATGCAGAGCATCTCCGGCGAGTATTACGAAGCCGCCGAGATGGACGGCGCCGGCGGGGTCCAGCAGTGGCGGCATATCACCCTGCCGCTGATCCAGCCCGTTCTGACTCCCGCCATCATCCTGGGAACGATCTGGACCTTCAACAACTTCAACGTTCCTTACTTCATCAACCAGAATGAGCTGGAGACGAGCGATATCCTGGTCACCGCCCTGTTCCGAGCCGCATTCGAGTACAACCGCTACGGCTTCTCCGCCGCCTTCGCTTTCGTGATCTTTGCCCTGTTGCTGGTCTACTCTCTGCTGTACATCCTCCTCACCGGGACCTTGAAGGAGCCGACGCAATGAGCAGCCTCACCACAACCACGACGGCAGGCGCAATCCCGCAGACCCGCGCCAAGGACGAACCCAGCGCCATCAGCCGCTTCTTCCGCAGCCAGCGCGGCGACTCTCCCTTCAAGCGGGCGATGATTCACCTGACGCTGATCCTGTGCTGCCTGATCGCCGTCTACCCGGTGCTGCGCGTGCTCAGCGTCTCGCTCCGTCCCGGCGACCGTCTGCTCTCGACCTCGTTGGCCCTCATTCCGCAGGATGCCTCGCTGCAGAACTACATCGATCTGATCAACAACACCAGTTTCCTGCTCTGGCTGTGGAACAGCCTGATGATCACGCTGGCAACGGCGCTGGTCGGCGTCGCCATGGCCGCCACCTCGGCCTACGCCTTCTCCCGCTGGCGCTTTCCGGGGCGGAACGCCGGGCTGGTGTTCCTGCTGGCCACGCAGATGATCCCCGCCGCCATGCTGATGGTCCCGCTCTACATCCTGGCGCTGCGCAATGGCTTGATCGGCAGCTACCGCGGTTTGATCATCGCCTACTCGGTGAGCGCAGTGCCCTTCAGCATCTGGATCCTCAAGGGCTACTACGACACAATCCCGCGCGAGCTCGAGGAAGCCGGCCTGATCGATGGTGCCGGCAAGTTCGGCACGTTCTGGCGGATCATCCTGCCGCTCTCGACTCCTTCGCTGGCGATCGTCTTCCTGTTCAATTTCACCCAGGCCTGGAACGACTACCTGTTCGCCCGCATCATCCTGGGCAACGCCGAGCAGATCTGGACTTGGCCGCTGGGGCTGCGCACGCTGCAGGAGCAGTTCCGCACGCAGTGGGGCATGTTCTCGGCAGGATCGATTCTGGTCACCATCCCGGTGGTGATCCTGTTCTTGTATTCCTCGAAGTACCTGATCTCGGGGCTGACGCTGGGCAGCGTCAAGGGGTAGCGATGCCACACCTGTTCTCGAACGGGGAGGCGCGCTCCGCCTCCCCGTTCGCTTTCTCACGGTGCCAGCAGCTCCCCGCACGGAGGCATCCCATCCCATGATCCGAATCCTGGTGCTGGCGGCGCGCGACCTGTGGGAGGAGTCCTTTCTACTGATGGTCTTCAACCTGATCTGGGCGCTGACCAGCCTGCCCGGCTTCGCCCTGCTCGGCTACGGCGCCGTCGGTCGGGACCTGCTGGTGCTGGTCTTGGGGGTGGCTGCGTTGGCACTCTGGCCGCTGTCGACCTTCGGGCTGTTCCATGCCGCGGCGCAGGCTGGGCAACGCAGCCCGGTTCACCTGCGCACGATGCTCGACGGCGCCCGGCGCACCCCCGGCCTTGCCTACCGCTGGGGGGCGCTGGGGCTGGCCGTCAGCGGCCTGCTGGCCGCCAACCTGGCCTTCTACGTGAATCCCCAGGCGCCGCTGGCTGGGACCTGGCTGGCATCCTTCCTCGGGGCGGTCTTCTTCCTGCTGCTGCTGCTGTGGCTGATGGCACAGGTCTACCTTGCGGCGTGGATCGCCACGCAGCAGGCTGGTTCGTTGCGACAGGCCTGGGGCCGGCTGGCGAACCAGTTCGTCACCCATCCGCTGCTCAGCCTGGCGGTGGGCTCCGTCATCCTGCTGCTCGCCGGGTTGGGCATCGTTGTGATCCCGGCTGGCTTGCTGCTCGCCTTCGCCTGCGCCGCGGCACTGGCCTGCCGCGCGGTTGCTGAGTGGGGCGGCGCTGCCGCGCCCGTCGCTCCGGAGGGCTAGATGGCCAAGCCGAAGACCTACCGGCTGGAGGCCGGTGCACAGACACTCACTTGCGGCACTGGAATTGGCGGACCGATTCGCGTATCCCGCGGCGACTCACGCGGCGCCGCCCTCTCGAGCGGCCGAGCGCCTAGCGTTCAGGTGCAGCTCAAGCCCAGCGGCTGGTCCAACCCCGATCGGCCGCCGCGGGTCGCCAAGCCACAGGCCAACGTTGTGCTGCGACGCTGGCGCAGCGGGGACCTGGGCGTGGATGAAGAGTGGCGCGCGCAGTCCACCCACTTCGAGCGGCGTCTGACCGTGACCAATCTCTCGGGCCGGGAGCAGCAGCTCACCGGCGTGCGCCTCACCTTGCCCGGGTCCAGCCTGGGTGCCGTTCACGACTGCCGCATTGAGGCGCCCTGCACCAACCTGCGTCCTCGACTGCCGATGAGCGCCTTTCTCCGCCTGAAACAAGGCCGCCCGCTGCCGCGCGAGTTGGCGCCCGCCGCCCGCATGCGCTGGGACCGCGCCCTGGAAGATGCGCCCGACGTGACTCCCGGATTGTTGGCCATTCACAACGCCGCACGCAAGCTGACGCTGCTCGTTTGGTACCACAGTGAAACCGAAGCCGGCACGCCGCTGATCTTCGGCGATGCGCCGGGCGCGGCGCTGGGCCACCAGATCGGCCTGGCCGGCTGGCTGGCCCCAGGCGCTTGCCTACACGCCGGGACACAGTATCTGGCGCTCGTCGCCGGCACCTGGGAGCAGGCGCTGGATCAGTTCCGCGAGCACTACGCTCGGGTGGGACTCGTGCCGCCGCTGTTCGGCAGCCCACCCCGTTGGGTGCAGCTGGCGGCGGTCTACGAGGTACATCCCGGTCAGTTTGGCGGGTTTCGCGGGCTGGCGGCCGAAATCCCGCGCCTGCACCGGCTTGGCCTGAACACGCTGTACTTGCTTCCGGTCATGGCTTATGACAACCGCAGCGGCCGCGCCTGGGACGAGAACTGGCTTGGATCCGGGTCGCCGTATGCCATGACCGATTTCGAGACCTTCGACCCGAGCCTGGGGACGGCCGACGACTTCGGCGAGCTTGTGCGCCAAGTCCACCGCCACGACATGCGCTTGCTGATGGACTTTGTTCCACAAGGGTGTGCCACCCACGCCCGCTACGTGGGCGAGCATCCCGAATGGTTCTGCCGCGACGAGCAAGGCCGCCTGGTCAGCTCACACGGCTGGAACGACACCTACTCGCTTGACTGGGCGAATCCGGCCTACCACGACTACATGTTGGACTGGTCGCTGCGCATGGCCGCCCAGTACGACATTGACGGCTATCGCATCGACGCCCCGCACGCCAAGGAACCCAACTGGGATCGCCGCATTCCCTACCACGCCTCCTACACCAGCCTCGGAGTTCTTCCTCTGCTGGAGCGGCTGCAGATTGGGCTCAAGCGTCTCAGCCCCGAGAAGGCGATGCTGTGCGAGCTCTTCGGACCAATCTATCATCGCTCGCACGACTTCCAGTATGACTACCAGCCGTGTGTCAATCTGTTCTCCTTGCTGCGTGGCGACCTCACCTGCCAGGAAATCGGCGACTGGCTTCAGGACTACTGGTCTGCGCTTCCACCCGGCGCGATCCGCGTGTGCTTCACCGAGACGCACGACACGCGCACCGGAATGCCCTCGTATGCCTGGCGCGGCTCGGCCGCCGAGCGGACGATGCTTGCCATGCTTGTGCTGGCAGGTTTCGTGCCGATGGTGTGGTCGGGGCAGGAGGCCTATTCCGAGGATTGGTATTCCAGCTTGCTGCATGCCCGCGCCGGATCTGCGGCGCTGCTGCGCGGCGGCCGTCACTTCAACCCTGTCCCCTGCTCCTCTCCGGACGTGCTCTCGATCGTCTGCCGCCAGGAGAGCGAGACCATCTGGGGCGTCGTGAGCCTGCACGCCGAGCGCACGCCGCTCGAGTTTGACCTGAGCCGCTGGGCCCTGAATCAAGGCACGCCGTTCCGCCTGTTCGACCTCATCTCGCAGGTTCCTTGGAGCGAGGCGGGGCGGGCGACTTGGCCGGCCGATGCGGCGCGCACGCTGCGGCTTTCCCCTGTACCATTCGAGCCCTACTTCTTCCGTATCGACCCGGGGACACTGGCCGCGGACGAGGAGGTCCATCGGTGAGGCTTGTCCGTTGGTCCTGCTGCCTGCTGCTTGCGGGCCTGCTTTTCGGCGCTTGCACTCCGGCTGTGTCGCCTACCTCGACGCCGGCGCCTCTCCCTGCGGCGGACGAGGATGTGCTTTACCTCAACCTGGTCTGGCACCAGCATCAGCCGCTCTACTACCAGGAGCCCGCCGGGGTGTACACGCGCCCCTGGGTGCGGGTGCATGCCACCAAGGACTACTACGACATGGCCTCGACCGTGGCGCAGTACCCCGACGTCCACGTCACCTTCAATCTGACGCCGGTGCTCCTGCGGCAGCTGGAGGATTTCGCTGCGGGCGAGGCCAAGGACAGCTACTGGGTGCTGGCGGAGAAACCCGCAGCCAGCCTGACGGAGGCCGACAAGCGCTTCTTGTTGACAAGATTCTTCGACGCCAATTGGGCCAATGTCATCGGCCGCTTCCCGCGCTACCAGGAACTGCTGAACAAGCGCGGCGGGGCAACGGCCGAAGACATCGATCAGGCCCTGGCCAATTTCGACGAGAGGGACTACCGCGACTTGCAGGTCTGGTTCAACCTGGCCTGGTTCGACCCCGACTTCCTCGCACAGCCGCCGCTGCAAGCGCTGGTCCAGAAGGGCGAAGGGTTCGCCGAGGCCGACAAGGCCATCGTGTTCCAGGAGGCACGTCGGATCCTGGGCGAGGTCATCCCGCTGCACCGTCAGCTCCAGGAGGCGGGGCAGATCGAGGTCATCACCAGCCCCTATGCCCATCCGATCCTTCCCTTGCTCTACAACACCGAGCTGGCGCTCATCGGAAACCCGGATGGCGAGATGCCCGAGCGCTTCTCCTACCCGAACGATGCCATCGCCCAGCTGGAACTGGCTGCGGAGCAGTACCGGCAGCGCTTCGGGCGCGAGCCCAGCGGGCTGTGGCCCTCGGAGGGCGCCGTGGCGGAGGAAACCGTGCCGCTGGTCGCCAATGCCGGGTTTGCGTGGATGGCCAGCGGCGAACAGGTTCTGGCCAACAGCCTGGGCTTGGGCGCCTTCACGCGCGACGCGTCCGACACGGTCCAGGAAGCCGACGCCCTCTACCGCCCTTACTTCGTGCAGGGGGAGCGCGGCGAGCCGGTGATGATCGTATTCCGCGATCTGCGCCTGTCGGACTTGATCGGCTTCGAGTACTCGCAGACGCCGGGCGAGGCAGCCGCCGCCGACTTCCTGCAACGCTTGGAGAACATCCGCGCCCGGCTGGCGGCGGAGGGCGCACCGGGACCGCATCTGGTCACCGTCATCCTCGATGGGGAGAACGCCTGGGAAAACTACCCCAATGACGGCAAGGCCTTTCTGCATGCCTTGTATCGCGGTCTTTCCGAAAGCCAGACCATCCGCACCGTCACCCCACGTGACTATCTTGAGGCGTTTCCCAAGCAGCGATCCCTGGAGAGCCTGTTCCCCGGCGCCTGGTTCAGCCCCAACTACGATACCTGGATCGGAGAGCCCGAGGAGACGCGGGCCTGGGAGTATTTACTGCGGACGCGCAAGGACCTGGGGAAGTACGATCTGACCGAGGACAAGCTGCCGCCGTCGCCCGAGGCGCTGCAGCAGGCGCTGGACTACATGTACCTGGCCGAGGGCTCCGATTGGTTCTGGTGGTACGGCGCCGACCAGAACTCCGGCAACGATGACTACTTCGACCGGGGCTTCCGCGCCTTGCTTGCCGGGGTGTATCAGTCACTCGGCGAGGAGGTACCCGCCTTCGTCCGCGTCCCCATCGTGCCGGCCGCTCCCGCCGCCGCAACGCAGGGGCTGCAGGCGCCGTTCACGCCAACGCTTGACGGCGTGGTGTCGCCGGAGACGGAGTGGGACCAAGCTGCCCTGTATCCCGCACCAGGCGGAGTGCAGGCGCGCGCCGCCGACCTGGCCTCCAGTCTCAGTCTCGCCGTTGACGCCGAAAACCTGTATGTGAAGATTGCCCTCGATCCCGAGATCTGGTCGCTCGACGCACCCGCTGCCAGCATCTACTTCGCTTCGCCCCGCGTCAAGGACTCCACCTCCTTCCGCGCCAGCGCCAGGCCCAACCGCGAGGCCGACCTGATAGGCTTCCCCGCCACCGCCCGCCTCGACCTTGCGCTGCGCCGGGCGGCGCCCGCTGCAACCTGGAGCACCGTGCGCGGCATTGACTGGCAGCCGACTGCAGATGGAACGGAGATCCGCTCTGCCGCCGGCGCCGATGGCGTGGAGGTCGCTGTTCCGCTCGAACTGCTGGGCGAAGTCGAACCGGGAGACGAGCTGCAGCTGCTGGCAGTGATCTCGGCGGGCAATCGGCCGCTGCAAGACCTCCCCGCCGATGGCCCAGCCTCGCTGCAGCTGCCCGATCTGGGGCTGGCTGAGGTCGTGTTGCAGGTCGAGGATCCGGCGGGCGACGACACGGGCCCCGGAACCTATGCGTACCCGATGGATGCCGTCTTCGAGCGGCAGGTGTTCGATCTGCGCTCCTTCTCCGTCGCGGCGGATGAGCGCAGCTTGGTCTTCACTTTCGAACTGTACGGACCGCTCACCAATCCGTGGGGCTCTCCCAACGGATTGGCGCTGCAGACGCTGGATGTGTACGTGGACACCGACCCAGGCCAGGCCACCGGCGCCCGCTTGCTGCTGCCCGGGAGGAACGCCGCGCTGGCGGAGGGCTTCGGCTGGGAGGCAGCCGTCTGGGCCGAGGGATGGACGCCCCAGTTCCTCCGCCCCGATGAACAAGGCGCTCCGATCCAGGATGGTCAGATCAGTGTCAGGGTGATCAGTGACGCGGCAAGCCAGCGCATCAGTCTACGCGTGCCCCGAGAGGCCTTCGGCAAGGGAGACCCGACCCAGTGGGCGTACGCCGCAGTCTTGCTCAGCCAGGACGGCTTCCCCTCGCCGGGGGTCTGGCGCGTGCGCGATGTCGAAACGAATGCCTCGCAATGGCGCCTCGGCGGCGGCCCCGCGGATGCCAACCACACCCGCATCCTGGACCTCGCCTGGCCGGGGCAGGCAGACGTCACGCAGCAGCAGTTGCTGGCCAACTACACTCCGGCCGCCGAGGTGGTCGACAGCCTGGCGCCGGAGATGTTCGCCCAAGTGCCGATGCTTCGGCCCTGAGGCCCGTACCAGGTTCCGCCGCATCGGCCGCCTTGTGGCGCCCGCAGATAGCACAATGTGCAGCCTGCGCCGAGAAGGCCGCGGCTAGGAAGAACAGCGTGGGATGCGGTGGTGACCGCATCCCACGTTGTGTTTGATTCAGCAGATATCCCGGGTCAGGCGGTCGGGACAGCAACCTCCGCCGACGGCGCGAGCGTTGGATAGTCCTTCCGGCCGAAGCGCGTCAGCAGCACCCCGCCCAAGCCTACGGCGCCAACCACCAGCGGCGCCAGCCAGCCGACACACGGGATGAAGGCGATGCCGTTGGCGACTGCCCAGACCAGCAGTGTCCCCAGCCCAGCGGCTGGCGCCGGTTCGAGCGACCACTTGAAGGCCCGCGCCAGGCGCAGGCCGATCTCGTAGCCCACCGCGATCCAGCCGACCACAATGGCCGCGATGAGGAGCAGCAGGCCAAGGATTGCTAGCGGAATCAGGCAGATCGTGATGGCCAGGACGAAGAGCAGCACCGGCGCCACGATCCCGGTCAGCACGCCCACGCCGGCAGCCGACCACGGCGCTTCGGCGATCGCATGACTTGCGCGCTGAATCGGCTTCGGCCAGAAGATCACCACGAGCACCGCCAATCCCGCCATCAGCAGGGCCTGGACGATGTAGGAAAGGCCCTGCATCGCTCCCGAGGCCCCCATGGCCCACAGCGGGTTGCTGGAGAATGTCTGCACTTGTGGAGGCAAGGTGAACGACTGCATAAACGGAATCGACGGGGCGATGGGGGCCAGCGGGAACTCCGGCTGCTGGATTTGCCCGGTGATTTCCTGGCCCTGCACCTGCGCACCTTCGGCGCGGGTTACCGCCGCGGCGAACGACTGGACATCGCCGGTGACCACCGCCTGATTGCCGAAGGTCACCGCCGCGCCGACGGCGGCCACATCCCCATTGATGGTGCCATTCGCCGTCAGCGCGCCGCCGATGACGGCGACATCCCCATTGACCGTCGACCCGTCGGCCAGGGTGGCGACGCCCCCGAGAACCACCAGGTCCTCGTTCAGGCTCTGTCCGGGGCCGAGGGTGTACACCCCTCCCATCACCACCTTTCCCTCGCCGCCCTCCTGCAGCGCAGGTGCGGCCAAGGCAGTCGCCGGCAGCGCCAGCAACAGTGCCGCCAGCAAGAGAACCATCAGAACACGTTTCATCGTTGAGCTCCTTTCTGAGCTTGAGACCAGTTGAGTTGGTAGATCACCAGCAGCCAGGCGCCGATCAGGCCAGCTGCGGCCGCGGTTAGCACCCCTCCCCCTCCGACGATCGCCGCCGGTCCAATCGGCCCCGCCAACGAGGACAGGATCTGCCTGCCGACATAGAAGAGCACGGTGACGTTGGCCATTCCGCGCACAGCGCTCGAGACCAGTTCGCCCACGTCTGGCAGGCGCAAGGGCGAGGCGACGCCCAGCCAGGCGGCCCCCAAGATCGCGCCAGCCAGACACACCACCAGGACGGCAAGCACAGCCATCGATTGGCGGCGTGCCCGCCGCCGGCTCTCCAGCGCTAGGCGTGCATCCCACCGTCCGGCGAAGCCCGGTTGCGGGGTGGCCTCCGGCACACCATCCAGGTCCCGACGGACCTCCGCCCACGCAGCTTGCAGCGCCCGGCACTGGACGCAGGCCGTCAGGTGTCGGCGCAGCTGCTCCGCCTCCTGCACCGAGCGTGGGTCATCCGAGAACAGCCAGGTGTCAAACGGGGAGTGGGACATCGGAGAGCTCTCCACGCAGGGGTTCGAGGCTAGCAGACTCCAGGTACCGCTCAGCCAGCTCGCGACGCGAGCGGTGCAGCCGACTCTTGACGGCGCTGGTCGTCAGGCCAAGGTCCTCGGCGATCTCTTCCAGCGGCATGTCGTACCAGTACTTGAGCGTGATGATGGCCCGGTCGAGCGGGCTCAGGCGCTTCAGCAGCTGGCCCACCCGCTGCTCCTGTTCCCGGCGCATCAGCATGGATTCCGGGCCGGGCGCGGCATCGGGAAACGCAACCTCCTCATCGACCGCGTCCAAGGCAACGGCGGACTGCCGCCTACGGCGCAGCCGGTCGATGCACTCGTGTGCGGCGACCGAGAGGCACCAAGATCCGAAGCGGCGCTCGGGGTCGTAGCGGTGCAGGCCGCGGTACGCCTTGAGGAATGCCTCCTGGGCGGCATCCTCCGCCTCGGCCGGCTCACCCAGCATGCGGTAGCACAGGTTGTAGACCGGCACCTGGAACACCTCCACCAACCGGGCGAATGCCTGTTCGTCCCCCTGGCTGGCCTGACGCGCCCATAAGGCCTCCTGTGCAAGCTGCGTTGGGTCAATCCGCATGTCGGATCCCGGAAAGCTTCACCTTCACCCCCCTATACGCAGGTCGGCGGGGGCGGTTGCATCGCGGGGAAGGGCCTCGGGGGGCGGGACGGACCCGCCTGACCCAGGGCGCATGATATGATGCTCGCCGATGTCCGATCTGACAACCCCCCAGGCAACCTCCACCCGCGAACGCTGGTCCCAGATCCGCGCCTCGGCCGCCAACGTGCTGCGGGCGTTCCGTCTGTCGTGGGAGGCGCACCGGCTGTCCACGCTGGGCATGGCCGCCTGCACGCTGGTCGGCGCTCTGCTGCCAGCGGCCCAAGCCTGGTTAGCCAAGTTGATCGTCGACAGCGTGGTCGGCTCGCTCAGCGCCCAGGTCGATCCGCTGAGCGGGCTGCAGGCGATTGCCCCGCTGCTGCTGGCCGAGGCTGTGCTGGTGGTGCTGCAGGCGCTCAACAGCCAACTCCGGACGCTCTCCGAACATGTTCTGCACGCGCGCCTCAACCTGTCGATCAACACACGCATCATCCGCAAGGCGCTCGAGCTCGACCTGACGCACTTCGAGAACGCAGAATACTACGACAAGCTGCAGAACGCACGCCGCGAGGCCGACTGGCGCGGGCTGCGCATCGTTAACGGCAGCTTCTACTTGGTGCAGAACCTGATCACGCTAGGAACCTTCGCCTTGCTGCTGATCCGCTTCAGCCCCTGGCTGGCGCTGCTGCTCTTTGTGGCCACGCTGCCCGCCTTCATCGCCCAGAGTCGCTTCGCCGAACTGAACTTCCGCGTGCTCTCGTGGCGGGCGCCCGAGGCCCGACGGCTCTCCTACCTCGAGCACCTGCTGACCGACTACGACGCCGTCAAAGAGGTCAAGCTGTTCTCGCTCGGCGAGCCGCTGCTCGGTCGCTACGCCAGCCTGTTCTGGAGCTTCCTGCGCGAGGACCAGGCCATTGCCCAGAAGCGCAGCCTGGCGTCGCTCGGTTGGGGACTGCTGGCAACGCTGACCTACTACGGGGCCTACGCCTGGATCGTCTGGCGCACGCTGGCAGGCGCCATCACGTTGGGCGAAATGACAATGTACCTGAGCATCTTCCGCAACAGCCAGTCGACCTTCGAGAGCATCTTCTTCGAAGTGAGCGAGCTGTACGAGAACGGGCTGTTCATGAGCAACCTGTTCTCGTTCCTGGAACTTGAACCGTTGATGGCCCAGAGCGCGTCCCCGCGACCCGTGCCTCGTCCGCTGCAAGTGGGCATCGAGTTCCG
>Ga0209254_10005957_pt1 | contig 11206 bp, 12 predicted proteins | sample FrelakmetDIP11DI_FD_187148 | JGI IMG/M metagenome (GOLD analysis project Ga0209254, IMG submission 187148) | Freshwater lake sediment microbial communities from the University of Notre Dame, USA, for methane emissions studies - DIP11 DI (SPAdes)... | ecosystem: Environmental > Aquatic >... | reverse complement strand
CAAAAGATTGGGGTCGGACCGAGCTTGTCGGTTTAAAATGAAGGAATTAGGCAAATATTAAGGGGCCGGACTGCCCTTAAACGGGCTTTTTTTGGGCCAAAAACGCATGCTTGCAAAAGACGCGCAGCAGGGCGACGGACAGGACGACAATGACCGAGAAAGGGACCGATTTTCTCACTTCACGTCGATTATATGCTTTTCGCTTTACTCTGCACCCGATTTTCTTTAAGATGGAATCAAACTTCAAGGAGGAAATCCATGAGAAAAAGCCTCGTGCTGGCCCTGTGTGTTCTCGCCCTGCTGGCCGCTCTTCCCCGGGAAAGCCAGGCCGCTGGCCCGTTCAATTTTTACATCCGCGGCGGCGTCATCACCGATCAGGACCTTTCCTTCAGTCCGTTCCTCTGGACGATCGGCGCCAACCTGGACCTGAACCTGGGCCCCATCCTCACCCTCAGCCCGGAATGCGACATCATCGTTTACCAGTTCGATTTCAGCCCCCTGTGGTTGGCCCCCGCCGTGCTCTTGAACCTGAGATTCTCCGCCCTCTACGTAGGAGCCGGCGTCGGAATCTTCGCCATCCTCGGCAGCGGAGGCACGCTGACTTCGGACCCCTTGTTCAAGCTGAACGGGGGCATCAAGCTGGACAGCATCAAGGTGCAGGCTTATCTCTATACTCCGTTCGACGCCTTCTTCTCGTCCATAGGGATCGGCGCCACTTTGGGATTCGGATTCTGATCGAGCGGCCTGTCGCCTAGGATTTCGATTTCGCGAATTTGAGGTTCAGGACTCTGCCCGTCGAAACCGTGAACCCGGTGATCGCGCCTTTGTTACGTTACTTCGTTTATGCAGAGTTGCGATTAATAACTAAAATATTTAAGGATTCTCCAGGCTTCTCGTTCCGCCTGCTCCCGGGTAACGGGGATGGTGTCTGTCCAGGTGTCGCTTGCCGTTTCTCCGAGCAACTTGACATATTCTCTATCCCCGTAGGTTTTTACCCACATAATCATTAATCCTTTGCGTGAAAGAGGCCGTTCGCAAAAGACTACCCAATCACGTCCTTGGTCATATTCTATATGTAAAGAATATGTATCGCCGTCCCCGATCCAATTGTCCTTGACATAAATTTTGGTTTGTTCATCATACCGGCCGGCCAGGGCCAGCCTCTTGCCGATATCAAACGGATCCTCATTCGCGGACGTTGACCCATAAACATCGAAGGCGGACTTGCCGATGTAGCCTCCGTCCAGATAGGCTTCAACAGTATATGTCCCCGACGTCCAATGGCCGGGGTCTTGCCAGCCCCAACCCAGCCAATAACTGTCGTGATTCTCATAGGATTTGATATCCATGGAGGGCACGCCCATCAAGCTGCCGTCAGGCTTGTAATACTTCAGAGAGAGCTTGAGGGTTTTGGCCAGGGTAAAGTCATGAGAACTGGTGAAGCTCACTTCGCAGAATATCCGGCGCGCGCTGTTTTGGGCGAAGCTCGCGGCATAGGTACGGCTTCCCTGGCCTGGAACGTCAGAGCCGCCCTCGAAGAATTTCATATTCAAAGAATCCAGCGCCGATGAAATATCGAACGTTCCTCTTCCGACATAAACCCCGTCCAGATAAGCCTCAACGCTATAGGTTCCCGTGGTCCAATTGCCGGGCTCTTGCCAGGGTAAACGTATGGTTAAGGGATAGCCTTTCATGGATGACTCGACCGTCAGGTCTTCGGAAATTTCGCCCAGGAAGCTTCCGTCGGACATGGAGCCCCTCAAAGATAGCCTGACATTCTGGTCCCTGATGTTATAAAGAGGATTCCAGAAGCTCACTTTACAGTATATATAGCGTGTGAGGCCTTGCACGAAGACGTTTTCGCTGACCGTGCTCTCCAGGCCAATAGGCTTTTCTCGCTGGCCGCTTTCGAAGAATGACATCAACTGGAATTTAAGCTCTCCGGCCGAAGCAGTGGACGAAAAAAAGGCCGCCAAGAGGAGCACGGCGACCGTCAGCCGAATTTTCAACGGATTGTCCATGTGCCTCTCCAATCAAAAGCTTCGCGAAGCATAAATCACCGTTGAACAGCTGTCAAGATTGAGATTGGGAGAGGAATAAAGACGAATAATCAGACCTAGCGTTTTAATATCAAATTAGCGGTCTGCCGGAGCGACATCCCTATGAAGTGTTCCTGCAGTATCACGAGATCGAGCACACGAAGACCCGAGCGCGCCGGCCGCAGTCAATCTGACGCCTGTCAAGTCTCGTAGTGTTCAGACCAATTTAACACTCCCGAATTTTAGCGCGGCTATATTGGCAATTGAATATTGGTATAATGAGCCAGCAATAAAAGAGCTGGAGGATATGGAAAATGTCTAATGAAATTCAAAAAGATATAAATACCTTGGATCAATATGGGAAGAACACCAAACTGCTTGATGCGGCAGCAATAGGAACTTTAGAAGATGTGAAACGGTTGATCACGCAGGGTGCGCAAGTAAATGCAAAGACTGAGAATGGTTACACCTCCCTTCTTATAGCTGCAGGCAGGGGAAGGACAGAAATAGTTCAGATACTTCTTGATGCAGGGGCTAACATATTTATCCGAGGCAAAAGTGGAGGATCTGCCATACAATTGGCGGGAGATCGTGGCTATGCAGAAACTGCAGCGCTGCTGATTAAAGTAGAGAAGGAAAAACTGATTGCGAACATAAAGGATTTTATTGATAACAAAGATGGAACGATCAATGACAAAGACATGGGATTGGTATGGCAGCAAACAGATGATGGCATCGATCGTACCTATAAAGAAGCAATGGCCTATTGTGAATCCTTGGAACTGGGAGGGCATCACGATTGGCGACCACCGTTTTGGGGAGAACTGCAGAGGCTAGCCAGTATAGGCCATGAGAACCTTTCTCCGCTCTTCCCAAAGGTCAAGCCTGGCTGGTATTGGACCTTTACCTGGGATACATTAAACGGAGGAGCTGTAAGTTTTAACCCGGACCACAAGTACGGAGCATACAGTAGCTGGGACCTTTACACAAAGAGAAAGTTTTTTATTCTTGCAGTAAGAGAGTAGACACTCATCCTCGATGTCCCCCACCGCCGGGTCGTCTTCACCTTTCCTGGAGGCATACCGGCTTTGATGTCCACAGCCTGGTCCGGGCCAAGACGAAGCCCGAGGCTGAGCGGGTCGGAAAGTACATGATCAGGCCGATTCTCTCGCTGGATCGGCTGACGTTTCTTGAGCCCGAGGGCAAAGTCAGCTACCGCTCGGGTCATCCTCTTCATACCGCCGGCCCCGCTCCCGCGTCAATTAAACTCCAACTTGGCTGGTTCCGTGTTAATCTATTCATATGAGCTTAAGAAAGAAATTCTGGAGCCGGGCCATTCTCTTCTTGCTCGTCTTTGGGACGGCCTTCGCCCATCAACCTCGTCTCGTCGGCTTCGAGCCCTTGATCGAGGTTCGCGATCCCGAGACGTCCCAGGCCTTTTACGCTGAGCTGGTCGGGGGGCCCCAGACATACCATATCCGCAGCGATGTCCCCCTGAGGCTCTACGTCAACATCCTCGTCCCGGACATCCCCGGCATCGAAACCGATTACGAAGCCGTAATCTCCAGGTCGACGGAGACCGGGGAGGAGATCCTGGCCCGCCTGGACGGGACATCCTACTCCTGGCGCCCGTTCTTCGAGCCCTTCGGCGGGGACCATTACCAGCTCGGACCGGAGTACGACGAGCAAGTTCCAGCGGGCAACTATACCGTCGTCGTCACGAGCCCGGACAACCACGGCAAGTACGTCCTGGCCGTGGGCAAGGTCGAGAAGTTCCCGCCGAAGGAAATGGCCCGAACCCTTTTCATCTTGCCGAAGCTGAAGAGCTATTTCGGGAAGTCGCCCTTGACGGCCTTCTTCAACCTCTCGGGCGGATTCCTGTTGCTCGTCTCCGGAGCGATCGCCGGTCTGGCGGTCCTAATTTTCTGACTAGGCGCCGGCGTCGCAAGCGCGCTGTCGGCGCCAGCGGGAAATGAACTGTTCCAGCTTCGGATGTCCGTAATGATTGCTTACATCTGACAACGAGCCCCTTTACATTTCGGCGTGTTTCCCTTTGCCCGCCGCAGGGTTGAATCCCCGGGCGAAATCCGATGAATCTCCGAGGGAAATGCAAGGCAAGCCATGAAAGGGCTCATGGCATAAATTTTGCTGTCTAAAAGCGCGAGAGAATATGTCTTGTCCTCAAATCGTCTTGAAGGAGAGGGGAATCGATATGAAAAAAGCCGCTTTGTTCACCTTCGTCGTCCTGTTCATAATCGCCTTCGCTTTCGGCCGGGGAACACAGGCTGGAGCTCCTTCGACCGACGAAAAAGCCGTCATCGAAAAGCTCATCCACGACAACATCGGCTGGGCGTTGACCAAGGACAGGCCGCTCGCGGAGAGCACGATGAGCCACGACGAGCGCCTGTTCATCTTCAACCCCACCTCCGAGTCCACGATTGGCTGGAGCCAGCTCGTCAAGAATTTCGACTTCTGGATGGACCCGCGCTTCAAGGCCGTGAAGTGCGAAATTTGGGACATGCGCGTCGACCTGTCGCGGTCGGGCGACGTCGCCTGGTGGTCGTGCATGCTCAACGACCTCGCCGAATGGGACGGCAAGCCGACCGGCTGGAAGGACACGCGCTGGACGGGGGTCATGGAGAAGCGGGACGGCAGGTGGGTCATCGTCCAGATGCACTTCTCCTTCGCCGCGGACAAGGTCGCGGCCCAAGTCAAGGCCAGACTGGAGGCGGAAAAAGCCTCTAAATAGGGGAAAGGCCGAGCATCGTCCTCGGCGGGAGCGGGAAAAACCTTGAAAACAGAGGATGCCGCATGAAACGCTTTCGAGGCATGATCATTCTATTGGGGATCTTGCTGACGGCCTTGCCGGCCGCGCCGCTCGCCCAGGATACCGCCCAAGCTTCCCGCGAGACGAGCCGGCTGGACCTCGTTTTGATGACCTGGGTCTATCACCATGTCGACGAGCCGGTGCCTCTTCTCAAGAGCCTTCTCGCCAGCCTGAAACCGTGGGGAGCCGTGGCCCTGGTGGAGCCGAAGCCGGAGCATACCGAATTCGGCCGGAAGCCGCTGACTCGGGCCTCGGTCGAGGAGGAGGCGCGCGCGGCCGGGTTCATCTTGGATGCCGTCATCGAAGACCGGCTCAAGTTCGATAACGTTTTCATCCTGCGTCCCATCGTTCCGGACGCGCCGGAATCGCACGATCGACAGAAAGTCCGCGCCTTGTGGCTGGACTATCTGGCTTGGACGAAAACCGTCAAGGGCGGGACGTCCCCGAGGGAATACGCGGAGAGCTTGGTCGCGAAAGGCGTTCCCGGTCCGGAAGCGCGGCGCCGGCTGTCCGTCCTCCGCGGCCAGTTCACCGAGCAGCCGGAGGGGATCGAGATGATCTACGACCCTCTCTACGGCAAGCCCCTCAGCGGCGAATTGGAGAAGGACGGGTTCAAGACCTCCCCCAACGCCTTCCTGGCGTCCAGCGCCCCGCGAATCCTTTTCCGCCCGGGGTCCATGCCCTGGCCCCCGGCGCGCTTCGCGAGCTGTTCCGCGACTTCGAGATCCTGGTCTACCGGGAGCTAGACGACTACGGCGATTGGGGAGGCCCTCCGACTCCGCACATCCGGATGCTCGCCCGCAAGCGCGGTTGAGCGTCGGCAGCGGAGATTTCAGGTAAAATAGGACCAGACTTCAATCCGATGAAGGAAGGTCCGAAATGAAAAAAGCTTTCGCGGTCGTCCTGTTCTTGGTTTTTGCCTCGGCGCTCTTGTCCCAAGACCTCGAAATTGAAAAAGCCCCGGCCCCGCTCTACAGGGATTTGGTCTTAGACGGCGCAGGCGATCCGACGATCATCTATAATAAAGAGCAAAAGGCCTGGTTCATCTTCTACACCCAGAGAAGGTCCAATATCGCCATCCAGAACCTGGGCGACTGCTACGGGACGGCGATCGGGTTGGCCGTTTCCGAGACGAACGGCCGGACATGGGGCAGTCGGGCCTGGCGGTGTTTCTTGCTCTACATACAGGGCAACTACTGCCTCCGAATGGGGCTGGCCGCCCTGTTCGGAAAAAAAGACCGTTACCAGAGGTACCGGGCTGTTGGGGGGGTCTATAGGGAGGTGCGCCAGCGAAAGCAGCCTGGAATATCTTGAATATTGGGAAGATTCTATATATAGTCAGCACGCTTCGAAATTTCGAATCCCCGGAGGTGTGGCAATGCAGGTCATTCAGCGCATGGGAGGAAAGGGAATTCTCTTCCCGATCCTGATGATGCCCCTCTTCTTTGTCCTCTCTTCCTGCCTCAGTTATGAGCAAGGCAGCTGGGCCGGGTCCTCCCGCATCGGCATCGGCGGCGCCTCCGGAGAAATCGCCGTCCCGGAAAAGACTTCGACCATCCCCCCTCACAAGGCCTGGGACACTCAATTTGACCTGAACTATGCCGCTACCATCACGGTCGAATGGCGCATCGAGTCCGGAAAACAAGTCGATTTCTACTTCATGAACAGGGAGCAGGACGACCGCGCCAGTATGGGGAACGAACCGACTCAGCCCGGGGTGGATTTTATCCGCTGCAAGTTTGGGATCGTCGACTCCGGTTCGGACGCGGAAACCTTGTCGCCCGGGAAATACAACATCATTTTCCGCAACACGGGCGATGTCCCAGTCACGGTCTGGAGGCGCGCCGTTGGCGAGCGGTGAAGCCCGGCCCCAGAAAATGTACGGCTTGGCCAGCCTAAGCTATTGATTAAGAAAGAATTGGCTGATTGACCTCTTTGATTCAAGTCCCAAGGAATTCGGTGACTGTCACCGGTACTTTGACATGCCGGCGGGGGGCATGATAGCCTAAAAACCGGAAGGGACAATTCCATGGCGATCACCGAACGCGATATCTTTCTTCATGCCGCGAGGAGCTTCGAGCTCCTCAAAAAGGCCATCCAGACCTTCGATGATTACCTGCAGAAGAAGCTCCCGCCCAAGTCTCAGGAATACTACCAGGCCCGCAGCTTCCTCAAGCAGGGGCAAAGCCTTCACGACGAGACCCTAAAGAAGATCAAGATGCTCCTGGGGCCCGTCTCGCCCTATTCGCGCCAGGAGGTCGAGCAGCAGCGCCGGCTGCTCTTGATGGAGAACAAGATCATCGTCAGCGGCCTGAGCCTCAACGAGCTCCGGGAAGAGCTGGCCAAGGACGAAACCTTGAGGACGATGTTGAGCGAACAGGAGATCACCGCCTATCTCAAGGGCCACCTCATCTCCCAAGCCTCGGGCAAGCGCAAGCTGGCCAACATCAAGATGCGGATGATCTTCGACAAGCTCCAGACGCTCATCAGCAAGGGCCAGGAGCTGCAGGCGGCCGCCCAGAAGTACTTCCAGAGCGGCTGACCGGATCGCGGCCAGCCGCAGGACAATAGCCTTCAGTTCGATCCCGGGAGCTAGAATTTTGCCAGGAATGCTTGGGCGACCTTGATTTGCACCAGCTTGCCTGCAGGGGCCAAGACCTGGACGATGATGTTGCCCTTTCTCACGGTAAGAGTCCCGTTCACGTCCGTCCAAACGGCCTCATCGCCGAGGCCCATGATGTCGCTATAGGCGCCTTGGGGAAGCTTGTCCTTGAAGGCCGCCGGAACATTGAGGATCTTGGCCGCGTCGCCGGCCGTGAATCCGGCGCAATTCGTCATATCCAGGGTGTAGACGGTGTTGTCTGCCGAGCCGCCGCGCCCAGCCTGTAAAAGTCCCGGGGGTGCGACGAGCAGAATGGCCATCGCCGCTTGACATCGGCTGAGGGCCGGGGATAAGCTTTCGCCAGAACGAAAAATTCTCGGAAGGCGGGTGTTGATGCGAAAACCCATCGTGATCGGAATCTTGGGGATAGCGCTGGCATTGGCGGCGACTCTGGCATCCGGTTCCATCGGCCAGGACGGGGGCGACATCGAAAAGGCCCTGCGCCTCGCCGTGGACAAGATCAACCTCAAGGTGGACAAGCTCGGGCCGGCGACCGTGCCGTCCGCCGAGCAATGGGAGGAAATGACGAGGGCGGGATGGATACCGAAGAACCTCGCCCCATTGAGAGCGATGACTGTTCATTCGGCCCGGGGAAGCGCCTGGCACATGACCGCCGGCGTTTCGGTCACGATCACCCGGGCCGAGAACGCGGCCGAGGCGCTGGCCTATCTCCGGGCCGTCACGGACCATCGCCGCACACAGCTCGCGGCCGGCCTGAAGCCCTTCGGCGGCTGGACCGGAAAGATCGAGATGACGGATTTCCAGGCGTGCCGGGCGTCGCGGGCGACGCTCATCGACAAGTCGTTCGACGAGAACGACCCGCCCCGGACGGAATGGCTGTCCTGGGTCCAGGGCCCGCTCCTCGTGGAATTCGTGGTCAATTCCCGGGCCAAGGAACCGGACTTCGGGCTGGAGGGCAGCGCCTACGTGGTTTGGAAAGAGCTTAAGGTCGAAGGATTCTAGATTCGCCGGACTCCGGAGGAGGCTTCCATGCGTCGAGTTTCCATCATCAGCGTGGTCCTGATCTTGATGTTGGCGTTCGGCGTGGGGGCCGGCCAGATGCGGGGCGACCGTCGCTCCTTCGTCAGCCAGCTGAGCGCCGAACTCATCGAGCAGGCCGAATATCTCGCCGAATCCAGCTATGACTATTACATGGGCTGGAACGGGATGATCTCAAACTCCGAACAGGCGATCCTGTTCAAATCGGAAGAGTTCGCCGCCGCCTGCCGGCTGTTCGACAAGCTGCTTCTGGATCAGAGCGGCTATTACCGCCACGAATCCCTGCGGACCAATCTCCATAGCGCTTATCTCTATGTCTCCGCCTCGTTCCGCCAGCTCGAAGACATCATGCGGCAGGGGGGAATGAGGGAGGGCTTCGGCACGATGCGTCGGGACGGCCGGCGGTTCGAGCCGAGGACCTATCCCGGGCCGAGGGGGACTTACGGGCTGGCCGAGTGCCGCCGCATCCTCACCAGGATCGAGTCCGAATTTTCCCGCTGGCGGTGAACAGGGTGAGTTGGGGTGAGTTGGGGTCGGACCGAGCTTGTTGGTTGATTCTAAATGATTTAGGGCAAAAAAGACCAGTCTTTTTACCCTTAAACAAGGTTTTTTAGGGCAGAAAAGCTCAACAAAGATCCGCCAAAAAAATAAGCTCAGATTAAGATGCGGTTTTGCCACTAAAAACAGGGCTTCAAGGGCAAAATCTGATTAAATAGTGAGCCTAATTCATTTATTTTTTAGTACTTAGCTCGGTCCGACCCCAATCATACCCCAATCATACCCCAATCATAATGCAACTTTTCGTCATTGATTTGCGTCATTCGTTCTGAATAGCCAATCAAGGGAGAGATCCGTGCAAGCAAAACATCGCCTTTTCCTCGGAAATATCGTGGCGGCATTGTTCGTCCTCGTCTGTCTCAACGGGACGACGTTCCCCCAAGCCGACAAGCCTGACCTTGCCTCAAAATACCCCGAAATCCAAGGGATCTATGAGACACATGTCCCCGGACAGGGGACGTCCCTCACCCAGGTCTATTTCAAGGACGGCGCCGTCCGGACCGTGGAGGCCGGGGACGCCGAATCGACAAAATTCGATCCGGTCGACGGGGCGGAGCTGCGGTTCGTGAAGGTCTCGCCCAAAAAAGGGACCTTCCGCTTTGAGTTCCAAAAGGACGATCAGGGCCGCTACACCCGGTTCCGGGTCGTCAACGAGACCCTCAAGATGGAGGTGACCGGGGTCAAGAAGGCGGATTTCGACGACGGGCGGGCCGACCCCGCTTCGGCCACCGATCGCCAGGGCTATTTCGAAAGGCATTACCGGAAGGCCGAGCACCTCGTCCCGACGAGGGACGGCGTCCGCCTCTTCACCCAGGTCTTCAGCCCGGTCGACGCGTCCGAGCCGCATCCCATCATCCTGTTCCGGAACCCCTACGGGGTCGGGCCGTACGGCGAGGAGTTCACCAACCTGACCATCCCGTCCCTGCACTTCCTAAAAGAAAACTACATCCTCGTCTATCAGGACATCCGGGGCATGTTCATGTCCGAAGGGACGTTCGAATATTTCCGCCCCTTCAAGAAAGACAAAGCGGGACCGTCCGACGTCGACGAGAGCAGCGACGCCTACGACACCGTGGACTGGCTGGTGAAAAACGTCCCCGGCAACAACGGCAAGGTCGGCGTCTGGGGCATCTCCTATCCCGGATTCACCGCGGCGATGGCCGCGATCGACGCCCATCCGGCCGTCCTGGCGGTCTCGCCCCAGGCCCCGCTGGGCGACCTCTACATGGGGGACGACGCGTCCCACAACGGGGCGCTCTATCTGGCCCACTACGCCAACTACGCCTACTCGATGGGGCAGGGCCGGAAGGAGCCGACACAGGAGCCGCTTCCCAGGATGAGCTATCCCGCTCCGGACGGGTATTCGTACTACCTGAAGATGGGGCCCCTGAAGACCCTCACCGACAAGGTTTTCGGCAAGGGGAACTCGGTTTGGAACGAGACGATGGCCCACGAAACCTACGACGCCTACTGGAAGGCAATGTCGATCTATCCGCACCTCAAGGACATCAAGCCGGCGATCCTGACCGTCGGCGGCTGGTACGACGCCGAGGATTTGAGCGGAACTTTAAATACGTACCGGACGATCGAGCGGAGCAGCCCGGGGCTCGCGAACACGCTCGTCATGGGCCCCTGGCGCCACAGCGGCTGGAACTTCTTCTCCGGCCCGAGCGAGGACCGAGGCGTGTTCCCCTTCAGCGGCACGCGGGCCTACTTCCAGGAAAAGATCGAGCTGGCGTTCTTCAATTATTACCTGAAGGGAAAGGGGACGCTCGACCTGCCCGAGGCCGTGGTCTTTGAAACCGGCACAGACAAATGGAAAACCTACGACGCCTGGCCGCCGGCCGATGCCGAGGAAAAGAAGCTGTTCCTGGCCAAGGACGGACGGGCTTCCTTTGATCCGCCGCGGGAACCGGACGGCGGCGGATTCGACGAGTATCCGAGCGACCCCGCCAAGCCGGTGCCCTACACCATGCAGACCACCCCCCGCTATTTCCGGGATTACTTCGTCGAGGACCAGCGCTTCGCCGCGTCGCGGCCCGACGTCCTGGTCTATGCCGGCGAACCGCTCGCGGAGGACCTCACGATCAGCGGCCCGATCAAGGCCGAGCTCTACGTCTC
>Ga0209254_10005956_pt1 | contig 11207 bp, 8 predicted proteins | sample FrelakmetDIP11DI_FD_187148 | JGI IMG/M metagenome (GOLD analysis project Ga0209254, IMG submission 187148) | Freshwater lake sediment microbial communities from the University of Notre Dame, USA, for methane emissions studies - DIP11 DI (SPAdes)... | ecosystem: Environmental > Aquatic >... | reverse complement strand
CCGGGAAATCCTTCACATCGATCAGCATCTGGATCGCTTCCAGCGGCGCCTGGTGTTCAACAAAGAAGGAAGCAGCCCGCTGGATATGCTGGCGGTCAATAGCAAGCCGGCGACCCAGGGCGCGCTGCAGCGGGGGTACCCACAGACGGCGCAGTCGCAGCCAGTCACCCTCTAAAACTTGCAGCCAGGGGCCTTCAGGCTTTCTTTCACCCCCTAAGATATCAGCGAATAGCAGGGGATGGCCATATCCTCCCTTCAAGGTTAAAGCCAACGCGGCAATCACCTCTGGCTCAGCCGTAGCGAGTAACGCCTTCGCCAATTCAGCCAGGAACTTGTCTGGCTGTCTGGTGCGCTCCAGAATTTGAGACAAGTGAGTCACTCCCAGTGCCTCACAGGCAGCCAGGACGCCTTTCAAGGCGCCTTCTCTACCATCGAACAACTTTACAAGTCGCTGCCCGGTGTCAGTGGGGATATCGATGACGGGCCTGGGGTATAAAAATCGCCATCTCTCGAGTCCTACCCGGAGCTCTTTCAATCCAATGAGGTGCGTATTTTCGGGGAATTCGATTTGCGGCAGTTGTTCTGGCGAGACCAGGATGATTTTGATCCTTTCCTGGAGGTGATTCAAGAAATGTTGGCATAACAAACGTAAAACGGGCTGGTTTAGCTTTAGAACTTCCACATTTTCAAGGACCAGGGCTGTATCGCCGCCTAAATGCTTGTTGAATTCTTCAGCCAGGGAATGGAACAGAGCCGGCCAACCGAAAACCGGACCTGGCTTTGCGATCGATGCTTTCTGGGTGGATATTCCAAAGTCTGGTCGTCGACTGCGGGCACATTCGATTAATGAAAGGAGCAATGTCCCCGGGTCACATTCCACCTCGCCCAGGCGTAACCAAAAAATTTCCCCAACCTGGCTGGAAAGGGCTCCGACAAGGCTTTCTGTGCTGAGATAGCCTGGAGGGGATGAAATTAAAATCGACCGGTAACGAGCTACATGATCCTGAAGTATTGGGCATGCCGAAGTAACAAGCGCGCTTGGTAATGCATACTTCGCAGGAATCAATCGCCCACTCTCCTAGTGAAGAAAAATCTAAAAAGGCGCGAGCAGCGAAACCAGAAGCGTCCACCGCCAGTGCTTAATTAAATATTATGCAATTGTGAATTCTCACAAGATGGTCGGACGGGTGATGGTTATTTCGACAATGTTTCCGCCCACTGATTGACCGGGTATTTCTAGAGTAGCATAATCCAGGAGCAGAGTCAAATTAATTTAAGGTCGAGACTTTCCTGATCTCTAACTCCTGGGCTGGTAAATACCTGCATCGGGCCGTCCTGGTCGTGGTTCGGGATTTCGGCGAAGCTGCTGCCGGTATATTGGTGGATGATCTTTTGCCAGAAGGCGATGGCTGGCAGGTTCTCGGCGAGCTCGGAGACGTGCCAGAGTCCGGGAAAACGGTCGAAAGCCTTGAAGGCAGCCTGCTGGCCTGCAGACTGTCTGCGGTACTTGCGTAGAATGAAGAACTCAGCCATGTGGTGGACGAGGATGCCCTCCTCGTCCACATCCCGCACCAGGACCAGGCCGGCCAGCTTTCCCTGGACCCTCACCAGGAAAGGAGTGCGACCGGCTTCGGTCCAGTAGCGGTCGAGGTAGTCGTAGCCGTAGAAGCCGTGCTCATCCAGGTCGTTGCCGGTGTATTCGCTGAAATCGTAGATATACAACTCCAGCAGGTTGCGCAGGATTGAACGATCACCACGGCTGGCCTCCTGCAGCTCGATTTCAAGCATTTAGCGTACCGTCACCTTGCTGAAGGTGCGCACGGAATTGCCGTCCAGGTCGGTGACGATGAAGCCGATGATGTAATTACCAGCGGCTGCGTTCAGAACATCCCAGGTAAAGACTTCATCGCCAAAGACGAGGGTGCCGCCCTCCTGGGTGGCCTGCTTGCCGGTGGCCTGGTCGAGCCAGGTCTCGGTGATGGTGAACCTGTCACCAGATACCGGTATGATTTCGTGCGGGGCGCCCACATCATCACCCGTGAAACTGTATACCTGCTGCAGGACGCCGTCACTGAAAAGCAGGCGGGCGTTTTGCGGCTCGCTGCCATCTTCGAAGGCATAGACACCGTCCACGGAGTAAACGGCTTGTTCATCCGAGACGCCGTAGGAGCGCGGCTGGAAGAGGGTGGTGTACGAGCTCTGTCCATCCGTGATGTTAAAGACGATCGGCTCCCATTCGAACTCCAGGCGGAACTCGCTCGTTTCGCTCCAGGTGGGATAATAGATTCCGTTGACCTCGCGCGTGGGGTCAGTTTCCAGGAAATCCATGTCCAGGACGTAGATCGAATTGGCACCAGGGTCCAGGTAGCCCACAAAAAGGTAGATGTGACCGATATTATCACCGCTGACGTCGGCGCTCATCAGGGTCGTTTGCCCGATGGAAACCGAGCTGCGCGAAAGCTCAAGCTGCCCGACCTGGATGTCACCGCTGCCAGGGGCACGCAGCGCCTGGTCCGCAGCGGGCACGGCGCGCGCTTGCTGCTCGGGTTCGAAGGCCTCACCAGTGTAGTGGAAGAGCAGGAATTCGTCCCACAGCGATTCACTGGCAAAGCGCTCAGCGATCGCCGTATACGATTGGGCTCCAGCAACCGGATTCTGGTACATCTGGGAGTTGGGGTAATAGATCGAAAGCCCTGACGCCCCGGGTTTCTTGGAGCCGTGTTTTTCGGCGATGACGGCTTCGTTCAAGGCTGCCAGGACGTTATCGGCAGCTTCCAGGACAGCCTGGTTGCTGCTCTCCTTCTTCAAGATAAGCAGGAGATGCCCCAGGTCGATGTACGAGGGTGGGACTTTACTGCCGAAGATGCTGGTGAAAGACTGGGCATACGAGCGCGCCCGGGCAATGACTGCCTGCTGGTCACCCTGGAGCTGGTAGGCGAAGTTGTTCATCTCGTCCATCAGCTCGGGCAGCTTCGATAAGTCAACCGCGGTCAGGGTAGCTGCCTGACCCATCTGCTGGGCGAGCTGCTCTTTCGTGACCGAGCCAAACATCCCAAACAGGCCCCCCATCGAACCCCCGCGCATCATCTCAGCACGCGCTTCATCATCGACGATGCGCTGGTCGTCAACGATGTAGCTATCAACGATGTACTCCCCAAGCTCAGCGCCGTCCATTTCAGGTTTGTTCACCAGCGCATCCAGGAAGCCAGTATACGCCCATCCCAAAGCGGGTTCAACTTCCTCCGAAGCCACCGCATAGCGGGCGTGCGGCTCCAGGGCCGCGAAGACTTCGAGCTGGCCCATCAGGCAGGCGTCCATCCCGATCAATTCGAATTGATCGATCCCCGTCTCGGAGCGGATCGTCCCCAGGGCTTCATCGAGCTCGTACAGGTACAGCAGATTGCCCAATTTCGTTGCCAGGGGGATGGCTGGATCTCCCCTGCCGCCAGGCGCCGGGTCGCTCCAGCCACCCGGCCAGCCCATGCCGTGGTCAGAGAGGATCAAGGCGTAGCGGTCAGCAGGATAAGTTTCGATAGCCCAGGTAACAAAGTCGATGAGGGTGCCGGCGTCGGCCATGTTCGCTTCGCCAAGGTCGGCTACCTGCTCGGAGGTCACTCGCTGGAGGTCATCGTCCTGGGTGATCAGGAAGCGGCGGGTGGAGGTCCAGTCGCCGTCGCCCTGGAAGGCTCCCCGGAAGCGGTCAACCTGGGCAACCACCTTCACCTGGTCGCTGGAACCGGTGCGCTCCGCCTCGTTCAGGTCCACGTAGATGTCCTGCTCAAGCACCTGGTCGTCGGCGTCCTGGTAGAGCATCACGGTCCAGGTATCGCCGCCTCCGGCGGTGCCGCCGGAGGCGGTATCGCCGGCAGCCGCGGCGCCGGGCTCGGAGGTCGGGCGCGGGGTGCGCGTGGGCGCTTTCGTGGAAGTTGCCTGCGCAGGCTCGGATTCCGTGAACGTCTGGTCCTCGGCTGCCGGCTGCTCTGCCGGTGCTCCAGAAAGCAGGGAGCCCAGACCATCTCCCCCCAAGAATTTCATCCCAATAAAGATGCACACCACCACCAAAACGAGCAGGCCAATCATCAGGCAGGATGATTTGCCGCGACCGCCGGTGGGAAGGGAAAACGGGAGACCCCCAGATGAAGACGTCCCTCCGGTGCTACTCCCACTGGATGTCGTACCCGATGAGGTCCCCGTCTCACGTTGGGGCGCCTCGGCGCGCTGGCGAGCCGAAGGTTTGGTGGTTGTGGTCGGACGCCGTCTGCCGGCGCGGATGGTAGGTTTATCGTCCATCTAATTCTCCTCTTTACGAGTTGTCATGATCCTTGAAAAGGCGGGCTAACGGCAGGTTCATCGACCTTCGCAAGATTGGTTTGCTTCCACACAGGATCACGGAAGATCAAGGCTACAATGGGAAGAGCAAGTGCTATTAAAAAGAAGCCGGTATTAAATGATTTCAATGGATCGGCGGCCTGGTACACGAACGTACTGAAATAGCTGAGCACCTGGTTGTTCACTGCGTGCAGAAACGCCACCAGCCAGATGGCGCCTGTTTTGAGCATCGCATAGCTGAGAAAAATGCCAAAGAACAGGGTAAAGATCGAAATCATCAACGAGCCAAGCAGCGGTTGACCAGGGTAAGTGTGTCCCATCCAAACCACCGGGAAATGCCAGAAACCCCAGATCAAGCCTAAAACGATCACGCCGCGGATTCGGCCCATGCGAAACAGCTCATTCTGCAAGAAGCCGCGCCAGCCGTATTCCTCCCCAAACGCCATGACCAGCCCTATCAGCGGGCCTGCGATCACCGTCTGGGCAAAAACCAGCACCAGGAAGGCGCTGGTTGAGACCTCGCCCGGGATATTAAGGCTCTCCAGCAGTGATGGCAGGTCTGCACGTTCTCCAAGGTTGAACAAGTTGTTGAAGAAAACTGTCAGGGCGTAGAAAGCCACCAGGCAAACTCCCCAAACCAGCCACTGGACGAGACGCCCTCCGGCCAGGCCAGCCTGGGCAAACTCCTTAGCGCTGCTGACGATGCGAAGACCGGCGAGCAGGACCAGGAACAGCAGGTTCAATCCGCCGGCAATCCCGCTGGCGGCGACCGCCTGCTGCGGTTCCAGCATGGTCCACCCCACCAGTCCGGCATAGATCACAGTGAGTGCCAGGAAAGCCAATAGAAAGAGGCGCGGTTTAATTAAGTCGCTGCCGGATGCTGCCGGGTGATCACGCCAGATGAGAAGCTGGAGCAGGATGGCGCAGAAGGCGGGGAGCAGCATTTGGAGCTGCAGGGCGAGTAAGGTAACGGCTGGATCCTGGGCAGCATTGCTGCGCCAGAGCAGCAGATCCAGCGTCCAGGTCAACCCAAAGGTCAGAGCCAGGAACGAGCCAACCTTTCGCCAGCTCGGAGCCGATCGACTGGAAGAACTGGGAGCATCCAGGACAACTGACATTGGTTTTAGTATATCAAGTTTTTTTCTTAGATTTTCTATGAAATCGACCTGTTGTGAAACTTTTTGATGATTTATGCGTTATAAATAAATGTAGGAGAAGGTCTGACCAAAGAGCGGTCAGACAAAGTGAAATTCGAACAGGGAACAGTCAGAAGGGAGCGCCGCCCATGTATATAACCCTGGTCACCGTTGCACTGGTATTACTGTTTATTGTCCTGAGCCTGGCCTCATTCATCAACCGCGAGAAACTGCCCTAGCTGAGGGCACTCAAGGCCTGCAGGCCAGGCAAACCTGAACCCTCGGAGGTCGATCTCGTGAGGGCGTCCTGAACAACCCTACCTTGTACCCATACAGGCGGAAAATGCTTTTCCGCCTGTATGATTTTAACCACTACTTATAATCAGCCAGGCTGTTGACAAGGTCGATCAGCGGCTGCTGGTTGACCTGTAAGAACCCCCCCCACGGCCTGTCCAGGTCAATGATCAACAACATGACCCCGGAGAAAATAAGTGTTAATGCGACCATGACGACCCAATTACGCTCGCCGTTGATCCCGCTCTGAAAACCGAGCATGAACAGACCAAGATAAGCAACCAGGTACATACCAATATAGATTGTGACCGGAATTCGGGCAGTCGTCATGGCAGTAACTCGCGATGCGTGGAGATCGATCGTCCGGTTCAACGAATCGACGTAGATCCCATAAGCAGGATTGGCAGGTTGGGTGATAACCAGCTCCTGCGCCAGAGACCACAACAATGGTTGGATCTCCTCCGAGCGCTGCCTGGCTGCTGCATATGTATCCAGATCAACGAGTTTTAGGCGTTCGCTGGCATAGTCCCTCAGCAGAGCCCGGCTCTGGCTGCCAATCGGTTCCGGCAAGTAGCCAGCCCGCAGGTACGTGGTCCCGATTGTATTCGCCTCATCCAGTACCAGAATGCGGCGTACTTCGTATCGATTGTTAGCAATGCCAACCAGGGTCGCCAGCAAGAATGCCCAAAGACCGAGAGTCGCCCCAAGCATGGTACCAATATGGCTGTCTGTTAATTGAGGCCGATGCTTTTTAAAATACTTTCCTACTTGAAAACCAAGCTCCTCAATTAGCAAACCGAAACCAACCGTTAGTAAATAGACTGCCCAGATCGGCAGGTAATCGATAAAATGCATCCGGCTCATTCTCCTCCTAAAAATACAATGACCAGGTTAAAAAAACTGATCGGTATTATAATACGCCCAACGGTTCAACTCGTATAGAATGTTTCAGGAGGAATAACTTCATGGCAAAAATTGTTGATATTGAAGGCATCGGCCCGGCGTATGCTGCAAAGCTCCAGGCTGCTGGGATTGCGACCACCGAAGCCCTGTTGAAGGCAGGGGCAACCCCCAAAAGCCGCAAAGAGCTGGCGGAGAAAAGCGGCATCAGCGGTGACCTGATCCTGGAGTGGGTCAACCACTCAGACCTGTACCGCATCAAGGGTGTGGGCTCGGAGTATTCTGACCTGCTCGAAGAAGCCGGTGTGGACACCGTGGTCGAGCTGGCGCACCGCAATGCCCAGAACCTGCTGGAGAAGATGACCGAGGCAAACGCTCAGAAGAACCTCGTGCGGCGCCTGCCCACCCAGGGCATGGTCGCAAAGTGGATCGAGCAGGCCAAGGCGCTGCCTCGAGCTGTGGAATACTAGACTACCCTGATGAATAAAAGAACCGGAGCTGACGCCCCGGTTCTTTTATTTTTACCGATCCTGGTATTAAATATGCAACTGGAACTGATAGGACCCTTTTTGCGTCTACCCTTCAGGCCAGACTCAGGTTATATTCATCCTGGTTTAATATATGCGACCTGGAAATGGCATAGGCTTAAATTACGAACGAACAGGAAGGAGTGCACCCATGAAACAATTCAGGTATTTGTTCCTCATTCTCGGGCTGGTCCTCGTGGCTTCCCTGAGCATCACCTGGCGCGGCCAGGCCCAGGAGGCCGATCCCCAGCCAACCGCGGAGCCCGGCCCAGCAGACGTCAACGCCCCTGCGCCGTCTTACCGGATGTACATGCCGCACGTCACCAATTCCAGGCAGTACACCGTCTCCGGTAAGATCACCGATGAGAACGGCAGCCCGGTGAAGGGCGTGACCGTAACCAGCGACATCGGCGCCACGGGCGTCAGCGACAGCGCCGGCAACTACAGCGTCAGCGGCATCTGGACTGGACCGGCAGCCCTGGCGCCTTCGGCCAGCGGCCGTGCTTTTTCGCCCGGCGTCCAGGAGATTTACGTCACCAAGAACGTCAGCGGGATCAACTTCACCGCCTTCAGCGTAACCGAGCTGCTTATCAACGGGGGGTTCGAGAACAACAAGGGCTGGGTGATCCCGGTGACCGAAAATACAGCCGGCTACTCCACCAGCCAGCGCCACACGGGCTCGCGCTCGCTGCGCGCCGGGATTGAGGGCGGAACCAACGTTTATTCGTACTCTTCCGCCAGCCAGAAGGTCTCCATCCCCAGTGGTGCAACCAGCGTGCGCCTGTACATCTGGCTTTACCCCCAATCGACCGAGACGTCAACCACCCTGGACATGACGCCACCGGCAGTTGGCGAACGCCCGCAGTTTGCCGAAGCCACCGAGTCCTCCGACGCCCAATACGTGATGGTGCTGGATGCTGACGGCAACATCCTGGAAACCCTGGTCTGGATGCGCTCGAACAACCGTATGTGGACCGAGCACCAGTTCAACCTGACGAAATGGGCCGGTCGCACCGTACAAATCCACGTTGGCACTTACAATGACGGGGTCGGCGGGCTGACGGCGATGTTCGTCGACGACGCCTCGCTGCAGGTGATCAAAGACAGCGCCCCGCCCGTCTCGACCTGCGCCAACGCCTTGAGCAACAGCAGCTTCGAGAGCAACACCGCCTGGAACATCCCGGCGACCGCCTACAGCGCCGGCTATTCCACTGCACGTGCCTTCACCGGCTCGCGCTCGATGCGCACCGGCATCACCAATAGCGCTGACAACCGCTACAGCTATTCCGACGCCTGGCAGACCGCCAGCATACCCTCCAATGCCATCAGCGCCAAGATGAAGCTGCGCTACTTCCCGCTTTCGGGCGAGGTAGCCACGGGCATGCTCGAAGCCGCCCCACCGCCGATGCCAGAGGTCACGAATATCGAAGAGCTGCACGCAGCCGCAGCCGAGGAGGACGCCCAGTACATGCTGATCCTGGACAGCAACGGCAAAATCCTGCAGACGCTCTTCTGGATCAAGAGCAACGCCGGGAGTTGGAAGTACACCGAGATCGACATGCTCAAGTACAAAGGCCAGACGATCCGCATCCAGTTCGGCACGGTCAATGACGGCAAGAACGGTGTGACCTCCATGTACGTAGACGACCTGTACATCGACTGGTGCACGGGCAGCAATCCGGACCCGACGGTGTGCACCAACATGATCGCCAACGGCGGGTTCGAGAACAACGGCTCCTGGATCATCCCACCCACGGCTTACACCGCTGGCTACTCTACCTATATTTACCGGACGGGAGCGCGCTCGCTGCGCACCGGCATCTATTACCAGTCGCACGAACGCTACGCTTACTCCGATGCCCGCCAGGCCGTCAAGCTGCCGCAGGTTATCAGCAAAGCCCTGCTGACCGTTCACATCAACCCGCGCACCAACGACAAAGCGAATGACGTGCAGTATTTGCTGATCCTCGACCAGTACGGGAACTGGATCGACACCCTGTTCTGGATGCTGGAGAACAAGAATTGGACCCGCCTGGAGTACGACCTGAGGAAGTACGCCGGCGAGACCATCCAGGTCAATTTCGGGACATATAACGACGGGCTGAACGGCGTGAGCTCGCTGTACGTGGATGATGTCAGTTTCGAGGTATGCCCATAAGGTAGATTTTGATTGGTGACAAATCGGACAATGTCCGAATTGTCACCAATCTCATTGACTTTTAAACACTTTGCTCCTTTCAGACGTTGTTAACTATAGGAACACCTCTGGAGACCAGCCTTGACTTATACCTGGAGCGGGAGCGGAGCCGCCTTCACCATCGCCGAATTGTTCGAAGAACACGAAGCCCGGCTGCAGCGATATGCGCTGCGCCTGGCGATGGACGGCGAGCACGCCAACGACCTGGTGCAGGAGACGTTCGTCAAGGCGATCACGCACCTTAACCAACTGCAAAGCTTGAATCCCCACCAGCGCCAGGCCTGGCTGTACAAGGTCCTGCGCAACCACTTCCTTGACCAGGCGCGCGCCCACCAGCGCGAGCAGATCCTGATGCAGAAGCTGGCTGACATGACCCGCGTCGCCGATGGGCCTGAGGACGCAGAACCAGCGTTTGAGCTTGGGCTGGAGGAATCGCTGGAGCGCATGCCGCAGATCTACCGCGAAGTCTTGCAGCGGCGGTATACGCTGGAGATGACGTCCGAGCAGATCGGCGCCGAATTGGGGCTGCCAGCGGCAACGGTGCGCTCACGCCTGCACCTGGCCATGCAGTGGCTGCGCTCGCACCGGCAGGTGGCGGCGGTAAAAGCCTCGGCCGCCTCTACCCAGGAAGACGCCCGCAGGCAAAGCAGGCTGGTTTCCAGAACACTCAAACCCTGAAAGGAACAATGAAATGGAAAAAGCAATTAAGTACGGCAACATCAACATCCTCTACCTGCGCAACGCAACCGAGGAATCGATCGCAAGCATCCAATCGATCGGCAACGTCAACCTGCTGGCTTACACCAAGAAGACCGCCAGCCTGGTGCCCGGGCTCAAGATCGGCAACATCAACACCACGGTCGAGCTTCCCGATAACGTCAAGATGCAGAACAGCTTCGGCAGGACGACCATCAACCAGGCCATGTTCAGCCACATGCAGGAGCCCGTGTTCATGCTGTGCTTCGGTCAGACAGTCGTCGAAGCCGACGCCAACGCAGCCGATATCGAAAAGTGGATCCAGGGCATGACGATTTTTGGCCAGCTCATCTGCCCCGAGGACATGCTGGGACTGGTCAAGAGCAAAGCCTCGCAGGTCTTCGGCGACACCCAGACCTACCCGCGCTACCCCAGGGTGCAGTTCAGCTTCCTGACCCTCGACGAGCGCACATTACAGCAGATGCCCGACGGTACGGAGCTGGCGGTCGTCAACGGAGTCAACCTCCCGAAAGTGCTGCCCAACGAGCTGATTACCCGCAAGCTGAAGAAGCTCTACGTATCGGGTGTGGTCACCTGCCACGAGGAAAACTTTGAGGCCCTGCAGGCCGTACTGGAAACGGGCAAGAAACCCATCGAGGTCATTCCCAGCGGTTATGAGCTCATCGAGAAACTCATCACCCTGGACTCCTACCTGCTGGAGGCACTGCCCTCGCCCAGGCTGTACTGCCAGGAGCGGGTGATCATCGCCGCAGACGTGGAGGCCGCCCTGCTCGAGCGCAGCATTGAAAGCCTGAAATGCCAGGCAATGCTGCTCTGCCCGGCAGCGCTGCGAGGCGTGCTGGCGAAGAAAATGAACCTGCTGGAGGCGAAGGTGGTCTTCTACGAAGGCGAGCTGATCGAGTTGGAAGGCTCACACAGCCTGAGCAGCGCCCGGCTGGAGATGATCCCTGGTAAAGCGACCCTGATGGTGACCGGCGAGCTGCATGTCAACCCGGATGTCAAGCCCGAGCAGATCCTGGAAAAGCTGGCAAAGGTGCACTACATGGGTGTGATCCAGGCCAACTCGTCCCAGCTCGCTGCCATCGAAGCTCGCACCGGCATCAGCGA
>Ga0209254_10005955_pt1 | contig 11207 bp, 10 predicted proteins | sample FrelakmetDIP11DI_FD_187148 | JGI IMG/M metagenome (GOLD analysis project Ga0209254, IMG submission 187148) | Freshwater lake sediment microbial communities from the University of Notre Dame, USA, for methane emissions studies - DIP11 DI (SPAdes)... | ecosystem: Environmental > Aquatic >... | reverse complement strand
ACACGCCGCGTCGGTGGTGAAGTTCGGGCCGCGGAAGTTGAACAGCGCCGCCACCCGCCCGGCGATGATGTTCGCCAGCTCCCCGGGCATGGTGTCCTCGGTGATCGGCAGCCGCCCGGCCAGGAACCGCTGCCGGTACTGCTCCGCCAGCCGACTCTGCACCTCGACCGGCAACCCCTGAAACGCCTCCGTCTCCTCCAGCGCCTGGACGAACATCGGGAACTCGATCCGCAGGTTCGAGTCGTAGTGTTTCTCCCCACCGACGCAGTTACCGATGATCACCGCCACCAGCTCGGAGTCCACATTCCACTCCGGCCAGCCGGCGTCCAGCAGCGCCATCCGCGCCGCGGCCACCGACCACTGCTGGCCGACCTCCATCTGCTCGGACACCTTCGGCGGCACCGGCAGCCTCCACCCCAGAGGATTCCAGTCGAACTGCCGGACCCAGCCGCCGATTTTGGAGTAGGTCTTGTCCGGCACCGACGGGTCGGGGTCGTAGAACAACGCCGGATCCCACCGCTCCGGCGGGGTCTCGGTGATGCAGTAGCGGCCCGCCTTGATGTTGTCCCAGAACGCGGCCCCATCGGGCGCCTCAGGCATGATCGCGCCAACGCCGACCACGGCGATGGGCATAAACGGAACGTCCGTCATGGTCACCCTCCCTGCACTCTCGTCCACGACCGATTCGACTCTGCCAGGAGGCGCGCACGTCGCAGTAGGCCATACCTGCATCGGTCGGCGCTCACGCGGACGCAGCCTCCAGGGCTGCCACTGACGCTCTCCTCACAATCGACAGCCTGTCAAGAGGCGATAGGACCGGGAGCTCTCGGAAGGGGTGGGATGCGAGAAGATAGGTGACTGTAAATGCTTCACGACGGGCAAGTATCTGATCCCAAGGAGGAGGCACTGCGGTCGGCCCTGGTCCAGTCAGGCGAGGACCCTGGGCCCATGGGTGGATTGCCGGCGCGGGTCTCGGCAGGTCCGTCCGAGGCGGTGGGCCGGCCTACTCGAGTTGCTGGAGACGCCAACACACTGACACCCGAACGCCCCACTCGCGGCCATGGTCGGGCGTGCTCGGCGATCTGGAGACCACGAGGCTCGCGCGGCGAGGATCACTGCGACGATAGGCCCGTGTCAGGCCTTGCTCACCACAGGTCCGATAGGGCGGCGCTTCTTTCGGCCTACGACACCCAGCTTCGGACCGAGGCGGAGGTGGCCCGGGCGACCTGGACGGACCGGGACGGCCCGTTGTTCCGGGCGCGGTTCGGCCAGGGTCACGGGTTCGTGACCTACCGCGAGCTGCGCGGCTTCGACCAGCCTGAGGACGGCCCGCGCCTGGATGCGCTGATCGCGCGGACATTGGACTTCTTCGCCAACCAGACAGACGTGCTCGAGGTGGAGTGGAAGACGCGCGGCCATGATGCCCCAGCCGATCTCGGGAGCCGCCTTCGCGCACACGGGCTGATCCCGGACGAACGCGAGAGCGTCATGATCGGCGCGGCCGCCTCGCTGGATCGACGGGTCGAGCTGCCCCCGAACGTCCGACTCCGGCGGCTCGGTATCGACGCGGACGGGAGTCACCAGCCGACCGAACAGGTGCGAGCTGACCTCGCCCGGGCGTTGACCATGCAGGCATCCGTTCTGGGGGGTGATGCGGGCATCGACGTGGACGGACTGCTGCCCTCGGTGCTCGATCCAGCCGGCCACCTCGAGTTCTGGGTGGTCGAGGCCGTCAACTCGCAGGTGGACCCGACCGTGCTGTGTACGGGCCGTCTCGAGGTCGTATCAGGGACGTGTCTCGCCGGCCTGTGGGGGGGCGCGACAGTCCCAGACTGGCGCGGGCGTGGCCTCTACCGGGCTCTGACCGCCGCGCGTGCCCGCTCGGCCGTCGCTCGCGGGGCCACGCTGCTGCACAGCGACTCCACCGACATGAGCCGCCCCATGCTCGAACGTTCAGGGCTGGTCCCGGTCACGACCACCACGCCCTTCCGGTGGCGCCGACCCGCAAGCGAGGTCCGGCTTCGCGCGGTCCCGGTGTCAGCCGCGGCGCGTCATCGGTGAGGACGTTCATCCGGCCGCCACGAGGGCCACCCCGACGATGGCCGCGACCACGCCGGTGTCCTGGACCCGGGTCATCCGCTCATGGTGGAACCCTCGCGCGAGCAGCACCGTCACGGCGGGGTACAGCGAGGCGAGGACGGACACCAGCGACAGCAGTCCCGCCGTCGTGGCGACCGCATAGGCCAGGTTGGCACCACCGTCGAGCAGCCCAATCGCGCCCAGCGTCGGCAGATCCCGGGGACGCACGCCGCCGACGCTGCGCAGCACCAGGGCCACACCAACAAGGACCGTCACCGACGTCACCCGCATGCCGACCAGCGTCAGCAGCGGGCTGTCCTCGCTGCCCCGCGCGAGGAAGACGAAGACCAGGCCGAAGCCGAGTCCGGCCAGCAGAGCCAGTGCGACCGGACGTCGCGAGGCCCCTCTGGCGACCTCCGGACCCGACGCGAGCACTCCGCCGAGGACGCCGAGGCCGGCACCGACCAGTTGCACGATGCTGGGGCGCTCCCCACCCAGCAGCCCGACGGCCAGGGGGACGACGACCCCCAGGGCTGCCAGCGGAGCGACGACTCCCATCGTGCCGCTGGCCAGCGCGGCGTAGAAGGCGACGAGCCCCACGAGCCCGGCCACACCTGCGGCAGCCGACCACGCCCATCCGGCGGCGGGCATGCCGGCCGCCGCCTGGCCGGTCCCACCGGCCACCCCGGCGAACACGCCAAGTGCCAGGACCTGTGACACACCGACCACGGCGACCGCGGGCAGCCGCCGCGACAGGGTGCCGCCGAGGAAGTCACCGGCCCCCCACAGCAGGCTGGCGGACAGCGCGAGCAGGTACGGCATCGCCCGCAGGGTACGGACCGGCACGGCGTGCGTGGGTCCGTATGCATGCCGCGTGACGCTTGCGTGGACTCGAAGATGGGCGCGGCTGACCTGCACGGTGATCATGTGTGTGGACGGGGATGTCGGTGGACGGCGAGGGGTCTTTCGACTGGGCGGCTCCGGATGAGCAGGTGCGCGCCCTTCTCGCCCCGGTCACCGTTGCAGCCGGGCTGCCAGCGGTGCGCGGTCGCAAACCGACCCTGAGGCCGCTCAAGACCGCGCTTCGCGCGCCCGTCGAGCGCGCCTGCGTCGAGAGGGCCACACGGCCTGCCGCGTGTCCGGCGCTGCTCGGCTCTTGGATCGGATCCATGGTGGCGTACTACCGGCCGGGGTCCCCGGCGGCGACGGCCATGGTCGGTAGTTACCTCTCCCCGGGTGGATCGGGCCAGAGTTGCCCCAAGTCCTGGATATCGGTGGCCGTTGGGGGGTACCTTGGTAGAGGTTACGCAACCGTAGCCTCGTGCGCGGCCAGCCCTTGATGGGGCGACTTCGTCCGACACCTCGGCGAGGAAGGCCCGCCATGTCCGCTCCAGCTACTTACCGTCGTCCGCCTCCGGCGGAAGCAGCCCGTCGTCCGGTGATCGTGCAAGGCGGCATGGGGGCTGCGGTGTCGTCGTGGCAGCTGGCGCGGGCGGTGTCCCGGCGCGGCCATCTGGGAGTGGTGTCGGGAACCGCGCTGGATGTGGTGGCGGCCCGCCGGTTGCAGGACGGTGACCCGGGGGGTCACATGCGCCGGGCGTTGGCGGCCTTCCCGGTGCCCGAGGTCGCCGAGCGGGTGGTGGGCGCGTACTACCTGCCCGGGGGGCGGAAGGCGGGGCAGAAGTACCGGAGCGTGCCGATGCTGACTCTGCGCCCTTCGCGGGAGTCGATGGAGCTGGTGGTGGCCGCGAACTACTGCGAGGTGTTCCTGGCCAAGGAGGGCCACGGCGGGGTCGTGGGCATCAACTTCCTGCGCAAGATCGAGCTGCCGCTGCCGTTCGCGTTGCTGGGCGCACTGCTGGCCGGGGTGGACTACGTGCTGGTCGGGGCTGGCAACCCCGCCGAGATCCCCGGGCTGCTGGATCGGCTGGCCCGCCGCGATGGGGTCGCGCTGCCCATCCACGTCCAGGGAGCGACGAGCCGGGATGGCACTGCCGCGGTCCGGTGCAGCCCCCGGGCGCTGCTCGGCGACGGGCCGCCGCTGCCTCGTCCGCAGCTACTGGCCATCGTGTCCTCCACCGACCTGGCCACCGGTCTGTCCGCCGACCCGGCCACCCGTCCGGATGGGTTCGTCGTCGAGGCCTCCTCGGCCGGGGGCCACAACGCCGCACCGCGTGGCCCACGACGGACGACCGAGGATGGTCAGCCGGTCTACGGGGAACGTGACGAGGTTGACCTGGCCGCGGTGCTCGCGCTGGGGCTGCCGGTGTGGCTGGCCGGCGGGCAGGCCAGCCCGGAGGCGGTGCGGGCCGCGCTGGCCGCAGGAGCGACAGGAGTCCAGGTCGGGACCGCGTTCGCGTTCAGCGCCGAGTCCGGTCTCGAACCCTCCCTGAAGCGCCGCGTGCTCGACGCTGTCGTCGCTGGCGAGCAGCCGGTGGTTCGCACCGACTGGCGCGCCTCGCCCACGGGGTTCCCGTTCAAGGTGGTCGAGGTGGACGGGACGCTGTCCGACCCGGAGGTAGCCCAGGCTCGCCCGAGCGTGTGTGACCTGGGCGCGCTGCGCACGCCCTACCGCCGCCCGGACGGGCAGATCGGCTACCGCTGCCCGGCCGAACCCCTGGCCCAGTACGTCGGACGCAAGGGCGGGCGCGAGGCCAACATCGAGGGACGCCACTGCCTGTGCAACGGACTGATGGCCGCGGCCGGGCTCCCCCAGCAGCGCCCTCACGACTACCAGGAACCCGCGATCGTGACCGCTGGCACGGACTTCACTGCGGTTGCCACGATCGTCCGCAGCCAGCGCTACCAACTGCCCTACCCCGCCGAAGCCGTGATCGACTACCTCATACCGGCCGAGTGACCCAACACATCCGTGCAGCTGAGGACTCATGGGCACGGGCACGCGCTGGAGCAGCTCGTCGCAGACACCCGCAGCGCCCGATGCCTAGATCCGAGAGATCTGCCTCGGGGTGACCTCGCTTCTCGGCCGTCCCTCGTGCTCGGCTCCGGATGGCAGTAACGAGGTCCGCGGCTGCCGCCGCAGGCGCGCCAGGTGAGGTCGGCGACTCGATGGGCCCAGTCGTCGGGGACGTCGGCGCCGCTCATGGCGAAGGCGTACCGGGATCCGGTCATCAGGCTGCCGGCCAGGGCGAGCTTGGTTGGCCAGCGTCGGTAGATGGTGGGGCGGGTGGTGCCGGCGTCCTCGGCGACTGCGGCGATCGACAGCCCAGCCAGGCCGTGGCAGGCCATGTGGCGTCGCGCGGTGGCTAGCACGACGCTGTCGATGCTGGTGTCGCGGGGGCGGCCGACCGCTGCAGCCTGGGCGACCATCCGGTCAGGATAGCCAATCCGGATCGAGTTTCGCTACAGGCATGTATTGCATTGCTCGATGGCTGTTGCTTGGTCCCGGCTATCTGTTACATATCGGTGGCGGAATGGATTGGGGGCGGGAGCCATCGACGGCTGCAGGACCATCGAGGACCACGGCGTTGAGGGCGGCGACGTGGTGCACAGCCCCCAGCCGAAGTGGGCGGCGTCTCGCGAGCATCGCCCCACCCCGGCGGTGCCGCGATGACAACGCCGGACAACCCGACCTCTGCGGTACGGGGCCGTCTGCGTGCCTCCGGGGACCAAGGCGTCACTTTCGTCGAGCGCTTCTTCGACCTCGTATTCGTCTTCGCTCTCAACCAGATCACCAAGATCGTCGTGGAGGACCTCACTTGGGCGGGGGCAGCCGAGGCGGTGGTCGTCTTCTGGATGATCTGGTGGGCCTGGACGCAATTCACCTGGGCGCTGAACCCCGCCGACACCACCCACGGCGCCGTCCGGCTGGTCACCCTGCTGGCCACCGCCGCCGGGTTCCTCCTCGCCGTCATAGTCCTTGACCTGGTCGCTGCCGGCCGCGCCGACGGTGACCAGCAGTGGGACGTTCACCAGCGCCGCGCACCGGCCTGCGCCTATCGAGGGGCGACGCTTGGCAGCAGGCGACGCCGGCCGGGAGCCTTGGCGCGCAAGGGGTTCTAGGTGTCCGAATGCGCCTGGCGGACGGTGCGGGAGGACGACAGCGAGTCGAGGGAGGCATGGAGCCACTTCCCGCCCGACCTCGCCCGCTTGCGGACCACGCCGGTGGAGCGAGGACGGACTGGCGGCAGACTGCGAAGAGAACCAGACGTGGTGACCGGGCGGCCTGGCGCTCTGGAATGGCGCCGATCCAATCCTCGAGGAACGGTCCTCGGTATGATCGGCCCCGAGAGTAACCACGGCGAGGACGACCTTTCGGGCAGGCTCGTCGGGATCTTCCTCGACGGCGACACCGGACGCGATGTGGGGGCCTCGCACCAGACCGGCTGGACGGACTCGTGACCGACCTCGTCCTGCGTCGCGCCGAGGTGCGTAACGAAGGGGGTCGTGGCGAGGACGGACCAGCATGAGCACACCATCGACCACACCTCCCCCCGCCACCCTCGTGGCCACGCGGCGAAGCCTGCACGCGGTGGCCGAGCTGCTCATGGCTGGCCCGCAGCACCGCCTCGCCGGCACGATCCGCCTCGCGGTCACGTCCGACGGCTTCGGCACGGTCGCGCTGACGGGTGACCCCAGCCGCCTGGAGGTGCGCGGGGTCAGCCTGCTGGTCAACCGGCCCTCCGGCACGGTAATCGTGCCGCTGGCCGGCACCATCGCCGAGCTGGCCGACGCCGTGGGCGTGGAGCCCGGGGCCCCCGTGGGTGTCTACACCGACACCACCGGGGCCGACGAGGCATCGGTCGTGGCCGTCGACGAGGCCGCTGCCCGGACGATTCTGGCCGCGTTGGCCCGGGGGGACGAGGCCCTGCGGCGCTTCGCTGCGCGCCACCAAGGCCAGGACCCGCCGCCCCCGGTGCTGTGGCCCGAGCACTTCGACGTCGGCATCTCCCTCGACGAGGTCAACTACGGCGTCTCTCCCGGGGACTCCTTCCTGGCTGAGCCCTACGCCTACGTGGGCCCGTGGAGCCCGCGACGCGGCCTCTTCTGGTCTCAGCCGTTCGGGGCGGCTCAGCCGATGAGCAGCCTGGCCGACGACGAGGCGCTCATGGGCTTCTTCGAGGCAGGCAGGGACGCCGCCGCCACCGACCCGCCGGCCTGAGACGCGCGCACCGCCGGGGGATCTCGTGGAGGTTGTGTCGCTCACCAACCTGCTGCGGAGCTGCAGGCCACCTCGCTGCTGTTCATCGTCGCCGCGGCACAGATCGGGGAGCAGACGGGCGACTCGATCCGGTCACCGGGGCCGCTCTGGTGAGCTCGGGCCTGCTGCCGGTGCTCCTCTTTCCGACATCCGCGCTGAGCCTGCTGCGACACGCGGCGAGGCAGCACCGCCGCGTGCTGCGGATCCGGCCCCACCCGAGCCGGAACACGTCATGCGGCCCGGCGGCCGTGAGTCCGAGGGGATGTGGAGCGGCGCGCATCCCTGGACAGGCTGCGACCCCCCGGCTCCATGATCGACGGCGGATGTGGTGCTCCCTGCAGGTGATCCACGGCACCTTTGGTGCGCTGCGGGAACCAGACACGCCGTCGATCAACGCTTCAGCGCACCGAATCCGCCGTGGATCACAGCCGGGGGTCTGCGGAGGCGGCATCCCTCGAGCCTGGCGCCGTCCTTGCTGGTCACAGGAGGCGAGTGCACGGGTCAGCAGTCACGTGCGTCCTCTCAGCCGGCGACGACCTCGCCCTTGTGCCAGACCTGCTGGAGGTGCAGGTCGGAGTCGAGCGCTACCAGGTCAGCGGCCATACCGACCCCGATGGAGCCGATGTCGGTGCGCCCGAGCAGCCGAGCCGGTGTGACCGACGCTGACTGGACGGCATCGGCCACGCTGAAGCCGGCCTGTTGGACGACGAGGCGGAAGGCCCTGTCCATTGTCAGCGTGCTGCCGGCCAAGGCGCGTCCCTCGACCAGTCGGGCCACGCCGTCGGTCACTGTGACGGGGAGGTCGCCGAGCATGTACGTCCCATCTGCCTGCCCGGTCGCGGCCATGGCGTCGGTCACCAGGACGATGCGGTCAGCGGGGACCGCCTGGTGGACCATCGCGATGACCGCAGGGTGGACGTGGATGCCGTCTGCGATGAGCTCCATGTGCATCCTGGGGTCGGCCAGGAGCGCGGGGACGGGTCCTGGCTGTCGGTGGTGGATCGGACGCATCTGGTTGAACAGGTGGGTGGCAACGATGCTGCCGGCGTCAATTGCTGCCCGAGTCTGATTCCAGTCGGCGTCGGTGTGACCGATGGCCGACAGGGCCCCGGCATCGGCGAAGCGACGCACGGTCTCCATCCCGTTGTCCAGTTCCGGTGCCAGGGTGACCATGTGCACTGTGCCGTGGGCCGCGGAGAGAACCGCGTCCACCTCCTCCGGCGCTGGTGGGCGAAGCGTCGCGGGGTCGTGCGCGCCTTTCATCTCCGCCGCGATCCACGGCCCTTCGAGATGAGTGCCGGCGATGAGCCCGTCCTGGACCAGCTCGGCCAGCGCCGCGACGTCCCGCACGAGCGGTTCAGGGTGCGCCGAGACGAGGCTGGCGCAGATGGTCGTCGTCCCGTGCCGGCGGTGGGTGTGCGCGAAGGTGGCAACCGCCTCCTGGATCGCGCCCACCACCGTGGCGCCGCCACCGCCGTGACTGTGGATGTCGACGAACCCAGGGACGAGGTAGCCGGCTCGGACCTCGACGCCGTCGGGCACGACGTCCGACACCTCGGTGATCGTTGCGTTCTCAATCGTGACTGCCCCGGGTGACAGCACTTGGCTGCCGGTGGCAACCGTCTCGGCAGCGATGACGTCCCGCATGAGGTCAGGCAACCATGATCGGCAGGTCCAGGCACTCGCGCCGTTGCCTTCATGGCGTGATTCAGTAGCCCTTCCTCGCTGTCGAGGCGAAGTGCCACGACGTCGAGAACGGGGCCGGCGGAGTCGAATCCGAGACGCAGGTGACGGACCGGACTGTCTTCGTGCAGATCGATGACGAACACGGCATGTCCGGCGGCTGGACGGCATCGTGCGCATCGACTCCGTGTCTGCGCGCGGAGTCGTGGACCTTCACGCGAGGTAGGACCGGGTGGCTGCGCGGATCGCTTCGGAGCGGCTCACCTGGTCGCGCTCGGCGCGTTCGGACAGAGCGGCCAACAGGGTGGCGTCGGTCCGCACGGGGACGACCTGCCCAGGCCTGGATGTCCTGCTAGGTGACTGGCTACCCCTGGATCGCGGCCCTCCCGGCTGCAACCACCAACTGCTGGCCACACAAGCGGGGGTCTCCCTCATGGAGGGCCAGGCGAGTTCGACGATTGAGCCTCTCGTCACCACGCGGCAGCGCACCGGAAGCCGCACGCGCCGTGCTGGCCTGGCTGACCCGCCGCGGCGTCTCCAACGTCACCGCGCGCATCGCCCCTGGCCACGCTCCATCGGAGCGCGTCGCCACGGCCCTGGGCTTCCAGCCGTCGGGCGAGCTCGACGGTGACGGCCAGCAGATCTGGCAGGTCCCTCGACCCCCCGAATCGGACTGAGCTCGCACGGGTCCACCGTGGGCGGGTCGGACGGCACTGGCGCACCGGCCCAGCGCGGCGTATCGGGAGATGAGATGGGGCCCGCACGCCTCGCATGAGTCAGGCCGGTGGTTCCGCGGAGGAGGTGGAGACCGTGCATCCCTACTACGCACCGGCTGGAACCTCGGCCCGGGCCGGGATGGTTTCGATGGCCGCCTACCTCACGTTCTGGGCGGTCGTGGTGGCGGTCGCGGCCCGCGAGCTGCACCGGCGGTTCCCCCAGGGCGCCGAGCTCGCCGCGCCCGTCCCCGACAGCGCCATGACGATGCTTCGTGAGCGGTACGCGGGCGGAGACCTCAACCGCGAGCAGTTCTGGGAGATGGTCGAAGACCTGCGCCTCACGGCGGCCGGTGGCCACCAGCGGCCCGCGGCCGAGGGACGTACCCGATGAGGACGCGGACGTGGATCGAGCTCGCATGGTTCGGCCTGACCACCGTGCTGCTGCGCAGGAAGGACCCGATTGTCGGCTCCCTCATCCTCACCGACCGCTGCAACCTGGCCTGTCGGCACTGTGTCGTGGCCAACATCCGGCGGGTCGACTACCCGTATCAGCAGTTGCGGTCCGACATGGCGTCCCTGGCGTCGCAGGGCGTGCGGATCCTGATGCTGTACGGGGGCGAGCCGTTCCTCTGGCGGGACGGCGACCGTCGGCTGCGGGACGTCGTGCTCGAGGCCAAGCGGGTGGGGTTCGCGATGGTGAATGTCGTCACCAACGGCACCTACGGGCTGGACCTGCCGGAGGCCGACCTGCTCATGGTGAGCGTAGACGGCACCCGCGAACACCACGACCAGATCCGGGGCACCACCTACGACAGGGTCATGGCCCACATCGCCGCCGCCCCGCGCGACAACATCTGCCTCTACATGGCGATCAACCGACTCAACCTCACCGACATCGAGCACGTCGCCCGCACCGCAAGGGACCTGCCGACCGTGCGGGCAGCGTCGTTCAACCTCCACACCCCGTACCCCGGCACCGAGCACCTGGCATTGACGCGGGAGCAGCGGCGCGCGGCCTGCGCGCAGATCGCCCGGCTCATCGGGCAGGGCCACCCCATCCTCAACCTGGCCAGCACGCTGCCGGCCGTGGCCGAGAACGCCTGGCCCACACCCTGCCACCAGTGCCTCATCGTGGAGGACGGTCAGCAGTGGGTCTGCGGACGCTGCGTCGAGATCCCCGGTCTGTGCCAGCAGTGTGGGTACCTGTTCTCCGCCGAGCTGTCGCTGCTGTTCAGCGGGAGGCCGCGGGTGGTGGCCGAAGCGGTGCGCACCTATGGGCGCCACCTCTGAGGCGACCCCGCCATCAGCCGCCCCTTCTGAAGACCCTCTCCCCAACAGCTGGTGGCAACCGTTCATGCGGGGTGGCACGGTGCCTCCCAGTCTCGGCGTCGTGCGCTTGCGTGTCAGCCCTCAGGTCCGCGGAGCGCGGCTTCGAGACACACTGTGTGTAGGCTCGTGTGTGAGGAGGTGCACATGGCGACGAATCTGGCGATCGATCCCGACCTGCTCGATCGGGCCCTGTCGGTGAGCGGCGAGCGGACGAAGAAGGCCGCCGTGACGCGTGCGTT
>Ga0209254_10005954_pt1 | contig 11208 bp, 10 predicted proteins | sample FrelakmetDIP11DI_FD_187148 | JGI IMG/M metagenome (GOLD analysis project Ga0209254, IMG submission 187148) | Freshwater lake sediment microbial communities from the University of Notre Dame, USA, for methane emissions studies - DIP11 DI (SPAdes)... | ecosystem: Environmental > Aquatic >... | reverse complement strand
ACAGTTCGGTGGCGATCGGCTCCAGGCACAGCGTCACCGAGTCGGCGTTCTCGATCACCTTCGAGCGCACCCGGTAGGGCACCGGCGCCATCGCCGAGGAGTCCTGCGCCCAGCCGCGGGTGGCCGCCTCACTCATCGTCGTCCTCGGCCAGCCGCGCGAACGTGGCCATCTCCTCGGTGATGTCGATCCCGGTGGGGCACCATGCGATACACCGTCCGCAGCCCACGCACCCCGAGGTGCCGAACTGGTCGTGCCAGGCCGACAGCTTGTGGGTCAACCAGTGCCGGTAGCGTGACGGGCCCGACGTGCGCACCGGCCCCTCGTGGACGAAGGTGAAGTCCAGTTCGAAACACGACGCCCACTCCATCCAGCGTTCGGTGTGCTCACCGGTGAGGTCGGTGACGTCAGACGTGCTGGTGCAGAAGCATGTTGGGCATACCATGGTGCAGTTACCGCACGTCAGGCAGCGACTGGCCACATCCGACCAGTGCGGCGACTCGCGCGAGGACACCAGCAGGTTGCGCAGGTCACCGTCGGGCATCCGGCGTCCCATCTGCGACGCGGCGGCGCGGACCTCGTCGGCGGCGGCCGCGGTCTCGGTGGCCTCGGCGCGACGGTGCGGCACCGTATCCAGAACCTCGGCGCCGGCGGCACTTCCGGCCGCGACGACGTAGGTCGGGTCGTCGCCGTCGAGCCGCTCGGTGAGCACCAGGTCGTACCCGGAGGCGCAGGCCGGGCCGGTGTCCATCGAAGCGCAGAAACATAGCCGGCCCGGTTCGGTGCAGTTGACCGCGACGACGAAGACCTGTCTGCGCCGCCCGACGTAGGAACCGTCCGGATGCGCGCCGCCGGACAGGACGCGGTCGAGGACGCCGATGGCCGCCAGGTCGCAGCCGTGCACCCCGAGGAAGGCGTACTTGGGCTCGGGTTCGTCGGCTGGGTCGACTCCGTCGGGTCCGCACGACCACAGCTTCTGGCGCGGTGGGTGCAGGAACTGCTTCCAGGACTGCGGGCCCGACGAATGACCGAACGCGGCCTGGTCGTCGCGTCGGCGCAGCTGATAGGTGCCCGGCGCCACGTCGACGCCCCATCCGCGCGGCAGGTCGTCGGCACTGTCGAGTTCGGCCAGCACGATCGCGTTGTCGCGCAGCGTGGGACCGACGACGCGGTAACCGCGCCCGCTGAGCTCGTCGACCAGACGGTGCAAGCCCGCGCCGTCGAGCACAACGGGATCGCTGGTTGCCATGCCCCCATCGTTGCCTACGAACGGTCCATCCCGCGCGGGTAATTCGTGACAGTACAAAAGGTCTAAAGTCACATCCGGCGAACAGTTCATCTGCCGGACACCTGGCCTGGCTAGCGTCGGCCCATGTTCGGGGTGGAGCAACAACTCGAGCGGCTGCAGACCGAGGTCGACTCGCTGCTCGATCGGCTGGCCGACGCCGAAATGCGGTGGCAGCCGTGGATCGCGCCCGTTGCGCCGGAAAATCGCGGCAGCGCAGTCAATCTGGTGCACTACTGGGCGATTCGACAGGTCGATCTGCGCGACCTGCAGAAGCGGTTGGCCGGGTTCGGCCTGTCCTCACTGGGCCGCAGCGAAGGCCATGTCGCCGCGACACTGCGTTCGGTGTCGGCGGCGATCGGGGCGATGCGCGGCGATGGCTGGACTCTCGACGAGCAGGTGATCGCCGACGTCAACCAGGGCGCGCCACTGCTGGAGCGCAATGCCACCGAACTGTTGGGCCCGGCCCCCGAGGACCGCGCCGCGCGGATCATGGTGACCCTGCCGCCGGAGGCGGCGACCGACGCCGAGCTGGTGCGCACATTCGTCGACTCCGGCATGCGGATCGCCCGAATCAACTGCGCCCACGACGACGCGACGGCATGGAAGGCCATGGCCGCCAACGTCAGAACCGCGGCCGATGTCGCCGGACGGCCGTGCCTGGTGGCGATGGACCTCGGTGGACCCAAGCTGCGCACGGGCCCGCTGCAGCCTGGCCCGCAGGTGGTGCGGCTGCGACCGAGCCGCAACGCGCGCGGTCAGGTGGTGGCGGCCGCGCGTGGCTGGCTGACCAGCGCGCGCCGGCCGGCCCGCCCGCCCGAGCCCGGATTGACCACCGTTCCGGTCGACGGCGACTGGCTGGCCCGCCGCGCCGAAGGCGACGAACTGGTGCTGCACGATACCCGTGACTCCAAACGGCGGCTGCTGCTCGCCGCGGCGGCACCCGGCGGGTTCATCGTCACCACCGAGAAGACCACCTATCTGGGGACGGGTACCGTGCTGGTCTCCGGCTCTCATGACGCGACCGAGGTCGGTGAACTGCCAGCCGTGGAGCAGAGCCTCCGGCTCACCGCCGGCGATGTGGTGCAGCTGACCCGGGACTGCACCCCCGCACCGGTCGAGGACGACGAGCCGCCCCGGATCGGCTGCACGCTGCCGGAGGTGTTCGACACCGCCGAAGCCGGTGAGCGGATCTTCTTCGACGACGGCAAGATCGGCGGTGAGGTCGTGGGAGTTCACGCCGACAGCCTCGACGTGCGCATCGACCACCCGCCGCGCGGCACGGCCAAGCTGCACGCCGGGCGGGGGATCAACGTGCCGGACACCGACCTGGTCATCTCGGCGCTGACTGAGAAGGACCTGGTCGATCTGGCCACCGTGGCCGAACTCGCCGACTTCGTTCAGTTGTCGTTCGTCCGCGACCCCGCCGACGTGATCCGGTTGTTCGGCGAACTCAGCCGGCTGGGTGACGCCGATCTGGGCGTGGTGCTCAAGATCGAGACCCGGGAGGGGTTCGAACGGCTGCCCCAGCTCATCCTGACGGCGATGCGCCGCCGACGGGTCGGGGTGATGATCGCGCGCGGGGATCTGGCCGTCGAGTGCGGCTACGAGCGGATGGCCGAAGTCCAGGAGGAGACGCTGTGGCTGTGCGAGGCGGCGCACGTGCCGGTGATCTGGGCGACGCAGGTGCTCGAGCAGCTCGCCAAGACCGGTCTGCCGTCGCGCGCCGAGATCAGCGACGCGGCCATGGCCGAACGGGCCGAGTGCGTGATGCTCAACAAGGGGCCCTACATCACCGACGCCGTCACCGTGCTCGACGACATCCTCGGCCGGATGGCCGGCCACGAGTACAAGAAGAGCCCGCTGCTGCGCAGTCTGGAGTCCTGGCAGGCCGGCGCGCCCTAGTCAGAGCACCCCGGGCGCGGGGTCGCGGCCGAGCTGGTGGGCCAGGGCGTCGTCGACGGTCTGGTGGCGGAACCGGTGCCCGATCGCCTGCAGTTTGGTCGGCAGCACCCGCTGGTCGGCTTCGGCGAGCTCGCGCGCACCCTGCTCGCCCAGCAGGATCCGCGGTCCGATGGACGGGACGGGCAGCAGCGCCGGGCGATGCAGTGTCCTGGCCAGCGCCTTGGTGTACTCGCTGTTGCGCACCGGGTTGGGGCCGACGGCGTTGACCGGTCCGGACAACCTGGTGTCGTAGATGGCGCGGTAGTAGACGTCGAGCAGGTCGTCGATGCCGATCCAGGACAGCCACTGTCTGCCGCTGCCCAGCCGGCCGCCCAGTCCGGCGGCGAACAAGGGGCGCAGCAGCTTCAGCGTGCCGCCGGCGGCGGCCTGCACGATGCCGGTGCGCACTGCGACGGTACGCAAGCCGGCGTCGGCTGCAGGCGCGGTGGCGGCCTCCCAGTCGGACACCACGTCGGCCAGAAAGCCGTCGCCGCGGGCGCTGTCCTCGCACAACAGCGCGTCACCACGGTCGTAGCCATAGATGCCGACCGCCGAGGCGCTGACGAACGCGCTCAGCCGGCTCCCCGACGCGGCGGCCAGCTCAGCCAGCCGCCGAGTCGGCTCGATGCGGGACTCGCGGATGGCCACCCGATGCGCCTCGGTGAACCGACCGGCGATCGACTCCCCCGCCAGGTGGACGACGGCGTCGACCCCGTCGAGCAGATCGGGCGCGGGATCGCTTGGGTCCCAACGGCGTTCGTCGGCATTGCCGGGATCCCGGCGGACCAGCCGGATCACCCGGTGCCCGCCGGTGGTCAGGACGGCCGACAGCGCCGTGCCCACCAGACCGGACGATCCGGTCATCGCGACGACAAGCTGGCCCGCGCCGGCCTGTGCGGCGTCGCGGTGCGCGGCGAGGTCGTCGGCGAGCTGACGGTGACGGTAGGCGAAGGTGGAGCGCAGCGCCTTGCCCGGCACGGTGGTGTCGACCTCGTCGTGCACCCGGGTCGTGTCGTCACCGGCGTCGCTGAAGCGGTGGGTGTGACGCCACCAGCCGATGATCCGCGGCGGCAGGGTCATCAGGCCGTCCGAGGACAGGGCGTCGACGAACTGGTATGGCGGGTCGTAGCCGGCCGGGTCGTGGCGGGCGATCCAGCGCAGCCCCGCCGGGAGTCCGAGGATGGCGACCCCGTCGGCCAGCGACTGCGTTTCGGCCACCACGCGCATCGGCTGCCACGGCGGAACCAGTCTGCGCATCGCGCCGGGGCGGGTGTGCCAGGCGAACACCTCGTCGAGGGGATGGTCGACGATGCTCGCGTATTCGATGCCCATGCTGTCCTTACGTATCCCTGGCGATGTCGTCAGGCATTCGGAGCCGCCGGAGCGCCGGATTGCCCGCAGCGGCGAACGTGACGGGACCGACGTCAGCGCTTGTCGGGCTCGTCGGCCGCTGCGGCGTCCTCGGCATCGAGGTCGTCGACGTCGTCGGCCGGGGGTTCGGTCTCGTCCACGGTGTGGACCGCGGCCTCCTCGGCCGGCTCCGGCAGCTCGGGCTCGTCGTCGTCGGGGATGTCGGACTCGGGGTCGTCGGAGACCACCTCCTCGGGGTGGTCCTCGGCGGCGATCTCCTCGTCCAGCGACTCCTCGGGGTAGTCGGCGTCGAAGGTCGAGTACGTCGAATCGGCCGACTCTTCCTCCGAGTACGCGACGGCATCGGCGGTGGCGGATTCCTCGGGCTCGTCGGGCTCCTCGGTCGGCGCAGCGACCGCCCCGTCGGGAACGCGGTTCTGCCGCTCGCGGATGGCGTCGACGATCAACAGGATCACACCGAGCACGCTGGCCGCGATGCACACCCAGGCGACCACCTCATTGCTGGTGACGACGGCGGTGACCAGGGCCGCGAGGCCGATCACCGCCAGCACCAGCGCAACGATCAGCATCGATCAACCTCCGGCAACACGAAGCAGGTGGATTTCGGGCCGCAACGGCCCGACGGGCCGCTAGTTAGTAGGCCGGCTGAACTGGTTGAAACCGCCGCCGTCGCTGGTGGCACCGGAATCGACCGGGGCTGCCGAGCCACGCTGGCCCAGTTCCTCCAGCTGCGACTCGAGGTAGGTCTTCAGTCGGGTGCGGTACTCGCGCTCGAAGGTGCGCAACTGCTCGAGACGGCCCTCGAGAACGGTCCGCTGCTGGTTGATGGTGCCCATGATCTCCGAGTGCTTGCGCTCGGCGTCGGCCTGCAACGCGTCCGCCTTCTCCTGCGCCTGGCGCAGCTGGGTCTCAGACCGGTTCTGGGCGTCGCTGAGCATCGCCTCCGAGCGCTGCTTGGCATCGGCGACGGTGGTCTCGGCGGTGTGCCGGGCCTCCGAGAGGATCTGGTCAGCATTGGCCCGCGCATCGGAGAGCAGCTTGTCGGCCTCGGCTTTGGCGGTCGCGGTCAGCCGGTCGGCGGTGTCTTGGGCCAGGCTCAGCACTCGGGCAGCCTTCATGGCCTGCTCCTCGGTGGCCGACGACGACGGCGCGGGGGCCACCTGCTGCACGGGCTCCGGAGCGGGCTCGGGCTCCGGCTCGGGCTGGTAGAGCGGGATCGCCTGGGTGGGAGCGGGTACGCCACCGCCGGCACGCGCGGAGGCGAGCTCCTGGTCGAGCTCGCTGACCCGCTGACGCAGGTCGGAGTTCTCCTCGATGAGGCGGGTCAGCTCGTTCTCCACCAGGTCGAGGAAGGCGTCCACCTCGTCCTCGTTGTAGCCACGCTTGCCGATGGGTGGCTTGCTGAACGCCACGTTGTGCACGTCGGCCGGTGTAAGTGGCATTGTCTGCCCCCTCGGGTCTGGACGGTCGAACCGATCTTGTGTCGAACGCGCGTCGCGTTCATCGTGCCGTACTGTAACTGGCGCCCATCCTGTCACACCAGAACCGCCGGTTGCGGCTGAGACCGATAATTAAGAGCGAATTTCAAAGTTTCTCCTCCCTCTTCTCCGGCGTGGCTAACCCTGTTCCGCCGCCCGGTGAGGTAAATTACGCCGCCCCGGCGGACCCGATCAGGCCGCCGACGCGGCAGCGTTGAACGCCAGCTGCATGCCGATGAACGCCACCAGCAGCAGCACCATGATCGACAGGTCGAAGCGCACCGCGCCGATGGTGAGCTGCGGAATCAACCGGCGCAAGAGCTTCACCGGCGGATCGGTGAGCGTCATGATCACCTCGAGGATCACCACTGTGAACCCGCGCGGACGCCAGTCACGGGCGAACGAGCGGATGAACTCGACGACGACCCGGGCGATCAGCAGCAGCCAGAACACGAACAGCGCGAAGCCCAGGATTTCGAAGAACAGCGCCAACTAAAGCCGGTCCTTACTAGCAGCGAATGTGACATTGCCGACATCGCTGGCGTGAGTCCAGCGCGACGCCGTCAGCCTACCTATTGGGCTTCGGAGCCGCTGGGCCGGCGACATCAGTTGGTGGGCGGTGTTCCGCCACCTCACTGGTAGCTGTGGAAACCCGCTTCCGCGATCCGGCGGCGTTCCTCGGCGCTGACGTCGACATCGGCCGGCGAGAGCAGGAAGACCTTGGTGGCGACCTTGTCGAACGAGCCGCGCAGGGCGAAGGCCAGGCCGGCGGCGAAGTCGACGAGCCGCTTGGCGTCGGCGTTGTCCATCGACACCAGGTCCATGATCACCGGCTGGCCGTCGCGGAACCGTTCACCGATGGTGCGGGCCTCGCTGTAGTCCTTGGGGCGCAGGGTGGTGATCTTCGATAGCGGGCTGCCGGCCTCGAACAGTTCGGCCATCCGGCGGGGGTCCATCGCCAGGGCGCCGCGGGTCGAGCCGCGCAGGGCGCCGAAGCGCGACGGCCGTGGCATGTCGTCGAATTCGCGTGGGCGGAAGCGCGGCTCGTCGGCGTAGCCCCGGAAGCCGCCGGTGGGCGGGGCGTCGTAGTCGCCGCGCGGGTCGTCGTAGTCGCGGGGGCCGCGCGGATCGCGGTCGTCGTAGCGGGCGCCACGGTCGTAGCCGTCGTCGGCGAAACGCTCACCGCGACGGGCGTATCCGCCGCGGCCGGCGCCACGGTCGTCGTCGTCGTAGTACTCGTCGTCGTAATCGTCCATCGGAGCCATACCGAAGTAGGCCTTGACCTTGTGGAGTGTGCTCATCGCTGGACCCTTCTGGAGCGTGAAGTTCGGTGTCTGTGATGAAGATGTGACTGGAGTGACTACTCAGGGAGACGTTAGAGGACGATTTCCCATAAGCGCTGTACCGACACGCACACACGTCGAACCGTGTCGCACCGCGGCTTCCAGGTCACCGGACATCCCGGCGGACAGCTGTGTCGCGCCTGGATGGTTCGTCAGCACGCGGCGGTGCTCGGCCGCCAGCGCGGTGAAGGCCTCGTCGGCGTCGACGCCCAGGGGCGGGATCGCCATCAGCCCGACCAGCCGCAGCCCATCGGCTCGGGCCACCTGGGCGCAGATGGCGTCGACCGCCGCCGGGTCGCCGACGTCCACCCCGCCGCGTTCGGTGTCACCGTCCAGACTGATCTGCACGAAGGCGTTCACCGGGTCGGTGCGCAGTCCGCGGCCGATCGCCTGCAGCGCGCCGCGATCCAGCGCGGCGGCCACCTTGGCGGTGCTCAGCGAGTGCACCGTATCTGCCCATACCGCAATGTGTTTGGCCTTGTTGCGCTGAATCTGGCCGACCATGTGCCACGCCACGTCGGTGGCGCCGGTGAGCGCCTGGAACTCGGCGATCTTGGCCGAGGCCTCCTGCTCACGGGACTCACCGAAGCTGCGGCAACCCAATCGCCACAGGATCGCGACGTCGGAGGCCGGGAAGAACTTGGTGATCGGCAGCAACTCGACGTCGGCGACGTCGCGGCCAGCGGCCCGCGCCGCGGCGGCCAACCGGTCGCGCAGCGCGGCCAGCGCCGTGGCCAGGTCGGATTCCCGCTCGCTCATTCCATCCACACCACAGAGGCCAGCCGGCCGGTCGGCGCGCCGCGGCGGTGGCTGAACAGATTCGGGTCGGCGACGGTGCAGCGCGGGTCGGCATCGATGGCTTTGATGCCCGCGCCGATCAACTGCCGGGCGATGCCGGCGCGCAGATCGAGTCCCGGCGTGCCCCGCGCGGTCCTGGTGCGACTGCCCGGCAGCCGGGCCTCGACCTCGGCGGCCATCTGTTCGGGCACCTCGTAGTTGGCACCGCTGACGGCCGGGCCCAGCAGCACCGAGATGTCGGCGGGGTGCGCGCCCTGGGCCAGCATCGCCTCCACCGTCCGCAGGACCACGCCCTTGGCGGCGCCGACCCGTCCGGCGTGCACGCCCGCCACGACGCCGGCGCGCGCGTCGGCCAGCAGCACCGGCACACAGTCGGCGCTGACCACGGCCAGCGCCAGTCGCGGGGTCGTCGTCACCAGCGCGTCGGTGTCCTCGACAGGGTCGGTTCGCGGACCGGTGACCACCTCGACGTGGTCGCCGTGCACCTGGTTCATCCACACCACGTGGTCGCCGGGCAGCCCGATCGCGTTGGCCAACCGGGCCCGGTTGGCGGCTACCGCCGCAGGGTCGTCGCCGACGTGGTCACCGAGATTGAACGTGTCGTACGGCGGCGCGGACACCCCGCCGGCGCGGGTGGTGGTCACGCGGCGGATGCGGACAGTCACAGAACCCAGTATCCGGGCGCGTGACGAGACGATCAGTGCCGCATGAACGGCGGGACGTCGACGTCGTCATCGGCGATGCCGCCGTCGTCGCCCCCGATGCGGACCGTCGCGCCGTTGGTCGGCGCCGACACGCTCACCGCGTCGATCGGATCGAACAGCGACGAGCTGAGTTTGCCCGCGGCTCCCGGCGATATCGAGGGCGCGGCTGCGCCTGCGGCGCCGACCACCGGTTTGCGGCTCGGCCCGGCGGCGTCGAAGCCGGCGGCGATGACCGTCACGCGGACCTCATCGCCCAGCGAGTCGTCGATCACGGTGCCGAAGATGATGTTCGCGTCGGCGTGGGCGGCGTCCTGCACCAGCGAGGCGGCCTCGTTGATCTCGAACAGCCCAAGGTCACTGCCGCCGGCGATCGACATCAGCACGCCCTGGGCGCCTTCCATCGAGGCTTCCAGCAGCGGGGAGTTGATGGCGATCTCGGCGGCCTTGAGCGCACGACCGTCGCCGCGGGATGACCCGATGCCCATCAGCGCGGTGCCCGCGCCGCTCATGATGCCCTTGACGTCGGCGAAGTCGACGTTGATCAGGCCCGGGGTGGTGATCAGGTCGGTGATGCCCTGCACGCCGTTGAGCAGCACTTCGTCGGCGCTGCGGAAGGCGTCCATCAGCGAGACCTGGGCGTCGCCCATCTGCAGTAGGCGGTCGTTGGGGATGACGATCAGGGTGTCGCAGCTCTCGCGCAGCGCCTGGATGCCGGCCTCGGCCTGGTTGGACCGGCGCTTGCCCTCAAAGGAGAACGGCCGGGTGACCACGCCGACGGTCAGCGCACCGAGCTTGCGGGCGATGGTCGCCACCACCGGTGCGCCGCCGGTTCCGGTGCCGCCGCCTTCGCCGGCGGTGACGAACACCATGTCGGCACCGCGCAGCAGTTCCTCGATCTCGTCCTTGGCGTCGTCGGCGGCCTTGCGGCCGACTTCGGGATCGGCACCGGCACCGAGACCGCGGGTGGAGTCGCGGCCGACGTCGAGCTTGACGTCGGCGTCGCTCATCAACAGCGCCTGGGCGTCGGTGTTGATCGCGATGAACTCGACACCCTTGAGTCCCTGCTCGATCATTCGGTTGACGGCGTTGACGCCGCCGCCGCCGATGCCAACGACCTTGATCACGGCGAGGTAGTTATGCGGGGGGGTCATCGTCTGGGTCTTCCTCCCTGTCGGGCTCGGGTGGCGCTGCTCCCCTTGGCAAACCCTCAACCTCAACCTCAGGCTTAGAGTTATGTCAAGTAGTTCCGCGCAACCAGAACGATATGGACGGTCCCCGCCGGATTGGGGAGGCGCGCCGATGTGTCGCGGGGAATTTCCCGCCAACGTCACACCAGAACCTCACTCGGCGACGGGCGTCACGCTGGTGTGACGTTCGGCGCCGGACGGTGCGACCTACTTGACCGTCGGCAGATCCGGGCTCGACACGTCATAGGTGCGGCCGGGCTGGGTCAGCAACGCCCCCAGCTTCTCGGCCTTCTCCTCCGTGCGGTCGGTGGTCCCCCACACCACCGTGCGGCCGTCGGTGAGCGTCAGCGTGATCGAGGCCACCGAGGGCGCGGCGATCCGGCTGACCTGTCCGACGACGTCGGGGCTCAGCGAGGTCATCACCTGCAGGGCCGCCTTGGTGGGCGGATCGTTGGGGCCGGGGCGGTCGACGTCGATGTAGGCCAGCCCGGGCGGCGGCGGTGCGCTGGCGAAGTCGACGCCGTCCTTGTCGAACAGGTGTGGACCGTCGGGATAGTCCTTGACCACGATCGGAACCCGCTCGACGATCGTGATGCGCAGGGTCGACGGATATTCGCGCTGCACCCGGGCACTGGCCACCCGCGCGATGCCGGCCACCCGGTCGGCCACCTCGTCGGTGTCGATCTGCAGCAGCGGCGTCCCGAGCGTGACCTTGGCGGCGGCGACTACCTCCTCGCGGGTCACCGCGCCGGTGCCGGTGACCACGAGCGAGCGCGCGGACATCAGTGGGGTGAAGTACAGGACGAGTCCCAGACCGACCCCGATCACCGTCAGCACGACCAGCCACGTCAACAGCCTCAGACCGCGAACCGCTCTGCGGCCCAATGGTTTCGGCCCATCGGACCGCTCGTTGCGCACCCGCCGCTTGGCTTCCCGGCGGGCCTCCTCGAGGAACGCGTGCCCGAGCGCGAGCAGATGCTCCACCGGCTGCTCAGCCGGTACCGGGCCCACGGCCTGCTGGGCGCGACTGGGCAGGGCGAGATCTTCCTCGGGTTCGGTCCGGGGGCGCCGCAGGCGGACGGGTCCCCGCGGCCGCGGCG
>Ga0209254_10005953_pt1 | contig 11208 bp, 9 predicted proteins | sample FrelakmetDIP11DI_FD_187148 | JGI IMG/M metagenome (GOLD analysis project Ga0209254, IMG submission 187148) | Freshwater lake sediment microbial communities from the University of Notre Dame, USA, for methane emissions studies - DIP11 DI (SPAdes)... | ecosystem: Environmental > Aquatic >... | reverse complement strand
GCAATGCCTGCCATGTCCGGGACGACGGCCTCGACTTCCGAGATGCCGTGTTCCTTGAAAAACTGCTGGATGGGGGTGCTCATGACTACTTCCGTGCGTTGATTCGTGCGCGCGCCGCCGCGCCGAACGCGGCGAACATGGCGTGCGAAAAAGGGTTCTTCAGGACTTGCCATTCCGGGTGCCACTGCACCGCGAGCGTGAAGCCCGGGGCATTGCCGACGCGGAACGCTTCGATCAGCCCGTCGGGTGCACGGGCTTCGATTTCGAGATCGCGACCGAGCGTCTGCACGCCCTGCGCATGCAGCGAGTTGACCATCACCCGCTCCGAGTCCGCGAGCCCGTGCAGGTAGCCGCCCCGCACGAGTTCCACCTCATGGGCGGGCGCGTACTGGAGGTCGAGCGGCTGCTCCTTGTCTTCGCGGTGGTCCTGCATGCCCGGCACGTCCTGCACTTTCTGCCAGAGCGTGCCGCCGAAGGCGACGTTCATTTCCTGGAAACCGCGGCAGACTGCGAAGAGCGGGATGCCCGCCGCGATCGCCCGCGGAATCAGCGGCAAGGTCGTCTGGTCGCGGTGCGGATCGTGCAGCGTGTCGGGGTCGCCGGCCGGCCCCTGGTAGCGCTGCGGCTCGACGTTGGACGGGCTGCCCGTGAGCAGGATGCCATCGAGCCGCGACAGCAGTGCGTCGAGGTCACGCTCACCCAGCGAGGGAATGAGGACCGGCATGGCATCGGCCGCCTCGGCCACGGCGGCAATGTACTTTTCCCCGACACAATGGAAGGGGTGCGGACCGAGTATGCGGCGATCCGCGGGGATGCCGATCAATGGTTTGTGGCGAGCCACGTTTAAAATCCTAGACGGCTCCTGGGGGGCCGTCGTTCGGGGACAAGTCAGATTAAACCACAGCCGCCCTCCTGCCGTCGCCGAGCAGCGCAAAAAAACGGCTAAAAATCAGCCCAAACATGGACTTGGATCGATTCTTGACAGCGGTCCAACGGCTTGCCGGCCGGCGCGACTAACGGCTATCCTCGCCATTCCCCGGCGGTTCAGCCGTCGCTAAATCCTAAACAACGGGTGCTTCATGCCGCAGTTTGCGGAATTCGGGCCGGCCGCCGCCTGGCTCAAGCGTCATCCACAGGTACGCTTCGTCGATTTGCTGCTCGCGGACCTCATGGGCATCCCTCGCGGCAAGCGAGTCACGGCTGCCGAGCTCGAAGGCGTGCACGGCTCAGGCCTGCTGCTGCCGGGCTCGATGTTCGCGCTCGACGTGCTCGGCGGCACGGTGCAGTCCACCGGCCTCGGCTTCGACGAAGGCGATGCCGATCGCGTGTGCCTGCCGATCGCAGGCACCCTCGTGCCGGTGCCGTGGCTCGGCGAACACATCGCGCAGATGCAGGTCAGCATGTACGAGCACGACCGCACGCCGTTCCACGGCGATCCGCGGCACGTGCTCGAGAACGTCGTCGCGCGCTTCACCGCGCTCGGCCTGAAGCCCGTGATGGCCGTCGAACTCGAGTTTTACCTGGTCGACCGCGAACGCACGCCGACAGGCCATGCGCAGCCGCCGCGACAGCCGCTGACCGGCCGCCGCGAAGTGAAGACGCAGATCAATTCGATGCAGGAATTGAACGAGTATTCGGCCGTGCTCAGCGCGATCGATGCGGCCGCGCGCGCGCAGGAACTTCCTGTCGGCACCGTGCTCGCCGAATACGGTCCCGGCCAGTTCGAAGTCAACCTGCACCACGTCGACGATCCCCTGCTCGCGTGCGACCACGCGATCCGCCTCAAGCGGCTGGTGAAGGGCGTGGCGCTCGCCCACGGCATGGAAGCGACGTTCATGCCCAAGCCGTATCGCGATCACGCCGGCAGCGGCGCGCACCTGCACATCAGCGTGCTCGATGCGCAGGGCCGCAACATTTTCGAAGCGCAAGCACCCGCGGGCAGCGCGCAACTGCGCCACGCGATCGGCGGCCTGGCGGCGACGATGAACGACGCGATCGCTATCTGCGCGCCGACGGCGAATTCCTACCGCCGCTTCCAGCCCGAAGCGTACGTGCCGCTCAATCCGAGCTGGTCCGTGAACAATCGTGGCGTCGCGTTCCGCGTGCCGCACGGCCCGCCCGCGAGCCGTCGTGTCGAGCACCGCATTGCCGGCGCCGACGCCAATCCGTACCTGCTCTCCGCCATCGTGCTCGCTGGCATGCACTTGGGGCTCACGCGCAAACTCGACCCGGGTCCCGTGCTGGCAGGCAATGCCTACCGTGACGCAAAGCCGACGATTCCGCAGTCCTGGCCGGAAGCGCTAGGCGTGTTCGAACGCAGCGACTTTGCACGAGAATACCTGGGCGAGCGCTTCGCGAGCCTGTATGCCCAGACCCGTCGCGGCGAGATGCAGGACTTCTACTCTTACGTGCCAGCCATCGATTACGACTGGTACCTGACGACGAGCTGAGCCATGCCGGTCGAACACGTCGATTCGTACTACGCGGCTTCGGCCAATCCTGCGCCGAACCGCCCGCCCCTGACCGGTGACGTCGAAGCCGACGTCTGCGTCGTGGGTGGCGGGATCGCGGGCTGCGCGACGGCGCTGTTCCTCGCCGAGCGTGGCTACCAGGTGGTGCTGCTCGAGGGCAATCGCATTGCGTTCGGCGCGTCGGGGCGCAGCGGCGGCCAGGCGATCGTCGGTTACGCGTGCAGCCAGGAGAAGCTAGTCGCTCAGGTAGGCCCTGCCGACGCGAAGAAAATGTTCGACATTTCGGCCGACGCGCTCGACCTGACGAAGAACCTGATCGAGAAGCACGGCATCGACTGCGACCTGCACTGGGGTCACCTGCACACGGCCATCAAGCCGCGGCAGGAAGCGGACCTGCGTGCGTACCAGGACGAACTGGTCAACGAGTACGGTTATACGTCGACGCGCTGGCTCGACAAGGCCGAACTCGGCGAGGTGCTGAACACCGATCGCTACATCGGCGGCCTGCGCGACGACCGCAGCGGCCACCTGCATCCGCTCAATTACACGCTGGGACTCGCGGCGGCCGCCGCAGCGGCCGGCGTGAGGATCTTCGAGCAGGCGATGGTCGTGGGCATCGAGCACGGCGCGACGGTGAAGCTGCGCACGGCCGGCGGACACTCGGTGCGGGCCAGGCACGTGGCGCTGTGCTGCAACGCCTTCATCGACGAGAAGATCTCGAAAAAGCTGCGCGACCGCATCATGCCGGTTGGCACGTACGTCATCGCCACCGAGCGGCTCGGACAGGCACGCATCGAGTCGTTGATGCACGACAACGTCGCCGTGTCCGACGTCAACTTCGTGCTCGATTATTTCCGCCGCTCGGACGATCACCGCCTGCTGTTTGGTGGTCGGGTCAGCTACTCGGGTCGCGATGCGCGCAACACCGCCCAGGCCACGCGCGTACGGATGCTCAATGTTTTTCCGTCACTCGCCGACGCCAAGATCGAATACGCCTGGGGCGGGCACGTCGACATCACGATGAGTCGCGCACCGGACTTCGGGCGCATCGCAACTAACGTGTATTACCTGCAGGGATTCTCGGGGCACGGCATCGCGCTGACCGGTATCGCGGGCCAGATGGTGGCCGAGACGATCGCAGGACAGGCTGAGCGCTTCGATCTCTTCGCCAGGCTCAAGCACCACGACTTCCCGGGCGGCCCCGCGTTGCGTATGCCGGGGCTCGTGCTGGCGATGCTCTGGTTCCGGCTCAAGGACCTGCTTTGATTCTGCTGGTCAGGGCCTGGCCTCGAACGAGGACTGGGTGGCCACGGTAACGACCTGGCCCGCGGCCAGCGTCACTTCGGTACCCGTGCCCTGTGCCACGGCCGTGCCGGCTCCGCCGCCGAGCAGGCCGCCGACGACGGCGCCATTCTTGTGCGAGACCTGGTGGCCGATGATGGCGCCCGCCGCCGCCCCGCCCAGGATCTTGGCCGTGTCCCTGCCCGTGTCGCTCTTGCCGACCTGCGTGTAAGGCGCATTGATCGACACGCTGGCACCGTTGGCGACAAGCGAATCGAACGTCACGCCGAGTGTCGGGGTGCCGCCGATCTTCTTGCTGCCCGAAATGACCTGCGTGACCGAGCCGTGCACGGTTGCACCCGCCTTCGCCGCGCGACGATCGCCGATCATCAGGTCCGCGGCCAGCCTCGCGTCGACGCGGTCGCCCACCTTGTTCGCCTTCGTGCTCAACGGAGTGGTCATCTCGATCGCGAGCTGGGTACCGGCAGGTACGAGAATCGGGGTCGCCGGCGGAGCCGCTTTCGGTGCTGCAGCTGCGGCACTGGCCGTCGCCGCCTTTGCCGTGCTCGCCCTCTTCGCCGCAGCCTGCTTGGCAGCTGCATCCTTCTGGGCCGCGGCGGCCTGAGCAGCCGCTGTCTCCGCATCACGCTTCGCGAGCTCGGCTTCAATTTCCTTCTGCTTCAGCGCAGTCTCGCGTTCGGTGAGTTCCCGTTCCTTCGCTGCCAGGTCCGCCGCCCTCGCCTCCTCGGCGGCCTGCGTTGCAGCTGCCGCCGCCTGCGCCGTCGCATCGTCCTGCGGATTGCTCTGAACCACGGGCGCAGGTGCTACGGGCGGTGGGCTCTTGGCCTGGCCGCATGCGGTCAACACCATTGCCGCAGCCGGAGCAAACAAAAACAGGATGCGAAGCGAAGCGTGGCGCATGTTTGGGTCCGTTGGCGGGGTGGTTCGCTCACAATACCCGAAACGGCGCCTGGTGCGCATGCGGACGCTCGGCTCGTTGATGCCGGGACTTCAGCCGGGCTCGCCCGTGCAGCTCGCTCCGCTCGTGCACGTCTCGTGCACGACGACACGCGCCAGCTGTGGCAACCCAGGCTTGAGCTCGCGCCAGATGTAACGCGCCAGGTTTTCGCTGGTTGGATTCTCGAGTCCGGGCACGTCGTTGAGGTAGCGATGGTCGAGCCGCTGCAACAGCGGGTCGAACGCCTGTTTGATCTCGGCGAAGTCCATCACCCAGCCGAGGTGCGGGTGCACCGGCCCGCTGACGTGCAGCTCGACGCGAAACGAATGTCCGTGGACACGCGCACACTTGTGCCCTTCGGGGACGTTGGGCAGCCGGTGCGCGCTCTCGAGCGTGAAGGTCTTGAAGATTTCCACTGGCCGTCGTCCTCGTCAACTGTGCGCAAGCGCAGCGACTTGCGGACGCAGCACGTAACACACGTGAATCCTGGGGTTGCGCGCGAAGTCCTCGGGGATCGTGGAGCGCGTAATGTCATCGACCTGGAAGCGCTCGAGCGTCGCGCCGTCAAGCTTGAACTTCTGGAAGTTGTTCGAGAACACGATCCTGCCGCCCGGCGCCAGCAGCTTCGACGCCGTTGTCAGCAACCAGCCGTGATCCATCTGCACGTCGAACTCGCGCTGCATGCGCTTGGAGCGTGAGTGCGTCGGCGGGTCGATGAAGATCAGGTCATAGGCCGGCGGGCGGATCTGTTGCGATTGCGCTTCGAGCCACGCCAGGCAATCCGCCTGGATGAACTCGTGCGATGGACCACGCAGTTCATTGAGATCGAGATTGCGCCAGGCCCAGTCGAGGTAGGTCTTCGACATGTCCACGGTGGTCGAGCCGATCGCTCCACCGCCGACCGCGTGCACCGTCGCTGCACCCGTGTAGGCAAAGAGGTTCAGGAAGCGCTTGCCCTTCGCCCACTCGCCGAGTCGCATGCGCGTGACGCGGTGGTCCAGGAACAGCCCGGTGTCGAGGTAATCGGTGAAGTTGACGAGGAAGCGATAGCGGCCTTCGCGCACGACGTGATACTGCGCCTCCTGGTCGAGCTTTTCATACTGCTCGCCGGCCTTCTGCCGCTTGCGGACGCGCAGGAACATGCGCTCCGGCGCAATCTCCAGCACCGACGGAATGGCCGCGAGCGCCTCGTCACGGCGGGCACGCACGGACTCCTGCGCGATGCTCGACGGCGCCGCGTATTCCTGCACGCAGGCCCAGCGCTCGTCATTGCCGTAAACATCGATGGCGAACGCATATTCAGGCATGTCGGCGTCGTAGACGCGGAAGCAGGCGACGTCGTTGCGGCGCGCCCAATCGGCGAGCTTCGAGTAATTCTTGCGCAGACGGTTCGCGAACATCGACGAGCCGGGACGTTCGCGTGCGGCCTCGAGCCGAGCCGCGCGCACCTGCAACGGATCGGGCTCCTTTGCTGACTCGTCGAGGTGAAAGCGCAGCAGCCGGCATTCGATCGCGCCGTTGAAAAACGTATGCGTGCGATACGCCCGCAGGCCCAGCGCGCGCCCCAGCGGCGGATCACCGGTGAAGACGCCCGCCTCCCAGCCCGGAAAGCAGCGCAGCAGCTTGTCGCCCAGACTGGCGTAAAGACCCTCGATTTTTTCCGGATCACCGATACGCACGCCGTACGGCGGATTGACGACGACGAGACCGGTGGGGTGAGTCGTCGCCGGCAGGTTCGAGAGATCGCGGCGATCGAACAGCAGGTGATTGCCGAGCCCGGCCCGGTTCGCGTTGGCAATCGCGGCGCGGATCGCGGCCTGGTCGCGATCGCTGCCCGCGCAGCGCCCGCCTTCGAGCACCTCAAGCTTGCGTGCGTTCTCCGCAGCGGTGCGCAGGGTGTGCCACAGCGCCTCATCGTGCTGCAGCCAGCGTTCGAAACCGAACCGGCGACGGAGCAATCCGGGTGCGATCCCGGCGGCGATCATCGCGGCTTCGATCACGAGCGTGCCCGAACCACACATGGGGTCGTAAAACGCAGCGCCTTCCGCCGCCATCGCGGCCCAGCCTGATCGCAGCAGCAACGCGGCGGCGAGGTTTTCCTTGAGCGGTGCTTCGACGCCGGTCTGACGATAACCGCGGCGGTGCAGCGGTTCGCCACTGAGGTCGATGCCGACAGTGACGCGTTCCTTGGCAAATCGCAGGCTCACGCGCAGATCGGGCGAGGCCCGATCGACGTTCGGCCGCTCGCCCGTTTGTTCGCGCATGCGGTCGACGATGGCGTCCTTGGCGCGCAGCGCCGCGAACTGCGTGTGGCGCAGCCACGGGGGCGATTCACCGACGACATCGACCGCGAACGTACCGTCCGAGCCCACGTGGCTTTCCCACGGCAGCTCGAGCAGGCCGCGGTACATCACGTCGGGATCGCTCGCGTTGAGGTCGGCGAGCGTCAGCAGCACGCGGCTCGCCGTGCGGGCCTGCAGGCACGCCGTGTAGGCGCTCGCCAGCGGCCCTTCGAAGCTCACGCCTGCCGGATGTTCACGCACGACGTCCACGCCATGCTGGCGCAGCTCCGCGGACAGCATGTCCGCAACGTTGAGCGGACACGCCGCAAAAAAACGATAGTGCTGTTCCGCTGCGGTGGTGTCGTTCAAGCGGACTCCCGCCGCGCAGGAAACTGCATCAGGTCGCGGGACCGCACGTCCTGCAACGCGCGCCCGATGATGCGATAGCTGTCCGCGTCGAACCCGGCGTCGAACGCGACGTCGCTGGCGGCGCGCAGCAGGGCCTGCACTTCCGCTTCGTCGCGCGCGGTGCCCAGGTGGCGCCAGCGGTCGAGCACGTGAATCTGGACACCGGTCGCCGCGGGCGCGGGCTCACGGATGCCGATGGCGCCCGCAAACGGCCACGGCTTGAACTTCAGCGGCACCAGCGTCATCTGCAGCCGCGCGTCGTGCAGCGCGCGCGGTTCCTTGCCGATGCAGGCGCCGCGGCACTTCCTGACCTGGTAGGCGAAGCAGCTGCCCTCTCCCGCTTCCAGGCCAAGCGTCTTCAGGCACAGCCCCGCTTCTCGCGCCTTGCCTTCGATTGCACGCCACGCGTCCTTCTCGGCGCGGAACGGCCCGAAGACTGGATCGGCGTCGAGCCCCAGATCCGCATCTGCGATCGGCACGACTTCCGGCCGCAGGCCCTGCCCGTCACGGCGCAGGCGCACGACGCAGTCGCCTTGGTTACGACGCAGTCGGCGATTCCCCGACGGCGCGAGTTCCTTCACCAGGCGGGACTCGAGCAGCAGCGCCCCGAGTTCGCCGCCCGTCTCGATCCACTCCACCTGGCGGACCTGCTGCGTGAGTTTCGATTCTTTGCCCGAGCGATGTTCAGCCGCGAAGTGATCAAACACGCGACTGCGGATGTTGCGGCTCTTGCCCACGTAGAGCAGCGACCCGCCTTCCCCACGGAGCAGGTACACGCCCGGCCCTTCCGGCAGGTCGTCGGCGAGTTCCGGCGGCAGGTGCGGCGGCAAACGCGGTTCGCGCAGCGCATCGGTCACCGCAGCGTGCATCACGTCAACACCGCGCTGGTTCTCCATGGCCGCAATCAACGCGGGCAGCACCTGCGCATCGCCAAGCGCGCGATGCCGGGCCATGCACGCGAGCCCGAAGCGCTCCATCAGGGTGTCGAGGTTGTGGCGTGCCTGCTCTGCATACAGCGCACGCGACAGCTTCACGGTGCACAGCACCGGCGCGGCGAACTTCACGCCAAGCCGGCGGAACTCCGCGCGCAGGAAGCCGTAGTCGAAGCGCGCGTTGTGCGCGACGAACAGCCGGCCCTCGAGCCGGCGCCGCACCTCCTGCGCTACCTCGGCAAACGGCGGCGCGTCCGCCACCATCGAGTCGTCGATGCCGGTGAACGACGCGATCAACGACGGAATCCGGATGCCGGGGTGCACGAGCGCGCTCCACTCCTCCACGATCTCGCCCTGCTCGAGCAGCACGATGCCGACTTCGATGACGCGGTGGTGTGCGGCCATCCCGCCCGTGGTCTCGAGATCGACGCAGGCGACCGGACCGCGCAACGATCGGGACTGCAGCGCAATGGCCGCCGCGGTGTCAGGCATGCGTTCAGCCCGGGGCACGGCCATCCAGCGAAAGGATCGGGTAGTAGAGCTCGGGACGCCGGTCACGGAAGACGCCCCACGCGTGACGCTGCACGCGCAGCAGATCGAGATCGAACGTGGCGGTGAGCACGGCTTCCGACTGGCGGTCGGCCTCCGCCACCTTGCCACCGGTGCTGTCGGCAATGAACGACGAGCCGTAGAACGTCATCTCGTACTTCTGGCCTTTCTCGACGCCGATGCGGTTGGACGCGACGAGGGGCATGACGTTGGCGGCCGCGTGGCCCTGCATGCAGCGCTGCCAGTGGTCGCGCGAGTCGATGGTCGGGTCCTGCGGTTCGGAGCCGATCGCCGTCGGGTACATCAGGATGTCCGCGCCCAGCAGCGCCATGCAGCGCGCGGCTTCGGGAAACCACTGGTCCCAGCAGATGCCGACGCCGATCGTGCCGAAGCGCGTCTTCCACACGCGGAAGCCGGTGTCGCCCGGCGAGAAATAGTACTTCTCGTGATAGCCCGGCCCCTCCGGGATGTGCGACTTGCGATAAACCCCGAGCACCTCACCATCAGCGTCAACCATCGCGAGCGAGTTGTAGTACGCGTTATTGGCGCGCTCGAACACGCTGACCGGCAGCACCACGGCCAGTTCTTTCGCCAACGCCTGGAAGTGCCGCACGAGCGGGTTGTCCGGCATCGGGTGCGCCAGCGCGAAGTGACTCGCCAGATGGTCCTTGCAGAAGTACGGCGTCTCGAAAAGTTCTTGCAGAAGAATGACTTGCGCGCCCTTTGCGGCGGCCTGGCGCACCATCGACTCGGCCCTGGCGATGTTCTCGGCGGCATTCGGCGTGCAGGCGAACTGGGTCGCAGCAACGGTGACTTTCATCGCGGGCTCCGGGACGTGAAGAGCGGGAAGTCTAACGAAGCCGATCGCCGCGGACCAATCGGCGCAACGCGGAAAAGTTCCTGCGGCAGGCGGAAGGGGGCGCGGGGGACGGCTGGGAACAAGGAAAGCAGCGGCCGCCTCTCTTGTCAGGCCTGCAGCACGCGCATGACATGCCGCGCGATCATGCTTTCTTCGTCAGTCGGGATCACGAAAGCCGCGGCTGCGCTGCCTGGCGTGGAGATGCGCGGTCCGTGGCGAGCATTGGCCGCCGCATCCAGCTCGATGCCGAGCCACGCCGCATGCCGGCAGATGCGCGTGCGAATCTCGGCCTGGTTTTCGCCGATACCCGCCGTGAAGACGATCGCGTCGAGACCGCCCAACGCCGCGGCGAGCGACCCGAGCTCGCGGCCGGCGCGATACACGAACACGTCGAGCGCCAGGGCGGCGGCGGGCTCGCTGCTCGCCAACAGGTCGCGGACGTCACTCGACACGCCTGACATGCCGAGCAGGCCCGACTCGCTGTAGATCAACCGCTCGATCTCGCGGGGCCCGAGCTTCATCTCGTCCATCAGGAACAGCACGACGCCCGGATCGAGCGCGCCGCAGCGTGTTCCCATCGGCAGGCCATCGACCGCCGTGAAACCCATCGTGGTCGCGATGCTCCGGCAAGCGCGCATGGCGCACATGCTCGAACCGTTGCCCAGATGGAATACTACGGTGCGCCCCGCTGCGGCGCGCGCATCGACAGCGGGCAACTGCGAAGCAATGAACTCGTACGACAGCCCGTGAAAACCATACCGTCGCACGCCAGCCTCGGCGAAGCGCGGCGGCAAGGCGAACCGCTGCGCGACGTCCGGCACCGTGCGATGGAACGCGGTGTCGAAACACGCGATCTCAGGCACACCGGGCAATCGCGTCAGCATGGCGCGGATCGCGGCGAGGTTGTGCGGCTGGTGCAACGGCGCGAGCGGTACGTACTGATCGAGCCGCTGCAGCACCGCAGCGTCGACCGCGGTCGGCAACATGAACTCGAGACCGCCGTGCACGACGCGATGACCGACACCCACGATGTGTGCATTACCGAGCTCTGCCCTGACCGCCTCGAGCAGACGATCGAGCGCTTCGGCGTGAGTCATCGGACTGGCACCAAGCTGGGTGTCGATCGCCGGTCCGCCATCACGGCGCGAAGCGAATCGCGGCACGGTGCCGAGCCCCGACACCTGCCCGCGCAGGTCGCGCACGGCTTGCCCGTCGACGAGACGGAAAATGCAGAACTTGATGCTCGACGATCCTGCGTTCAGGACCAGGATCGCGCGTTCGTCACGAGCCGGCATTACCGTCACTTGAGCGGCGGCACCGCTGCGCGTCGCGCGTGGACGACCAGCTTGGCGACGGCCGCCGAGCCGATGCGCATGCGCACGTTGTCGGCGCGGCTCGTCAGGATCACCGGCACGCGCGCGCCGAGCACGATGCCGGCACTGTCGGCGCCGGCGAAATACTGCAGCTG
>Ga0209254_10005952_pt1 | contig 11210 bp, 9 predicted proteins | sample FrelakmetDIP11DI_FD_187148 | JGI IMG/M metagenome (GOLD analysis project Ga0209254, IMG submission 187148) | Freshwater lake sediment microbial communities from the University of Notre Dame, USA, for methane emissions studies - DIP11 DI (SPAdes)... | ecosystem: Environmental > Aquatic >... | reverse complement strand
ATCACCCATGACGTTAGTCAGAGTACCGGTACGTTTAATGCTCCTCATTTCCTTGGTCGTGGTTATGAGCTTCTCGAACACTTCTTTCGCCCGAAAAGCTCTCCGGCCGGTAATGGGACCGGATAATACCGTCATCTCCTGGCAGGAAGTGGACATTTCCGACGAACAAGCCCCCATGGGCGTGGATGCGATCCCTGACGCGAAGGGAGTTTTCGGCTATCCCCATGAGGCGATCGGCCTGAACATTGCCCCCCTTACGGCAGGCATTGATACCACCACACCACCCAGAGTCTACACCCTCTGTGCCAAGGGTGATGAGCTACCCGAATCCGGTCCGTGGAACGCGCGGTGTTATGTTCAGGTTCATACCGGTTTTCTGGGTTGGGAAGCGAAGCCCTTGCAGAACTGGGTCGGCGAAGAACAATATGATCTTATTGCCAAAGATGGGACCATCAGAACAAGAAAGCTGATTAAATACGCGAAACCTTACTATGGCGAAAACGGGACGAGATTCAAAAAGATGGTGTACTATTATGAACCCCAGGATTTTCGAGGAACATCTCTCCTGGTCTCGAAGCCGGCTGATGAAACCAAAGACAATGAAATGATAATTTATCTTCCGAGTATCCGGCGTATCCGTCGGATACCCTCTGGCCAGGATATGGACTCCCCAACCGGGATGGACATAAGCTACGACCAGCTTGACCGCAACCCCGGAAAATGGGATATGAATATTATCGGTGAAAAAACCATTTACGTGGATCAGCCGCCGATCAGCAATTGCTACGGCTCCGAACCCCATCGGGCTTACATGGATGGGAAGCAGTGTGTAATCGTGGAAATGACCCCCCGGAATAAAAAGTGGCCAATATCACGTGATGTTCTATATTACGACAAGGCTTCGGCAGCATGTTATTACGAGGAAATCTATAATAAGGAGGGCGCGCTGGAAAGAATCACACTGCCTTTTATGGCTCACCTCTATCCGAAAAATCCCGTCTACTGGACGTTGGGCGATCAGTACGCCCACAATCTTCTTACCAATCACAAAACCTTTTATGGCCCTCCTGAGTTTGACCGTAAGGGAAACAAAATTTTTGATTACGCAACCCGGGACTGGTCGAACTATCTCTTTTGGTTTGACACCGGACTGCCCGATGAGTACTTTTCCGATCAATTCATGATACGGGGAACTCGATAGCAGAGGCAAAAGTGCGCCTCCCTTACCATTCCCCCGACACGGCAACTGCGTGCCGTAGTTTTATCAGCCAATCCTCAGCCGCTGGTTATACTACCTTTTTTTTTCGTTAAGATCATTGATCTAAAAGTATTGCCAAAGCGTTTTTACGAATTTCTTTGATGGTGGCAGGTTTTCTGATAAAGCGCACTCCCTCTTCCGAGATAAAAGAAATATGTTCCGGGGTAAACTTGCCGCTAAAAAAAAGAAAACGTTTTTTGATCGCGGGATATAAGTGGAGTGCCTGCTGGTAAAAGGAAATGCCATCCATGGTGGGCATATCAATATCGGAAATGATGAGCTTGTAATAGGTATGTTTTAGTTTTTCCAGCGCTTCCTCTCCGTTATACGCGCTATCAACAACGCCCTCTTCATTTAATAACGCCATGATGAGAATACGGATAGGCTCTTTATCGTCTACAATTAAAATTTTTTCTTGCCAAACGTGAGGGAGGGCGCGTAACTGATTGTTCAAGTCATTCCATTCCAGGTTATTCCCATAGTAGTATTTAATAAATCGTTGGTGATGCTGAAGAACCATGGCGGCGCGCGCGAAATCTCCGCTCAATTCCTTTAACGTGTTAACCACGTAAAGAAAAACACCATTGAACCTTGATCGCTCGATCGTCACGATATCTTTGTACACCTGATCCTTGGTTAATGTTTTTGCCGTAATCTTCTGGAGAACTTCATCGAATATTCTCCCGATTTTGGTGTTGGTTTCGTCATCGATGGTCACGGGTTGCATAGAGATAGGATGAGTTTTTACATATTTCAATGCCTCTTCCATAATGCGAAAATGGTCTGCTTCATCGTCCGCAATGTGTTCAAGGAATTGTCTTAAGGTTGGATCATCTTTAAAATAGTGCGCGGCCTGTTTATAAACGTCTCCCGCCAGATGCTCAATGTTCATTAACCAGGCAACGATTTTTTCCATGTTTTTTTCTGCCGTGTTGTCCAGTGGTCTCCTCGAAGCGATTTTTTTTTGCCTCTCGGCTGTGTCCCCGGTCATTATCTCAAGAACCACATTTTCTTGGGGGTTCTCCTGCGGGGAGGTTGTAGTATTACATTACAGGAGTTTTTTCTCCACGTAGCGAACCCCGTTCCGAAAGATTTTAATCCCTAACCCCTCTTCCGGCAGGGGAAGGCCGTGGCGCTTAAGGTTTTCTTTTTTCCGGGTCCAGTCAGGATGGTTGGTGAAATGGTTATAACCTTCAGGGTGGGGCATTAAGCCAAGGACGTGTCCGGTTGGGTCACAGATGCCAGCGATATCCCGGAGAGAACCATTCGGGTTATACGGAAATTTACCCCGCGCCGGCTTATTGTCAGGGGTGGCATATTGGAAGACAACGTGATTGTCACTAAAAAGTCTTTTGATAACCTCTTTCGGAGCAAAGAACTTTCCTTCTCCGTGACGAATCGGCAACTCAATGGTTTTAATCCCTTTGGCAAACACACACGGGGAGTGTAAGGTCTTCAGATAAATCCAGTCATCGCGAAAATTTCCGCGGTCATTAAAGGTGAGCGCGACATCGCGCGCCTTATAATTGCCATCAAAACCAGGAAGGAGGCCCAGATTTACCAATGCCTGGAACCCGTTGCAGATCCCGATAATCAGCTTTCCCTCAGCAATGAACTCCTCAATCTGAGCGCCGAGGTTAAATTTAAAACGGCTGGCTAAAAGCACACCCGCCCCGTGGTCATCACCCCAGCTGAACCCCCCGTCAAAGACCAGGATGTGGTAGTCTTTTAAAACCTCCTGATGCCCGATCTCTTCACCCTTAATCAGCTCATTTATATGAACGCGGTGTGATTCAGCGCCGGCTATTTTTAAGGCATAGTCAGTCTCATAATCGCAGTTCAGTCCGTAGCCGGTCAAAACAAGTGCTTTTACTTTTTTCATCTCAGCGCCCCAAAAGTCTTTTTCCACGCGTGTTTTAAATCCGTGATATCAGCATCAATAAGTGTCCCTTTACCCTTCACTCCGTTAATTTTCAACCGTGGTTCTTCCGTTACTTCGCCAATGGCAGCAAAGCAGCATCCTTTTAAAGCCGCTTCAAACTTTTCTTTGTTCTCCGGAGCGATGGTGACAAGAAACCGCCCCTGGGTTTCCGAGTAAAGGATGCGGTCATTGGTCAGGTCTTCTTCCACCGGCACCGCGCTGAGGTCAATCGTTAAACCCAGGCAACCAGCCATCGCCACTAACGCGAGATGAACCCCTAAGCCTCCCCGGTAAATCCCGTGCGCTGAAGCAACCCATTCTTGCTGAATGGCCGTGCTTAAGGCGCGATAGAGCGGAATAACGTCCTCAGTATTTACTTTCGGAACATTGAGTCCGATACAGCCAAAGCGGTCATAGTACTCTGACCCGCCCAGCTCATTGCGCGTTACCCCTAAAACATACACCACATCCCCCGGGATTTTAACATCCATGGTCACGCACTTTCGGATATCATCAATCACCGCGGTGGCAGTAAACTGAATCGTCGGCAGGCCGGAAATCTTCCGGGTCTCGCCATATCGGCCTTTAAGATTGCCGTCGATATACATGCTGTCTTTTCCGGAAAGCAACGGGATACCATAGGCAAGGCAATAATCTTTTAACGCCCAGTTTGCCCGGACCAGTTGGGCAGCCTTAAGCTTGCCATCCGGATTGGAAACCGGATGGAACTGGATGGCAGGCCAGCAGAAGTTATCCACGCCCCCAATATCGTCAAGCTTCGCGCCCACGGCAATGAGCCGTCGCACTGCCTCGTCAATCGTGCACCCGATCATGGGGTAAGTATCAATCTGACTATAAGTGGGATTGATGGCCTGCGTGGCAGCCAGGCCCCGATACGATTCCAAAATCGGCCGAACCACAACCGCATCACTGGTCACATCCCGCTCTTTTCCTACCAGCGGCTTGATCACGCTTCCCCCTTGAACCTCATGGTCATACTGGCGGATAACCCATTCTTTGCTGGCAAGGTTCGGCCGCGAAAGAATGTCTTTGAGAAGACTCGCGTGGTCTTCGGGTTCCCTGATGACCGGTTCGTATAAGCCACGAAGGTCGGGCGGCATCCACTCAGCATCAAACTCCCACTGGGGAAAATCAGATTTTAAAAACTCGGTAGTGATATAAGCGCAGGTCTTCCCCTGATAGAGAATATGAATCTTGCCGGTGTTGGTATATCTTCCGATGACCGTGCTTTCAACATCATGTTTCCGGGAAAGCTCCATAAAGCGTTTTTCATGTTCCGGCTTTATCGCTACCGTCATTCGCTCCTGGGATTCCGAAATCCAGATCTCCCATTGGTCAAGCCCCGAATATTTAAGCGGGACTTTATCCAAATCAACCTCACACCCATTGCTGAACCGGGCGCTTTCCCCAATGGATGACGAAAGCCCGCCCCCGCCATTATCGGTGATAAAAGCGATCAGCCCTTCATCCCTCGCCTCGAGCAAAAAGTCATGCATCTTCTTCTGAGTATACGGATCCCCAATTTGGACATGACCTGCGGGAGTGTGTTCGCTAAACCCTTCGGAAGCGGCAGTTACCCCATGGATGCCGTCTTTCCCTACGCGTCCCCCGGTCATAATGATAAGCTCACCCGGGGTTGTGGTCTTCATCTCACTCGGTCTTCCCTGAACGGAAAAAGGCATGATCCCCAGAGCGGTTACAAAAACCAAACACTTACCCAGGTAACTTTCATGAAAAAAGAGATTGCCAAAAGGCGTGGGCACGCCGCTTTTATTTCCTCCGTCCTTAACCCCGGTGATAATGCCGTCCAACAGCCTTCGGGGGTGAAGACGGGGTTTAAGCTCTCCCTGATAATCCCGAGAGGCAACGCAGTATCCGTACATTCCTAAAATAAGCTTTGACCCTAAACCGGTCCCGAGCGGATCCCGGTAAACGCCCACAATCCCGGTAATGGACCCCCCGTAGGCCTCCATGTTGGAAGGGCTGTTGTGAGTCTCTCCGGTGATAGTATAGTAATGAAGGTCATCGAACCTCCCCACTCCCGCGTTATCCCAGAGCACGGAAACCACCCAGGGTTTTTTCTTCTGAATGTCCAGGGTGGGCTCTTCAATGCAGGTCTTAAACAGATTATCCACTACCGTCTCTTTTCCGGTCGAAAGATCCTTATAGCGAAAAAGCCCTTTAAAAGTATTGTGGTTGCAATGATCAGACCGGGCCTGGGCAATATATTCAAGCTCAATGTCCGTGGGGAGATCAAGGCCCACCTCTCTCCGCTCGCTCCTTATCTCTTCCCGGAGAAAATACTCCCGGATCGTCGGAACATCCCGGGGGTTAAGCGCGAGGTTTCGCTCATCGCTTATCCGCATCAGCTCATCATCACTATCAATCGAAAAAGCCTTTACCGTTGGTATATGGCTCAACACAACCTTTGGAACCGTTAAGCCGATATTTTTTCTTGCGTCCTGGTTCCCTTTTTCAAAAATTTTCCACTGCTGGATAAGATCATTAGCAAGTGATTCCCGGGCAATGAGGTTCACTTTTTCCTCATCCAAGTCCCTGCCCCGAATACAGAAAAGCTTTGAGGTATAGCACGCCTCTTCTTCTTTAAAAGTAATTTTCAGGAGATTTTCAATCGCTTCTCTGGCTGTGCTCGCGGCCGTGTCCCGCACCCCGGGCCGGAACCCAACCCACACCGCCCAATCAAACTCAATCGCCAGGGCGTCAAAGCCGGAGACGTGAATGACCGGGTTCGTGAAAATCCTGGTTCTGATCTCTTCGAGTTGTGCCGCTGTGAACTCAGCATCAAGAGTAATAATGTTTATCAACCGCACTGAGTCCACGGTGATTCCAAAGTAGTCCTGGGCTTGCGCTTTTAACGACGCCCCTTCAGCGTCAAAAAGCTCGGGTTTAAGAGCAATTTCTATTTTTGCTACCATACGTTGAGTCTCTCACCGGGATGATTCAATAAAAAAGGAAGGAAAATTTTCAGAAAGTGTAGGTGAGGATGGAAAAAATGTCAAGGTTTGTTCTGTTTCATTGAACTTCTGACAATATTTTGTTAGGATAAGATTTAAGTTTTAAGATTAAAGTGTTAAGGGTTAAGCTCCTGGTTCGTAGTTCATGGTTCGTCGCTATCGGCTAGGAGCTATCAGCCAAGAGCTATGAGCAATGATCTAACAACTTAAAACTTAACCCTTTTACTTTTTACTTTTCACGTTTCACATTTTACTTTTCCCGTTTCACGGAGTATTTGCCATGATTAAACCCATTCATAATCCTGAAGAAGGCCCTTTGAAATTAGTTGGACTCATGTCCGGGTCAGGGACCAATATCCGAAAAATTTTGGGGCATCAGATAAAACTCGAAAAACAAGCCGGCACATCACCGTTTAAAATAGTTGTTCTTTTTAGCGACAACGGGAACAGCAATGCATCCAAAATCGGAATGGAATACGATATTCCGGTGATAACCCGTGACATTGCCGGGTTTTACGCCAAGCGAGGGAAAAAACGGAATGATTTAACTATCCGGCCGGAATTTGACGCTGAAACCGTAAAAGCCCTTTCCCCCTTTGAGGTCAAAGCAGGGATTTATGGCGGGTATATGAGTGTTGTCACCTCTCCTCTTATTCATGCTTTTCTGGGGGTAAATGTTCACCCGGCTGACCTTTCGATTGAGGAAGGAGGCAAACGAAAATTCACGGGTTCCCACGCGGTGCGGGATGCCATCGCACACGGAGAAAAAACCATTGCCGCTACTACCCATATTGTTGAAGACGCGGTTGATCAGGGGCCGATTCTCATGATCTCTCCCCCCCTGCCCGTGATACTCAAAAAAGAGTGGGATCTTTCCAATCCCGAACATCTCAAGGAATCTGAATCTTTTAACCAGGAGCGCCTTAAAGAAAACGGGGACTGGCTGATTTTTCCGAAAACGATCGAATATCTGGCTCAAGGCCGCTATGGAAGGGATGAAACCGGCACGCTCTATTTTGATGGCAAGCCGATCCCCTATGGGTTACGGTATGAAATTTAAGTTTTAAGTTTTAAGCTTACCTCTTAAATCTTAACACTTAATTACTTAAATCTTAAAACTTTAACCTTTGATTGAGAAACTTTTTATGACCAACCATTACAAAAAAGCTGGGGTTGATATTCATCAGGGAGATAAAGCATCCCGCATTCTTTATCAGGCCGCTCGCAAAACCTGGAAAAACCGCTCCCGTCGATTAGGAGAGGTGATTACCCCGTTTGATGACTTTACCGGATTGCGGGTGATGGCAGTGGGGAAGCTTCCCGCGGGAACGGTTTTGGGAGTGGGTTTTGATGGCGTGGGAACGAAAGTCGAGATCGGAGAACGGATCGCTCTTCACAACACCATCGCCTTTGATTTATTCGCCATGGTCTGCGATGACGCGGTGGTCAGGGGAGGTGAACCGGTTTTAGTGGGAACAGTCCTTGATGTTAATACCCTGGGGAAAGAAAATGAATCGTATCTGAATTTTATTAAACAGCTGGCAGACGGGTATGTTAAAGCCGCCCGCGAAGCTGGAGTCGCGGTCATCAACGGAGAACTGGCGGAACTGGGAGTCCGCGTTCACGGTTATGGCCCGTTTAACTATAACTGGAGCGCCGGGGTTATCTGGTTTGCCCGGAAAGAGCGGATGTTCACCGGTTTTGAAATCAAGCCCGGTGATGCCCTGGTTGGTTTAAATGAGGAAGGCTTTCGTTCAAATGGTTTATCCCTGGCCCGGCGAATCTTACGTCAAAATTTTGGAGAAGAGTGGCATACCCAATCCGTGAACGGAAAAAATCTGGGTGAGCTGGTGCTCCAACCATCCCGAATCTATACCCGCGCCATCGTGGACATGATCGGCGGCGTGGAAGGCAACCCCCAGGCAAAGGTTCACGGCGTGGCCCACATTACCGGCGGAGGAATACCCGGCAAGCTGGGAAGAATACTCAAACCCCAGAAATTAGGCGCTCAGATTGACAGCCCTTTTCCTCCCGGAGATATCATTTCCTTTTCTCAGGCACTGGGCAACGTCTCCGATCAGGAAGCTTATCGGGCCTGGAACATGGGCCAGGGGATGATCGTCGTCACTCCTGAGCCTGAAGGGGTAATCCAGATTGCTCGCAACCACCGGATCAAGGCAAAAATAATCGGACGGGTGACAAAAACCCCGGGCATTACTATTGTGAGCCAAGGAGCTTTCAAAAAAGACAAGGTGTTAAAATTTTCTTAACCAGCTTTCATCAGATCACCAAGGGCTTTTTATTTCAGGAAACGTAATTTTTTTAAAGACTAAAAAGACCGCCCATGATTCTTAATTTTCAACTCCCCCGAAGGAAAAAATCAATTAATTTTAATTGGTTATTTATTTCTACGGAAGGTTGTCCCCGCAACGGCCAAGGCAGAAATTAATATTTTGAGAGCCAGCCCTATTTTTTTACTGAAAAATCTTTTTGTTTTTTTTACAGAGTGTGATATTTATTCAAAAATAATAGCGAATTTACAAGTTTTTTTTTGACAAGGAAAAAGGAGGTTTAACAAAATGCCGGTTGCACAGTATCTCTGTGACAGTTGTGATAAGGTTCTGGAAAAAATGATTTCCGAGAAATACCCGGCTAATATGACCTATGCTCCCCCAAACACGACCAGCCATTTCTTTCAGTGCATGAATACCTCGTGTAATGCAAAATTTATTGCTTACGAAGAAGAATCAGGCAAGCTAACCTGGGATCTTAAAGATGAAGCAAACTTCAAAAGTATTTTAAAAAGCGTCAATGAACGGCAAGAACGAACGGTCCTCAAAGAGGAAAAGGAAAAATTTGCCCAGGAAAAAGCACAGATTGAAAGAATGGTGAACGAAAATCCGCAAAAAATCTCGGTCATTAAAAAAGATATGGAAAATATCAAAATCCAGGTTAATAATCTGACGGATGAATATGAAGAACGAAGTGTGCAAATTACCAATTTGGAGGAAGCCCTGAAAAAAGGGAGATTACGGTTGGAGGAAATTGAAAAAAGGCTTAGGGAGTTAATCCATATTAAGTAACTGATGTTGTATCGGGGCGTAGCGCAGCCTGGTTTAGCGCACCTGAATGGGGTTCAGGGGGTCGGAGGTTCAAATCCTCTCGCCCCGATTAATAATTTCAATGGGTTACAAATATTTTGTAGCCCTTTTTTATGTTATTTTTTCTGCGGGGTACAAAATGGGGTACAAGATTTTCTCCCCTTAGAAGATAAAAAAATTACATCCTCCCACTACCAGCCACAAAAAAAGCGGATGATAACGTCCGCCATTTTTACAACCCTGTCCATCCTTTGCTGAAGATGCACACATTTCCCGAATGTTGAGTATGACCATGCAGGTGCGCTCTCGGAATGAAAAAACAGAGGGATGATCGAATTCAGATTCCGGCCATAACTGAACCGGTCAAAGTGGGGGGGGGAGAGGTGAGCGGAGGCCGAGACGCCGCAGGACACGTCCCGCTGCCCGGCGGGAGCAGTCATATGCCTCTATCAACCACAAGCCTGCTCGTGATGCGTTCCACACGCGGGCAAGCAGCCCGCTGGTCCCGGTATCGAGAGGAACAACGCAATCGTCTCGGACGACACCCGTAACGCGCGCCACTATGCTGTTGGGATTGAACGGACCATCCTCGTGCACGTTTGCGTCCCCCCGTGTGAAGACACCGTCAGCCGTTTTGCGGGTTACACGGTGGAGCAGGTACCGTCCCTCAGTGGTCTCCACCAGTAACACCATCCCCAGGGTCAGCGCGTCTGTTGTCACGGCCGCCAGCTCGACGACGTCACCCGACCGGATAAACGGGCGCATACTCATACCCGTCACCGTCAGCCGCGTCCGCCCGCCCTGCCGCAGCGCATCGCGCACAAGCGGTATGATGTTGGCGCAGGGCGCTCTCATAAGACAGACCGCACGAGCGGAATCACCGCGGGCTCCGGGCAGCACCGCAAGCAATACACCGGAATCTGGGCCAGCAAACGGTCCAGCACGTCAAACGCCCGTGCCAGCAGTTCAGAATTCCAGTAAGGCAGAAAGGCGCGGGCGGCCAGCAGGGGCACGGATTCAGCAGGGGATAGCGGCACAAGTTCATTCTCGCGCGCCTTCTCGAGCAGCAGGATCGCCGACAGCGGCACTTGGTGGCTACGGGCGATGTTGGCAGTGCCGCCCCAGGGCGTTCCGTAAATTGTCACACCTCCGGTGTTGAGCCGCACGGCCACCCGGTCATCGCTCAGGGCAACCACACCGTCCTCCCGCGCCCAGAGGAGCCCCTGTGTACTCTTACCCGCGCCCGCCCGCCCTACCATGAGCAGGCCGCGACCGTTGTCGTCAAGGCCGCAGGCGTGGAACACAAGACCATCGTTGAAGATGATCCGGGTCCGGATCATCAGTTCACTCGGCCCGAGGGGCAGGATCGTAGAAAATTGCTGGTTGCGCGCCGCCATCCGCTCCAGAAGCAAGGCCCGCTCCCACGTGCTGTTCACTTCTAACCGCGCCCCGGGGGGACGGGTATTCCAGCGTGATGTGTAATCAATGTCCACCAATGCTTCGCAGCCGTCACGACCTTTAAACATCCGCCACACCTGCTTGGGATCATAGATAAGTTCGTCAGCGGGCAACGGGGAAAGATGACTCACGCCTTCCCAGTGGATGACGATGTTCGATGCAGGGACCGGAGGTGGAACCATAAAAGGGCTCAGCCGCCCTGGCAAGCCAATTTCCTTGAACGGCAGCGGGCATTCGACGGTTAAGGTCAGATCGGCAATGTGAAAATGGGCATGATTCACAGGCGGTTCACCTCCGCGACCCGTCTCCTCTCCCGGGCGATGCCGCACAGGTAAGGGACAGGCTCATCCGTGGAGCCAGTCTCCAGGTAAGAATAGGCGGGACAGCGCGGGCAATGGTTTTCATTGTCGCACACACTGCAGACTGGCGACGGTGGGCAGTCGGCCACGATTTTGCGGGTCGCCTCCCAGGCAGCC
>Ga0209254_10005951_pt1 | contig 11210 bp, 10 predicted proteins | sample FrelakmetDIP11DI_FD_187148 | JGI IMG/M metagenome (GOLD analysis project Ga0209254, IMG submission 187148) | Freshwater lake sediment microbial communities from the University of Notre Dame, USA, for methane emissions studies - DIP11 DI (SPAdes)... | ecosystem: Environmental > Aquatic >... | reverse complement strand
AGCTGCTCGCGCACCGTCATGCCCATCGCGTGCAGCAGCGCGATCTCGCGGCGGCGGCGCGCGACGGCCAGCGACTGCGTGGCATAGACGAGGAAGCCACCGGTGAACAGCGCGACCAGGGCGAGCGCGGTGAGGTTGGAGCGGTACGCGCGAGACAGGCGCACCGCGTCGTCGCTCGCCTCACCCGGCGTGGTGAGCCGCACGCCGGGCGGCAGCACCGCGCGAATGGCATCCTGGACCGCGAGCGGATCGCCGCCGGCGACGAGGCGCAGGTCGACACGGTCGAGGCGGCCGAGTCGACCGAGTCGCCACTGGGCGGTGCCGATGTCGAGCATGCCGACGGGTTGTCGGTACTCCCCCGCCGGCAGCAGCCCGGCCACTCGCAGCGGGACCGCGTCGAGCCCCACCTGCACGTCGAGCGAGTCGCCGACGTCGAGTTCCAGCATTTGCGCTGCCGCTGGACTGAGCCAGACCAGGTCGTCGCCGAGCAGTCCGTTGCCTTGCGCGGCGGTCGCGCCCGCAGCGGCGAGCGCCGGCTGCAGCTTCGCCATCCGGAACGGGTCGATGCCGACCAGCTTGAGCGTGCGGTCGCGACCTGGCAGGCGTGCCTGAACCTCGACCACCGGGCTCGCCACGGCAACCCCAGGGATCGCCGCGAGCTTCGGGTAGAGCGTCTCGTCGAAGCCGAGACCCGGCGCCTGCACCGACAGGTCCGCCATGCCGAACAGGCTGCGCGACGCGAGCTGTACCTCGTCGGCGGCCACGCGGTTGATCAGGTAGACCGAGAAGCCGAGCGCCACGCCGAGCGCGATGGCGATGATGGCCAGCGCCGTGCGCCCCGGCGCCTGCCGCAACGGCCCGAACGCCGCAGCCTCGAGCAGTGCGCGCCGGGCGCCAAACGTCATGCGCCCCACGTCGACGCTCAAGGGGCCACCAGCGACCGGCGTTCGTGCAGCCCCGTCCGCGTGAGTTCATACACGCGGTCGGTCGTGGCCGCCGCCGCTGCCGAATGCGTGACCAGCACGCCGGCCGCGTTGTCGCGCTTGATCTGGGCGCGCAGTGTCTCGAGGATCACGATCGCATTGTCGGGATCGAGGTTGCCGGTGGGCTCGTCCGCCAGCACCAGGGCGGGCCGGTGGGCGAGAGCCCGCGCCACTGCGACGCGCTGCATCTCACCGCCCGACAGTTCGCGCGGCAGGCTGTCGGCACGTCCGCCGAGGCCCACTGCCTCGAGCAATTCCTGCACGCGCGCCGCCGCTGCAGGCCCGGCTTGCCCATTGAGGGCGAGCGGCAACCCAACGTTGCGGGCAACGCTGAGGTGCGGCAGCAGGTGAAACGCCTGGAAGACGAAGCCCATGCGCGAACGGCGCAGGCGCGTGCGGGCGTCCTCGTCGAGTTGCGCCAGGTCGCGCTCCTCCAGCAAAACCTGCCCGGCGTCGGGCACATCGAGTCCCGCGATCAGGTTGAGCAGCGTCGACTTGCCGACGCCCGACTCGCCGACGATCGCGACGTACTCGCCCGGCTGGACCCGCAGTTGCACACCCTCGAGCACCCGCCGGCCGCTCGGTCCGCCGTAGGACTTGGTCAGGTTGCGAACGTCGAGCATGTGTCTCGCATCGTAACTGAGGGGACGGTCTCTTGACTGTCCCCACGGGGGACAGTCAAGAGACCGTCCCCTCCTTCATGAGGTACGCCACGCACTTGTCGAGGTTCGCCAGTTGCGCGTAATCGGTTTCCGGCACGTCCACGCCCAGCTCGCGATGCAGCGCGATGGCGAAGTTGAGCGTGTCCATCGAGTCGAAATCGAACTGGTCGCGGAAATTGATGCCGGGGATGACGGTGGCGGCATCCACGTCCGGCGCGATTTCGGTCACGAGCGACAGTACGCGGCGCGTGAGTTCAGCACGATCCATGACAGCTCCTCACAGTGATGCCGGTGACTGCAGCCTGGCGGCGATGCGCGCGAGGAACTGCGCGCCGAGGCGCCCGTCCGTGACGCGATGATCGGCACCGAGGGACAACGTCAGCACCTGGCGCGGCACGACCTTGCCGCCCACCACCCATGGCCGCTCCACCACGGCCCCGGCGCCAACGATGGCGACCTGCGGCGGCTGGATGATCGGGAACACGGCCTCCACCGACGCTTCGCCCAGGCTGGTGAGGATGATCGTGGGGGCCGCGAGCTCGCTGGCGCGCAGCCGCCCGGCACGCGCCCGCGTCACCAGCGCGCGGAAGTCGTCCATCAGCGCGGCGAGCGGCTTGTCGGCAGTGTCCATGATCGCGGGCGCCACCAGTCCGCCGCCCCGCAGTGCGACCGCCACGCCGACGTGGACCGCGGTGCTCTGCTCGTAGCGGCCGTCGCGATGGAAACCGCTGAAGCCCTCGAGCTCGCGGCAGGCGAGCGCCACGGACTTCACGATCAACGCGGCGAACAGCAACCGCTCCGCGACCGGTGCCGCGGCGTTGTGCGCAGCCAGCCACTCGGTGGCCGGCGTGACGTCGATGGTGGTCGAGAGGTAGTAATGCGGGATCTCGCGCTTCGAGCGCGACATCGCCGCCGCGATGGCCTCGCGCATACCGCCCTTCTCGGTGGGCTGCACTCGCTCGACGTCCTCGACCGTGATCGCACCGCCCGGCCCCGTCCCGGTGAGCGCCTCGACGTCGACGTGCAACTCCCGTGCACGCCGCCGTGCGGCGGGCGAGACTTTGAGGCGTTCGGTGGAGGATGGGGAAGAAGAGGAGCCCTCACCCCTACCCTCTCCCGCTGGGGCGGGAGAGGGAGTAAGAGAGGGAGCAGGAGCGGCGTCTTCGGCGTCGATCGTGGCGATGACCGTCCCAACCGGGATGCGTGTACCGGGGGCGACGACGAGCTCGTGCACCACGCCGTCCATGAAGATCTCGACGTCGATGGCGCCCTTGTCGGTCTCGACCACCGCCACCACGTCGCCGCGCTTCACGCGCGATCCGGGCGCCACGTGCCACTCGAGGATCGTGCCGTCGTCCATGTCCGCGCCGAGCGCGGGCAGCCTGAACTCACTGGACATCGCTGAACAACCTCCGCACGGTGGCCACGATGCGCTCGGGGCCGGGCAGTGCCGCGTCCTCCAGGTGCTTCGGGTACGGGATCGGCACCTCTTCGGCACAGACGCGCGCCACCGGTGCATCGAGATCGTAGAACCCCTGTTCGACGATACGCAGGCCCACCTCGGCCGCGAGGCTGCCGGTGCGCCAGCCCTCGTCGACGATCACGACGCGTCGCGTGCGGTGCACCGAGGCCAGCACCGTTGCGTCGTCGAGCGGCCGCAGGCTGCGCAGGTCGATGATCTCTGCCTCGATGCCGTCGGCCGCCAGCGTGTCGGCAGCCGTCACGCAGCGCCACAGGCTCGCGCCATAGGTCACCAGCGTGACGTCGCGTCCTGCGCGATGCACGCGCGCCCCCTCGAGCCGGACCGCGGCCGCCGCGTCCGTCAACTCGCCGTCCATGTTGTAGAGCGAGATCGGCTCGAAGATGATCACCGGGTCGGGGCTCGCGAGTGCCGCGCGCAGCATGCCGCGTGCGTCGTCGATCGTGGCAGGCTCGACCACGCGCAGCCCCGGCACGTGCGCGTACCAGGCCTCGAGGCTGTGCGAATGCTGCGCGGCCAGTTGTCGTCCCGCGCCAGTGGCCATGCGGATCACGACCGGCACGTGGAACTGCCCGCCCGACATGTGGCTCAGCGTCGCCGCGGTGTTCACGATCTGGTCGAGCGCCAGCAGGCTGAAGTTAACGGTCATGACTTCGACGATCGGGCGCAGGCCGCCAAGCGCTGCGCCGATGCCGGCGCCCACGAACGCCGACTCGGACAGCGGCGTGTCGCGGATCCGCGCCTCGCCGAACTCGTCGAGCAGCCCCTTGCTGACCGCGAAGCAGCCGCCGTACTTGCCGACGTCCTCGCCCATCAGGAACACCCGTGGATCGGCGTGCAGCGCCTCGCGGAGCGCCTGCTTCACCGCCTCGCGATAGGTGATGCGCGTGCCGCTCATGACCGCACCTCCTCCGCGTACACGTGTCGCGCCAGGTCCTCGACCGGCTCCCAGGGCGCGTCGGCCGCGAACTGCACGGCGGCCTGCACTTCGGCGTCCGCCTCGTGCTGCAGGCGCTGAAAATCGTCCTCGGTCATCAGTCCCGCGGCCTTGAGGCGCGTCGTGAGCGTGGTGAGCGGGCCGCGCTGGCGCCACTCCTCGACCTCCGCCTTGTCGCGGTAGAGCTGCGCGTCGAACATCGAGTGCGCGCGCAGGCGGTAGGTACGGAACTCGAGCAGCGAGGGACCCTGGCCGGCCCGCGCGTGCTCCGCCGCGCTGCGCACCGCGGCCTCCACGGCGAAGACGTCCATGCCATCCACCACCGCGGCCCGCACCGCGTATGCCGCGGCCTTGGCATGAATGTCGGTCTGCGATTCCGAGCGCGCCAGCGCGGTGCCCATCGCGTACAGGTTGTTCTCGCACAGGAACAGCACCGGCAGCCGCCACAGCGCCGCGAGATTCAGCGACTCGTGGAACTCGCCCTCCGCTGCCGCACCTTCGCCGAAAAAGCATGCTGCGACTGCATTGCGACCTTGCAGCGTTTCTGCCAGCGCCAGCCCGACCGCGAGCGGCAGGCCGCCGCCGACGATGCCGTTGCCGCCGTAGAAGCGCGTCGCAGCATCGAAGATGTGCATCGAGCCGCCGCGCCCGCCGCTGCAGCCCGCCTGCTTGCCGTACAGCTCGGCCATCAGCGGGCCCATCGCCACGCCCCGCGCCAGGGCATGGCCGTGCTCACGATAGGTGGAGACGATCGCGTCGCCGCGGCCGAGCGCCTGCATCGTGCCCACCGCGATCGCTTCCTCGCCGTCGCACAGGTGCAGGAAGCCGCGGATGTGGCCGGCGCCGTACAGCTCGGCACAGCGATCCTCGAACTGGCGGATGCGCAGCATTTCGCGCAGCAACCGCAGGCCATGTTCGCGGGTGAGGTGTTCGGGCAGGCCGCTCATGACGCACCCTCCAGCGTGGACAGATCCCCCTCGGGCAGGCCCAGCTCGCGGGCGCGCAACAGCCGACGCATGATCTTGCCGCTGCGCGTGCGCGGCAGCTGTTCGCTGAAGGCGATCTCGCGCGGCGCCACTGCGACACCGAGCAGGCGCCGGGCGTGCGCCATCAGGTCGCGCCGCAACGCCTCGGTCGGGGCATGGCCCGTCTTCAGCTCGACGAATGCCTTGACTGCGGCTCCGGCGATCGGGTCGGGCACGCCGATCACGCCCACCTGCGACACCGCGGGATGCGTCATCAGGGCGCTCTCGACCTCGAACGGGCTGATCAGGTGACCAGCCGCCTTGATCACGTCATCCGAGCGACCGACGAACCAGAAATAGCCGTCGGCGTCGCGGCGCGCGAGATCGCCCGACAAGTACCAGTCGCCGCGGAAGCACTTGCGGTAGCGCGCCTCGTCGTTGAGGTAGCCGCGGAACATCGAGGGCCAGCCGACCTTGAGCGCCAGTTCGCCGACCTCGCCGGGCGTCTCGACGACGTCCACGCCGCCGTCCTCGCGTGACCGCACGATGCCGGCCTCGACGCCCGGCACGGGCCGGCCCATGGACCCGGGGCGCACGTCCATGCAGGGGTAGTTGGCGATCATGATGGCGCCGGTCTCGGTCTGCCACCAGTTGTCGTGGAACGGCCGCCCGAACGCCGCGACGCCCCACACGACGGCCTCGGGATTGAGCGGCTCGCCGACGCTCGCCAGGTGGCGCAACGCCGGGTATTGCCGTGCCCGCGCCAGCTCGACGCCCGCCTTCATCAGCATGCGGATCGCGGTGGGCGCCGTGTACCACACGGTGACACGCTGCGTGTCGAGGATCTCGTACCAGCGCGGGGCGTCGAACTCCTCGCGGTCGACGAGCAGCGTCACGCCGCAAGCAAGCGGCGCGATCACGCCGTAGGAAATGCCCGTGACCCAGCCCGGATCGGCGGTGCACCAGTAGACGTCGCCGTCCTGCAGGTCGAGCACCCAGCGCGCCGTGGCGACGTGCGCAGTGACGGCCGCGTGCGCATGCAGCACGCCTTTCGGCAGGCCCGTCGTACCGCTGGTGAAGTGCAGCAGCGCATGGTCCTCGGCTCCGGTGGCCGCGGTCTCGAAATCGGGCGAGGATTCCTGCAGCAGCACGTCGAGGTCGAGCGTGTCGGGCGGCAGGTCGCCCGCGCCCGGGGTGCGCACGATCAGCACGTGGCGCAGGTCCGGCAGCTCGCCACGGATCGAAGCCACCTTGCGGCGGTACAGCAGGTCGGTCGTGACCAGCACGCGCGCCGCGCCGAGCACCAGCCGCGCCTTCACCGGCTCGGGCCCGAACGCCGAGAACAGCGGGCAGTAAACGGCGCCGGCCGCAAGCGAGCCGAGCACCGTCGCATAGAGCTGCGGCACACGGCCCATGAGCGAAGCCACGCACTCGCCACGCTGCACGCCCAGGCGCGCCAGCAGGCTGGCGAAGCGGCGTGCATCGCCCGCGAGCTCACGGTAGGTGCGCTCGACGGGCGGCTGGCCCTGCGCGAGGAAGCGGATCGCGATGCGGTCCGCCGCGGAGCCGCGCAGGTGCCGGAACAGCGCCTCGTGCGCGATGTTGAGCCCACCGCCCGGCAGGCCGTCGAGCCGCAACGTGGCCTGCGGCCACCTGAAATTGCGGCGGGCCTCGTCGTAGTCCGCGAGGTTCGGGTCGCGCGGCAGGGAGCCGCGCGGCTTGGAGATGGGCGACCATTCCATGGCGTTCCCTTCGCGCAGGCCGGCTGCGCTCCCCGTCACTGTAGGCCGTTGCCGCTGCGCGGAAATGCGGAATTTCCGCGAGCAGGTAATTCTCCCGATGACCCGGCGCGGAACCTCTGCCATACGGAAGGTCGCCGCCGCGAGCGACAGAGGACACTGTGACTACGACGTCACCCGGGCGAGTCGTCCGGCCATGCCGGAGCTGATGCCGCCACCGGGCAGCGCCGCAGAGCTCGCGGCCTTCGCCGCGCTGCAGGCGCGCCTGCCGCAGCTGTTCCGCCAGGTCTTCGGCGACCCGCTCGCGCCACGCACCGTCGTGGTGGTGCCGGGGCTGAGCATGGACCCCGAGGTGCTCGCCAAGGTCGTGGGCTGCCTGCACTACGAGGAACGGCAGCTCGCGATGCTGATGCTGCTGCGCCTGCCGAACACGCGGCTGGTGTTTGTCAGCAGCACGCCGGTCGAGCCCGCGATCATCGACTACCACCTGGGGCTACTGGCGGACGTGTCGCTCGAGGACGCCCGCCGGCGGCTGGTATTGCTGTCGGCCAGCGACGCGTCGGCCGTCTCGCTGACGCAGAAGGTCCTCGACCGGCCGCGGCTGCTGGCACGCCTCCGCGCTGCTATCGGCGACCCGCAGCTTGCGCACCTGTCGGTGTTCAACGCGACGCCGCTCGAGCGTACGCTCGCCGTGCAGCTGGGCATCCCGCTCTACGGCTGCGACCCGGCGCTGCAGGAGTGGGGCGGCAAGAGCGGCAGCCGGCGGGCTTTCCGTGCGGCGGGTATCGACCTGCCGGACGGCGTCGAGGACCTGCGCGACCCACGCGACGTCGTTGCCGCGCTCGCCGAACTCAAGGCCCGGCATCCCGCGCTCGGCCGCGCCGCCGTAAAGCTGAATTACGGCTTTTCCGGCGAGGGCAATGCGGTATTTTCGTTCGCCGGCTGCCCGGACGACGAGGTCGAGCGGTGGGTCGCTGCGCACCTGCCGCTCAACCTGACGATCGAGGCACGCGACCTCGGCTGGGACCGCTTTGCAGAAAAGCTGCAGGAACAGGGCGGCATCGTCGAGACGTGGGTGACAGGCGACGGACTGCGCTCGCCGTCGGTGCAGCTGCGAGTGACACCGCTGGGCGAGCTCGAGATCATCTCCACGCACGACCAGATCCTCGGCGGGCCGTCGGGGCAGATCTTCCAGGCCTGCACGTTTCCGGCCGATCCCGCCTATGCGCGCGACATACAGTCGCTGTCACTGCGCATCGGCGAGGTGCTGCGGGCGCAGGGCGTGCTGGGGCGCTTCGGCGTCGATTTCATCTCACTGCCGCGCGGCGACGGCTGGCAACACCTCGCGATCGAGGTCAACCTGCGCAAGGGCGGCACCACGCACACGTTCCAGATGCTGCAGCTGCTGACGGGCGGGCGCTACGACCCGCAGCGGGCGGAGTTCGTCACGCCGTCTGGCGCAACCCGCGGCTATTTCGCCACCGACAACGTGCTGAGCCCGGCCTACCGCCGCCTGACACCGCAGGACCTGTTTGAAATCGCGGCCCAGCGCGACCTGCGCTTCGATGCCGCGACCCAGTGCGGGGTGACGTTCGGGCTGGTGGGCGCGCTATCGGAGTGCGGCAAACTCGGCATGGTCGCGATCGACGTGGATCGCGACGCGGCACGGCGGCGATTCCGGCAGGCGATGGCCGTGCTGGACGAGGAGACGGCTACGCCGCCCGCGGGGTGATTTCCTTGAGGCGGTCGCCCAGTTTGCGCCTCTGCTGCATGAGGTCGTAGCGAGCCTGAAGTCCAAGGAAAAAACCTTCATGGAGGTTGAAATAGCGCGCGAGCCGCAGGTCCGTGTCTGCCGAAACTGCCCGCTTGCCCAGGACGAGTTCGTTGATGCGACGCGGCGGAACCTTCAATGCACGAGCCAGCGCGTTCTGGCTCAGGCTCATGGGCTTGAGCAGCTCCTCGAGCAGGATCTCACCCGGATGCGGGTTTGGCGCGAGCAACTCGCGGCCCTTGCTACGAATGGTAGTCGACGATTTCGACATCTTCCGGCCCTCGATCGCCCCATCTAAAGCAGATACGCCATTGAACGTTGATGCGAATGCTGTACTGGCCCAGTCGCTGCCCGGCCAGCGACTCGAGGCGGTTGCCGCGCGGCACAGCCAACTCGCGAAGCGACGCCGCCTGATCCAACCATGACAACTTCCGCATGGCTGCCGACTGGATCCACGGCGGCAATCTGCGACTCCGTTCGCCTGACCAGAAACGCTCCGTCTCCCGGCCCCGGAAACTGACGATCATCGGCGGTCCCTCGCCTTATAACGCGTCGCGTTATATGACGCAAGGCGTCATAGCCGCCCTCCGGCAGCCCCGCCATCCTGGGCCCGAACCGATGAGCGATCACCGCGAGAATCTTCCGTGATCGCACGCAAACACCCCCATCGCACTCAACCTCCCTCTCCCGCTTGCGGGAGAGGGTTGGGGTGAGGGCTTCGGTGGGCCTACTTGGCCTTGCGCACCTTGCGCTTCACCTTGCGCACCACGGCAGCCGGCTTCGCAGCCGCACGCTTCTTCGCGGCCGGTCGCCGGACGGCAGCCTTCCTGGCGGCCGGCTTCTTAGCCGCAACTTTCTTCTTCGTCGCGACCTTCTTCCCGCCCATCCGCTTCGCAATCGCCGAACCCAGCTCCGCCGGCGAGCGCACCGTCGTCACCCGCGCCGCCTCGAGCGCTGCGAACTTGTCCGCCGCCGTGCCCTTGCCACCCGAGATCACCGCGCCGGCATGGCCCATGCGCTTGCCCGGGGGCGCCGTGACGCCCGCGATATACGCGACCACCGGCTTGGAGACGTGCTTGCGGATGTACTCCGCGGCGGCCTCCTCGTCGCTGCCGCCGATCTCGCCGACCATGATGATGCCTTCGGTCTGCGGGTCGCGCTCGAACAGCTCGATTACGTCGATGAAGTTCACGCCGCGCACCGGGTCGCCGCCGATGCCGACGCAGGTGCTCTGGCCGAGGCCATTGTTGGTGGTCTGGAATACCGCCTCATAGGTCAGCGTGCCCGAGCGCGACACGATGCCGATGCGGCCCTTCTTGTGGATGAAGCCCGGCATGATGCCGATCTTGCATTCGCCCGGCGTGATCACGCCCGGGCAGTTCGGCCCGACCAGCCGCGACTTCGAATCGCGCAGCACGGCCTTCACCTTCACCATGTCATTCACCGGGATGCCCTCGGTGATGCAGACGATGGTGGCGATGCCCGCATCGGCCGCCTCGATGATCGCATCGGCTGCGAACGCCGCCGGCACATAGATCATGGTCGCGTCGGCACCGGTCTTCGCGACCGCGTCGCGCACGGTGTCGAACACCGGCAACCCGAGATGCTTCTCGCCGCCGCGGCCAGGCGTGACGCCGCCGACCAGTTTCGTGCCGTACGCGAGGCACTGCTCGGAGTGGAACGTTCCCTGCTTGCCCGTGAAGCCCTGGCAGAGGACGCGCGTGTTCTTGTTGATCAGGATCGACATGGTTACTTCCTCGCGGCCGCGACGACCTTGCGCGCCGCGTCGGTGAGATCGGTGGCCGCGATCAGCTCGAGCCCGCTGTCGGCAAGGATCTTGCGACCTTGCGCAGCGTTCGTGCCCTCGATGCGCACCACGACCGGCAGGTGCAGGCCGAGGTCGCGCGCCGCGCCGACGACGCCCTCCGCAATCATGTCGCAGCGGACGATGCCGCCGAAGATGTTGACGAGGATCGCCTTCACCTTCGGGTTTTGCAGGATCAGCTTGAACGCCGTGGTGACGCGCTCGCGGGTGGCGCCGCCGCCGACGTCGAGGAAGTTCGCAGGCGAGCCGCCGTGCAACTTGATCAGGTCCATGGTCGCCATGGCGAGCCCGGCGCCGTTGACCATGCAGGCGATGTCGCCGTCGAGCGAAACGTAGTTGAGGTCCGCCTCGCCGGCGACGCGCTCCATCTCGTCTTCCTGCGACGGGTCGCGCCACGCGACGAGGTCCTTCTGGCGGAACAGCGCGTTGTCTTCGATGTTGATCTTGGCGTCGAGCGCGATCACGTTGCCGTCGCCCGTGACGATCAGCGGGTTCACCTCGACGAGGCTCGCGTCGCACTCGAGATAGAGCTTGTAGAGGCCGCGCGCGATCGCCTCAAACTGCGCGACTTGCGGGCCCTTGAGGCCGAGGCCGAACGCGAGCGCGCGGCAGTGCGAGCTCTGCAGTCCAGTAGCCGGGTGAATCTCGGCGCGGATGATCTTCTCGGGGGTCTTTGCCGCGACGGCCTCGATGTCCATGCCACCCGCGGCGGAGGCCACGAACGCAATGCGCCCAGTGTCGCGGTTGAGCAGCAGGCTCAGGTACAACTCCCGCTCGATCTTCGAGCCGACCTCCACGTACACCTGGTTGATCGGCAGGCCCTCAGCGCCGGTCTGCTTGGTGGTGAG
>Ga0209254_10005950_pt1 | contig 11211 bp, 10 predicted proteins | sample FrelakmetDIP11DI_FD_187148 | JGI IMG/M metagenome (GOLD analysis project Ga0209254, IMG submission 187148) | Freshwater lake sediment microbial communities from the University of Notre Dame, USA, for methane emissions studies - DIP11 DI (SPAdes)... | ecosystem: Environmental > Aquatic >... | reverse complement strand
CGTCTCGCTGTCGTTCTACGGCATGTCGACCTTCGAGGGGCCGATGATGTCGATCAAGACCGTCAACGCGCTGTCGCACTACACGGACTGGACCATCGGCCACGTGCATTCCGGCGCGCTCGGCTGGGTCGGCTTCATCTCGATGGGGGCGATCTACTACCTGCTGCCGCGCCTGTACGGCCGCACCGAGATGTACAGCATGCGGCTGGTCACCACGCACTTCTGGATCGCCACCATCGGCATCGTGCTGTACATCGCGGCGATGTGGATCGCCGGCGTGATGCAGGGCCTGATGTGGCGCGCGGTGAACGAGGACGGCACGCTGACCTACACGTTCATCGAGAGCATCAAGGCGACCTATCCCTTCTACACGATCCGCCTGCTCGGCGGCCTGCTGTACCTCGCCGGCATCTGCCTGATGGGCTACAACGTCTACAAGACGGTGCGGGCCGGCAAGCCGGTCGACGATCCGGTGCCCGCGGCACTGGCGCACGCCTGATCACGGAACGCGAGGAAACGGAACCATGAAGCTCACACACGACTTCATCGAGCGCAATTCGTGGCTGATGATCATCCTGATCGTGCTGGTGGTCGCCGTCGGCGGCCTGGTCGAGATCGTGCCGCTGTATTTCCAGCGGCAGACGACCCAGCCGGTGGCCGGCGTCAAGCCGTATGAACCGCTGCGCCTGGTCGGCCGCGACATCTACATCCGCGAGGGTTGCTACAACTGCCATTCGCAGATGGTCCGGCCGTTCCGCGCCGAGACGCTGCGCTACCAGGGCCATTACTCGGTCGCTGGCGAGTTCGTCTACGACCACCCGTTCCAGTGGGGCAGCAAGCGCACGGGGCCGGACCTGGCGCGCGTCGGCGGCCGTTACTCGGACGAGTGGCACCGCGTGCACTTCAACAACCCGCGCGACGTGGTGCCGGAGTCGAACATGCCGGCCTATTCGTGGCTGGCGGCGGCCAGTGTCGAGAACGCCGACGTGCAGGCGCGCATGCGCGCGCTGCGCAAGCTCGGCGTGCCCTACACCGACGAGCAGGTGGCCAAGGCGCCCGAGCAGATGAAGGGCAAGACCGAACTCGATGCGCTGATCGCCTACCTGCAGGGGTTGGGCGTCGAGATGCGCAGTGTCCGCACCGGAGGCTGACATGGACGTCAACGACCTGCGCGCACTCGCCACCGTGCTCGCGTTCACGGCCTTCATCGGCATCGTCTGGTGGGCCTGGCATCGCAAGAGCCAGAAGGGGTTCGAGGAAGCGGCCCGCCTGCCGTTTGCCGACGACGAGCATCATGACCGCACTCTGGGGAGCCGCTAGATGAGCGACTTTACGAGCGTTTTCTGGGATTACTTCATCGCCATCATCACGATCGTGTCGGTCGTCGGCTGCGGCGTGTTCCTCTGGTCGCAGAGCACGCGCCGCGTCAAGGTCGGCGCCGGCCCGGAGCCGGACACCACCGGCCACGTCTGGGACGGCGACCTGCAGGAGTTCCACAACCCGCTGCCGCGCTGGTGGATGTGGCTGTTCTACATCACCGTCGTCTTCTCGGTTGTCTACCTGATCCTGTATCCGGGGCTCGGCACCCAGTTCAAGGGCGTCTTCAACTGGACCTCGAGTCGCGAGCACCAGGACGAAGTCAAGGCGGCGGAAGCGAAGTACGGGCCGCTGTTCGCCTCGTTCCTGAAGATGGATATCCCGGCGGTGGCTGCGGACGAGCGCGGCCGGCAGATGGGCGCGCGCATCTTCCAGAACAACTGCGCGCAATGCCATGGCTCCGACGGGCGCGGCTCGCGCGGCTTCCCCAACCTGGCCGACAGCGAATGGCAGTGGGGCGCGGCGCCGGACGCGATCAAGACCTCGATCGTCGCCGGGCGCACGGCGGCGATGCCGCCGATGGCCGCTGCGGTCGGCGGTGCGGAGGACGTCACCGACGTCGCCCATTACGTATTGTCGCTGTCCGGTGCGTCGCACGACTCGGTGCGGGCGACGCGCGGCAAGGAGAAGTTCGCCGCCTGCGCCGCCTGCCACGGTCCCGAAGGCAAGGGCAACCCGGCGCTCGGCGCGCCCGACCTGACCAACAAGTCATGGCTGTACGGCGGCACCGTCGCGTCGATCAGCGAGACCATCACCAAGGGCCGCGGCGGCGTGATGCCGGCGTGGAAAGGCCTGCTCACCGAAGCGGAGATCCACCTGGTCGCCGCCTACGTGCATTGGCTCGCCAAGCCGGGCCAGGTCGCCGCCACGCCGGCGCCGACGAAGTGATCACCGGGCGGCGCGGCGCGTCACCGCGCCGCGCCCGGCAGGACCGGGCAGGTGGCGGATGAACGCGGTCGACGAAGGCAGGAGGGTGCAGGAGGCATCAACGTCGGCGGCGAAGCAGGCCGAAGCCGTCGAGTCGCTGTACGCGAAGCGCGTCGAGATCTATCCGCGCTCGAAGATCGGCGACGGACTCGCCTGGTTCCAGAAGTGGCGCTGGGCGACGGTCTGGATCACCCAGATCGTCTTCTACGGCCTGCCCTGGCTGATGTGGAACGACCGGCAGGCCGTCCTGTTCGAACTGGTCGCGCGCCGCTTCTACATCTTCGGCCTGGTGCTGTGGCCGCAGGACATCGTGTTCCTGACCGGCATCCTGATCATCGCCGCCTTCTCGCTGTTCCTCTTCACGGCCGTCGGCGGGCGCCTGTGGTGCGGCTACGCCTGTCCGCAGACGGTCTACACCGAGATCTTCATGTGGATCGAGAAGCTCATCGAGGGCGACCGGGCGCGCCGCATGGTGCTCGACCGCGAGCCGATGAGTCCGCGCAAGTTCCTGCTCAAGGCCGCCAAGCACATGGCCTGGTTCGCGGTGGCGCTGTGGACCGGCTACACCTTCGTCGGCTACTTCACGCCGATCCGCGAACTCGGCGCCGAGATGCTGGCCCTGCAGATCGGTGGCTGGTCGGTCCTATGGGTGCTGTTCTACGGTTTCGCCACCTACGGCAACGCCGGCTGGATGCGCGAACAGGTGTGCAAGTACATGTGCCCGTACGCGCGCTTCCAGAGCGCGATGTTCGACCAGGACACGCTGATCGTCACCTATGACGAGGCGCGCGGCGAGCCGCGGGGACCCGGCAGCAGGAAGAAGAGCCGCAAGGATCTCGGTCTCGGCGACTGCGTCGACTGCGGCCTGTGCGTGCAGGTCTGCCCGACCGGCATCGACATCCGCAAGGGACTGCAGTACGAATGCATCGGCTGCGCCGCCTGCATCGACGCCTGCGATCACACGATGGAGAAGGTCGGCCTGCCGAAGGGGCTGGTGCGCTATTCGACCACCAACGCGATGCGCGACAACCTCGACCCGCGAGCCATGTGGCGGCGCGTGTTCAGGCCGCGCGTGCTCGTCTACGGCGCCTTCCTGCTGGCGATCACCGCCGCGCTGGCGGTCGCCCTTTCGCTTCGCGTGCCGCTGAAGGTCGACCTGATCCGCGACCGCGGCGCACTGGCCCGCGAAGCCGACGGCGGGCAGGTGGAGAATGTCTACCGGATGCAGGTGTCGAACACCACCGAGGCGCGGCGCTCCTACACGATGACGGTCTCCGGCCTGCCCGGCCTGGCCGTCGCGTCGGAAACGCGCTTCGAGGTCGGCCCGGCGGCGGTGGCATCGATCCCGGTGCGCCTGCTCGCCGATGCCGGTCAGGTGACGCCGGGCTCGCACAAGATCGCGGTCGAGGTGCGCGCCGAGGACGACCCAGGCGTCGCGGTCCGCGAGACCACCACCTTCCTCGGCTTGCGGCGCTGACCGCGGTCGCGGCAGGCAGGCCATGCAGGAGCAGCGCATGCATACGACGACGGCCCCCTGGTACCGGCAGCGCTGGCCTTGGCTGCTGATGGTGCCGCCGCTGGCGGCGGTGATCGGCTGCATCATCACCATCGTGCTCGCCGTGCGCAGCAACGACGGCGTGGTTGCCTCCGACTACTACAAGCGCGGCCTGGCCATCAATGCCGAACTGTCGCGCAGCCAGCGCGCCGTCGAACTCGGGCTGACTGCCGAGGTGCAGGCCGGCGGCGAGGGCGCCGGCGACAGCGTGTATGTGCGTGTCAGCAGCGCCGGGCAGGGTGTGCCCCCCGAGGCGGCGCTGCGCATCCGCCTCGTGCATCCCGGCCGCAGCGGCGCCGACCGCGTGGCCATGCTCAGCCGCGTGTCGGCGGACCCCGAGGGCCGCAGCGCGGAGTACCGCGGCGCGTGGGAGGAGGCAGTCGCACTGCATGCACCGGTCGCCTGGCGGGTGGTCGTCGAAGGCCGCGACTGGCGGCTCGACGGTGGCATCGCGGCGGGCGAGGTGCGTGGTTTCAAACTGATGGCCGGAAGCTGAGCGCCGCGTTGGAGGAAACGAAGATGCCGACCAGCAGCCTGACGCAACGAATCCTCTGGGTGCTGTGGCCGTCGTTCCTGGTTGCCGCGGTTGCCGAACTGCTCGTCTTCGCCGTGATCGACCCGGTCGATCTGCACGTTTTCGGCGTGCCGGTGGACGCCGGGCGGATGCCCGTGTACACGATCGGTTTCCTCTTCTTCTGGGCGCTCGGCGCCTCAGCCGCTGCGCTGAGCGTGTTCCTGCAGCGCTCGCCGGTCGAGGTCAATCGCTGCCCGCTGGGTGCGGATGACCGGCCGCCAGGATGCCCGAAGCGGCCTGATGCGCAGGACGCGCTCGGCTGAGCGGCAGACGGCTGCTCGCTGCGCCGAAGCGCAGTTCCGATCGACAGGCGAAAGAAAGCGCGGATCGCCCGCGCCCCGGATTCAGCGTGCTTCGGCCGGCGGCCCCTGGCCCGCCATGATCGAGCGCAGGCCCTCCGGGTCGACGATGCGAACGTGCTTCTGGTTCACCTCGATGAGGCCGTCGGTGGCGAAACGCGACAGCGCGCGGCTGACGGTTTCCAGCTTCAGTCCTAGAAAGCTGCCGATCTCGGCGCGGGTCATGCGCAGCACGAACTCGGAGCGGGAATAGCCGCGCGCCTCGAAGCGCTGCGACAGGTTCAGCAGGAACGCCGCCAGCCGTTCCTCGGCGTGCATGCTGCCGAGCAGCAGCATGACCCCGTGCTCGCGCACGATCTCGCGGCTCATCACCTTGTGAAAGTGACTGCGCAGCGCAGGCACCGAGGTGGCGACCTCCTCGATGCGGTCGTAGGGAATCACGCAGACTTCGGTGTCTTCCAGTGCCACCGTGTCGCAGGAGTGCTGCTCGGCGCTGATGCCGTCCATGCCGACCAGTTCGCCGGCCATGTGAAAGCCGGTGACCTGCTCGCGGCCGTCGGCAGAGACGACCGTGCTCTTCAGGAAGCCCAGCCGCACCGCATACAGCGACTCGAAGCGGTCGCCGGCGCGGAACAGCGAATCGCCCCGCTTGACCCGCTTGCGCGTGGCCACCAGCTCCTCGAGCTTGTCCACCTCGGGCAGCGACAGCCCCACCGGCAGGCAGAGTTCGCGCAGGTTGCAGTTCGAACACGCGACTTTCAGATGGAGCGCGGAAAAGCTCGGCGCATTCATCACAGATCTCCGCAGGCGTCGACGGGGCTTTTGCAGCCGAGGCAAAAGTAACAGGACCCGTATCTTACAAACATTGCGCCATCCGGGTTCGGGGGGGGCCGAATTCGCGTCCGGCGGCCGTCCGGAAGCCGCCTTTTCCCTCTTGCCAGCAGGACTTTGTGCGCAATTGCGGTTGACCCCCATCAACCCGCAGCGAGTGCGCGGCTCGAATAATCGCCCCCAAGGCCGGCTCGCGATCCGCGCGCCGCAGGAACGCAGCAGGACGCGTATGCTTTCGCCCGCTATGAGCGTCAAGGACATCGAACTGCCGGGCGAAGCGCTGTTGCGCCGCTTCGACCACCCGGGCCCGCGCTACACCTCGTACCCGACGGCCGATCGTTTCGTCGAGGCGTTCGACGCGGCGGCTCTTGCTGCCCGGCTCGCCAGCCGCGGCGACCAGGTCGCGCCTCCCGGCCTGTCGATCTACGTCCATGTGCCGTTCTGCGACAAGGTCTGCTTCTACTGTGCCTGCAACAAGGTCGTCACGCGTCATCACGAGCGTGCCGCCGAGTACCTGGAGGCGCTGAAGACCGAGGCTGACCTGGTGAGCAGCCTGCTGACCGGCCCGCGCGAACTGGAGCAGTTGCACTTCGGCGGCGGCACGCCGACCTTCCTCAGCAACGCCGAACTCGGGCAGGTGATGGCGATGCTGACGGAGCGCTTCCCGCTCGCCGACAACGTGGAATGCAGCATCGAGGTCGATCCGCGCTCCACACCGCCCGAGAAGGTGCGCACCCTGGCGCAGCTCGGCTTCAACCGCATGTCGGTCGGCGTGCAGGACTTCGACCTCGAGGTGCAGAAGGCGGTCAACCGCCTGCAGAGCTACGAGATGACGCGCGAAACGATCGAGACCGCGCGCGCGGCCGGCTTCAAGTCGGTCAATCTCGACCTCATCTACGGCCTGCCGAAGCAGACCCGCGACAGCTTCTCGCGCACGCTCGACCGGGTGCTCGAGCTGTCGCCCGAACGCATTGCGCTGTATCACTATGCGCACCTGCCCGAGCGCTTCAAGCCGCAGCGCCGAATCATCGCTTCCGAACTGCCGCCGCCGGAAGAGAAGACGCACATCATGCTCGATGCGATCACCCGGCTCTCCGAGGCCGGCTACCGCTACATCGGCATGGACCACTTCGCCAAGGACACCGACGACCTCGCCCGCGCGCAGGTGCTGGGTCGCCTGCACCGCAACTTCCAAGGCTACTCGACTCGGCCCGACTGCGACCTGATCGGGCTGGGCGTCTCGGCGATCAGCAAGGTCGGCCCGACCTATTCGCAGAACGTGCGGGAGCTCGACGAGTACTACGACCGGCTGCATGCCGGCGGGCTGCCGACCGCGCGCGGGGTGCTGCTCGACCGCGACGACCTGCTGCGACGCGCCGTCATCATGGCGCTGATGTGCCATTTCGAGGTCAGCAAGGAAGGCATCGAGGCGGCGCACCTGATCAAGTTCGACGAGTATTTCCAGCGCGAACTCGAGGACCTGCGCACCTTCGAGCAGGCCGGGCTGGTCGAGATCACGCATGACTGGATCAGCGTGCTGCCCAAGGGCAAGCTGCTGGTGCGCGGGATCGCGATGGTCTTCGACCGCTATCTTCGCCAGGATCAGCGGCTGCGCCGCTACTCGAAGATCGTCTGAACGCGCGCCGCTGTCGGCGGAGAGAAAGGCTGACGAACGCCGACATGCAGGGCTGATTGCCCCGGGCTGTTGCCATGGAAACCCAACTCGCTCCACTGGCCACACAGGCCTTCGCTGCGTTCTCTCTGGCCATTGTCGGCGGGCTGCACTGTGCCGCCATGTGCGGCGGCATCGTCGGCGCGCTGCAGTTGAACCGGCCGAGCGGGGTGTCGGCAGCTCGCCTGGCCGCCGGCTATCACACCGGACGCCTGAGCAGCTACGCGCTCGCTGGCGTTCTGGTTGGATCGCTCGGCGCGGCGCTTTACGCCGCCGACGTGATACCGGTGCAGGCGGCGCTGATGCTGATCGGCAGCCTGATGCTGCTGGCCATCGGTATCTCGATGTTCGGCCGCGGCGCCTGGATGAGGCGCATAGAGCCCGCCGGCGCCTGGATCTGGCGACTGATCGCTCCGCTCGCGCGTCGGGTTTATCCGCCGCGGACCGGGCTGCAGGCGCTTGCTGCCGGGCTGGCCTGGGGCTGGATTCCCTGCGGCATGGTCTATGCCGCGCTGCCGCTGGCGCTGGTGGCGGGCGGCCCGCTGCAGGGCGCCCTGGTGATGCTCGCCTTCGGCCTGGGAACGCTGCCCAACATGCTGGCATTGGACGTCGCCGTGCATGGGGTCGGCCGCGCGAGCCAGGGCAGAGCGTCGCGCTCGCTGGCCTGGATCAAGCCGCTGGCCGGCGCCGCGATCGTCGTTTTCGGGATCTCAGGGCTCGCGCACGCGGCCCGCGTGGCCGGCGTCGCCGGGTCGGAGCACCCGGCGGTCGCCATGTTCGCGCGTATCTGCCACCACTGAGGCGGCGGCGCGCCGCCGCCTACAGCCAGGCGGCGAGCAGGGTGCCGATCGTCAGCATCGCGCCATAGATCAGCTGCAGCATCACGGTGCGCATCAGCAGGCCGTTGAACGCCACGCCCGGCGGCGTCTTCGGCAGCACCCGCACGAGGTTGGCGGCGCCGGGCAGTGCGAGCAGAGGCAGCCAGAGCAGGTGGCTCGCCGTCTGCCAGACCAGCAACGGCACCATGGCGAACGGGGCCAGCATCAGCGCCGAGTAAAGCCCGGCCGAGGCCCGCGCGCCGAACAGCACGCCGAAGGTGCGCCGGCCGGTGCCGGCATCGTGCACGATGTCGCGATGGTTGTTGACCACCAGCACGGCTGCCGCCAGCGCGCCGATCGCTGCGCCGGCGGTCAGAAGCGCCGGCGTTACCGCGCCCAGCTGGACATAGCCGCTGCCAGCCACTGCGATCAAGCCGAAAAAGATGAACACCATCAGTTCGCCGAGCGGCGTGTAGGCGATCGGCCGCGGCCCGCCCATATAGGCGAGCGCGGCAGCGACCGAGCTGAAGCCCATCAGCAGCACCGGCAGTCCCCAGCGCGCCACCAGCGGCAGGCCGATCAGGATCGTCGCCGCCACGGCCAGGACGATCGCCAGCCGCACTTCGCGCGGGGTCAGCAGGCCGGTCGAGGTGGCGCGTGGCAGCCCGACGCGCGTGCCGGTCTCGGCTCCGCGCACGGTGTAGCCGACGTCGTTCTGCAGGTTGGCGATCGCCTGCAGCAGGACGGACGCGACCAGCGCCAGCGACGCGAACAGCACATTGACCTGCCCGCTCGCCAGGTAGGCGAAGCTGGTGCCGACGAACACCGGCACCGTGGCGATCCACAGGGTCCGCGTGCGGATGGCAATGCGCCATGCATCGAGCGAGCCCGGGCGGACGTCGATACTGGCAGGGGTAGGGGCCGGCGAGGACATAGGGCAACGGTTGTGCAGCAGGGTGGAACATACCGCGAAATGCCGTCGCCGGGATGCGGAGCCTGTCGACCAACCCCTGCCGGCACGCCTGCAGCGCCTACGCAAAGGCCAGCGCGGCGTTGCGGGAGAGGGCGGGGGCGCTTGATATCATCATCGAACTCCGATCTTCCCCGGCGAGCCGCGGCCACAGCAGTCGCTCGCCACTTCCTTCCGAACTATGAAAAGCGCCGAGATCCGCGACCAGTTCCTGAAGTTCTTCGAGTCCAAGGGCCACGCCATCGTGCGCGCCTCGTCGCTGGTGCCGGCCAATGACCCGACGCTGCTGTTCGTCAACAGCGGCATGGTGCAGTTCAAGGACGTGTTCACCGGCCGCGACAAGCGCCTGTACACGCGCGCGACCACGGCGCAGAAGTCGCTGCGCGCCGGCGGCAAGCACAACGACCTGGAGAACGTCGGCTACACCGCGCGCCACCACACGTTCTTCGAGATGCTGGGCAACTTCAGCTTCGGTGACTACTTCAAGCGCGACGCCATCCGGTACTCGTGGCAGCTGCTGACCGAGGTCTACCGCCTGCCGGCGGACAAGCTGTGGACCACGGTCTACATCGACGACGACGAGGCCTACGACATCTGGACCAAGGACATCGGCGTGCCGGCCGAGCGCTGCATCCGCATCGGCGACAAGCCGGGGCAGCCGAAGTACGTCTCCGACAACTTCTGGCAGATGGCCGATACCGGCCCGTGCGGCCCGTGCAGCGAGATCTTCTACGACCACGGCCCGGAAGTGGCGGGCGGACCGCCGGGATCGCCGGATGCCGATGGCGACCGCTACATCGAGATCTGGAACCTCGTCTTCATGCAGTTCGACCGCGACGAGAAGGGCACGCTCACGCCGCTGCCGAAGCCGTGCGTCGATACCGGCATGGGGCTGGAGCGCCTGGCCGCGGTGCTGCAGCACGTGCACTCCAACTACGAGATCGACCTGTTCCAGAACCTGATCAAGGCTGCGGCGCGCGAGACGGCCAGCCGCGACCTGGCGAACAACTCGCTGAAGGTGATCGCCGACCACATCCGCGCCTGCTCGTTCCTGATCGCCGACGGGATCATTCCCGGTAATGAAGGTCGAGGGTACGTGTTGCGGCGGATCATCCGCCGCGCGCTGCGGCACGGCTACAAGCTGGGGCAGACGAAGCCGTTCTTCCATCGCATCGTCGCCGACCTGGTGGCGGAGATGGGCGCCGCCTATCCCGAGCTGCGGGAGATGCGCAGCCGCATCGAGGGCGTGCTCAGGCAGGAGGAAGAGCGCTTCGGCGAGACGCTCGAGCACGGCATGAAGATCCTCGATGGCGCGCTCGGCCGGCTGGGCAGCGGCGATGCGCGCCTGCTCGACGGCGAGACCGTGTTCCTGCTGTACGACACCTACGGCTTCCCGGTGGATCTCACCGCCGACATCTGCCGCGAGCGCGGCATTGCGGTGGACCACGCCGGCTTCGAGGAGGCGATGGAGCGGCAGCGCGAGCAGGCGCGCGCGGCCGGCAAGTTCAGGATGGCCGCCGGCGTCGACTACGCCGGCGCGAAGACGAAGTTCGTCGGCTACGAGTACCTGACGGCCGAGGCCAAGGTGGTGGCGATGTACGTCGACGGCACGGCGGTGAACGAGGTGCGCGCCGGGCAGAACGCGATCATCGTGCTCGACATGACGCCGTTCTATGCGGAGTCCGGCGGCCAGGTCGGTGATGTCGGCGAACTGGTCGGTGCCGGCGGCGCCTTCGAGGTCGCCGACACGCAGAAGATCCAGGCCGACGTGGTCGGCCATCATGGCGTGGTCAGGACCGGCTCGTTCGAGTTCGGCGAGCGCGTCACCGCGCGGGTGAATGTCACCCGCCGCACGCGCTCGATGCACAACCACTCGGCCACGCACCTGATGCACGCCGCGCTGCGCAGGGTGCTGGGCAGCCACGTTCAGCAGAAGGGCTCGCTGGTCGACGCCGAGCGCACCCGCTTCGACTTCGCGCACGACAAGCCGATGACGGCCGAGGAAATCCGCCGCGTCGAGGAGATCGTCAACGAGGCGATACGCGGCAACGCGGCGGTGGCGGCCACGGTGATGAAGTACGACGACGCGATCCGCGCCGGCGCGCTCGCCTTCTTCGGCGACAAGTACGGCGACGAGGTGCGCGTGATCGCGATGGGCGAGCACGGCGAGAGCCTGTCGACCGAGCTG
>Ga0209254_10005949_pt1 | contig 11213 bp, 11 predicted proteins | sample FrelakmetDIP11DI_FD_187148 | JGI IMG/M metagenome (GOLD analysis project Ga0209254, IMG submission 187148) | Freshwater lake sediment microbial communities from the University of Notre Dame, USA, for methane emissions studies - DIP11 DI (SPAdes)... | ecosystem: Environmental > Aquatic >... | reverse complement strand
GAGGGCGTGGGGGTGAGATTCCCCCACGCTACTCGACACCGTCGTATGAGCAGGAGAAGGCTTGCGGTTGGCAAGTTGTGGCTCACTTGGAGAAGGTAACCATGCCGGTGCTCACATCGTACATCGCACCCACCAATCCGATCTCACCCTTGTCGATCATCTCTCGCAATACCACGCTCCGGTCGCGGAGCTTCTGCATGGTGAGCTGGACGTTCATTTCCGTGACGGCTTGGACAAACTTATCGTTCTTCGAGGTTCGGGGCCTGTAGTCCCCCCGCACCGCAGTTACAGCCGGATTGATGTTAGCGAGGGTCGCCGTCAGCAACCCGAGTTGGGCCTGGTCACAGGCGCCTTGGACGGCGCCGCACCCGGTATGACCCATGACCACGATCAGTTTGGAACCAGCCAATTTGGTCGCGAATTCGAGACTGCCTAAGATGTCGTCATTGACAAAGTTGCCCGCCACCATAGCCACAAAGATGTCACCAATCCCCTGATCAAAAACCAGGGCCGGCGGGATGCGCGAGTCGAGGCAGCTCACCAGCGCGGCAAATGGAAACTGACCTTTCGAGGTTTGCTTGACTTGCGCCAGGAGGTCCCGTTTTTTCAACTTACCGCTGACAAAGCGTTCGTTGCCTTGTTTGAGCATTTCCAGCGCCTTAGCTGGAGTGATGGCTGCTTGTGACTCCTGGGTGAGTGCAACCTCAGCGGCGTCAGCGTGGACCGCGCTAAACGCCCAGAAGCAGGTTAGTGTAAAGGCTAGTACCACCGCAGGCGATTTCATGGTTTTAAGCTTCATCATCATCCTCCTAAGTTTCCTAAGTTTTAGTCGTCAAAACTAGTCAACTTAATGGTTTTTTACCGCAATCTGGTGGACATGTCAATCGGTTCCGGCCAAGGTTAACGATCTGTGTTCTTGGCCTTTTCATGAAGCCGGGTCATGAAGCGGTTCAGATTGGTAAAGGAATTGATTATACCTTGAGAGACTGTCGGCAAAGGGATGAACTCAGCCAGGATGCCAATTCCTATGAGAAGCAGGATAGGAAGTGATTCTGAGGTGCTATTAAAACCGGACATCTGGATGTGCTATTGACAAATCCCTGGACATAAATCTTGACAAGGTGGGGGGGGGATATAATTATTTGATTGAAATTATTCCTTTTTAGGAATATTTCCTGGCACAAATCCTCAGCTGAATTATCTTAGGAAGGTGCATGAAAATATCCGGAAAGATGTAATTGGCAAGCCAAGTTAGCATAATCTCGGATTTTTAGACAGAGAGGCCCAGGCGCTTTTTGGGGACAGAAATTCGGCGTAAATTTTCCTGTGCCAGGGAAAAAGAGCAGAGGGAGTTTTTGCCCTATGTCCATCTCGATAATAGATGCGCCCAGCCTGAAGGAGGTCTGGGGTTAGAAAAGGAGGGGGCCATGCTTCAAGATTACCCCAAGAAGATCACTCTCCCCGATGGTCTCAGCCTGACCTTGAGGCCCATGAGGCGCGATGACCAGTATGCTCTTTATAGTTTTTTTAATAGTCTGACGGGAGAAGACCGCCGCTCTCTCCGCAACGATGTGACTGATCGCAAGCTGATAGAGAAGTGGACGCGCAATCTTAACTATGACCGGGTCTTGCCCATCTTAGCGGAATATGAAGGCCATATCGTGGCCAATGCCACCCTCCACTACCAGACCTTTGGTTGGGGGCGCCATGTGGCCGAGGTCCGGGTCACCATCGCTCCGGAGTTCCAGGGACGGAGGCTGGGTGCAGTGCTACTGGCGGAGATTACCCGCTTGGCCAGCCACAGCAAGATCAAGAAACTTTTAGCCAGAATTGTGGCTACCCGCGAGGGGGTTATCAATGCCTTTGAGCGGGCCGGATTTAGTCAGCCAACGATACTGCGAAACTATGTCAAGGATATCCAAAGCCAGCAGTATGCCGATATTGTCCTCCTGGTCAAGGCGCTTCAACCAGAAACCCCTTAGCAAGGATCCGGAGGGAGGAAACAGATGCAAGAAGTGGTGATTGCCAGCGCAGTCAGGACCGCCATCGGCACCTTTGGGGGGGCACTCAGAGATATCCCGGCTGTAGAACTGGGCGGGATCGTCATTAAAGAAGTCCTGCGGCGGGCCAAGATTCGGCAGGATAAAGTGGATCTGGTCATCATGGGGAATGTGCTGCAGGCCGGGGAAGGCCAGAATCCCTCTCGGCAGGCAGCCATGCTGGGGGATATTTCGCAGTACACGCCAGCCATTACCATAAATGCCGTGTGTGGTTCAGGCATGGAGGCGGTGATCACTGCCACCCAAAAAATCCTGGTGGGGGCGGCGGAAATTGTCGTGGCCGGAGGGATGGAATCCATGAGCCAGGCCCCCTTTGTGCTCCCTCAGGCCAGGTGGGGCGTCCGCATGGGACATATGCAGGTCTTGGATACCATGATTCATGACGGGCTCTGGTGCTCCTTCGGGCATACACACATGGGCATAACCGCGGAGAACGTGGCTGAACGCTTCAAGGTCAGCCGGGAAGATCAGGACTCTTTTGCCGCCTTAAGCCAGCAGAAGGCCGAGGCGGCCATCAAGTCCGGCCGTTTCCAAAATGAGATCGTTCCCGTGGAGATTCCCCAGAGGACGGGCGATCCTCTTATTTTCGATACCGATGAATTTCCCCGCTTCGGCACCACCGCGGAAAAGTTGGGTAAACTTAAGGCGGCTTTTGATAAAGATGGCACCATCACCGCGGGGAACTCTTCGGGAATCAATGACGGGGCCGCGGCTCTGCTCCTCATGTCCTCGGAGAGGGCTTTGAAAATGGGCATCCGCCCCCTGGCCAAGATCAACGCTTATAGCTGCGAAGGCTGCGAACCGGAACTGATGGGCACCGGTCCCATCTACGCCGTGCGCCACGCCGTCAACAAGGTGAGCGAGGAACTGGGGAAAAAAATCGAACTGGTGGAACTGAATGAAGCCTTTGCCGCCCAGTCCATAGCCTGCCTCAAGGAACTCAACCTGCCTCCTGAGATCGTCAACGTCAATGGGGGCGCCATCGCCCTTGGCCACCCCATTGGCTGCAGCGGCGCCAGAATTTTGGTAACCCTCGTGCACGAGATGCAAAAACGCCAAGTCGAGGTGGGCTTGGCCAGTCTGTGCGTGGGAGGCGGCATGGGTTATGCGGTGATCGTGGAGCGGGGCTGGTATTATTAGAGGGCGACCAGCGGCTCGCCCTTTTAGTTTCTTGGGAGATACTCATGGACACTCTGTCGGAGCTGCTCATCAGCACCTATCCCAAAAGCGTCTCCTTAGAAGACGGCAAACCCATCACGTTAAGGCCCCTCTTGAAGGCAGATGAGGCCGCTTTGCAGGAATACTTTGGCAGCCTGCCGCCTGAGGAGCGACTCTGCCTCAAGGAGGACGTGACCGACCCCAAGGTCATCGAGAACTGGATTTATGAAATGGACTATGATAGCGTGCTTCCCCTCATCGCTTTCCATAACGGTAACATCGTGGGGGACGCAACCTTACATTTTAACCCCATCGGCTGGACCAAGCATCAGGGGGAAGTGCGTCTGACCACCTCAACGCGGTTTCGGGTCAGGGGTCTGGGGACCATCCTGTTGCAAAACCTCATCGATATTGCTACCCATCTGGGCCTGGAACAGATCAGTATCGAGATTCCGCCGGTCATGGACAAGGCTTTTTATTTGTTTGAGAAGATGGAATTCAAGGAAGTGGCCAGGTTGCAAGGGTTTGTGAAAGACCTGGAGGGCAAAGAGTCTGACCTGGTGGTGATGATCAAGTATTTACCTTCAGTCGCAACTGGCCCCGGGGAGGGGTAGGAGGGTCACGGCCGCCCCAAAGCATAGTGGCCGTCCCGACTTTACCGCCCGCCCGCCTCATCGGCCGTGCCTTTTTGGGCTTGGTCCCGGGAAATAACTCCATCCATGACGGGCAGGAGGTCGAACCGGCCGTGGCCTTTTGGGTCAGGGTGGAAAGGTGTGGGCCAGCGCCAGCCATTGTTTAAAGTGGGTATCAATGGCGCTTTTGTAAAAGTATGGTCCAGGTACTTATCGAAGAACTCGCTCAGAACACTATCCCCATCGGGTTTGCCGTCCTTTTGAGGCAATCGGGGCTTATTTGACCCCACAATTCTAATCCAGCCGGGATCAAAAATAGGAGAAATACCAATGGCAAAGCCGAAAATGATCGAAGTGGCGCTCCAGGGGGGCGGTGCCCACGGAGCATTCACCTGGGGTGTCCTGGATCGCCTGTTAGAGGATGATCGGATTTTGATCGAAGGAATCTGCGGGACGAGCGCGGGCGCGATGAACGCCGTGGTGGTGGCTGACGGGCTTGATACTGGCGGGAAGGAGGGGGCCCGGCAGGCGCTCAGGAAATTTTGGTCTGGGGTGAGCAAGGCCGGCGAATTTTCGCCTTTCAAACGGACGTTGCTCGACCAGCTGCTTGGTCGCTGGACCCTGGAGTATTCGCCTGGCTATATTATCTTTGATGCACTGTCACGCCTGTTATCACCTTACCAAACAAATCCCCTGAATATAAATCCGCTGCGCGATCTCATATCCACCCTGGTGGATTTCGATCATGTCCGCCATTCCGAAGGCATCAAGGTGTTCGTGGTAGCCACCAATGTTCGCACCGGCAAGCAAAAGGTTTTCCACCGTCAGGAAATGACCGTGGACATGGTGATGGCGTCCGCCTGCCTGCCTTTGGCCTTTCAGGCCGTGGAGATAGATGGTGAGGCTTACTGGGATGGTGGTTATATGGGCAATCCGTCGTTGTTTCCCCTCGTGGAAGGTTGCCAATCCCGCGACATTGTAATTGTGCAGATCAACCCCATATTCCGGGAAGAAGTTCCCCGCAGTGCTGCCGACATTCTCAACCGCATTAACTGTATCACTTTTAACTCGGCCCTGATAAAAGAAGTCCGTGCGATCGCCCTTTTGAAAAAGCTTATCGAGGTGGAGAAGCTGGAAGATCAACAATATAAGGATGCTTTGTTTCACCGTATCAATGCAGACAGCGAGCTGACACCCCTTGGCGTATCCAGCAAGCTCAACACGGAATGGGCGTTTTTGGAGCACTTGCATGATGTAGGGTATCGTACGACCTCGGCCTGGCTTGACAAAAACTTCGATGATCTGGGGAAGCGCTCCACCCTCGACATTGACTCCGTGTATCTCTAGGCTGGAAGGAGGGAGGTTTATGGTGGGGATTCTCGGTTTTGTCATCGCGCTGGTACTCCTGATATATCTTGCTTACCGCGGTATCACCGTTCTGCTCACGGCGCCGCTCTTGGCCTTGGTCGCCGTGATGTTCTCCGGCGGTGCGCCTATTTTGGGGAGCTATACCCAGGTGTTCATGAAGGCAACCGGTAATTTCATCATCCTCTATTTCCCTTTATTCCTGTTCGGCGCGATCTTTGGCAAACTCATGGACGACAGCGGCTCAGCGCAAACAATTTCCCAATGGACGGTCAAGAAGTTTGGTCATGAGCGCTCGATCCTGGTAGTGGTGCTGTCTTGTGCGGTTCTTACCTACGGCGGCGTGTCGCTGTTCGTGGTGGCCTTTGCGATTTATCCCATCGCGGTAGAGCTGTTTAGAAAAAACCACATCCCCAAACGACTCATCCCGGGCGCGGTGGCCTTAGGCGCCTTCTCTTTTACCATGACCGCCCTCCCTGGCACCCCTGCGATCCAAAATGCCATTCCCATGCCTTTCTTCGGGACTACGCCGTTCGCCGCACCCATCCTCGGGATCATAGCCGCCATTATCATGTTCACCCTCGGCATGCTGTGGCTCAACCGGAGGTTTCGTACGGCCTCGGCAAAGGGAGAAGACTACGGCGCTCATGAGGATGTGGCGCCGAGTCCGGATAAGCGGCTCCGGGAACGTGCCGATGGAGAAGGCTTCGATATCGCTGAACTTAGTGAAAAAGCGTGCCCCGTTGGTGAGCCGGGCTTTTTCACGGCTTTGTTACCCATCATACTGGTCATCGCTCTCAACTATCTCTTCAGCACGCTGATTATCCCCGCCATGGACACCCAGTTCCTCGCCCTGCCTGAATTTGGCGAGACCGATATTACCGCCGTGAAGGGCATCTGGTCCATCATCGCCGCGCTGGTCATTTCCATCCTGCTGCTCACGGTGCTCAACCTCCGGAGATTCTCCAATTTTACGGAAAGCTTAGATTCCGGCGCCAATGCCTCGGTATTGCCTATCTTCAATACGGCGAGCCTGGTAGGGTTCGGTGCAATTATTGCCTCTCTGCCCTCTTTTGAGATTATCAAATCAGGCATTATCCACCTTGGCGGCGATAATCCCCTGGTTTCACTAGCCCTATCGACCAGCATCCTGGCCGGCATCACCGGCTCGGCGTCCGGCGGCATGAGCATTGCTCTGCAGACCCTGGGAGCAACCTTTATTGAGATGGCTGCCGCCTCGGGCATATCGCTGGATCTTATGCATCGGGTTACGGCCATTGCCGCGGGAAGTCTTGACTGCCTGCCCCAAAACGGTGCGGTGATCACGCTGCTGGCGATCTGTAGCCTCACCCATCGCGATTCCTATACCGACATTTTCGTGGTTGGCGTGGTGGGGCCAATGTTTGCTACAGTAGCGGTGATCATTCTCGGCACACTTTTCGGCTCGTTTTAGGGACACGCGGACCACCCGTTAAGAGGATTGAAGCAAAGGGGTCCTTGCGACACGGCGGTCAAATTTCCCGCTGGACCCTGGATAAAAAGCTCAATAAGGTTGCAGTTAAACTGCTGGGTATAAACGGCCGAACTTAGTGGAACGGCGTATGGAGGCTAAAACCTAAAAACGTCGGGGAGTGACAAGGGCTCAGGGCCGCTTAAAGGACCCGGCCTGACTCTACCCCCCGCCCTTCTCCTCGTCCGTGGCTTTTTTGGGCGCGTTCCCGGGGAAGAGCTCCATCCAGGACGGTAGGGGGGGCAACCCGGCCATGGCCTTCTGGGTCAGGTTGGAAAAGTCGTGGCCCAGCTCCAGCCATTTTTTAAACTGGGTATCCATGGCGCTTTTGTAAGCCAGATAATTATTTAAGGTCTGTTCCAGGTACTTATCGAAGAACTCGCTCAGAACGCTGTCCCCATAGCGGATCAAGAGAGCCAGCAGGGAAACCGGGAGTAGCAGGGTTTTCTTCTTGACCTCCTCCAGGACAACCTGAGTCAGGATAAAAGCGGTGACATCCTCCCCACTTTTATCGTCCCTGATCTCGATCTCCCGTCCTTGCTTGACCAGGTCGGCTACTTGGCTGAGGCTGACAAAGACGCTCTTTTCGGTATCATACAGGCGCCGGTTGGCGTATTTTTTCAGCCTCACCTTTTCGGGCATGGTCTTCTCCTTTGGCTGTCAGTATAGAGAATGCTTTTGCAATATGCAAATAATTACAAAATAACTAAACAATTCAAGCTAGAATAAATTTTTGCCATGCAAAATAATTGCTTGACAAGCCCCTTCCCCGGGATTATCTTGAGAGAAAACCCCGGCTCCCTGAGCCCCCAAGGAGAAATAACATGATAGATCCCAAAAAGATGGGCAAGCAAATGCTGGACTTTTACAAGACTTCCTTTGACAATTCCTACAGCGCCATGATGATGCTCCAGGAGCAGATGGAGCGCATGGGCGGCATGTATTGGGGGCAGATGGTCAATCTCCCGGAGGAGGCCAAAAAGGGTCTGACCGAGTGGACCAAATCCTCTAAGAAGAATTGTGAAGAGTTCAAAAAGATGATGGACGACAGTTTCAAAAAACTGGAATCCTTTTTGGCGGAACCGGAAAAGGCCGAAAAACCCAAGACTGCCTAAAGGATTGGCGGGGTGCTGGCGACCAGCATCCCGCCTTCATTGTCTTTGAACCGCCCGTGAAGATTAATCCTGGATGACCTTCCTTAAGCCGGATCGGATTCCCCGGCATCTAAGGAGTTGTATATGTCTGAGTCAAAAGATGCGACTCATAATGTGAGCGAACCAACCCCAGACCAATTAGACCTGACCCCGGAGATGATCTTGGATACGCAAGCCAAGGTCATCTCCGCTAGCATTGATCAGGCCCGCATGATGCAGACCTATTGGATCGGGTTGAGCCGTTATATCCTGGATTTTATGGCGCCGGCCTTCCCCGCCCTGGAATCTTTTTGCAAGGTGGAATGTGCTAAAGTTAAAGAAGAATATTCCCCCGAGGAAAATATCAGGGATTATGCGGCTCTGTTGGAATTCAACCTGCAATTGACAGAAAAAGGCCTGACCCACGGGATGAAAGCCATCAACGATTTCCACGCTCACCAGTTGGAGCAAGGTTATAAAGCCTGGCACAATACTTTGTATCACCAACAGGGCGAAGACATTGCTGCCTTCATGGCCAAACAGGCCCGGTTAATGGAGTTGGTGGTCCACGAATATCCCCAGGCCATTCGCGCCATTGAGCCGGAGTTCGGATTTCACTTTGATGACGGTAACTACATCAAGACTGCCGAGACGGACCGCTTCTGTCTGTACCAGGTGCTGCCCTGGGATAAATCGGTGCAAGTCCGGGGAAAAGGCAAACCCATTGTGATTATTCCCCCCTATGTGCTAGGGGCCAATATTTTGTCCTTTCTGCCGGGGGAAGGCAAGAGTTTTGTGCACTGCTTCGCCAACCAGGGCATACCCACGTATATCCGCATTGTTAAGGATATTTATACCAACCCCGCAGTACAAGAAATGACTGGGGAAGAAGACTGCCTGGATACAAAATTTTTCCTGGAGCAGGTAAAGGCCGCCCACGATCGGCCGGTAACTCTTTGCGGTTACTGCCAGGGCGGGTTCACCGTGGCGGTAAATTATCTATCGGGGGAACTGGATGGGTTGGTGGATGCACTCATCACCAGCGTCGCCGCCATAGACGGTACCAGGAGTAAAGGCTTGGCGGATTTTCTGGCACAGATTCTTAAACGGTTTGAGGATATCAGATTTGCCACCAAGACCCTCCCCAATGGCAACCGGGTAGTGGACGGCAGGCTCATGAGCTGGGTCTACAAGCTTAAGAGTATGGAGAAAGATAACCCCATCATCACTTTCATCCGTGATCTGAAGCTTTTTGAACGGAACCTGAAGATCAACAAGACGGCGGCGGCCATCAACTACTGGCTGCTTTACGATCAAATCGATTTGCCCCTAGAGATCTGTAAGATGAGCTTCGCCTCCTACACCATCCCGGTGGCTAAAGACGGGACCCTCCCGGTTAGACTTTTCGGACGCCCCTTGAATTTCAAGCGCATTAAGGAACAGGGCCTCAAATGGCTCATCTGTATCGCCGAAAAAGATGATTTGGTGGAGAAAGAATCGGCCCTGGCACCCATGGACTGGGTAGAGGCTGAGGTAGCCGTTTTTCCCAAAGGGCACGTAGCCATTGCTACCAGTTGGTCTCTGCCTGCCACCGAGTGTTCCCTGGACCGGTGTTTTCTGGGCTATCGCGGCCCAGTGCGCTTCCAGTTGGATTTGGAGGCAGAAGGCGACAAGGCTTTAGTGGCTGCGTTCCCAAAACGGAAGAGAAAAGTCGGCAAGGTCCCGCCGGCTACACCCAAAAAACGGGAAGTTTGATATGAACCGGCACTTGCTTGAGTTTTGGGGGAAGGCCCTCCTTGAGGCCGCCAGAAGCCAGAAACAAATGGAAGACCTGGTCAGCTGGTGCCAGCAAGGCTTTTCGGGTTTCCAGGACTACACTCAGCTATTTAAAGCTGCGTATGGCCTGGATAAGACGACCGAAGACAGCCTCGATTATCTCATCTTGTGGAAAAAGGCGGAGGAGAATTTTCGGAAGTCTTTCGGGGATTACTTAGACCTGCTGGGGATGGTGCCCCGGGAGGATTATGAGGCCCTGGCCCGGTGCTGTGAAGAGCTTAAAGAAAAAGTCGCAAAGCAAGAAGAAACCATAGGGGTTTTGCGCATGTTAGCGGAAGAGAAAGGGATGGGACTGGAAGCCACCACCCTGGAATTCCAGAAACTCATCAATAAACAGGGCGAGCAGTTTCAGAGGTTCATCGAAAGCTTGGACGAGCCAACGTAACCCGATAGACTGCAAGTCCTCAGAACGGCCTTTCTTCACGGCCGAGTTCGAGAATTACCATAACGTTCAAAAGGTTACAGCCGGAAAGGGTAAGTGCATCATGCTGGAAATAAAAGACGCAGTGGCGGTGATTACTGGGGGAGCTGGAGGTATTGGCGAAGAACTGGCGAAATATTGGGTCCGGCAAGGCGGCAAAGTGGTGTTGGGAGATATCATTGACCAAGGACTAAGCCGGGTAGAGGACGAGATCAAGGCTTTGGGCGGCCAGGTGGCCACCCTGGTCTGCGATACCACCAAGGAGGAAGATTGTGGCCGTCTGGCGGACCTGGCCATAGAGAAATTCGGCCGCATCAACCTGGTGGCCCCGGCCGCCGGCATCATCCGGGATGGCATGATGGTGGCCACTGACCGGGAAACCGGCAAGGTGGCCAAAAAAATGTCCCTGGCGAACTTCCAGGCCGTCCTCGACATCAACCTGACCGGGGTTTTTCTCACCGTCCGGGAGTGCGCCGAGCGCATGATCAATAACGGCTGCCAGGGTCTGATCTGCCTGTTTTCCTCCACCGGTTCCCTGGGCACCGCCGGCCAGATCAATTACGCGGCTACCAAGGCGGCCATGAGCGTGATGCCCAAAGTGATCACCGCCGAGTTTTTCCGCCGCGGCCTGGGGGACAAGATCCGCTGTGTGGCCATTGCCCCAGGGTATGTGGGCACCCCCATGGTGAAAGGCATGGACCAGAAAGCCCTGGGAAAGATTTTAGAACAGGTTCCCATCGGCCGCCTGGTCGAACCCGCGGAAGTGGCCTCCCTTATCGGTGAACTTTACCGCAACGAAGCCCTCGCCGGGGATACCTTTTTCATCCACGGCGGCCTTCGCCTGGGTTCTAAGGGCTGAGGTTCCACCGAACCTCCCCGTCACTATTCGGCCCCAAAATTGCCCCGGTCAATAACCTGATCGGGGGTTTTTCTCCCCCCATGAGATCCGATTATTTCTATAATGACCTGAATTGCAGAGTCGAGTAGCGTGGAGGGTGAAGACCTTGTGAGTAATCCTGACAATAACTACATCATGGGAGGAGCAGCATGAATGATACAGTCACACCTTTGGGCGCCGGAGGCTTTAATTTGGACGAT
>Ga0209254_10005948_pt1 | contig 11213 bp, 11 predicted proteins | sample FrelakmetDIP11DI_FD_187148 | JGI IMG/M metagenome (GOLD analysis project Ga0209254, IMG submission 187148) | Freshwater lake sediment microbial communities from the University of Notre Dame, USA, for methane emissions studies - DIP11 DI (SPAdes)... | ecosystem: Environmental > Aquatic >... | reverse complement strand
GTCCTCTGTGTCTCGAACGAGTCTGACAGCGAGACGAGTGGGTGGTGGATTGTAGCAATATGAACGTGTGAAGTCGAATTCGAAATTAAAAATTGACACCCTTGGCCAAAAGTGGTAGAAAGTATCCGAGAATGAAAGATGTTTCGGGCGATTAGCTCAGTTGGATAGAGCGTTGGCCTCCGGAGCCAAAGGCCGTGGGTTCAACTCCCGCATCGCCCACCATTTAAGTTTCTGACATCTGGAAAATGCGAGGTGTGAAACAACCTTATGAAAAAATGGATCATACCTTGTTTATCTCTTCTTCTGATTGCTGCCTTGATTTTCGTCTCTAGCCCCTACCACGGTTCCAAGAAAGTAGTGACTCTGGATGAAGGGGCAAAGACGATTCCTGCTATCTTCGGTCAGATGGATGACAAAGAGGAAAAGGAGCAAGAAGATAGCCATTTCATATTATTGCTGAAGAACATTCAGGAAGCATTGAATGGTTGGCTCAAATCCATTAACGAGCGGATTGAGAGTGAGGACGTGACTAAGATTGAAGTTCGTTTCTTGGAAATCTTGAGAAGTATCCTCGAATGGATCAAGGAAAAGATCGACGCAAAAATCGAATCGTCGCCACCCCAAAAGCGGCAAACAGAGTGGGTGTGGCCTTGCAGGGCATGAAAGAAGAGAAGGTATTTATTCCATGTGACGGCCTCACGTTGGAGGGCCTCTTGAGTGTTCAAGAGGCCCTTCCTGTTCGAGGAGGAGTTGTGCTTTGTCATCCCCATCCCCTCTACGGCGGCGAGATGGACAACCCTGTCGTCACTGCTGCTGCGGAAGCCGCATTTGGAGAAGGGTTTCAAACCCTTCGGTTCAATTTCAGGGGAGTGGGTGAAAGTGAAGGGACTCATGCCGATGGTGTTGGGGAGAAGGACGATGTGAGAGCAGCGGTCGAATTTCTGAGCGTGAAAGTTGACGGTTCTTCGCTGATTCTTGTCGGCTATTCTTTCGGTGCCAGAGTAGGGCTACCTGTGGCAATTGAGGACGCGAGGGTGAAGGGGATGGTGGCCATTGCCCCTCCACTCGAGATGTATGATTTTGATTTTTTAAAGGGAAGCAAGAAGAACAAGCTTGTCATTGTGGGGAATCGAGATCTCTACTGCCCTATCGAACGCCTGAAAGAATTCTATCAGCACCTCGAAGACCCAAAGTCATTGGTCATGATTCAGGGGGCAGACCACTTCTTTTCCTACCATGTTAAATCACTCACCCCGCCTCTCAAGGAATTTTTAGGAAAAATATAGGGGCCAAGGATTCAAGGGTTCCAGGGTTCAAGGATGAAAAGGTTTGTTCAGAGGAAGGTTCACTTGGACCCTAGACCCCTGGAACCCTAGGCCTTCAGCTCCCTGCAAGGGTCCAGCGCCATCGATGGAGTAGAGTGCTGAACGAGTAAGTACTGAGAGTCTTTCTCAGGACATCTCGTGCTTTTGGGTCTTCTCCTGCATAGGCCAGGAAGAACCGTAGGCGGTCACTGAAGGTCACAGGCAATCCTTGGCGTTTCCATTTGTCTACGGAGCGGTTGAGACGAAGGAGGTTCTTCATTCGCATTCTTTCGGGAAGGTTCTTCATGCGCAAAGAACGGTCAAAATCGATTAGGAGAACGTGATGATCGGCGATGAGGAAATTTTTCAGTTGAAGGTCCGCATGAAAGAACCCTGAATCGTGAAATTGTCGAACGAGACGACCTGCCACGCGAATGATTTTTCGCTTTAGGGCCAAAACTTCTCCAACCGGATGGGATCCAACACCCTGAAAGAACTCGATCGAGTTTACAGCACCAGGGACTTCGAGAGTGAGGAGATAGGCGCGATAAAATGGAAAAATGAACGATTGGTGGACTGCTCCGATGGGCCGGATGGTCGGTATCCCAGCTGATCGAATTTCTTCCGTTAAGGCCAATTCTCGGAATGAACGAGAGCCCAAAGCATAAAGGTCCCTCGTCACGGCTCTCAGCAACCCTCCATGAAGATAACGCCGGAGGACCATCCGGTGACCCTCTCTGAGAGGAATGGAGGGGTGTAAACTCCTGCCTCCGGAATGCTGTTTACCTCCAGCGTATCTTGCGACAAAAGTGTCTGTATCTTCTATTCCCTGTTGAAGTAATAAGTCCTGGTACTCCTCATTGAGAAGAAGAAAAATGTTTGCTTTCTTGATCAGAGAGAAAGATGGCGGGATCGGAATGTTCCTTAACATTTGTGCTTAACGTAATGGAATCCCTCGGGTTTGTCAACTGTTGCAAGGGTTCGAGGAGTCTAGGGGGCAAGGGTTCGAGTGGTACTGCGTCTGTGTACTATTGCGACAATAGTTCCTAATTTAAACGAGGAAACGCATGAACACACCAACCTACTACCCCAATAACCCAATAACCCAATAACCCAATAACGAATGTCCCAATGACTCAATAACTCAATAACTTAATGACTCCGTATCACCGACATTTGACAGGGTGGCGGGATTATTATAATTTTAGTTCTTATAAACCACGAGAGAGAGGAATAGACTCAATGGAATTCGAACCCGTCATTGGTTTGGAAGTGCACGCTCAGCTCCTCACGAAATCGAAGATCTTTTGCGGATGTTCGACTGTTTTTGGAGAAGAGCCCAATACGTTAACCTGTCCTGTTTGCACGGGTCAGCCGGGCTCTCTTCCTGTTTTAAACCGGAGGGCTGTTGAGTTCGCCATCAAATTGGGACTGGCTACGAACTGCCGAATCACGCCTCACAGCCTGTTTGCAAGAAAGAACTATTTCTATCCAGATCTTCCAAAGGGTTATCAGATCTCGATGTACGAGTACCCTCTGGCCGTGGATGGCTTTATCGAAATCAGTGTTCAAGGCCAGAAGAAGAGGATCCAGTTGATCCGTATCCACATGGAGGAAGATGCGGGCAAGCTGAAGCATGGAGAGACACCCGAGACAGCCTCGTATAGCTATGTCGATTTCAACCGAACCGGTGTCCCATTGGTTGAGGTTGTAAGCGGGCCCGATATCCGGTCTCCAGAAGAAGCGGGTGATTATCTTAGGAAGCTGCGTGCTATTCTTCAATATCTTGAGATCTGTACTGGAAATATGGAGGAAGGGAGCTTTCGGTGTGACGCCAACGTCTCGGTTCGGCCCAAGGGTCAAAAAGAGTTCGGAACGAGGGCGGAGGTGAAGAACATGAACTCTTTCCGTCACGTGGAGAAAGCCCTGGAGTATGAGATCAAACGGCAAATTTCGGTCATAGAGGATGGGGGTGACGTGGTTCAAGAGACACGGCTCTGGGATGCGAACGAAGGAGTCACGATCTCCATGAGAAGTAAAGAGGAGGCCCACGATTATCGATATTTCCCAGATCCAGATCTTGTTCCGCTTAGAGTGAATGAAGCTTGGGTTGACGAGATTCGGAAGGGTCTTCCCGAGCTTCCGGATCAGAAGAAGGAGCGGTTCGTAAAGGATTATCAGATTCCCGAGTACGATGCTGAAATTCTTACGTCGACGAAGGCCATGGCGAACTATTATGAGGAATGTGTTCGCCTCTTTCCAGAACCGAAAACGGTAAGTAACTGGATGATGGGAGATCTTCTCAAGGAATTGAAGCGGGATGAAAGAGAGATCGATCAATGTCCCGTCACCCCCAAACATCTGGCAGAGATGCTCGATATGATCAAGAAGGGGACGATCAGCGGAAAGATCGCGAAAGATGTGTTTGGCGAGATGTATAAAACGGGTGATCGGCCCGAAAAGATTGTGAAGGAGAAAGGATGGGTACAGATTCTCGATGGAGGCGAAATCGAAGGAGTCATCGACCGAATCATAGCAGCCAATCCTAAACTTGTGGAAGATTACCGGAGCGGAAAAGAAAAGCTTTTTGGATACTTCGTCGGTGAGGTGATGAAGGCGACGAAGGGAAAGGCAAATCCCAAACTCCTGAACGATTTGCTGAAGGAGAAACTCAAAAAATAGAAATCATCTCCTTTCACCACAGAGACACAGAGTTCACAGAGTAAAGATTCCGAGATTACTATTTTGGGTTTGTCCCAGAGACTTCTCGGGACAAACCCAAATCTTCAGCCTCTACGAGGCAAAAGAAATAATTCTTGCAGATAGGTGCTCTATGCCCGATGATGGCCAGAGCTTTTTATCCAATCGGTACCTCCCGATTGGATAAAATATTGATTCTCTGTGCCCTCTGTGTCTCCGTGGTGAGAGTATTTTTTTGGGCAGTTGTGGAATTATGAAATTCAAGACGATTGAATGGAAAGGGAATTATATCCGTCTCCTTGATCAGAGGAGACTTCCCGGGGAGGTCCGGTATTTGAAATGCAGGGATGCTTCCTCGGTTGCCAGAGCCATACGCACCATGGCGATTCGGGGAGCACCTGCCATTGGAGTGGCTGCTGCTATGGGAATCGCTCTTGCTGCCCAGAAGATTCGATCCTCCCACCCCAGGGCGTTTCGTATGGCTATGGACAGAGTGTGTGAACTCTTGGGGCGGACCCGGCCTACGGCAGTCAACCTGTTTTGGGCTATCAATCGCATGAAACAAGTGCTTGACGAAGCGTCTTCCTCGAGTTTAGGTGAGATGAGGGCAAGACTTGAGGCAGAAGCCCTGCAGATCTACGAAGAAGATATACAAATAAACCGGAAGATCGGGAAGTACGGAAAAGTTCTTATCAAAGACGGATTTGGAGTCCTTACCCACTGTAACGCAGGGGGTCTGGCTACTGCAGGTTATGGTACCGCCCTTGGAGTGATCTATGCGGCCTGGTCCGAGGGAAAGAAATTCAAGGTGTTTGCAGATGAGACGAGACCCATGCTTCAAGGAGCAAGGCTTACCGCATGGGAGCTTGTTCAAGAGAAAATTCCTGTCACAGTGATTACAGACAACATGGCAGGCTGGTTAATGAAGCGAGGACGAATCTCGCTCATTGTGGTTGGCGCTGATCGGATAGCTCGAAATGGTGACGTCGCTAACAAGATTGGGACCTATCCCCTAGCCATCCTTGCGAAGTTCCATCGTGTTCCATTCTATGTGGCAGCTCCGACTTCAACACTCGATCTGGCGATTGCTTCTGGCGGAGATATTCCCATTGAAGAGAGATCCCCAGAAGAGGTCACTCATTTTCGAGGGAAACGGATCGCGGCAAAGAAGGTCAGTGCCTTCAATCCTGCGTTTGACGTGACCCCACACACTCTCATCGAAGGCATCATCACGGAAAAGGGCATCATCCGGAAACCGTGTGAAAGGAATTTGAAAAAGGTTCAACAAACAAGAGAATGTCTCTCACAGAGCGCACAGAGATCACGGAGGGCAGGAGTTTTTGAGTCGAATCGTTGAGAGGACGATTCGACTCAAACAGTCAAGAGATGTCTTGCCAGTGATCTCTGCGAGCTCGAGCGAAGCGGGCGAGAGATAATAACACTTTTTAAGTCTCCGAACTCTGAACTCCGAACTTGATTGTACGCGAGATGAAACGCCGCATCGTCACTCTCCTCACTGACTTTGGAACTCAAGACCATTATGTGGCTTCGATGAAAGGGGTTATCCTTGGGATCAACCCTGCGTGCACCCTCGTCGACATTTCCCATGAGGTCATGCCTCATGACGTGCGGGAAGGAGATGCCCAAAAAGCGCTGAAGAGCAGACAGGGGGATAAGGTTCGGATCTGGTTACAGACCTGAGAATGAGGAGTGAGAAGAAATGACTAAACCCGACATGATGATTTCAAAGAAGGCACAGGACATCTCTCCTTTTATTGTCATGGACGTGCTTGAGAAGGCCCAGGAGTTTGAGAGGATGGGAGAAAGGGTGATTCACCTGGAGGTGGGGGAACCCGATTTCGATACGCCGGAGTGTATCAAGGAGGCCTGTCTTCGGGCAATCCGAGAAGGCAAGACTCACTACACCCACAGCTTGGGTCTGGTCGAGTTGAGAGAAGCGATTGCCGAGGACTACTGGAAGAAGTACCGGGTGAAGGTTTCCCCGGAACAGATCCTTGTCGCTTCTGGGACGTCCCCTGTGTTGTTGCTCCTGTTCTCCGCTCTTTTGGAACCTGGGGATGAAGTTATTCTTTCTAATCCCTATTACCCATGTTACCCAAACATTATTCAATTTGCTGACGGATCTCCAGTGTACGTTGACGTGATGGAAGAAGAAGGATTTCAGTACCTTCCTGAGATGATCGAAGAGAAACTGAACCCTCGCGTTAAAGGGATTGTGATTAATTCGCCCTCCAACCCCACGGGGAATGTAATGGGGAGTGAGCGAATGGCGAAAATAGCCGGTCTCGCCACCACCATCATCTCTGACGAGATCTACCACGGGTTAGTCTATCAGGGGGAAGCACACTCCATCCTCGAGTTCACGGATCGAGCTTTTGTGATTAATGGATTTTCAAAGCTCTATGCCATGACCGGGTGGCGACTGGGATATGTCATTGCGCCAAGAGAATTTGTCAGACCCATGCAAAAGATTCAGCAAAACCTTTTTATCTCCGCTTGTTCCTTCGCTCAATGGGGTGCGCTGGCAGGTTTGAAAGAAGCTGAGGAGGATGTTCAGAGGATGAAGGAGGTTTATGATCGGAGGCGAAGGACAATCGTCCCGAAGCTGAGAGAGTTGGGGTTTGGAATTACGGTTGAACCGACAGGAGCCTTCTACGTGTTGGCGAATGCGAAGAGGTTTTCTCAAGATTCCTACCGATTTGCCTTCGATATCCTGAAAGAGGCAAAGGTTGGCGTAGCTCCGGGAATCGATTTTGGAACGAATGCGGAAGGATACCTTCGATTTTCCTATGCCAATTCTCTTGAGAACATCGAAGAGGGGATGGCGCGATTGAAGAAGTATCTGGAAAGGTATGATTAACACCCGTTTGGGCAAGGCGCATGGCGCAGAGCGATAAAAAAGCGACAGGCAGATGGATAAAGAAGAGACTTTCCCTTAACGCTATGCCCTTTGCGCTATGCCCTATGCCAAGAGCTGACGTGAGACCTTGTCTGCTCTTCGAAGGGGTTCGGGCAGCCGAACGTCTCTACATGTCTCAAGGATGATCTGAACAGATGTCGCAAGGCCAATCTTGTGACCCGGTGATACAAACACGGGTTTCACGTTTGTTTTCGTTCTCATGACAGCACCTACCTCTACCCCCTAGCCCAATAACTCAATAACTTAATAACCCAATGACCCAATGTTTGAGACTCACGGTCCGAAGTATTCAATTTTGCCTTTGTGCACCCGCATGATGGAAGGCGTTCGAAGAGCTTTTCCATCTTCGGCAAAGCCTTTCAGACCTGCAGGGCCCAGAAAATCCTGGACTCGACGCATTTCCTCTTTAAGTTGAATCGGACTGGAAACCATTTTAGCCACAAGAATTTTCCGCACATATTCTGCCGCCTCAAAACTGAGGGCTTCGAGCGTTTCCGGGTCGCGGGAATAGGTCTTTCGAAATTCCTTGAAGAAATATTCTGTCGCAGGGGAAGGATTCCCTTTGAAGAAGGCATCCACAAACAGGGATCCTTCGGCTAAATGCCCGCCGACTGACGGAAGGCTTGGGTGGTTCCAGGCGTTGGTTCCTAGAAATGTAGTTCCTTTAACGTTGTAATAGGCCATCTGGGAGAGGATGAGGCCAACGCGGCTGTAATTGTCAGGGATGAAAAGGGCATCGACAGAGTATCCAGGGGTATAATCTTCTTCCTTCTTCTGAGACGCGAGTCCCCGAGGACTGGTTTTTATCTTGAAAAAGGACCTAATCTCTTGGCCAAGATCTGTCTGTTCCTCTTGATAAATCACTGTCCCAGTGACTTTGCCGCCTCTTCCCGTGACCTCTTGGCTGAAGAGTTGCTTAAAAAGGAGCCCATAGGGAGAGTTTGGATAGAAGATAGCAAAAGTCCGTAGCTCAAGGTCCCTTACAGCAAATCCAGCAAGGGCATCAGCTTGAGCAGAGGGAAGCAGCGAATTCTGGAAGACAAAACCTTCTTTTTCGGTTACAAGCTCTTTTTGTGCAAAGGTGATCAGAGGAACTTTCAATTGTTGTGATTTCTTGGCCGCCCTCTCAGCGGTGATACTGAGAAGAGGCCCGAGAATGGCAACGACATTTTCCTGACTTGCCAGCTCCTCAGCTGCTTTTTCTGCTTCCCCAGGATCTCCTTTGGAGTCACGAACAACCAGGGATATCAGAGAGGGCTTGTTTGGATCCTGTGATTCTCTGATTCCCAAACGGATTCCCTGGAGGGCTTTCTCTCCGAAAGGTTGGTACGCACCGCTCAGAGGGAGGATGACACCCACAGCATACTTCGACTGACGGAGGGCTCGGGGTGGCTCAGAAGGTTGTTGAACTTGAGTTTCCTTGGGAAGGGGAGGGTAATCTGCGATGCGATACTCCTTTTCAAACTCGCTAAGAATTCTTTTTGCCTGGATGTCATCTCTTCGATGTGTTACCCGTTCCGCCAGTCTGAGCTTAGCATAGCCTCCGGCATAGGCCCCTCGATAGAGAGAGTCGATCTGCTTGAGGGTCTCTTCGGAGTCCAAAGTGTCGATGATGGATCTGACTTTTCTTTTCAGCTCCTCGTTGGGTTGGCTGGGAATGAGAATTCCTTTTCCATACCACTGTAAAGCCGCAAAAGGCTCCTTCATCTCTAAGTGATTGTCTCCGAGCATCGTGAAGACATGGATCATTCTGCTCGGCGAAAGGAAGGTAGACAGAAGATCACTCAGGATCCGGTTGGCATCTTTAGGTTTCTTGAGCTGGGTATAACAGATCGCCATTCGGAATCTGGCTTCGTTGGTGAGGGAACTCTTTGGGAAATCTGTGGTCAGTTGTTTGAATCGCCAAAGGGCTTTCTCTGTCTCACCCTTGGAAAGGAGAATCTCACCCTCTCTGAAGAGAAGCGTATCATCCACAGGACCGAGAGGTTTGGGTTGTGATTGGGGCGAAGCCAGAGTGGAGGCGAAGAGTAGGAGAAGGAGAAAAAGGGTCACTCCCAGTCCCCTAGTCTTTCTTGGGGTTCTCGGGGGTAACATAGTAAATCTCGGGGAGATTCCGATAAGATTCATTAAAGTCAATGCCGTAGCCGACGACAAACAGGTTCTCGACTTCCTTCCCCACGTAGTCGGCCTCCATAGAGACCTCTCTCCGTGCCTTCTTGTCTAGCAGAGCAACGACCTTCACTGAGCGCGGGTTAGACAGGGCAAGGCGCTCTTTCAAGAACCGAACGGTGTGACCGCTATCAATGATGTCCTCGACAATTAAAACATCCTTACCCTCAACGGAGATTTCGATGTCTTTTGTGATCTCGACTCTGCCCGACGTCTTCGTTCCCGAGCCATAGCTCGCGAGTCTTATGAAATCGACCTGGGCCGGAACACGAAGCTGGCGGATGAGATCAGCAAGGAGCATGAAAGCCCCCTTGAGAATACAGACCAGCACAAGTTCCCGTTCGGCATAATCTCTTGAAATTTGTTCAGCCAAATGTTTGACGAGGGAAGCAATTTGCTCGCGTGAAAGCAGAAGATGAAGCTGGTACCCCTCCATAGGATCGCCACCCATACAGATGTACCTTTTTTCCCTACCGAAACGAATCCCTCACAGTGCATGCTCCAAAACCACAATTTCCATCTGTTTGGGAAGTGCCGTCTTGCTGAATTCCACTTCGCTCGTCTTTGGCTGCTTCACATTCTTTTTTCCTTTCAAAAAGTCATCTACAGGAGCGATAGGAAACGTACACTTTGGCGTCTTGAAATGCATGGGGATGAGAACCTTGGGCTTGATCTGCTCTGCCACGCGGATTGCTTCTTTGTGATCGATCGTGTAGTAGCCACCCACAGGGATGAGGAGGATGTCCACCGGTCCGATTTCCGAGACCTCTTTGTCGCTCAAGACATGGCCGAGATCTCCTAAATGACAGACTTGCATTCCGTCCACCGACAGGTTGAAGATGACATTGGCCCCTCGTTCACTGCCTTTGGACGGATCGTGGAAGGTGGGAATTCCTTTAATAGAGATTCCTTTGAGGGTTTTGGAACCTGCTCCTTTAACGACCTCAGGCGACCCCGGAATACCTTTGGCATCATTGTGGTCGGCATGATCGTGGCTTGTGAGTACAATATCCGCTGGGTCTGAAATCTTCCCGTAGGACAACCCTCCCAAAGCTCCGGGTTCATAGGGGTCTGCGATAACCTTGACTCCCTGATTCGATGCAATCATAAAAGCCGAATGACCATACCATTTAATTTTCATAAAACCCTCCTCATCGTAGAACTGAATCCAGTATAACGAGAGGTTCAAAAAAGTCAACCCTTCGACTCCCCGGTCTAAATGCCGGGACTTGCTCAGGGTTGACCCTGAGCCGCGCTCCTTTACCCCGTCTTCAAGAAGGGGGCTTGGCCTGGCCGAATGGGTCAACCCTTCGACCCAGCCGCTTTTATGCCGAGTCAGGTTCTTGACTTACTTCATAACTCTCCACTCTTTACCCCTAACTCCTCGCTCCTAACTCCTTACTAATTTGACCTGTACCGCCCTCTTTTTACCTGAGAGGGTGATCTTCTTATCCCTTCGGTCATCGATTTTGATGGTCGTCACTACGCGCTGGGCACCTTTGTTGAAAGGGACTTGATGCATCTTGAGTGCGACAGCAATAAGATTCTTAAGACTTCCCTCAACGTTCGTCCCCATCGCCGTTAGTTCAAAAGGCATCTTCTCCTTCTTCAGGACGCGGATGCAATCCGCCACGTAGGAACTGATACTTGAGCCTTTTCCAAGAGGTACCACACTGATTTCCATGACAGCCATAACCTACCTCCTCACCAAGGATTAAAAGAGTACTAACACTGAGGGGTTTCGTTGTCAACGCAATGGGAATGGAGCCCGCCCGAACCGAGAAGGAGTAAGGAGCGGGAAATCACTGGGTTTCGGAATGGCCCTCCACCATGGGAAGAAAGATGCTTACGCAGCAAAAAATGGATTTATTTTTTTGAGATCTTGAGTTAATATGAACTCTAAAAGGTCTAGGGAGGAGCGAAATGAAACAACCGCAGGAAGTCTCGGTTCTGATCGCCTTTGCAGCAGGGTTCCTCTCCTTTATTTCTCCTTGTGTTCTTCCTCTCGTCCCCTCCTACATCACCTATATCACCGGAGTTTCGTTTCACGAGCTTACCGACCAAGAAACAAGAAAGAAAGTGAAGTGGACGACCCTCAT
>Ga0209254_10005947_pt1 | contig 11213 bp, 11 predicted proteins | sample FrelakmetDIP11DI_FD_187148 | JGI IMG/M metagenome (GOLD analysis project Ga0209254, IMG submission 187148) | Freshwater lake sediment microbial communities from the University of Notre Dame, USA, for methane emissions studies - DIP11 DI (SPAdes)... | ecosystem: Environmental > Aquatic >... | reverse complement strand
ATGGTGTATTGACATAAACACCGGCAATATTTTGTGGATAAATGATTTGAGTGAGTATTATAATAAGGATAAATATCAAACTGATTTGAGTAGTCCAGTTCCAGTATGCGATAAGGTGCTATTATGGGTAGATAGCAACTCCTCAACAAAAGATGAAATCATAATATGCTATGAATCTCAAACCGGCAAAATTATATGGAAAAGAAGTAAAATGCCATGGTTTGTTGATAGGAATATTTATTTATTGGGTAAGACAACCTTCCTTCAATCTTCACCTGTATTTGGGAATCACTATGTTTATTATTCATCATCCAGATATATTAATTGTTTTGACACTAATCTTGGAGAAATGGTATGGACTTGCGATATTGATGATTCTCCTATGTATATCCAATTTATTATAAAAGATTCAATAATCGACATCTACATAGAATCATATTGGGGTTCACACGATTGCCATTTTTTTACGATAGACAAATCCAATGGCAATCTTCTAAAAAAAGATAAGATATCATACTATCCTGTTCTTTGCATAAATGATTCAGCTCTGTACAATGACAAAAAGAATCACATTTGGATTATGAAATCTAAAAATGAACTGAAGGATGTATGGCAAATCGACACAAAGAAACAAGACTTACTCAAACCTTCTCTTTATGATGATAAAACCATCCTGTTCTGGAAAAAAGAAGTTTATTGGAAATTATTCTATCCAATCGGTGTAAACGCTGATTCTGGTAAAATAATGTGGCAGGCAAAGGGAGAAATAGAGAAATACTCATTTTTTGAAGGAGTATATGGTAGATTTTATGGCTACTCGTCCAATACTTTTGTCTGTTTTGGCGATCCTGCGATTGACTATCCTGAGCCACCAAGTCGAATATCTGATTCGATGAGCATACCTTAGATACAAGTAGAATTATAGCTATTTATTTGAAAAATCTATATAACGGTCTCACAATTAAAAGAATGCCAACTGCAATAAGCCATATTATGTTTATATCAATAAGTTTAGGAAATAGAATTACAAGTATGACTCCAACAATAAAGCAGCCAAACTTAGTTAGGGCCATATCTAACCAGTCTAATTGTTTAATCTTGTCATTTATCCTAGCTATGAAATTTCCTTTCTCTGTTTTCATTATTCACCTCTTGGCAGAAATGTACGATATTTAACCAAGTTTGTCAAAAAATGTTTTTTGTATATTCACTTCCAACCTTAAACTCTTAATAGCGTTTTTGTTTTGTCCCAACCTGAAGCTACTTGAAGCTTGAAAATTTTAGAATGTAATCATTCTCGTATGCCAATGCTCTAAAGAATTTGATGGGACTCCATCAATCCTTTAGAAAGCTGGAGGTTTTATGCACATAGCCGTGCTTATAAAACAGGTTCCTGACACTCAAGAGGTCAAGATTGACCCCGAAAAGAACACTATCGTCAGGGCTGGTGTAGAATCCATAGTCAACCCATTCGACTTGAACGCAACGGAGATGGCTCTTCAATTGGTAGAGAAGTATGGTGGAGATGTTTCTGTTCTCACAATGGGACCACCACAAGCTGAGTCTGCCCTTCGTGAGTGCATGGCAATGGGTGCAACAAGAGGAGTTCTTATCACTGACCGCAACTTTGCCGCAGCAGACACTCTAGCCACATCATACACACTTGCAAAGACAATCGAGAGGCTGGAGAAAGACTTTGGAAAGGTTGACCTAATCATCTGTGGTAAACAGGCTGTTGATGGCGACACAGCCCAAACAGGTCCCGGTGTTGCGACACGTCTTGGATGCGACCAGATAACCTATGCCACAGAGGTTGACGATATAAATTTGTCGCAGAAAACCATTAAAATCAAACGCAGGCTAGCAAAAGGCGTTCAAATAATTCAGGCTCAATTACCCGCCCTGCTAACGGTTGAAAAGGACATTAACGAGCCTAGATACGCATCTCTTCGCGGAATCGTCCGAGCCATTAGAGAGCCTGTCATCGAGTGGAATGCTGCAACAATAAACGCTGATCCAGAGCAAATTGGATTCAAGGGAAGCCCGACTTGGGTAAAACGCATCTTCACACCACCACCAAGAGAGGGCGGTCCAAAGCTGGAAGGTCAAGATGCTGTAAAACAAGCTCTTGATGTCGTTTTTGAAAATATATATTTCAAAGAGGTCATTTTTGGCGAGGAAGGAGGGGCGTGCAAGCTATGAGCGATTCTGACTGGAAAGATGTGCTAGTTTTTATTGAAGTTTCTGATGACAAGGTTCAAGAGGTTGGTTTTGAGCTGTTAGGAGAGGCCAGAAAGCTTGCCACAAAACTTGGCCAAAACGTCTCAGCCATCATTATTGGCTACGATGTCGAAAAGTTTGCAAAGGACTGTATCTCAAATGGTGCAGACACAGTATACATTGTTGATGACCCAGGATATAAAGACTACCTGACCAAAACCTATTCAAAGGCATTCGTCCAAGTTGTTGAAAAATTCAAACCAGATATTGTGCTCATTGGCGCAACACCTCTTGGTCGAGACCTCTCTGGAGCCGTGGCAACTGTTTTAAAGGCTGGATTGACTGCTGACTGCACGGGATTGGATATTGACGATAAAACCTTAAAACTTTTGTCAACCCGTCCAACGTTTGGTGGAAACATCATGGCTACAATTTATTGCCAAAAAGGCAAGCCCCAAATGTCCACCGTCCGACCTAAAGTAATGAAAATGCCAGATCCTGACCTCTCAAGGTCTGGAAAGGTTATTAAAGAGCACGTTTCGGTTGATCCAAAAGATTTGACGGTAAAGATTCTACAGTTTATCTCTGACGATTGCAGGGATCAAATTGAGATAGAACATGCCAAGGTTCTAATAGCCGGTGGTCGCGGTTGCGCATCACCTGCAGGCATGGAAAAGCTTAAAGAACTTGCCAAAACCATTGGGGGCGAGATTTGCGGATCAAGACCAATGGTTGAGAATGGGCTTATCCCATCTAATCGTCAAGTTGGTCAAACTGGCAAAACCGTTGTTCCTCGCGTTTACTTTGCTGTTGGTATCTCAGGCGCAATACAGCATCTAGTTGGCATGCAAAACTCCAACGTCATCATCGCAATCAACACTGATCCCAATGCCCCTATTTTCAAGGTGGCAACTGTCTCGATTGTTGGCTCATGGCAAAATGCGATTCCAAAAATCATCGAGGAGATAAAAAAGAGGACGGGGAGGTAGTATGGAAGAAACGTTCGACCTAATAATTGTCGGAGCCGGTCCAGCAGGCATTTCAGCCGCCATCGTAGCCGCACGAGCAGGACTCAAAACCATAGTTTTCGAGCGTGGAGAGTTTCCAGGTTCAAAAAATGTTTTTGGCGGTGTTGTCTATGTCAATGAGATTGCCAAGCTGATCCCTGAGTTTTGGAAAGACAAGACAGCTCCAATCGAGCGTATCATAACAGACTCGCGAATCGTCTTTGCAAACGACCATGGAGCTCTACAAGTTGGATATAAGACTGACCGTTTTGCAGACCCGCCTAATGTTGTTAGTGTTCACAGAGCCAAATGGGATCGCTGGTATGCAAAAAAAGCGCAAGAAGTCGGCGCATTAATAGTAACTAACACTGTTGTTGAGGATGTGCTTCGCGACCAGACAGGCAAGGTTATAGGTGTCAGGACTGGCAGACCAGACGGTGATGTTCTTGCCAAACTGACAATTTTTTGTGACGGTGTTCAATCTCCTTTGCTTGTTCGAGCTGGTATTCGCAAAGAAGTCTTACCTGAGCATGTCGCACTGTCAGTCAAGGAGACTATATTGCTTGGTGAAGAAGAGGTTACAAAGCGTTTTGGAACCAAACCAGGCGAAGGCGTTACTTTTGAAATTCTTGGGTCATTAGCTGACAAGATGGATGGCGTTTCCATTATGTACACAAACAGAGAAACTGTTTCTATAGGTATCGGCGCCAATTTGCGTCAATGGATGGATTCAAAAGTAACTCCGTATGATATGATTGACAAATACAAAGAACATCCTCTCATAAAACCGTTTGTTGAGGGTGGACAAACCAAGGAGTATGTTGCCCATTGGCTTCCAGAGGGTGGCTATGACACGATGCCAAAAATCTATGGCAACGGCTATATGCTTGCCGGTGACACATCCATGCTGTTTAATGCGCTTCACCGCGAAGGTACAAACCTTGCTCAGGCAACAGGGCGTATGGCTGGTGAGACCGCTGTTGCAGCATTCAAGTATAACGACATGTCCGAAGAGTTTTTAAAAATGTATGACAACCTGACAAAAGCAAGCTTTGTGATGAAAGATATGAAGAAATACAGAGGGTTTGGGCATCTTCTTTTTGACAACAAGATGATATTTAGCACATTGCCTGAGGCTGTTGGCGATATGTGCGAGGAGATGCTAGCTGTTGACGGCAAATCAAAGAAAGAAAAACAAAAAATCATTGTTAGAAATATACGAAAAAAGGTTGGATTATTAAAACTCCTTGGCTTGGCTTGGAGAGGATGGAGGGCTGTCAGATGAGCAAGATTGAAGATAAACTCTACACAACCCGCTTCAAGGTTGACAAATTTACCCACCTTAAGATTGCTGATGGCAGTATCTGCCTCAAATGCGAAGCCAAACCTTGCACGATCTTTTGTCCGGCTGCTGTTTACGTTTGGGATGAGGAGGAGAATCATATTCGCATCGTCTATGAAGGATGTCTTGAATGTGGCTCTTGCAGGATTGGATGTCCATATACAAATATCACATGGAACTTCCCTAGGGGTGGTTTTGGTGTGCAATACAAATACGGATAAGTTGACATAACTTTTAAAAAAAGATAAGCACACAAAAGGCTGGGAATCTATTCCCAGCCTTTTACAATTATTATTTGTATAAAATTAATAATGATTATTTTTCGACAATGTCGTAATCAAAACCCCCAATTCTCTAGCCTTTTTATAAACCAGATTTTGGGGGTCGATTGAAAACTAAACTGTATACCAGCTTACTTTTTCTTTGGTGCTGGCTTTTTGGTTTCTTTCTTCGGAGCCGGTTTCTTTTCTGGCATGTTCACCTCCTAGCCGTTGTAATATACAAAATCTCATTCTTGTCAATATACCTGATAATAAATGTTCATTTTTACTGATTTTGTTTAGAGTGGCAGTAATGCTGGATAAGTCTTGAAAGCAGGCTTTGGTGCATATTTCATAAGGCCAAAAATGCAAATAAACTACATAATTACTAGCTTTACATATCATGGTGAGTCAGTTGATGATGTTTCACATCACCTTGTGACTTATAAGAACTTCTTTAATCTTTTCATCACCGGAGAACAATTATGCTTTTCAGATGCCAAAATGTTGTATTCCTAGCGGTTCTTTTTCTTCGTTTTTGACTTTGTTGTTCTTGAACTTCGAGAAACCTTCTTTTGCTCTTTGACAAACGTTTTGATAATGTCACCTATCCCTAAACCGTCATCAGGATTAACCTCTGGGTGTTTTTTTTGACCACCACCAAGAAGGTCATCAATCAATCCGCCACCGTCTTTTGATTTTTTATTCTTTGAACTGAAGAAATTCCGAACACCTATGACGACAGTTGGTCCATATTTTCGAATCAATCCTATGACATCAATTTTCATCTAGAACCAACCTCTCCTTTTCATCCAAAGTATCATGGATACAGGCACAAGCACCATCGAGGCAAACATAACAATGAATGCCAAACGACCAGTCCAAACCGACATCGTGGCCTCGATCGGCTGGAAGAAGTTCATGCCAAAAAAACCAGTTACAAATGAGAGTGGCATGAAAACCGTGGTTATGATTGTGAGTGTCTTCATAATCTCATTCATTCGGTTATTGATAACGGAAAGGTAGGTGTCAAGCGCGCCTGAAACGAGATCTCGCATCCCGTCAGTTATGTCGTACATTCGAACAAGCTGGTCATAAACGTCGCGGAAATAAACCTTGGCTTCTTTTGAAACCACAGGATAGTCATCTCTTGCAAGCTTGTTTAGTGTCTCTCGTTGGTGCGCGACAATCCTTCGAAGCAACAAAAGCACTCTTTTTGAGCCAAAAATTTTGTCAACGACTGTGGGTTTTGGGTTGTTTAGGATGCTGTCCTCTATCTCATCCAACACTTCATCCAAATCATCAATGATTGGCATATAGTCAGAAACGATAAGGTCAATGAGGTTGTGAAGCAAATAATCAGGGCCGCGCTTTGTCATACGTTGGTCTCTACAGCAAGACTTCCAGAGCTTCTCTAGAGATGCAATCTTGTCATCATGAAGTGTTATTAGGAAGTTTTTTCCTAAAAAGATGTCAAGTTCTTGTGTATCCATCGTCATTTCAGGGTTTATTTTGAAAGACAAGCCGTGAAGAACGATATAGAGATACTCTTGCCAGTCATCCACCCTTGGAACGTGTGACTGTTGGAGCGCATCATCAATTGAAAGTGGATGAAAGCCAAACATGTCTGACAGTATCGGTTCGGCAACATCCTCTTTCTCACCGTGAAAATCAACCCATAGCACGCCTGTTTGATCGCTTAAAAAATCAGGAATTTTTTCAGTAGAGATGTCAACTCTCACAACTCCATCTTTTGAGAAGAACATTGTTCTAATCATTAACTTAAACAATAGTCGAAAACTGCTTTTAAGGCAAGAAGGCAACTTCTCAAGAGATTAGAAGGCTTGGTAAAACTTAGCAAAGTATTTGTTCAAGCTGGTAAACAAATGAACATTGCAAACTGTTTTCCTAGCTTGTATAATTATCATGCTAAGGAGGCTAATGTGCCTGTTAAGGTAATATGTGGTTTGCAATGGGGTGATGAAGGCAAAGGCAAGATTACACACTTGCTTTCAGATGGCGCTGATTTTGTAGGAAGGTTTGCCGGTGGACCAAACTCAGGCCATACAATCTATACAAGTGGTCAAAAGTTCGTTTTTCACGTCGTCCCTGCTGGTATTTTCAAACCAAATGTCATTTGCCTTATTGGACCGGGTACTGTTATTGATCCAGTTGGTTTAGTTGATGAACTAGATGCAGTCAAGGATATCTCTCCCTATGAAGGTCGCTTGTTTCTTTCAGAGTCAGCCCATCTAATCCTTGAATATCACCGCTACCAAGACAAGCTTGAAGAGCTTGCCAGAGGGGACAGCAAGATTGGCACCACACTTAGGGGAATTGGCCCGACATACTCAGACAAAGTAAATCGCGTTGGCATAAAAGCTGGTCTGCTAAAATACCCCAACGAATTAAAAGCACATGTCGCAAACACCCTAGAAAAGAAGAACAAGATTTTTACATCCATCTACAAAGCGCAACCATTGAAACTCGACCAGGTTTTAGAGCCTATCTTAAGGCTTTCTGACCGCATCGTTCCATTGCTAGCCGACACAGCTTTTTTGGCTAGAAAAGCTCTAGAAAATAATAAAAACATTCTATTAGAAGGCAATCAGGGTGTTCTGCTTGACCTTGATCATGGAACATATCCTTATGTCACATCATCATCTTGCACTCCTTGCGCTGGCCTTGCAAGTTTTGGAATTTCGCCAAAATATTTGACTGACGTAATAGGCATTGTCAAATCATATCAAACACGTGTTGGTAAAGGTCCCATGCCCACAATCCAAAACAATGAAACAGGCCAACTTATCCGTGAGCGTGGTAAAGAGTATGGAGCTGCAACTGGTCGTCCAAGAGATTGTGGATGGCTTGACTTGGTAACGCTACGATACTCAGTCCAGATAGCAGGGGCAAACCTTCTCACCGTCACACTTCTGGATGTTCTAGACGTGTTTGAGCAGATAAAGGTTTGTGTGGCATATAAAACACCATTTGGTATTATCACAGAATTCCCATCAGATCTTGAGACACTTTTACAAGCTGAACCCATTTACGAGACTTTGCCTGGATGGAAACAAGACATCTCAAGAATTAGAGCATGGGATGACCTTCCAGAGAATGCCAAAAAATACCTCAAATTTATTGAAAATCAAGTAGGGGCAAGAGTATCTCTTGTTTCTGTTGGCCCCGAAGAACTCCAAACCATCAGGAGGGACATTTGATAGACCGATACTCGGTTCCTGAAGTTGCCTCAATTTTTGAAAGGCAACATCGTTTTGAATTGATGATGAAAATTGAAGTGGCACTTTGCGAGGCTTGGGCACGAATGGGTGAGATTCCTTACGATGCTCTAGACCGCATAAAGTCACGCATTAGCTTCACTTTGGATCGAATTGATGAGCTAGAACGGACAACTGATCATGACGTGGTAGCATTTGTCAATACACTAGGTGAATCGGTTGGGGAGGACTCGTGCTATATTCACAAAGGCGCAACATCATCTGACATATTGGACACAGCTTCTTCCATGCAAATTGTTGAGGCTGGCAAGATTATCTATCAAGATCTTGAAAAAATCATGAACACGGTGAAAAACCGAGCAATCGAACACAAGCACACCCCGATGATCGGACGCACACACGGCATTCATGCTGAGCCAATCACTTTTGGTCTAAAAATCCTATCTTGGTGGCAAGAGCTAAAACGAGACAAACAGAGGCTTCAGTTAGCCATTGATGACAATCGCATTGGAAAAATGTCAGGCGCTGTTGGCACCTATGCAAATCTTCATCCAGATATCGAAATGATTGTTTGTGATCGGCTTGAGCTCAAGCCTGATCCAATATCAACTCAGGTCATCGCGCGTGACAGATATGCAAACTTTCTTTTGGCTTTGGCACAAATCGGCGCATCACTTGATCGTTTTGGCACTACTTTGAGAACACTTCAACGCACAGAGATTGGCGAAGTTGAAGAACCATTCAAAGCTGGTCAAACCGGTTCATCAGCAATGCCGCACAAGAAAAACCCAAAAACATCTGAGCAAATTTGTGGATTGGCAAGAATCCTTAGAGCAAATGCCATGACTGCTCTTGAAAATGTTGCCCTTTGGGATGAACGTGATATTTCTCATTCCTCCGTTGAACGCATAATCTTGCCCGATTCATCAATATTAACAAGCTATATGCTCAGAAAATTTGAGAAAATTGTTGCTGGCATGAATGTTAATATTGACCGAATGAAACAGAACATGGAGATGACTGGTGGAGCGATATACTCAGGTCGCTTGTTGGTTGCACTGATGAGTCAAGGCATGGGCAGAGTACAAGCCTATGAGGTTGTTCAAAGGCTTTCCATTCCCGCAGCCAAGGGTTTAACACCACTTCAGATGTCAACAAGAATGGATTCTGAAGTGACAGGTATATTGTCTGAGGATGAGCTTAAAAACTTGTTTGATCCAAAATTCTACCTTCGATACGTTGAGGACATATTTAGAAGGAATCTGGAGGAGCCATGAAAATTTTATATGAGGGAAAGGCCAAAATAGTTTACGATATAGATGATAAAGATTATTATATTCAAGAATTCAAAGATTCACTAACAGCCTTTGACGGAACCAAAAAAGACTCAATGGAATCCAAAGGTCAGCTAAACTGTAAAATATCATCAATCATCTTCAAATACCTGGAAGGCAAGGGTGTTCCAACACATTTTGTCGAATACACCCCGCCCAACAAGATGAAGATAAAAAAATGCCAGATTCTACCCGTTGAGGTTGTTGTAAGAAACGTAATTGCTGGATCGCTTTCTAAAAGACTTGGCATTGCTGAGGGGACACCTGTTGAGCAACCTCTAATTGAATTTTACTACAAGAATGATGATTTACATGACCCAATGGTTTGTGAATGCCACGTTCTTGCCTTCAAGTGGGCTACAAAGGCTCAACTGGATAGGATTGTTGAGCTGACTAAGCTTGTAAACGAAGCTAATAAAGAGTTTTTTGCCAAAGTTGGCCTCAAGTTGATTGATTTCAAGTTAGAGTTTGGGCTTCACAAAGGTGAGGTCATTCTGGCAGACGAGATAACGCCAGATACTTGCAGGCTTTGGGATATCAACACGAACGAGAAGCTTGATAAAGACAGGTTCAGGCGCGACTTGGGTGGAGTTCTAGAGGCTTACCAAGAGGTTGCAAGGAGGATAAGTGTTACACAAGATTGATTTGGTAATCAATCAATGAATCATCCTTATTTTGAGACGAAAGATGTAAAAATAATTAATGGGGATGCAACCAACAGAAACTGCATCGAAAGTGGAACTATTGACCTCATCGTCACCTCACCACCATACAATGTTGATATAGCATACAACAGTCATAAGGATGACTTGTCTTATGAAGACTATCTATGTTTTTCGAAGACCTGGCTTGAGACTTGTTTTGAGTGGCTCAAGGATAGCGGAAGGCTTTGTTTAAATGTTCCTCTGGATAAAAATAAAGGTGGCCAGCAAAGTGTTGGTGCCGATCTGACCGTATTAGCAAAAAAGGTTGGATACAAGTATCACTCTACAATCATTTGGAACGAAGGCAATATATCAAGAAGGACTGCTTGGGGATCATGGCTTTCTGCATCAGCACCTTATGTTATCGCCCCAGTCGAGTTGGTGGTAATTCTATATAAACAAGCATGGCGAAAACAGAGTCTCAATGGAAAATCAGACACAACCAAGGAAGAGTTCATCGAATGGACAAATGGATTATGGACTTTTTCTGGGGAAAGCAAAAAGAAAATAGGTCATCCTGCCCCTTTCCCATTAGAGCTACCACACAGGTGCGTTAAGCTTTTCAGCTATGTTGATGACCTGATTCTTGATCCTTTCATGGGCAGTGGGAGCACACTTGTCGCAGCCCATATGAATAAACGCAGATCCATTGGGATTGAAATAGATGAAAAATACTGTGAAATAGGAAAAGACCGATTAATAAATGAAACTCATATAAATGACTTTTATCTATTTGAGGTTGGATAATGGAAAAAACTTTAAATGAACTTATTATGGTTTTCTTTAAAAATCATCCGAATCAAGATTTAAAACACGGGCCAGTTGTTGATTGGGTAACCACCGAATGGTTGAAAACCCATCAAGAATCTCCTCGAGATCCTTGGAGAGCCATAAGAAAACTCCATCAAGATGGCAAACTGATTAAGATAAGTAAAGGTTTATATAAGTATGATCCTAACTTTGTTCACGAAGTTGAACTTTTTGATTTTTCAGAGAAGGCGAAGAAAAAGATTCTTAAAAAGGATGATTATCAATGCGTCGTTTGTGGAAGAGGAAAGGAATCAGGAGTGGAGCTTGTAGTTGACCATATTAAACCCAAGGATAAAG
>Ga0209254_10005946_pt1 | contig 11215 bp, 12 predicted proteins | sample FrelakmetDIP11DI_FD_187148 | JGI IMG/M metagenome (GOLD analysis project Ga0209254, IMG submission 187148) | Freshwater lake sediment microbial communities from the University of Notre Dame, USA, for methane emissions studies - DIP11 DI (SPAdes)... | ecosystem: Environmental > Aquatic >... | reverse complement strand
GTGAGCAGTGAGCAGTGAGCAGTGAGCAGTGAGCAGTGAGCAGATTGTCCTGTCAGGGCGTGGTATTGGCAATGGCAGGATGCCGCGGTACGTTTTTGATTTGCCAGTGCGCGCTCGCCCATGCCAGCAGTTCGGCCGGGCCGGCGCCGGCCAGTTCGCACGGTGGCGCATAGCCGAGTGCGGCGAGCGCCTGCATCATGATCACACTCTGTCCGGCGATGGGCAATGCGGGGGCGCGGGTCTGCTTGGACAGCTTCTGCCCCGCTGCATTGGTGATCAGCGGCACGTGCGCATAGGCCGGTGTCGGAAAGCCGAGCAGGGTCTGCAGATGAATCTGTCGCGGCGTGTTCCACAAGAGGTCGGCACCGCGCACAACGTGGGTGATGCCCTGGAAGGCATCGTCTACCACCACCGCCAGCTGGTAGGCATACAGACCGTCGGCGCGCTTGACGATGAAGTCGCCGACATCCTGGGCCAGATACTGCTGCATGTCGCCGTGGATGCGGTCGTGAAAGTGGGTGCTCACATCTGGCACCCGCGCCCGCCAGGCACGCGCAGTCGCGCCGGCGGGCAACCCGGCCCGGCAAGTGCCGGGGTAAATGGCTTCACCCTCGTGATTGCGCAAGGCCTGGACGAGCTGGCTGCGGGTACAGGCGCACGGATAGGCGACGCCCTGCGCCTGCAACACTTCGAGCGCTGCCGCATAGGCGTCATCGCGCTGCGATTGATAGAGCAGCGCGCCGTCCCAGTGCAGACCATAGGCGTCCAGCTGGCGCAGGATGGTGTCCGCCGCGCCGGGCTCGCAGCGCGGCCGGTCGAGGTCTTCCATCCGCACCAGCCAGCGCCCGCCGGCTGCGCGCGCGTCAAGGTAGCTGGCCACGGCTGCAACGAGCGAGCCGAGGTGCATAGGACCGGTGGGCGAAGGGGCAAAGCGCCCGATGTAGTGCGGGGCAGGGCTCACGGCAAAAAGCGGGGCGGCATCATGGCTGAAGGCGGGCATCGTCCCATTCGGACACAGGCAGGGTCAACCTGCGCGTGTGGCAATTCCAGACCCGGAACTCAGGGCTTGCGCGCGGCTGCGGGCCCCGACTCATGGACGACAAAACCGGGCGGAACCGTTTCCCAGGGGTAGCCCTGCATGGCCATTCGATAGCCGGTTTGGTAGAGCGCCTGCATGAAGTCGGCGTCGAATTCCTCGTTGTGCGGATATTCGAAGCTGGCGGGAATATAGGCCAGATTGAAATCCACTGCGTCACGCTGTGACGTCGCATAAATGCGGTAGAGATCACCCACGCCCTGGGTGTGGATCATCGAGGAGATGGCACGGCTGGCGATGGGAAGCATCTTGCGCTCGGTGTCGGCCCAATCCGGATCGAGGCGCGCATTCATGACCACATACAGCGTGCGCTTGCGCATGCCACCCCTTTCCTCCGAAAGCCGTTCGAGATCGATGCTCGGTGGATAGACAAATACCTGGGCCATCGCGCCGCCATCGACGTGCATCTCCTGATAGGGCTTGCCGTCCACGCTGACGTCTATCATCACCGGTGGAAACTCGACCGGAATCGAGGCCGAAGCAATCATGATGTCGTGAAACAGGCTGAGCGCACGCGGGTCGCGACTTTTGGCCAGCCTGGTCAGGTTCCAGATGACGCGCTGGCGCGCATCCAGATTGGTGGTCGAGACCCAAAGTTCGCGGCCCTTGTCGTATTCGGCCGCCACTGCGTCGAGAAAGGCACGGTCGATGTGCTTCTTCAGCAAGCGCCGAAGCGGCGCGGTGTCGGCGAGCGCGTCGCTGCTTAGTGCGGCGAGCAGGTTGCGAACCTCGATGAGATCTTTGGACGAAGTGGTGGTGTAGAGCGCCTTCAGTCTGGTGTCGTATGCCGGCCCGAGAAAGGCGAAAGGCGCTATCAGCGCGCCGGTACTGATGCCGGTGACCAGCAGGAATTCCGGGCGTGTGCCGGTTTGGGTCCAGCCGTTGAGCAGGCCGGCGCCAAAGGCGCCCTTGTCGCCGCCGCCCGACAGGGCCAGCAGATTGCTCGGCGGCAATGCGCCGGTGAGCCCCTGCTGCTTGCGCCAGGCGCGTTCGCGCACCCAGGTATCGACGAGGTCGCGGCTCAAGCGCGCCATGTCCGCTTCGTTGCCAACCACATACCGCACATTAGGGAGCCCGATCGGCACCGCGCGCGCCTCCTGTTTCGGCGGCACCGCCGCATGGCGCACCGGCTGCGAGCAGGCCGGGAGCGCCAGCAGACAGGCCAGCGCCATCGGCGCCATCCACTGACCGCGCATCGCGTGCCTTATGCCGCGTGCGTCAGTATCAACTGGGCTGGCATCGGCGCCGGGAAACCGGCTTCGGTGAGCGCTTCGCGGATCATGCGGTTGCCGTCGAAATACACCTGCCAGTAGTGGTCGGTGTGGCAGAACGGACGCACCGCCAGCACCGGGCCGACCAGGTTGAATTCGAGGATGTCGACTTCGACCTGCGGGGTGGCGACGACGTTGGGAATGGTCTGCAGCTTGCTGCGCAGCAAATCCATTGCTGCAACGTGGTCGGCGTTGCCAGCGATCTGGCATTTCAGCTCGACGCGACGAAACGGATTGGCGCTGAAATTCTGGATGGTGTCGCCGAAGATCTTGCTGTTGCCGACGATGGAAAACACGTTGTCGGGTGTGTTGATCGAGGTGGCGAACAGGCCGATTTCCTTGACCGTGCCGGTCAGCCCGCCCGCGCTGATGAAGTCGCCCACCTTGAAGGGTTTCAGCACGATAAGAAATGCACCCGCGGCAAAGTTGGACAACAGCCCGCCCCACGCCGCTCCGATGGCGATACCGATACCGGCGACCAGGGCGGCGAATGTGGTGGTCTGCACGCCGAAATACCCGAGGATGGCGACCACCAGCACGATGTTCAAGGTCACCGCGAGGAAGCTGCCGATGTAGCGCATCAGCGTGGGATCGACCTTCTGCTTTTCCAGCACACGCTGCAGCATCCGTCCCGCCAGCCCGATCAGCCAGCGGCCGATGATCCAGAAAGCAATCGCGGCCAGAACTTTCAAGCCGGCTTCAGTGGCGTAGGCGGCGACGATGTCGGTGAACTTCTGCATATCCTGGTCCATCTGCGGTCTCCCTGATTTCAAATCGAATGTCACAAAACTGCTGACAAAGCATAATCCCGTACGCTGCCATTTGGCGAGACCAGCGACCGGTAGAGCTGCAGAATTTCACATTCCATTTTCGTTTCGCTCCAATCGGCGGCATACGATTTTCCTGCCGCGCCCAGCACCTGGCTCGCACTGCGATCGGCCAGCAGCGGCTTCAGCACCCGGGCAAAACCCGCGACATCGTCCGGTGCAATACGGCATCCCGCGCCTTCCTTCAGCACGTCCTTCGTCCCCATTTCGGCCAGACCCACCACCGGCACACCGAGTGCCATCGCCTCCAGCAAAACCAGCCCCTGTGTTTCGGTTTTCGAAGCGAACACGAAGACATCGGCTGCACAGTAGCAGGCCGGCAGCTCGGTCCTGCGTTCGAGATAGCCGACAAAGCGCACGTTGTTCGTGAGACCACGTTTTGCCACCCCGCGCTCGAGCGACGCGCGCGCAGGCCCCTCCCCGGCAATCACGAACAGCACGTCAGGCAGGTCACGCCGGACCAGCTCGGTCACCCGCAGCAGGAAATCCAGATTCTTCTCGAACGCCACCCGTCCGACATAAGCGATGACCGGACGCTCCGGCGCAATGCCGTGGCGTGAGCGGAACGCTTGGCCATCGCAGTTGGCGAAATCGGCGAGATTGAGCCCCGTTGGAATGATGTGGATGGGACTGCTGACGCCATAGGACAAAAGCGCATTCTTCATCGCCGACGACGGGGCGATCACCGCGCTGACGCCATCGCATTCCTTGCGTGAAATCATTCGCGCCGCCGCGGCTAGCCAGCGTTTCGGCAGAAAAGGCAGGTAGTGATGGAAGTATTCCTCGAACAGCGTGTGGTAGGTCTCGACGCACGGCAGGCCGTGCCTGCGCGCCCAGTTCACCCCGCCGCGGTGGGCCAGAAAGGGCGTGTGGATGTGTACCAGATCGAAGTTGGCGGAATCAAGCTGGTCGAGCGCAGCGTCCAACGCGCGCGGGTGCATCAGCCGGTCTTCCGGGTCGCGCGGAATCTGCCAGCCCGGCACCCGCACGATGCCGGGCTCCGCCGCTGCGGCAGGATAGTCCGGCGCCACGAGAACGCTGGTGTGTCCGGCCGCCACCAGCGCCTGGCGCAGGGTCTGGATCGAAGTCGACACGCCATTGACGCGTGGGAAGTACACGTCGGACACCATCAGGATATGCACGGCAGACTCCACCCAGGGCAAAGTCTGCGTTGTATGGCACTGCGGTTACAGGATGATGACGCGTCGCGAAGCGACGGCTACAGGTCGATACCGGGCTGTGCCTTCACCCCGGTACGGTAAGCGTGCTTCTCGTCGGCGATGATGGAGACCGTGTCGGCCAGTTCAATCAGCGCGTCCGGAGCGCCGCGTCCGGTCACGATGACGTGCTGCATGGGCGGACGGTGTGCCAGCGCATCCAGCACGCTGTCGCCGTCGAGGTAGCCATAGCTCAGCAAATAGGTCAGTTCGTCCAGCACCACCAACTGGAACGACGGATCCGCCAGCATCGCACGCGCCACTTCCCAGCCGCGTTGTGCGGTGGCGATGTCCTGTTCACGGTCTTGCGTGTCCCAGGTGAAGCCGTCGCCCAGCACATGCCATTCCACCCCAGCCTGCCTGCCAAGAAAGGCTTCCTCGCCAGTGTCGGTACGGCTCTTGATGAACTGGCAGACACCGACTTTCATGCCGTGGCCGAGCGCACGCGCCACCGTGCCGAAGGCCGAGGTACTCTTGCCCTTGCCGTTGCCGGTGATGACGATCAGGAGCCCGCGTTCATCGGTGGCTGCGGCGATGGCTGCGTCGATGACGTATTTCTTGCGTGCCATGCGAGCCGTATGGCGCGCATTTTTCAAATCGTCTTGCATGATCGCCCCTTTACACTCGATTAATAGGTGTACTCCACACTCACCCAGCCATTGCGTCCCGGCAGCGGATAGGCATTGAAGCGATCCGGGTTGTACGTGCTGTGGACGGCGTAAGTGTAATACGCCTCGTCGAACAGATTGTTGACCGCGGCGGACAGCTGCCAGTCGCCAAACTGCCGGACCAGTTTGAGATCGACCAGGGTATACGCCGGAATCTGCTGATCGAAACTGTTGGTCTCGTCGTTATCCATCAGCTGGCTGCTGACGTAGTTGGCATCGGCGCTCAGCCGGGTCTGCTCGTTGATGTGCCAGACCGCGCCGAGCGACAGCTTGTTTCGCGGGACGAGCGGAACGTCCTTGCCGTCGAGGTCTACCCCGTTGAGCGTGCCACCGGTGAATTTTGCGTAGGCCAGTGTGTAGGCCGCGGTCAGATCGACCGTACTGACGCGGCCATGCGCTTCCAGTTCCAGGCCATAGCGCTGCAACGGCGGCAAATTGGTATTGCCGATGCCGCTTTTGTAGACATCGAGGTGGATTTCATCTTTCACCTTCATGTAATACGCCGCAGCACGCAGGCGATCGGCACCAGCGCCCCACTCCCAGCCGACCTGCGCATCCTGCGAGGTCTGCGGCTTGAGAAACTGGAATTCGCGCTCATACGTGGGTGAATATTCATAGATTTCATCAACCGTGGCAAAGCGGAAGCTGCGCGCCAGCCGGGCAAACAGCGCATGGTGCGGATTCAGGCGATGGTTGAGTCCCAGTTCCAGCGCATGCTGCGTTTCATCCTGACTGCCGGGCAATGCGCCGCTGCCGTAACCGCCACCAGGCGCGCTGGCGTCAAACCGGTCGTCTGCACTGAGGTCGAACCACTCGTAGCGGCCACCCAGCGTCAGGCGCGTAGCCGGACTCAACTGCACCTCATCCCGCGCATAGAGGCCGATGGTGTTTTGATCGGCCGTCACATTATTGATCGGCGTGCCGATGTTGGCCTCGGCATTCGAGGTGCGCAGCGCGTAGTCCCACCACTGAAAGTCGGCCCCCACGACGAGTTTGTGCGCGACATCGTCGGTATCAAACGGCAGCAGCACACGCGGCGAAAAACTCCACATATCGAGGTCGGCATCGCGGTAGTCGGGGTAGCCACCAAAATCGAAATAGGATTGCTGATGCTTGTTTCGATAGTCCAGGTCGAGCATGAGCTCGTTACGGCCGAATTCTGAGCGGTTGCTTAGCCCCGCCTGGGAGCCACGGTGCTTGGCCCAGTCAAGCGGCGTGCTGGTGCCCTGCGGATCCGATTCAAGCTCGTCCAGGCCAATACTGGAATCGACCGTGCGCGGGCCGGGCAGACGCAAATCCTGGGTGGCGCCGCCAAACTTGAACACCAATTCGCCCAGCGCGTGACTGAAACGCGCATCGCCGTTCAGACTGCTTTGCATGTTCTCGTTGTTGTCGCGCCAGCCGTCGGAACGGTAATGGTCGGCCGCCAGCCGGATGCCACCCGCCTCGCCGGAATAGTTGCCGGCAAGCTGGTAATCCTGCGTGTTGAAACTGCCTATCTGCACCTTCCCCGACGCCTGGTTGGGCAGCCCGAGCGGGGAACGCGTGATGATGTTGATCACGCCCGCCACCGCGCCCGAGCCATGCAGCACGCTGGAACCGCCGCGTACGATTTCGATGCGCTCGATAGCGGAAAGCGGCAGTGCCGACCAGTCGACAGCGGAAAGATCGATATCGTTCAAACGGCGGCCGTCCAGCAGGATCAGCGTATTTTGGCCGGCAGCAGAACCAAAACCGCGCATGTCGACCGTGCTGGCAGCGGCATTGTTGCCGAACAGGTCGCGCATCCCGATCCCGGCCTGCGTGGCGAGAATGCCGGGCAGTGTGGTCTGCGGGCTGTTCGCAATGTCCTGTCGGGTAATCACCGTGGTGTTGGCGGTCTGGCCGGACAAGGCCTGCGGAAAGCGGGTGGGCGTGACGACGATTGTCTCACCGGCAAACTCCGGCAAGGTTTCCGCAAGCGCGTATGAAACAAAGACAACGCCCAGAGCGAGCGTGAGAGCGGTTTGACGCATGATGACTTTCCGGGATGGGCGCCTGCTTCCCCGCAGGCGCGTTGCACGATCCCCTGCATGTCCTTCGCCATGCAGGGCTCAGGCCGGTATCCGGGCTCGCGCATGAGGCATTTCGCCTTCCCGTCTTGCGACAGTGGCTGTGTGAAACGCCGTACAACAACGCTTACCGTTGCGGGGGCAGCACAGGCATGGCAGCGTAAAGCCGAGCACCTGTTTCCCGTTTAACCAAGACGGCAGAAAGCCGTGTTGGCACCTGAAGCCGCAAATTGTACCCGCAGATATTCGGCAAAGCATGGCGCCGCCTTGTGGACTTACAATCTCGTTCCAGAGACGTGATTGACCGTCCGCACAAGCCCCCCTATAGTCCCGCCATGCATGCAGAACTCGATACCCTCGAAGCCAAGATTCGCCAGGTGGCGGAGCTTTGCCACGCGCTGCGGCGCGAAAATATCGCCCTGCGCCAGCAACTGCTGGGCACACAGCAGGACAATAAACAGCTGACGACCCGCCTTGACGCTGCCAAGGCGCGTTTGCAGGCGCTGCTCGAAACCCTGCCGGAGGATGTGTGATGGCTGGCCCGCGCTCGATCGAAATCAATATCCTGGGGCGTGCCTACAAGGTAGCGTGCTCACGCGAAGAGGAATCGGCACTGATTTCGGCAGCCGATTATCTCGATGAAAAAATGCGCGCGATACGCGACAGCAGTAAGGTTATCGGCGCCGAGCGCATTGCCATCATGGCCGGACTCAACCTGGCGCACGACCTGCTAACCCACGGCGGCGGCGGCCTGGTCCAGGAAGCACGCACCCGGTTGACGCATTGCAACACCCTGCTCGATTCAGTGCTGGAAGATCAGGACAAACTCTTCTAAACTGGCGCTGCTCCCTGCGGTGTTCGAGGCTGGTTGCTATTTCTCTGAACCAATGCATACGTGCAAGGCTGCGGTCTATTCCGATGCGGGTGTGCGCGTGACACGTCTCATGTGCCCAAAGCGTCTTTGAGCGCGGCCGTCTTGGACCCAGGTTCAAGAGTCAGCGGCCAGTCACGGCACAGGCGGGGAGCCTTTTTTCTTGATGGACAAATACACCCTCAGGCGCCAACTCAAAGCCGCGCGCAACGCGGTTTCACCAATTCTGCGCCGGCATGCTGCGCGTGCAGCGCTGCGGCTTGCATTGCGCCATGGACTACTGCTGCGAGCGCAACGTATCGGATTTTATTTGCCGAATGGTGGCGAGTTCGATTCACACCCCCTTCTCAACCAGGCCTTGTTGATGCAGCGTGAATGCTATTTGCCGCTGGTGCCGCGCCGTGGGCGCGTCCTGCGATTCGGGCGAATCGGCCGCAATACACGCATGACCACAAACCGGTACGGCATTGCCGAACCCGTGGATGCCCGGCCGTTGCGCGCGCGCCAGCTGGATTTGTTGCTGATGCCGCTGGTGGGTTTTGATCACCAGGGCTACCGGCTGGGAATGGGGGGCGGCTATTACGACGCGACGCTGGCATTCATGCACCATCGGCGTCTGTGGCGAAAACCCCGTCTGGTGGGGATTGCCTACGAAGGTCAGCGGGTGGAAATGCTGCCGCATGATCCTTGGGACATGCCACTCGATGCAGTGCTGACCGAGCGCCAGTTGTATCGCTTTACCTCGAACGGTTAATACCGTTGCGGCGGCTTCCAGGAATTCGTCGCCAGAGGGATCTTGTCGCCATTTTTTTGGGCGGCAGTCTGGGGCTGCATCGGCAGCCGCATCCAGTTCATGTAGGTCTTGGGATCGAACCAGGCCTGCATGGGGTGGATCATGCGGCCATCCGCCGTGACTTTCATCCATTGCATCGGCGTGGATGGATTCATGAGGGCCAGCGCATGCATGTAGAAATGCGGATTGCTCATCGCTTGCATCCAGCGTTGCGGCTTTTTCGGGTCGAGCATGCGCGTCACGATCGCCCGCTGAAACTGCGGATCAATCGAGGAATAAAACCAGTCGGCCAGCATCTCGGGCGTGGCCATCTGGGAAAGATTCTTGGGGACACCGGGTGCACCGGCCCGTTCCATCGCCTTCAGCCAGACTTCCGGATTGGCGCTCATCACCATGGCGGCCACCAGAAATTCCGGATCGGTCATGGCATCGGCCAGGTCCAGCGCCTGTTGCGGCTGTCGCACCAGGCTGACGTTGCTGCGAAAATCGAGCAGTTGTTCAAAGCGTGCCGCCTGTGAAACGGGTGCGTCGACAGGGCCGTCCGCCCAGGCAAAGGTCGAACTACACAAAAACAGGCAAGCAGAGAGTATCTGGCGCAACATGATTTCACCCCAGCGAATTACAGTTCTGTATGTCATGCAATTCCAGATTCCGTAAACACAGAAACCCCCGGCATCACGCCGGGGGTTTTTTTGTGCATCAAAAAACGATGCAATGCCGTTATTACTTGGCGGCAGGTGCAGCAGGTGCAGCAGCAGGCGCGGTCATCGGAGCGGTCATCGGAGCCATCATGGGAGCAACCATGGTCATCGGATTGTAGCCCTGCAGCATGTTGCCGTAGGAGGCCGGGTTAACCATGCCGCCGACCATCGGGCCGTAGGTCTGGGGGTTGGCAGCAACGCCCATCCAGTTGGTGTACATGCTGGGGTTCAGCGGGGCCATCATGGCATTCATGGCTTGGGGGCTCATCGGAGCCATCATCCAGTTAGCGTACATGCCGGGGTTCAGCGCTTGCATGCCCGTGGACAGGAGGCGGGGATCCATCGGGGCCATCATCCACTTCATGTACAGGTTGGGGTTGATGAACGGGGTCATGGCAGCCGTGTAGAAGTTGGGGTCCATCATTGCGGCCATCCACTTCATCGAAACAGCGGGATCCATGAACTGCATGTAGTTCTGGAACGCGGCAGGCGACATCATGCCAGTCATCATGTTCAGGCTGGTAGCGGGGTTCATCATGGCGTTGGTCATGGCGATGGAAGTCGCCGGGTCAACCATGGCATTCATCCAGGGCACGAAGGCCTTGGGATCCTTGAATGCGGAAGCATTCTGGGTCGGATCGGTCATTTTGGCGACCCAAGCATCAGCGGAAGTGGGGGTTGCAGCGGCGGGCGCGGCGGGCGCGGTGCCGTTGGCGAAAGCAACAGAAGATGCGGCAACTGCGATCAGTGCAGCGGTCAGTTTAGCGAGTTTCATGGATGACTCCTGGTCAGTTAAAAACGTTTTTAGGGAACAACTTTTTAGGGAACAACGGGACAACAAACCAATTAACAATTTGCATGCAGGGCAGGGGAAGAATATTAGCATATTCTATTTGTTCTCAAATAACTTCGTCATCTGCGTTGTTGTTGTACGGCACCAGCCGTTGTTAATTGGCAACAACAAACTGGTACGCTTGTGCCGGCATGGATAAATTGACAGATTTAATTGACCCATCAGCAATACCAAGCATCTGGATACGGGCGCCAAGCCATTAACACTCGGGTATTTCTCTTCGCAAATATCATCCAGCGGAGATGTCCGCGATACCTGACAACCAGGCATTTCGGCAATCCCATGCGTTTACACCAGCCACCCAATCACATCGCCCCCCGATTGATGAATCCCTATTCCATCATCAGATGAACTCCACTTAAGTAGTCGAATTGGAATTAACCTGACAATAGCAATGTTGGTCAGCAGTCCTCGATTTGAAGCCGGGGCACGCCCTGCACCCAATATTTCAGAAAGGCTTACACCATGCATGTCATTCAGTCCCGTCACGCGAACTCCGTCATTCAAAGCGCGCGCTGACCCTGGCCGTGGCCTGCGCTCTGACGAGTGCCGTATTCCCTCCCGGCTGCTCACGACCTCCGGTTCAAGGGGTGGGCGCCTCCGTCGTGGTCTCCACCGCGACGGCCGAGAATACCCCGCAGGTCGGCTTCCTGAGCGACTACGATCGACTCAAGTCCGTATCCGGACTGGACGGCATCCTGTGCTGGAAAGCCGACAACGTAAACTGGAAGCAAAACGCCTTCGACAAATGGGCGACGCTATTCACTGAGCGATTCAACAAGCTGCGCGGCATGTGGCCCGGTCAGGATTTAAGCCGGCACGCGTAGAAGCATCATTTCCCACTCTTCCGGTTGGGCGGACTGCCCT
>Ga0209254_10005945_pt1 | contig 11216 bp, 8 predicted proteins | sample FrelakmetDIP11DI_FD_187148 | JGI IMG/M metagenome (GOLD analysis project Ga0209254, IMG submission 187148) | Freshwater lake sediment microbial communities from the University of Notre Dame, USA, for methane emissions studies - DIP11 DI (SPAdes)... | ecosystem: Environmental > Aquatic >... | reverse complement strand
CACGCGCCGCAGTGGAAGAAGGTATTGTCCCAGGTGGTGGCGTAGCATTGATCAACGCCATCCCCGCCTTAGTCAAGATGAAGATGGAAGGTGAGGATGAAAAGATCGGTGTCAATATCGTTCGCAAATCTCTGGAGATGCCGCTGCGAAAAATTGCCGAAAACGCCGGCAAGGACGGCTCGGTGATCCTCGAAGGCGTCCTTCGCATGCAGAAAGACAAGAAAAACCTGCGTATTGGCTACGATGTAATCAAGGAAGATTTCCTGGATATGGTTGACGGCGGCGTGATCGATCCTGCGAAAGTCACTCGAGGTGCTTTGGAAAATGCAGCCTCCATTGCAGCAATGATCCTGACCACCGAAGCTCTGATTACCGACATTCCTGAGAAAGAGAAACTTGCACCTCCACCGATGCCGGAGTATTAAACCTCGGCAATCAGTGAAGAGTAAATAGATATTCAGCTAAATTGTAGACTAGTAGATAAGTATTGTACAGAAAGAAAACCGGTCTCTTGATGAAAGAGACCGGTTTTTTCTGTAACTTTGACATTCGTAATTTCTAGTGTTAAAATTCCATATGTTCCAAGTTATTGCTTCCTAGATTTTGTGTGCCGTTTGAATTACACTTGCTTCCTCAGGAGCTGGCTAGGAAAAGGACCTGAAGATTACCCATTAAAACCAATGGGGAAAAATCCATGATCATTTCACACGATAATCCATGTCGAAGCCCGGGTCTGCAAATATCTGAGAGTTTTTACTTTTGTATTTATGGAGACTTATATAAATTTGTATGAGCGATAAAAAATTACGCATCATCCCTATCGGGGGGCTTGGAGAAGTTGGTAAGAACATGATGATCTACGAGTATGGACAAAACATACTGATCGTAGACGCTGGACTGATGTTCCCCGAAAATGACATGTTGGGAATTGACTATATCATTCCTGACTTTCACTATTTACTAGACAAAACACACTGGGTGCGTGGCATTGTTATTACACATGGTCATGAAGACCATACAGGTGCAATCTCCCATCTGCTTGAAAATGTCAATGCCCCAATTTATACCACACCCCTCACCCGGGGTTTAGCAGAGATTAAACTTTCCAAGGGTGGAATGATAAGCAAAGCACAATTCAACACAGTGCAAGCGGGTGATGAAATTCGGATAGGGCCTTTCCAAGTTGAGTTTTTCCATGTCTGCCATTCCATCCCTGATGGAGTTGGATTGGGAATTACTTCTCCCGCAGGCTTGGTGGTGCATTCAGGGGATTACAAGTTCGATCACACTCCAGTTGATGGGAAACCGACTGATTACGCTAAGCTAGCCGAACTTTCTGGACGAGGAGTTTTAGCACTACTTTCCGATTCGACTAATGCAGATCGCCTGGGTTGGACTCCCTCAGAGCGAGTGATCGATTCTGCCTTCCATGATGTGTTCCACAACGCAAAAGGACGTATCATCGTAGCAAGTTTTGCCTCATTGATCTCACGAATGCAGCAAGTGGGCAACGCGGCCATTGATTTCGACCGCAAAATGGCGTTTGCTGGCGCCAGCATGGTTGAAAATGCAAAGATTGCTCGAAACCTTGGTTATTTGGATTTGCCAGATGATCTCATAGTTAGCGTAGATCAAGCGCTAAAGATGAATCCACAACAGGTTGTTTTGATGTCAACCGGAACACAGGGCGAACCAACTTCAATCATGGGGCGCCTTTCAACTGGCACGAATCGACAGTTTGACATTATGCCAGGTGATACAGTAGTGCTCTCATCGCACCCGATTCCGGGCAACGAAGAGAGTGTCTATCGAACGATCAACCGGCTTTTCAGGCGTGGCGCTCATGTTATCTATGAGAACATTGCTCCAGTACACGTTTCAGGGCATGCGAGTCAGGAAGAAATGAAATTCCTTTTCCGACTGGTTAAACCTAAGTATTTTATCCCTATCCACGGAGAACTTCGTCACCTGAGTCAACATGCAAATATTGCCAGACAGGTAGGCATCCCAGATGACCACATTGCAGTGATCGAAAACGGCTGGACAGTGGAATTCCAAAACGGGCAGATGTCTATTGGGGAGCGCATACCAGGTGGGTACGTCTTTGTGGACGGCGCAGGAGTTGGTGATACCGGACCTAGCGTAGTGCGTGAGCGCGAAGCATTAGCTAGAGATGGTTTCGTGCTCGTGAATCTTACCTTAGATCAAGATTCAAGTAATCTGATTGAAGAACCCGAGATCATTACCAGGGGATTTATACTCGCCCGAGGTGGAGAGGATTTTTATAAAACTACCCAGACTTTAGTGAAGGATACAGTTGCTGGGGGTGATGGAGGCCTCCAGGAAGACCTGGAAGAGACTATAAGAACCTTCATATATAATAAAACCAAACGTCGCCCGATGGTTATTGTTACACTCAGTAGGGCTTAGAATTAATAAATATTGGAGTAAGACGGTTAGCTGATCGGGGGGATCAATCCCTCCAGCCATGTTCCCCGATCAAGGGAACAAAAGCCACTGGGATAATATTTTCGTGCCTGAAATTCTTACCATCCCGAACCCAACGCTCCAGGTACTGCCCACCCCTACTTCCGACTGGTATTACTATTCGGCCACCATCTACAAGCTGGTCAAGAAGGACTCTTGGAACATCAGGAGCAGCTGCAGTGACCATGATTGCCGAATACGGTGCGAATTCAGGAAATCCCAAGGTGCCATCTCCCACATGTACATGGATGTTCTTCAATTCCAATTTTTCCAAGAGCTTTGCTGCATTATCCGCAAGATTTACATGTCTTTCAATAGTGTGTACTTCTTGGGCTACCAAAGCTAAAACTGCAGCCTGGTAACCAGACCCGGTGCCAACTTCCAGAACTCTTTCATGCCCTTCGAGCACCATCAACTCTGTCATTAAGGCAACGATGTATGGTTGGGAAATAGTTTGACCATTACTGATAGGTAATGGTCCATCGGTATAGGCTAACGCATGATATTCCGGCTCGACAAAGCAATGGCGAGGAACAATCCGCATTGCATTCAAGACGCGTTGGTCCCGGATCCCTCGTCTTTCTATCTGGGTTTCCACCATATAGTTGCGCTCAGATGCGTAATGATCCTCAGTAGCCATAATTCAATCTATTAAGAATTTCCACATCGGAAATATTAATTTAATCCTTTCCTTTGATATATTCCACAAGTGCACTCCAGAAGTTATCTCGCTCTCCAGGGAAAAAGGGCAGATAAAGGCTAATACGATCGATCAAGCCATGATATCTCGCAATTATTCTCTCAGGTAGCTCATCTACTTTACAAATAACCGCCACGTTTTCCAAGATTTCGTCATTGATTAATTGTGGCAATTCTCCCCATTGTCCTATCCGTGACAGGTCGGAGAGTTTCATAGCCACATCTGACCATCCGTGCAGCTCCATCACTGTCCTATAGGAAGGAGTGGAGGCATAAAATGCAATTTGAGCCCGGACAAATTCTTTTTCTTCTGGGGAAGTGATAACAAATAAAGTTGTGGAGAGTTTGAAACTGGAACGGATGCGTCCAGATTTGTTGATTCCCTGTTCAATGACAGGAAGCAATACTTCCTCAAGATAACGAGGCGTATGAAAGGGATGCCCAAGAAATCCATCTGCTACTTCAGAGGCGAGCTTTGCCAACCCAGTATTGACTCCAGCGATGTAGATGGGTATTTCTGGATTTGATATCGGTCCGGGGTTAAAGAAGGGTGACATTAAATTAAGTCTATAATATTCACCCTTAAAGTCCAGAGGTTCACCAGTTTGCCAGTTTCTCCAAAAAGCCCTTATAGCTTCAATTTCCTCCCTTAACTTCCCCACAACCGATTCGGGCCAGGGCATACCAAAGCGACGCTGAATGTGTGCCTTTACCTGTGTACCCAAACCAAGAATAAAACGACCACCGGATGCTTGAGCCAAATCCCAAGAAGTGTAAGCAAGATTTGCTGGGTTGCGTGCAAATGCGATGGCAACTGCGGTCCCGAATTTCAGATGTTGAGTATGCTCGGCAATCAACGGACCCGGTAAGAACGGATCGTGAAAGGTTTCATTAGACCAGAGTGTTTCAAATCCCAATTCTTCTGCTGCGCGTGCTATGGCAGGTATTGAATTGAGAGAGACTGGTGGAAGAGTGGCATCAAATTTCATGGTTTTATACTAATTCAATCATTATGAGAGTAAATAAGCCATGATCCATTGCGTTGTCGCCATCAATGCATCCATATGGGTTCTCTCATAGTTATGCGAGGCGTCCACTCCGGGACCAATCAGACCAACAGCCACATCTCCACCTGAAAATAAGAATGCTTCCCCATCCGATGCGTAATGCGGGTATGTATCAATTTTATATGGGATTCTATGTTTTTCCGCAAGTTGAATTAGGTGTTGGTTTAAAGCATGATGATAAGGACCATATGAATCTTTCGCGCATAAAGAAACATGGAATTCGTCAGAGTTTTGACCTTCTCCAACCGCAGCCATGTCCACTGCGATCAATTCTGTCACCTCTTGCGGAATCCCTGAAGCAGCCCCGTGACCTACCTCTTCGAAATTACTGATATGGAGGAATGTTTTTTGAGAGGGTTTCAATCCCCTCTCATTAATGGATTTCACTGCTGCCAGGATGCAAGCCACACAGGCTTTGTCATCCAGGTGTCGAGAACGGATGAATCCATGATTTACCTCGACACGTGGGTCGAATGCAACAAAATCTCCAACCTCGATTCCATAGCTTCTCGTCTCACTCTCTGCTTCAGAGCGAATATCCAATCGAACTTCCATATTTTCCTCATTTCGCTTGGTCTTCTCCACATCTTCACCATATACGTGAGAAGATGCTTTAGTGACCAGCAGAGAGCCACGAAAGGTTTCACCTCTACGGTTAAATATCGTACATCCCTCGGTTTCGACAGCATTCCAAATCAAACTGCCTAAGCGAGTCAATCGTAGTCTTCCATTTGATTTGATCTCCTTGACCATAGCCCCCAAGGTGTCGATGTGAGCGGTGAGTGCACGCGGTGAATCCGATTTTTCACCAAGCCAAGTCGCTACTAAAGCGCCTTTTCGAGTTTTCGAGAAGGTTAACTCTGAAAAAGTCTCTAATTCTCCCTGGACGAGATTGGTAGCTTTATCAGTAAAGCCGGTCGGGCTGGGTGTATTCAGCAAATCAATTAGAAACTCTAGTAAATATTTCGAATCTATTGAAGGAAGTTCATCCATTACAATCCTCTATTCGGTTTTTGTATTCAAACCCTCGAAGTCTGAAATTACTTTTCGCCAATGCTTGGGAATAGGTATTGTTTTCCCATCCTGATAGTTATAGGTAACCAAGGTGCTGGTCCCACTCGCAAGTTGTCCTCCAGATTTTCCGTCCTCAATACTATATTCCATCGTCAGGCTTTTATTTCCTAGTCCGGTAACTCGAACACCAACCTGTATTTCCTGCTTGAATAATATTGGACTCAGAAATGTAACCTGTATGTTTGCCAAAATGAAACCTATACTAAGGTAGGAGCGCTGATCCCATAAATCCAGGTGAATCACATAATTAATCCGTGCTTGCTCAAAGTAGGTAAGAAAACGGGCATTATTTACATGCCCTTGTGGATCCAGGTCTCCATAGCGAACTTCAATAGGAAAATAGAAACGAAAACCACTCATAACAAAATTATACCTCTATGGCAATAAGAGATGGCGCCTTATAATAAATCGCCCACTTCAAAATGCAAAGCATCTCTTACGGTATAATGTATCATATGGATGAAAAAGGTTTTGAAGATACCCAACCCACTTTACCTCCTGTTCAGCCCGAGGATGAACGACCCGAGAATGCCTTACCGGAGGAAACCCAACCAATCACTTCTGATTCGGAACACAGGGAGATCGAGGACATTCTAAGTGAGACGATCGCAACCCCGGTTGAACCAGGAGCGAGCAAAAGTAATTCCGCTCCCTTGGAAAGCTCAAGTGAAGTTGCTCCCAATTTGGGGACAGATTCAACCGTGGAAGCAAGAATACCTACTGATGATCAATCAAAATCCACTACGGGACCAAAATCTACTCCATCACCAAAGAAAAGGAATTACTCATGGCTTTTCTTTCCTATTCTTGGATTAATCGCTATATTAATTATCGCTTTTTTAAGTGGTCTGGGTGGATATTTCTCGGGGATTTCTCTTCGACAGAAAGCAGAATCTACTCAAGTGGCTCAGGTAGTCCAGGAACAATATCAGTTAGGGCTCGAGGAAATGGCTCAAGGAGAATACGCTCGCGCCCGGCAACGTTTTGAATACGTCATCCAATTAGATCCAAATTATCCTGGTGTCACTGAAAAACTATCCGAAGTATTGTTAGAATTGAACACAACAGCTACACCAACCCTTCTCCCGACGTCAACCGTTACCCCAACTCCTGATACGCGCGATGTTCAAGAGCTATATAACCAGGCTCAACAATATTTATTGAATAAAGACTGGGCAAACACTATCGAAATCCTTCTCTCCTTACGGAAAACTGATCCGACCTTTCAAATAGTTGATGTGGATGGAATGCTGTTTCTGGCACTACGTAACCAGGGCGTAGATAAGATACTGAAAGAAGCCGACCTGGAAGGTGGTATTTACGATCTTACATTGGCAAGCAATTTTGGTCCATTGGATGCAGAAGCCCAAGGATATCTAAATTGGACTGGTTTATACATTACTGGCGCCAGTTTCTGGGGAATCGATTGGGAGCAAGCAGTTAATTATTTCAACCAAGTGGCTCCACAATTACCGAACTTGCGTGATGGATCCGGAATGACCGCTACAGAACGTCTGCGGATTGCTCTTTACGAATTTGGGAATGTTCTGGCTCAACAAGGACAGACATGCAGAGCTCTACAGATGTACCAGCAATCTCTAGCAATTTCTTACGATCCTGTAGTGCAGGAGGCAGCTACCTTGGCCGAGAAAAGTTGTTCCCAGGGAGGAGGCTCACAGCCCGTAAAGACTCCAAAATCCGGGAAGAAAACTCCTTCCCCGTAAATCTTTTATGGCTCCTTCAGTAAATATAAAAAATCAAGGAAAAGAGGAGTGTAATTTATGACAACAAGAGGATATTGCATTCTAGCTTTGATCCTTATATTGGTACTTGCCTGCAACTTCCCTTCATTCATTTCTTCCGAAAAAATAAAGACTCCAGCCAGTACAACAGACGTAACAACTCAGACCACTGAAACAATACTAGAAGAATATGAAGAAACTGCGACTGCTATCATGCAAGCAGCCAATCCCACAAATCTGGCTCTTTCTGCGAATGCAACCGGCACAGCAATGGCTTCAGATGCTTTGTCCACAGCTCAAGCTGCTAACGCAACTGCACAGGCTGGCTCGGCCAATGCAACTTCACTCGCGTTAGCTGTGAGCGCCACATCGCTTGCACAATCCGCCACCTTAACCGCCCAATCGATACCTCCGACTTTCCCATCTTCCCCACCGCTTAACACAATGGTTCGTATATCCTTCCCAACAGGGGCTACTTCTGCAAGTGTAGCAGGAATACTCGAGAGTAATTCTCCAATTGACTACGTATTAAGAGCCCTTCAAGGCCAAACTGTGATCATCTACGTCAGCTCCCCAGGTAATAACGTCTACCTGGGTGTGACCGGACTCTCTGATAGAGCACCTTTACTCCGGACTGTTGCTAGCGAAACACAATTTTCTGGTGTTCTTCCCCTTACTCAGGATTATCGACTCACCCTTGCAGCTCCGTATCAGAAGTCCTCATTCAATATGCAGGTGATCATCCCTGCCAGAATAAAATTCCAACCTGGTACAATTTCAACTTCTGTGCCAGGAAGAGTCCTTGGTGGAGGTGTCAATCATTACCTGCTATATGCCATGTCTGGACAATATATGTCTGTCAATATATTCTCCCCCTATTACGACGTTTTCTTAACCATATATGGATTTCAGGATGGCATACCTTTGGTGCGTTCAGTGGCTGAAGCAACCTCCTGGTCAGGTATTTTACCGAGTACTCAGGATTATTTGATTGAAGCAGTTTCTGTTGGTGGGACTACAGATTTTTCGTTGCAAGTGATGGTTCAATAATCAAAGCTATGAAGCGCTGGTTTCTGCTAGTATTGGTTTTCTTAACCATACTTTCTTGTCAGTTATTTCCCACCCCTCCACCCATTCAGCCCACCTCTATAGCATGGATAACGCCCTCAATCCGCGCACAAAAACTGGAGACACCCCAAAAGGCAATCCAAACTGCGGAAGCTACAGACGCGATCCAATTGAGGATTACACCAAGCGTAACGAGCTTACCATTTACCTCGAAGAACACCCCTTCTTCACCAAGGGAGCTACCAACCTTTCTACCATCTGTATCCCAACCATTCTCTTCCATTCAAGAGATCGAATGGCATCCAACAGCATTATCTGAATTTGCCAACTTCTCACTGCCGATTCCTTTAGAAAAGGTAACCAACCGAGAAGTTCTGGCAGGGCTGACCAGTCGCCAAAAATCCTTCCTAGAAGAAAATGGCTTTGTAGTTCTGCACAGCCAGGAGGCGCAATTTGGTGAAATCCGTGATCGCGTCTCTTTACAGTTCGGGCAACCCTACTACCTTACCACTGATGCTGCATATCATGCATTATCTCTTGCTCTTGATGAACTAATCATTGCGTTGGAGAGAGAAGAAATAATGCAATCCATGATCGCTATTACAAAAGCCATGATGGAGCAGGTAAATTCTTACCTGCCCTCAGTATCTGGAACAAACCTGGAAAACGATACCAGGTTAGCTGCTGCATACCTGGGAGTCGCACTCCGATTATTGGATGCTCAAACAGTACTGGAACCTTCATCCCAAGAGATAACCACAGATCAAATAGACCAAATATTAGCTGGAAACGGCTTGGAAGAGTCTGTTCTAATCCCACATTATGTGGATGATTTCAGTACGTATACCCCAACCGGTCATTATGCTGGTGATCCTGCTCTGGAAGGCTATTTCCGAGCCATGACATGGTTCAAGAGAGTTCATTTCGATTTTCAAGACAACACCCCTGGCTTTGTTCCTTCTCGAGTGCCCTTGATTTTAACCATGGCATTACGACAAGGTGTTACACCTGATGGATCTGCAGCACAAGAATGGAGCAAAATCCAGGAGCTGTTTGAATTCCTTATCGGACCAAGCTACGATCTAGGACCAGCAGATTATTCAGAGATCATGGATCAAATTTATGGGCGAAAAATTTCAATAAGCAATTTGACTAATGAGACTCTATGGCAGAATTTCCAGACTCTCTCACCAGTTCTCCCATCAATGCACAATCGATCGGTTTTTGATAGACAGCTTGAGGAGTTGGAGTTCTGGCAAGGATGGCGACTAATGGGACGTCGCTTCAATCTTGATGATTTAATCCTTCTTAATCTGGTATATGATCGGGTAGGAACTCTTAACACAACACGTGAGATTCCAAGCAATCTAGATATATTAGCAACTTTTAATTCTGCTACCGCATTCCAAGTCTTAGATAACAGCGGTGTAACTTCTTTTGTCAACTACCTTGATCAATTGGATGCTATGCAAAATGAAGTCAATGGTTTTTCCAACATCGAGTGGCATGAAAATACATTTAACTCACTGGTTTACGCAATCACTCCACAACTGGATACAAAGGACGCCCAATATCCTTCTTATATGAGAACTGTCTCCTGGTCCCACAAGAATCTGAACAGCGCCCTTGGGGGATGGGCGGATTATAAGCATGATTCATCTCCTTCGTTCCAAATTCAAGAAACAATATCCGACGACAACCCAGGATCAATAAATCCTCCTCCAGGATACGTTGAACCTGAACCATTGGTCTTTTATCGCCTGGCTTATTTGGCAAATGCAATTGCAGAGGGGATGAACAAACGGGGTGTGAAGGGAGTTTTCTCCACAAATCCTATGAGTCTAAATAATCTCTTACTCGAAATGTTGGATCTGGGAGATCGCTTTCAACGCCTGGGTGATATTGCGATCAAAGAGTTAGAGGGTTCGCCTCTAGACTTGAGTGATCTAAGATTGATCCATGCAGCTTTAGGGCCAACGGAAGAACGCGCCTGGATAAATCGGGAGAACAATGTCGATGGGACTCCCGGATCATATGGCCTACCACCAATTGAAGGAATACTAGCCTGGGAAGGTAGTGGTAATCGAATATTACAATATGGGACAGGTGCAGTGGATCGAATTTACGTGATTTTCCCTCAAGATGGACAACTCCAAATTGCCCAGGGTGGTGTATATTCATATTATGAATTCCCCCAACCACGCTCATGGAAATTGTCAGATGAAGGATGGCGGCAAATGCTGAAACTCTCCCCACCCGATCGCCCGTCTTGGGTAGAGAAATTCTCTCTGCCAGGTGGCACTTTTGTAGACGTATTATCCTTCCGCATCGGAGAGAAATACCAAATCTCCCAAGCTATTTCTAATGTAAACATGTATGAAGCACCTTCACGAAATTCTCCGATTTCGCTTAAACTGCAGTCGGGAGACACCATAATAATTTCAGATGGACCGGTTGAGTCAGATGGTTTAATCTGGTGGAAATTCAAACTGGACATCCAAGAAGGAGAGACTGTAGAAGGATGGGCAACACAGAACCAGGATTGGTATAAGCGAGTTTGGTAATCATGAAGTATCGCTAGAATAAAGGAGTCCTTATGTTTCGGTCATTACATCTATCTCAGGATGGTCATCTTCGAATGGATCTAAACTCGATGGACATTGCTTTTGCTTTGCAAGATCTGCAAGGAGTTTTATGGGTAGATTTCGAAAGCACAACTCCAGAAACAGATGAACCCATCTTACAGAAAACCTTTGGATTTCATCCCTTGGCGATCGACGACGCATTAAAGCAAACTCATGTTCCCAGAGTAGATGATTGGGGGCAATATCTTTACATAGTGTCACAAGCAATTACTTTCGATCCAATAAATATCGGTTTGGAGACTCTCGAATTAGATATATTTATTGGAAAGAATTACATCGTCACGCATCATGACCAGCCAATCGAAGCGATCACTCGCACCTGGACAGCGATCCAGCGAGATGAAAGACACTTGAGACATGGCAGCGACCATTTGCTATATCGGATATTAGCCGAAGTGGTTGCTGGCTATATGCCAGTGGTAGAGAATCTGGAT
>Ga0209254_10005944_pt1 | contig 11216 bp, 10 predicted proteins | sample FrelakmetDIP11DI_FD_187148 | JGI IMG/M metagenome (GOLD analysis project Ga0209254, IMG submission 187148) | Freshwater lake sediment microbial communities from the University of Notre Dame, USA, for methane emissions studies - DIP11 DI (SPAdes)... | ecosystem: Environmental > Aquatic >... | reverse complement strand
GCGTATCTGGCACTGGTGCCAGATACTGGTGCCATCGCCGATGCTTGCCTTTTCCGATACCTCAGCAGTTATATGGATTCGGACTGTCATGACACCCCCATTCCTTTCATCGAAAGTCAGTATATATTTTTCGGTGCAGCATAACTTGTGTGCCTTGGCTGAGAAATAACCCTGGTTTCCAGAAAAGAAGAAATACCTTATTCAATCTCTTTATTACTTTCAATGCGCTTAGGCTTCTGTTTGAGCAGCTTCCTTGTGTACGGTTCCCAGCGAATGATCCACCCTCGATATGGCGTATTGGTGTTTCCCGGAAGGCAGCGGTAGGATATTATCCGGGAATTCAAACTCAACAACAATATCCTCTCCAAAAGCCGTATGAAGTGTGTGCGCGATCTGATTTAGCAAAGAAGCAGGGATTTCGCCACCTTTTACCAGCAGAACAGTGATTTTGTCCAACGATTCCTGAATAATCTGAAATTGCTTGATGGTTGGTTGAGCAAAAAGGAGGCTATAACCATCACCAGCAAATCCAGCCCAAGAAGACCGCCCATCCCGCGTTATGAATCGATCCACGATGCGACCCTCGACAGTTTCGAGTCGGGGAGAAGAACGCCCGCAAGGGCACCTGCTGTCATCGCCCCATGCCCCTTCGTCGCCGATACTGTACCGGATAAACGGCATACCCCAGTTATTCAGATTGGTCACAATAATACTGCCGGTCTCACCGGGCCTCGTTGGGCGGTCGTCACACAGGATTTCAATGAGGTTGTTTTCGGCACTTACATGCAAGCCATTATGTGCCTCGCATTCGCATGCAATGCCCCCTAATTCTTTTGTACCATAACGGTTGAAAACCCGGCACTTGAAGGTCTCTTCGATCACCTGACGGGATGCCTGTGGTAGTACTTCAGCAGAAGAAATAATTCCGTCGAAGTTAATACCTTCGTACGGTCCTTTCTGGACAAATTGAGCGAACCGGTGCAGGCTGGATGCATATCCGAAAAGGATGAGCGGATGCTCTCGTTGCACACGTTTAGCGAATGCCGCCATTTTTTCATCTGTTAAGGTGAAGGCGTTGACCAAGAAGCGATTCCATTCCCAGTCAATCAGCCGGGTACGAAGTGAGTGCATCATTGTCTCTTCAAAATTGGAACCCCACATATAAGCATGGAGCTGACCCATTTTCCAGCCAACCCATCCCAAGTGGCGTTGGATGTCTGCTGTGACATTATCTCGGAAAGCATGGTCTTGCATCAGCATCAATGGCTGCCCGGTTGAGCCAGAAGTTGTTACCTTGCTCAATTGTTTCCGATGTTTTGGTTCGGTGGTTAGCAGATCGGAGAAATGCTCGCGGATTAAGCTCTTATTAATGATGGGTAATTTGGTGAAACAAGTGGGATCGCGCCGTATATCAGCAGGATGAAATCCTACCTGGTCGAACGAATGCCGGTAATAGGGCACATATTGATAGGCATAATCAAGGAGTCTCTGTAGCTTATCACGTTGGAAATCCATCAGGTCATCATACTTGAGCCACTGGGTGCGGTTTAACTCGTTCAAGCACGCATAGATATGGCGACCAGTAACCAAATTGTGAAGATGAAATACTCCGCGACGCAAAGATTCATCCATAACCATATCTCATGTGAACCATCGTATTCCAACACAGATGAAGGTGAAAAAAATAAAACCTATAATAACTATCCCCCCTGGTAAGCTCGGGTCAGCGATACTGGACTCTGTACCAAGGGCCGATGCGTTTGAAGTCAATAGTACCGATGATTTGGCTGTTACACTTCCGCTGCCAAACAGCCAGTGAGGGGCTATTGCGGACCTCGATATAACTGATTGCTCGGCAGTATCCCAATTCGCGAAATAAATGGAAGCGAGCTAGAGTGAGCGCGGTTTGGATGCCCTGGCCTCGAAATTCAGGGGATGTATAGGAGTCGGTACAGAGAAAATCACCCGGATGCAGATTTGGATGCACCCTTTCCAGTCGAGTTTGGTTATCTGTGCTTCCCCAGGCGTATCCTGCAGGTTGATCGTTATAGAATGCCATCAAGCCTTTGTGGCTCTGCGCCAATCGCTGCGCGCATAACCTCGCTTCCGAAGGGCGATAAATCTGTCGAACCAGATCGAGGTCCGCCTGCTCAAATGAGCGAATGAAGACTTGAATTTTAGGTTGCCAATCGGGAAATGGATCCAGGAGCGAGCGGGCTACTAATAAAAACCTGAGGTGCCGGTAGGGTAATTTGGTAATATCGGAGACGATAATCGAAAGGGATGACTTGAGACCATCACGTTCAGTAAAATATACCCAGTCTTCTGTCAGCTCAGTCAATCGACTAATGGGTTTCATCAGAGTATTTTTCTGTCATCAATCCTATATGTTTTAGCTGGCCGGTTCGCCTGGTGTGCGCCAGGATCTTTTTTCGATGTTCATTTACCGATTGCTTCGTTACTGAGGAATTTTCATGTATTTAAAGTCTAATCCCAAGCCGTTCATTATTTCAATGATTACTTTCTCCGGAATCTCGCCTTCATCACTTACGCGGCTAAGGGCTTCTTCACGCGTCATTTGCCCGTCCCGGATTAAGCAGCTGAATCCATCATCTTTATCGTTAAAGCCGATAGTCTGTTTGTATAAATATAATTTCAGCAATGCGATATCGCAGTCCCCTCTCCAACTCGACTCTGTATTGGAGCGTTTCTTCCAATTCAGTTCGTTTTGAATTGTATTTACCACTCTCTCCTCTTCCCATCTGATGTAAGTACCGAATGCTCGGACGGGTAATAACTCTTTTTGTTTAGCACGTTTAACAAAATGAAAATAATATTCTCTTATCTGGGTTATGAAGCAGGTGGGATTCATGATCCACATCGGATTCTGGGTTATTTGCAGGATGAATCCCATAAAAAATGATGTTGTTCTTTTATTGTACGGATTAGTTTTCATGAGCTCTTTTTTATAAACCCCACCTTCCAAGGGTGTTGACCCGGTTACGATAATCGGTATCTTACTCTTCATTGCAAAACTTGTGACTCCCACATCAATATCGAATCTGCACCCAGTACAGAGCAAACCAACCATTGCCGGTGATGGTTTGTGCATCCACGATCGTAAGTGATGGTTGACACACTTCTGCAGGTGGGGGTACTTTTCAACGATCAATTTGACATCTAAAATATCCACCATATTTTCAATATTTCTCTTTGTCTGTGCAGGCATAAAACCATTATCAACACAGTACGCAATGACATTCAAACCAAGTTCTTTGACTAAGTAATGTAATAAGAATGAGCTGTCTCGACCACCACTTAGGGCTAAGACACAATCGTAGGCACTATTCCTTTCCATTTTAGCTGGTCGATACGATATTATTGCCTCTCGCATTGCTTCCCCGCCCAGGTAATGACGCGGTTGAGAAGAAATACAATAATTGCATTTCCCATCTTGGTTGAAATGTATGCCAGGGTAATTATCAGGTAGGATGCAATTTGAACAACGTCTCATTTAATTTTCTTTGAGCCTCTTACGCAATAAAGATAATCATTTCAAGAATTAGCAGTCGGGTGATTAATAAGTTATAAAGCGTCGGAGAAGGCTGTACCCCGCGGAGCTTAAGCGCAATAATGCTGGAGCGTGGGTGTACGTATTCCTCCCATAACAAACCAGCTGACCACCAAACTTGGACTTGAAATCGCGCACACCGGATTTTTCATTTGGGCGCCCTGCACCGCCGAAATCATAAATTTTGTATCCGGCCATGCTACCATACTCGAGCACACGCCACATCAGCAGCTCACCCGGCGATTCAGTAGAGAAGGCGCGATCCACGCCGCTGTACCAGCCATAGATCGTATCCTTGTAAAGTAGCTCCACCGAAGCAGCAACATACTGTGAATCGATGCGCGCCAACCAAAATTGTGCAACACCGCGCGGCTGCAGAATGCTGAAAGCTGCTTCGAACAGCGAGCGATCGGCCAACGGTACATGAGCAGCTGTATAAGACTTACGCACCAGCTCGTACCACATCGGCAGTAGTTCCAGGTCTTCCATTTCCTCAACGATCACCACCCCCTTCCGCAACGCCTGGCGGATATGCTTGCGCGTGCGAGATCCGGTGTTCTGCAGTATTTCTCCTGGGGAGCCGTTCAGGTCGATCAGGTAATCCAGATGATCTTCGTAGACAAACCCACTCTCGGAGAGTACCGGTTGAAGGATGCTTAGGTCAGACAGATTGCGCATCTCGGTAAAAAGGGCTTCTCGACCGTCTCTCTCTGAATAAGCCCGCAGAAGAATTTCTAGAGCTGTCTTACCCGCCGGGTCGGTTGAGCAAAGTACCCCTCCATAGACGATGGATCGGGTAGTCAGGCGGCGTAGGAGACCGTTCATCAGGGTTACCTGGACGGGAAGCAGCAGCGCTTTTACCCGCCCTTCACCATCTATGGCAGCGTGTAGGCGGGGGAGATGGCCGCGAGCACGCTCAAAAACCCGGAACATCTCCGGGGTGTGGAAAATATTCCCCTGGGGGTGTTTGTTTACAAATTCCCGCCAGACTTCTTCGTCTAACGAATCGACTAATGCTAGGCTCATCTCTCAGGTTGCCTGTATTTTCCCTTCCAGCCAAGCGGAGGCTTGTAGTGATATGAAGCTAAACTTATCAGCTCTGAAATAGGTATAGATCGGCTATTGTAAATCACCCATTCATTCTCCAGCTGATGTTCCATCAGGGGATATTTGGACAGCTTTAAAGCCTCCCGAATAAGTGGCAAGCACCCTGGATCAAGACCCATCAACGAAGCACAGGCGTAGTCAACCGCAAGCAGATTGTCGCTGAAAAGCAGTGAACCGCTGTGGACTGCTTCTGGAAAAAGTGGGCCTTGACCCTCACCGCCAATGATTCCATCCACCAAAATTAGATGTTTTCGAAGGGGGAGCGTTTGCATTTCCCCTGTCGCTGATGCATATGTCGCAATCCGAGCCAGATCAAGCACCATTCGCCAGGCCGTGTCGTTCCCCCACCAAGCGCCTTCGGTCACTGGTCCCACCGGTTCAAGCACTTTGTGTACCATTCGGTCCGCTACGCGCAAGAGATTGCCTGTGGTAAGATCCGGCGTTACTTGTTGTACTCGGTCGTGAAGTGCTGATGCCATACGCAAGAGTCCAGTTCTATCGGATGGATATTCATCACCTCCATTAGTTGGTGGACCATAACGATGATGCGGAAGACTATCTTTATGCGCAACCGCACCTACAAATCCTTTCAGCGCGCAAGTAATGCCCACTTTCTCATGGGTTTTTAGCTTCGGTAGGCTAACAATCGCGCCAGCTTCAAGGATATGGCGATTGATGATATAGGTATGGGATCCTTGGGCATGAAAGCCTTGTGTTCGCGCAGGGTTATAATTCATCACCCGGTAAGGTGTTACCGGATTGCGATCGAGATCGACCAGCAGGCTATCGGCAGCCAGGTCGACCGCCACGCCATCCGCCTCATTCCGCCTTTCAATCTTCTTAATTGCTCCGTACCAGTTTTTTTCTCCAACAAATAGACGTAAATCCTTAGCTTTGACTGGGACGCCATTTGATTGATAGAACTTTTCTACCACCTGAGCTCCAGTATCCCTAAGTACCGACTCCCAATGGCAAAACTGCATTGGCGCGTTTCCAAAAGCAACACTCCCATTTTCTCCAACCGCAAGTAACAGATAGTCCACTAGTGCACGTAGTACAGCCCCGTGAATGCATTTAGCTGCAAAGTCTTCCGCCGATTCATCCGCCACACGGTGAAACACAAAATTACATAGCACAAATACGCGGGTATCGGGCTGGATAAAATCCCCCAATGGATTCCAAGATGCTTGCCCCAGGTGCTTGCGATCCAGGTCTGCCTGCGCAAAACAATTACGCACAGCTCTATATACCGGATTAGTCTTGGTGGATATATGAGCATATCGGTATTCGGGAAATCTCTCATCCGGCGAATAGAAATTCTCAGGATCTGGGTATACTATTGTCTGGTCAGCAGTAATTGATATCATTGTCTCATCTTTGAATCCGGAAAATTTATCTTAGGACTCATGATTGGCAAAAGGCAGCCTGCGCGTTATGCGGGCTACAGGGTTTTTCGAAATTTCCCGGATTTCGCCTAGCACAGGTTTCCAATCATCGGCTGAATATACAGCCCAATCTTTCTCACCCTTCAATGATCGCATCCATTCCCCAAAGCTCAGTAGCCTACGTCGATGATAAATCAGGTAAGCTCGAATGTCTCGCTGCAAATCTAACCAGGTGACTCCTTCCTGATAATCAAATTGAACCTCAATTGGTTGTTCTAATGCATCGCAATAAGCGATATAGGGAATATCAATCCCACATCGAATACTCAGAGCATCCCACATGCCGAATCGCGCATTAAACTCGATCAATTTGTACTGCTCGTCTCGAGGATCCTTCTTGAACTCAATCCCGCCTAATCCTTTGTAGCCGGTACCAGACAATAACTTAAGGCCTAGTTCTTGCAGATCTGCATCACGGAAACTCCGCACGAAGGTGGCGGAGCCAAACCCTACCGGCAAAACCCGAAGTTTTTGGCCGGCGAAAATTGCGAGCGGCTTGGATTGACGGTTCAAGTAGAAGCAAAAATATGTCAACCGCTTGTCTTCGCCAGGTATCACTTCCTGAATTATCAATTGGCTTGTATAAACTGCAATCTTAGAGTAAGTCTGCAGAAGTTCGTCCGCACTTCGGCAAAGGGCTACCTTGGGGGGACCGCTGAGTGGATCGTCTCGCAACAATGATATGATTTCTGGCGTTAGCCAATAAGTACTGACAACCGGTTTTAGAATGACAGGGAAAACGAGCTCTTCAACAAGGTTTTTTACGTCATTTTGATTGTAAGCCAAGAACAGCTTTGGGGCAGGAATATTACAGGCAACTGCCACTTGATGAAGGCCATCTTTGGTCAATAGACTTGTTATCGTAGCATGGTCTGGCATTACATAGTGGAAGTATTTTTGCAGCTCAATCCTCTCGCGGGAACAAAGGAGTACATCATCGTCGCTCACTGGATACAAGACAGCCCTATCTCCCAGTTTTTTCCCCAAATCGAGCAGATATTGGAGCCGATTCTCGTCCGCATCGTCAGCGTTTGGCAAAGGACATGCTGTCACATACTTGGATAACATACCGATTGCCCAAGGATCCGCGTCTATTGTGTAAACCGGAATGCCGCGACGTCCCAAGGATCGAGCTATTCCGAGTGTTGCTGGACGATCAGCTGGGATCACAACAGCAGCTGGTAGCGAGGTCATTGATTCTCCTGACAATGATTCTGGCTTTCGGGTGATTCGCTAATTCCCTTGCTTCTGCTTTTTCCATGTTTTAATGAGTCCACCCTGTGAAGAACTTGTTCGCGCATTTTCTGACTGAAAAAGGTTTTTGATATCAGACCATACATCGGTTGATTGTAGACATAATCATAGGCGCCAACATAACATACAACATTCTTAGTAAAACCACGTTTGAATTGATAAACACCCCAAAGGTCATCATGACGATCTGGTATGGCTGAGTCTTTTTCCACTTTGAGTTGTGAAATCTCGTCAGGAATGCCCCATAAATCATAGGTTTGGCAACCCTGCTCTATTGCCCATTTGATCGCTTCCCATACGAGCAGGTGGTTAGGGTGAAGATGATGACAATTACCCGTCGAGCCAGCATGAAACTCAGCGGCATGCACACCAGATCTGTGAACGGTGCGCACAGCCAAGAGTTGGTTTTGATAAAAGGCCATCAGCAGCACGTATTGTTGATGCTTGGCAAAAGTATGCCACTCCTCTTCTAAATAATTGCGCGCCGGTACAGGAAAGTGCTCTCGTTTACCTGTGATTCGTAATAGATCATATAAGCTAGCAATATCTTTTTCGTCACCTCTCTTCACAGTAACACCTGCTCGAACGCTATTCTTGATGTACTGCCAAGTTTTTTTGCGCATGCTCTTTAATATTGAATCCATATCTTGGGTTAAATCCAAAATCAGCGTGGCTTGTGGTTGGTTGGGTTGTTGGCTGGCGAAGAAGCAATATCGATTTAACTTGGAGTTTAATGCCCCATCCATCAATAACGGAGGTTCGATTTTGAGGAATATAGCACGATGATAGCGCGAAATCTTATGCACCTCCGAGAACAACAGTGGCGTAAACTGATCGTCTAACCAGCTACCTATCGGGCCTCGAGGAATATAGGCAATGCTTCCTAACCCCATTGGGAGTGATTTAATAAGTAATTGTGCACCAGCAAGAATATGCCCATTTTCCCGCACTGCGATCCGAAAAACCTTCCAATCCATCCTGCTTTTGAACTCACCCCACTCCCAGGATTGTAGAAGAGCAAAAGACGGTTCCTTCGCGATAAAAGCGTTCCACTCTTGGTGATGATCAGCAGTTAAGTGCTCAATTTGCATACAGATGCCCCCCACCTTTACCAAATATTAATTTGGATATTCAAAGGTCAGTTGCCCCAAGGGGATTGCTCCAATCGATAATAGTTCCGGGTGTAGAGTCAGCTTGCGTTGGTTGAACCGTTCATCCTCAGCCTGTCCACCAGTGACACATAATCTTTACTGATTTTGGCCCAGTTGTAGCGCTGGTTGAAATTTTGACTACCCCTGGCGAGCGCGGTCATGAATTCTGGATTATGATAAAGATTGGTAATACAACGAGCCAGGTCATCCACATTCCCAGGTTCAAAGAATTCAGCATTCGTATCGCTGAAATAGGCTTGAATTGCTGACGTCCGGCTGGCAATCGCAGGCATTCCCAGCGCAGCATATTCCATCAACTTGGTGGGTAGCAAACTATCTGTAAAAATGTCGTTTCTGTATGGAACGATTCCCAAGTCACAGGAAAGAATAATATCGGGGAGTTCTTCGGCAAGGTGTAGTGGTTTTATGGTGATGTAATCCTGAAGCTGGAGCTTATCGATCATCGCTTGCAAGCTCGGCAAGTATTCACCTTTACCCACTAGAAGGAGATGTATCCCCGGAATCTCCTGCCGCACCCGGTCGACCGCTTGTACAGCCAGGTCCAGGCCATAACGTTGGTGGATGCTGCCGTGATAAATCAGCCGGAATCCATCGCGGGACGTCCCAAGGGTGTGATTATTGCGGGATGAGTGAAAAATTTGATCGTCGGCCACATTCATAACCACGCTGCACTTATCTGCCGGGACACCTCGTCCAATCAGTGCCTGTCTCCAATGCTCGCTCACTGTGATCACGTGGTCAGCGAACCGGCAGGATAGGCGCTCCTGCAAATGGATCAGTTGGACACCGGATGAGCTGGTCAGCCCGTAACGGCCAGCAAAGAACTCCGGCATGAGATCATGCAAATCAAGAATGATTGGAACTCCCATAAGCCTTGGAATCAGTGTGCAAAAGACCAAGAAATCCGGCAAGTTATGTACCTGGATTGTCCCATAGCGCTTTTTAAAATGCAGGCGGGTGACTCGAATAGTAGCCGAAAGGAGGAAGCGGATATATTTGAGGAACTTTCCCCCTAAAACGCTACCTTTCAGCAACACAATCGGAAGCCGGTACTCCTCCCGGTAGATCTTGATACCTTTGTATTCATCTATTGGCGGTTCACCAGGCATGGGGATGCAGACCACATCCACTTCATAGCCGTGTTTTACCAGCGCTTCGGCTTCCCGCTGTACCCTGGTTTCTCCCAAAGGATAAGGAGCAAAAACAACCATGCAATGACGTTTTGGAGATTGGATTGGATGGGTCATCTTATCCATAAAATCTTAGTGCAGAACTATAGCGAGGTGTACCAATTTTCAATAGAACCAGTGGATTTATTCGTGAATCGGCTTTCCGGCAAACAGACCGAGGAGTTTTTGTATCTGTGTCCGGCGGACGAAATGTATTACTGACGCGTCAGCCAGCATTTCGTCGCGGCGCAACCAGGCCATGAAATATGCGCCGATCATAGCAGCGCCTCCAATCAGATAAGGCCGGTCAGTCATTCGCCGGATGCCGCGAGCGATCATATACACGGGGTGATATCCCATACGGTAAGCGCCATTACCCTGTTCAATGCAGCTTTTGAGGAAACCCGTAGCCGCACCGGTGAAGCGAAAATGGTAGATCTTCAGCTCGAGAAAGCTCTGTACCTTCCACCCTTTTGCGAGAGCCTTCCATTCATCAATACCGTCCCACCCCATTGAGGCCACCAGACCTCCGATCGCCTCAAAACACTCCCGCCGGTACACTTTTGTACAGCCGCGGACATGGTCTTTCGTTGTGTATAAGACCCAATCCTTTCCATCTGGTTTTTCGTATAACCCTCCGCCAGCTATTCCAAGCTGATGATCAGAGGAGAACCACTTGAATAGTGACTCGAAGTATTCGGGCCCAAAGGATACATCGCCATCTAGTTTTACAATAAAGTTGTATTGGTCGGTTAGGGTTTCATAACCTGCATAAAAAGCTTCTACGACGCCCTTGCCGCGCTGACGAGCTCCGGTGACTTGCCGCTTGATCAATCTGATCCAGCTAAAGTTCTTTGTGTAGCTCTGGACGATGGATTCGGTTGCATCTCGCGAACCGTCGTTAACGATTACCCAAACATCTGGCTGGATCGTTTGGCCGATCATCGAGCATATTGTTCGTTCAATAAAGGCAGCCTCATCCTTTACTGGGGAGATGACGGCATATTTGAAAGGATTGGCTTTACCTGTAGCCGAAATTGAAGATTCAGCCGTAAGCATGAAAGCTCTTATCCTCTCTGGAGGGGATATCTTTATCGCTTGCAAGGTAGAAATATCCAGCAAGCTCTTGGGTACCCTTTAGAAGGTCGAACTCGCGATCAACGACCTCTCGGCCCATGCGTCCCATTCTGATTTTGCCTGGCTGGCCCTGGATGGCAATCGTGCGGAGCGCTTCTGCTAAAGCAGGCGGGTCATGCGGGGGAATCAGTAACCCTGTTCCCGATTGCACCAATTCGTTGATACCGACGATATTGGTCGAGATAACTGGTAGCTCCATAGCCATGGCTTCCGCAAGTGAAACAGGAATACCATCACGATCTCCATTTTTAGCAATAACACACGGAAGTACGAATATATCGGCCCATTCTCTTAGAAGATGCATAACATCGCCTTGCGGTCGCCCTCCCAGCAGATGAACGCGGTCTAAAAGGATTGTCGC
>Ga0209254_10005943_pt1 | contig 11216 bp, 10 predicted proteins | sample FrelakmetDIP11DI_FD_187148 | JGI IMG/M metagenome (GOLD analysis project Ga0209254, IMG submission 187148) | Freshwater lake sediment microbial communities from the University of Notre Dame, USA, for methane emissions studies - DIP11 DI (SPAdes)... | ecosystem: Environmental > Aquatic >... | reverse complement strand
TCGATCTGCCCGTCGGCCAGCCGCTGACTTACCGGGTGGACGAGGCAAGCGAGGTCGCCCGGCCGGGCGCTTGCTGTGTCGTCCGGGTGGGCCGACGCGAGATGATGGGCGTGTGCGTTGGCCGCAGCGAGAAGACGTCACTGGCCGACGACAAGATCCGGCCCGTCCATCGCTGGCTGGCCGACATTGCACCCCTTGGCGCCCACTGGCTTGCTTTCACTCGTTTCGCGGCCGAGTACTACCAGCACCCTTGGGGCCAGGTTGCGGTGGCGGCGTTGCCGCCGTTCCTGCGCACACCACCCGGCCCTCGCTGGGCCTCGTCACTGAAGCGGCTGCGTACCGTCAGCGCGGTCGGCGAAACCACTGCGCCGGCTTTGGTCGCGGTGCCCGAACTGAATGCCGAGCAACGCATTGCGGTCGACGCGGTTTCGGCGCAGGAAGGATTTGCGCCGATGCTGTTGCACGGCGTGACGGGCAGCGGCAAGACCGAGGTCTATCTCACGGCGATCGAAAGGCTACTGGCGCGCGACCCGCAGGCGCAGTCACTGGTGCTGGTGCCGGAGATCGGTCTGACGCCGCAGCTTCAATCGCGGCTGCACGCCCGCTTCTCAGGGCAGTCCATCGTCTGCCTGCACAGCGCCCTGCCGGCTGCCGAGCGCTCCGCCGCATGGCTGGCAGCGCACGAGGGCCGCGCGCGCATCGTGCTCGGTACGCGGCTGGCGGTGTTCGCCTCCCTGCCCCGGCTGCGGCTGCTGGTCGTCGACGAAGAGCACGACACCTCGTACAAGGCCGGCGACGGCGTGCGCTACTCGGCGCGCGACTTGGCGGTCAAGCGCGCGCAGATGCTCGGTGCGCCGGTGGTGCTCGGCTCCGCCACGCCGGCGCTCGAGAGCTGGGCGCAGGCCGGGGAGGGCCGCTACCGCCTGCTGCGCCTGCCCCGCCGCGCGACGGAGGCGGCGCAACCGCAGGTGGAACTGATCGACCAGCGCCAGCACAAGGCTGCCAATGGATTGACCGAGCCGCTGCGTGCCGCGCTCGAGCAGACCATTGCACGCGGCGAGCAGGCGCTGGTGTTCGTCAACCGCCGCGGCTATGCGCCGGTGGTCGCCTGTGCCGCCTGCGGCTGGCTGTCCACCTGCCCGAAGTGCGCGGTGTTCGCCGCCTTTCACAAGACCGACGGTGCGCTGCATTGCCATCACTGCGGCTGGCGCAGCCGGGTGCCGCGTTCCTGTCCGACCTGCGGCAACCAGAACCTGGATGCGGTCGGACACGGCACGCAGCGCCTCGAAGAGACGCTGGCCGCCGCACTGCCGGGTGCGCGCATCCTGCGCATCGACCGTGACAGCACGCGCCGTCGCGGTGCGGCCGACGCGGCGCTCGCCACCGTGCACGCGGGCGAGACGGACGTGCTGGTCGGCACGCAGATGATCGCCAAGGGGCACGACTTTCAGCGTGTTTCGCTGGTGGGCATCGTCAACTCCGATGCGCAACTGGTCTCGCACGACTTTCGTGCGCCGGAACGGCTCTTCGCCACCGTGCTGCAGGTCGCCGGCCGCGCCGGCCGCAGCGGGCTGCCGAGCCGCGTGCTGGTGCAGACGCGCTACCCCGAGCACCCGCTCTTCGCTGCTTTGCGCCGCTTCGATTACGAGGGCTTCGCGCGCAGCCAGCTGGCAGAGCGCGAGGCGGCCGGCATGCCGCCCTTCGTGCCGCAGGCGTTGCTCACCGCGCAGGCGAAGTCGCTTGAGGCAGCGCTTGCCTTCCTCGGCCACGCACGCTCGCTCGGTCGCGCCCTGAGCGAGCCGGCAACGCTGTACGACCCCGTGCCGATGCCGCTGGCGCGACTGGCGGGCGTCTTCCGCGCCCAGATGCTGGTCGAAGCGCCGCGGCGCAACCTGCTGCAGGCTTTCCTGCGCGAGTGGCTGGCGCAACTGCGCGAGGCCGAAGCCCCGCCCGGGCCGCGCGTGCACTGGCAGATCGAGGTCGACCCGCAGGAAATCTAGGCTCGGGCGGGAATAGATCCGCTCCTTGCGGTGTTCTCTCCCTGTCCATCACTCACCCAGGGAGGAAACCCATGATCCGCAAGCTCATGCTCGTTCTGGCCGCGCTCGTCGTTGCCGGCTGCGCACAGATGTCTTCGATGGTCGGCGCAGCGCCGGTCAAGACGGTCGACGGCGCGTTCGTCAACGCCGACGGCATGACGCTGTACACCTTCGACAAGGACGCCGCGGGCAGCGGCAAGAGCGTGTGCAACGGTCCCTGCGCCACCAACTGGCCGCCGCTGATGGCCGCCGCCGACGCCAAGGCTTCCGGCGACTGGTCGATCATCACGCGCGACGACGGCGGCAAGCAGTGGGCGTACAAGGGCAAGCCGCTTTATCGCTGGATCAAGGATCAGAAAGCGGGCGACCGCACGGGCGACGGCGTCAATAACGCCTGGCGAGTAGCGCGGCCGTAACGAGCGGGCGCCGGCGCTGCGCTACTGTCCGCCGGCGATGCCCGCGTTTACCGCCGCCGAGATCGAAGCGCTGATTCCGCGCCTGCGCCGGTTTGCGCGCGCGCTGACCGGCAGTCGCGAAGCCGCTGACGATCTCACCCAGGACACGCTCGAACGCGCCTGGGCCAAGCGGGAACTTTGGCAGGCAGGCACCAACCTGCGCGCCTGGCTGTTCGCCGTGATGCACGGCGTGTTCGTCAATGGCACGCGGCGATGGCGGCCGACCGAATCGCTCGATGCGCTCGCCAGCGGGGCGCCGGAGCGGGCCGATGACGGCGCCAGCGTCGAGACCGCGATCGCGGTGCGCGAACTGGGCGAGGCCCTGCTTCGCCTGCCCGACGAGCAGCGGCAGATCGTGCTGCTGGTCGGTCTCGAGCAGTTTTCCTATGCCGAGGCCGCCGATGTGCTGAAGGTGCCGATCGGCACCGTGATGTCGCGGCTCGCGCGCGGGCGCGAGCGGCTGCGGCAACTGCTGGAGGAAGGATCGCCGCACCGGCATGGCCTGCGGCGGGTGAAATGACGAGTGTGAAGGTGAACGAAGCGCAATTGCACGCCTACGTCGATGGCGCCCTGGGCGAAGGCGAACGGGAGGCTGTCGAGGCGCACCTCGCGGCGCATCCGGACGATGCGGCACGGGTGAGCGCATACCGGGCGCAGAACGACGCGCTGCACCGCGCCTTCGATCAGGTGCTCGACGAGCCGCATTCGCTGCGCGTCGACACCGCGCGGCCGGTTGCGCCGGCGCGCTGGCGCTGGGGCGCGGCACTGGCCGCAACTTTTGTGGCCGGCGCCGCGCTTGGTGCGCTGTTGCATGCCGGCTTTGTGGGCGAGCGCACGAGCGGGGGCGCCGCTGCCATCGCGCGGCAAGCCGCGCTGGCGCATGCGGCCTACGTGCCAGAGGTGCGCCATCCGGTCGAAGTCGCCGCGGCCGATGAGCAGCATCTGGTCGCCTGGCTGTCGAAGCGCCTCGACACGCCGGTGCGGGCGCCGTTGCTGGCTTCGGCCGGCTACCAGCTGCTTGGCGGCCGGCTGCTGCCCCCGGCGGGTGAGACGGGCCAGGCGCCGGTGGCGCTGTTCATGTACGAGAACGCGCAGGGCAAGCGCCTGTCGCTGCTGGTGCGGCGCGAGCCGAGCGGCAGCGTCACCGCGTTTCGCTTTGCCCAGCAAGGCGCGACCAATGTCTTCTACTGGATCGATGGTCCGCTCGGTTACGCGCTGGCCGGCGAGATCAGCAGGGACGAGCTGTCGGCGGTTGCGCAGGGCGTCTACCGGCAACTGAATCCCTGACGAGCTGAGGCCGGAAGAAGCTGGAAGGGCCGGCAGCGCCGGCCCTTCCAGCGATCCGATTGGCGAAAAGCTACTTCGACTGCCCCAGCATGTACGCCACGGCAGCGCGGATTTCCGCGTCCGTTGCCGCGACTGCGGCCCCCTTAGGCGGCATGGCGCCCTTGCCCTTGATCACGCTCGCCGTCAGCGCATCGATGCCGGCCGAAGCACGCGCTGCCCAGGCTGCCTTGTCGCCGAACTTCGGCGCGCCGGCAACGCCGGCCGCATGGCAGGCCATGCAGGAAGCGTCGTAGAGCTTCATGCCGGCTGCGGCGTCGGCCTTGGCCGGGGCAGCAGCGGCAACCGCCACGGCAGCGGGCGCGGCGGCCGGAGCAGCGGCGGCTGGCGCCGCCTGCTTGCCGGCGTTGAACATGTACTCGATCGCCCGCTTGATCTCGGCGTCGGTGAGCTTGGCCATGCCGCCGCGCGCCGGCATGCCGCCGTGGCCGGTGATGGCCGACTCATACAGCGTGTTCAGGCCTTTCTCGATGCGCGGCTTCCATGCCGCCCAGTCGCCGACCTTCGGCGCCCCGCCGGCGCCCGTGTCATGGCAGGTGCCGCAGGCCTCCGCCACCACCTGCTGGCCCGTGTGCTCGCCGGTCTTCACTGGGTCCGGCTCCTTGAACTTCGCGCCGGAGGCGTTGGCCATGTGAACGACGGCGCGCGCGACTTCGATCGCGTCGAGGTCCGCATTGCCGCCCTTGGCCGGCATCCCCTTGAAGCCTTCGACGGCGTGCGTGACCAGCATGTCGTAGCCCTGCTTCAGCCGCGGCGCCCACGCGGCGGCATCGCCCGTCTTCGGCGCGCCGGCCACGCCGGCCGTGTGGCAGGCGCCGCAGGCGAGCTTGTAGACCTCTTCGCCCGATTTCAGCGTGCGCGGGCCGGTGGCCTGCGCCAGCACCACCGAGCCCACCGGGCGCAGTCGGTCGGCGATTGCCTCCGCAGTCATCGCCTCGGCGCCCGCGCCGGTGGACTTCTCGCCCACGACGTACTTGACCAGCAGCACGATGATCAGCACCGGCACGACAAAGGCCAGCACGACGACGGTGATCAGCTGCTTGGGCGTCTTGATCGGAGAGCTGTGCTGTTCTGACATCTGGGTGACCCCGGGGCGCGCGGCTGCGGGCGCGGTGGACAGTGGGCAAGCGCGGAATTATAGGGGCGGGGCGGCGGGGCACCCGACTGCACACGCCAACCGGCTACACTCGCATCTTCGCGCCCGTAGCTCAGTTGGATAGAGTACTGCCCTCCGAAGGCAGGGGTCGTGCGTTCGAGTCGCGCCGGGCGCGCCATCGCACTTTCTGCTGCGATGGCGTTGGTTCTCGCCGGCGCCATCGCGAATTTCCGCGGTGGCCCCGGCCAACCTAGTCGCATGTAGCGGCGGCCACGGTCCGCATGCTCAGCGACGCGAAGCACAGTGATCGGGTGGCTCCGTCCAGCGTGAGCACCAGCCGGCCAATCACCAGGCCCTGCCCGCCGGGGCGGTGCAGTCGGCCTTCCGCGTTGTACGACAGCACTGTGCCGGGAAACGTGGCGCCGAAGTAAGGACGGACGGTCATGCCTTCAGCGGCGAGCGGCCGCTCGACAACCGTTTCCTCGTCCGCTTCCTGAATGCCGCTGTTGTTGCGGTCGGCAAAGATCCTCCAGCCCTTCGACCAGTCCCGGGAGTCGATCGGCGTCACCGCCACCGCGCTGGCGCGCTTGATCGCTTCCGAGCGCGCGAGATGGAAGGTGGCGTACAGATCGCTGCTGCCGCTGCGCAGACGCTGCTGAACGAGCGCGTCCTTCATCGTCGGCACTGCGGCACTGGCCAGCACGCCGGCGATCGAGATCGCCATCATCGCCTCGATCAGGCTCGCTCCTCGCTGACGACGCCTCGCACTCGCGTTCTTTGTTCCGGCCATCGGCCATCTCCCCGATTTCGTCTGCGCGGGGAGATCTTGTCGCTGCCGACGCAGAAGTCGAAGTGAATCTTCCGCATGTGAAGAGCGGAATCTTCCGCATCGCCTCGCACGTCGATAGCGGAAACTTGGGACGTGTGCCAATAGTCACGCTCCGAGAGACGAAGCCACTCATCGGAGCGGGCAAACCAGTCATCGAAGCCGAATGAGAAGCACTCGAAGCGGGCGCGAGAATCGATGCACAACAAGGTCGGCGGTCAGCTTGGCGATCGCACGATCGGCAGCTGACCGCTGCGCGACGGGGAGACAGGTGTCCATTCGGCCCAGCATTCGCAGCCGCCATGCGTCGTGCGCGGGCGCGAGGTCGCGGCAGCAGGCAGGACTGAGCCTGATCGAAGTGCTGGTTGCGGTGGTGCTGCTATCGGTCGGCCTGCTCGGGCTTGCCGGGCTGCAGGCCAGCGGCATGCGCGTCGGCCAGAGCTCGATCCATCGCAGCCAGGCGGCGCAGCTGGCGCACGACATGATCGAGCGGATGCGCGCCAACGTCGCCAACGCCGGTGCCTATAACCTCGCGCTTGGCGATGCGGCACCGGCCTGTGCCAACGTCGCCGCATGCGACCTTCGCGACTGGCGGCTGCGACTTCAGTCGCTGCCCGCCGGCACGGGTGCAGTGACGGTGAGCGGGCCGCAGGCCACGGTGCTCGTGCAGTGGGACGACTCCCGTGGCGCCGACGTGCTGCGCGGCTCCGCTGCCAATGATGCGGCCCGCACGCAGCTGCGGACGACGCAGTTCCGGATAACCGCGCAGCTGGCGAACTGACGATGGCGAGCCGCGGCGCGTGCCAGCGTGGCCTGACCCTCACCGAGCTGATGGTCAGCGTGGCGATCAGCCTGGCTGTCCTGGTCGCGCTGAGCAACGTCTATCTCAGCTCGCGTGGCGCCCACCGCACCAACGAAGCGCTGGCACGCGTGCAGGAAAGCGGGCGTTTCGCCCTCGACTGGATCTCGCGTGACCTGCGCAGCACGGGCTTCGCCGGCTGCCTGTCGCGCGGTGCGCAGATCGCCGTCTACTCGAGCCCGCGACCGGCCGGACTCACTTCCCTGGCGGCGCTGCGCGGCTACGAACGCGCAGCGGGATTCACCTACACCCAGGGCATCGAGCGCCTCAGTGGCGATGAACACAGCGACGTCGTGCGGATCCTCACCGTCGATTCGACGGCGAGAGCCCATGTCGACGGCGAAAGCGATGTCGCCGCAGCAACCATCACGATCCGCGACAACAAGCCCGGGTTCGAGCCGGATGACGTGCTCGTCGTCAGCGACTGCGAGCGCTCGGCCGTATTCACGGTCACAGGCGTGCAGTCGAACCCGATCCGGCTGGCGCATGCTGCCGACAGGAATGGCGGGGCGGATACGCCCACGCACCGCATCAGCCCGTCGTTCAAGGCGCGGGACCACGCGTTCGTTGCGCGCTTCGACAGCGTGACCTACTTCATCGGCCGCCCGAAGGACAAGAAGGACGCCGCGCCGTCGCTGTACCGCGCCAGTCTCGAGCGGACCGAGAAAGTGGTCGAGAACGTCGAGGATCTCGATTTTCTCTACGGGATCGACATCGACGACGACGGCGCGGTCGACAGGTACCTGCGGGCCGATCAGGTCGACGCAGCGCAGTGGGACCGCGTGCTGAGCGTCCGTGTCGGCCTGGTGGCCGTGAGCGCGGAGGCCGCGGTTCCCGGCGGAGGACAGGCTGTCTACCTGCGCGACATCGACGGCGACACGGTGATCGACGCGCAACCCGCCCGCGGCGACCAGCGGCTGCGGCAGGTCTTCACCACGACCGTGTCCTTGCGCAACCGTCTGCAATGAGCGTTGGCACGATCCGCCTGACGGCGAGGCGCTGCGCTGGCCGCCGCTTCGAAGGCGGCACCGTGCTGGTGGTCGGGCTCGTGTTCCTGCTGCTGATGACGCTGATTGGCGTGACCGCCTTCTCGGTGGCCACGCAGGAGGAGCGGATGGCCGGCAACACGCGCGATCGCCTGCGCGCATTCGAGGCCGCCGAGCAGGCGCTGCGCGAGTGCGAGCGGTATCTCAGCAGCCCGCTGCCGCCGGTCCTGTCCGCCGACGGCGCCGCCGAGCGCGGCATGTACGAGGCGCCGGACATCGACAGGAGCCCTCCCGAGCAGGAGAAGTGGGAAACGATCGCGTGGGACGCCGATCCGACGCGCCAGCTGAACGGCGTGCCGGACGTGGCCGAGCAGCCGCGCTGCATCGTGCAGCGTCTCGCTCGCGCCCGCTCGAGCGACGCAAGCCTGCGCGCGGAAGCGGCTCGCGCACCTGCAATTGCCTACCAGGTGACCGGGCGCGGCGTCGGCGTCAACCGCGGCACGGTGGCGGTGCTGCAGAGCACCTTCGTCCGCGACTGAACGGGTGCGCGCCGTGCATCAGGCAACGACGAACAACCGCACGATGGGCCTGCTCGTGCCGCCCCGCTGCCGGCGGTCGGCCTGGCGCGGAGCGGTTTCGTCGGCCGCAGCCGCAGCGCTGTTGCTGTGCGCTTCGACGGCGTCGGCACAGGCAACCGACGCGATGCTCGCATGCAAGAAGGACCCGGGCACCGGTGGCTGGCTGTCGACCAATGCGACGCGGCTGACCGCCGAATCGCGCCTGTACCAGGCGAGCTTCGACACGCGCGACTGGACCGGGCGGCTGCGGGCAGTGAAAGTGGACAGCGCCGGCACGCTGGGCGCTGCCACCCAGTGGGAAGCGACGATCCCGGCCGCCGAGCAGCGGCGCATCCTCACCTCGAGTGGCGCAAACACGGGCATCGAGTTCACCTGGCAGGCGCTGGGCGCCGCCGGCATGCAGGCGCTGATCGGCGACGTCGACACGCTGAACTACCTGCGCGGCGACCAGAGCAGGGAGAGCTCGGCCGGCAGCCCCGCGGGCTTTCGCAGGCGCAGCGCCCGACTCGGAGCCATCGTCAACTCGCAGATCGCCCTTTCGGGCGGCGAAGACTTCGGCTACGAGGCGCTGGTCGACACTGTCAACCTCGCCTCGCCGGCGTCGGTGGCCGGCCTCGCGTATTCCACCTACCTGCGGGCGAAGGGCGGCCGGACGAGACTGGTGCTGGTCGGCGCCAACGACGGAATGCTGCACGGCTTCGATGCGGCGAGCGGCGCCGAGAAGTTCGCCTTCGTGCCGCGAACGTTGCTGGCCGAAGCGATCTCCGCCACCGACCCGCGCTCGGTGCTGGTCCGCCTTGCCGATCAGGCGTTCGCACCACGCTTCCACGTCGACGGCTCGCCGTGGGTCGGCGATGCCTACTGGGGCGGCGCCTGGCGCACCGTGGTCGTCGGCACCTCGGGCGTCGGCGGCAAGGGCGTGTTCGCGCTCGACATCAGCGATCCCGAGGCGATGTCGGCCAGCAAGGTGCTATGGGACATCGACGGGCGGGCCGATCCCAACCTCGGCTACACCGTCGGCCAGGCGGTGATCGGCAGGCTGCACGACGGCAACTTCTACGCCATCTTTGGCAACGGCTATCGCAGCACGAACGCCTGCCCGGTGCTCTACGTGGTGCGACTGCCCGACGGCCAGGTCCGCCGCATCCCGACCGGCGGACGCGCGCTGACCGATACCTGCGCCGACGCGCCGAACGGCCTCGGCCGGCCTTCGCTCTACGACATCCAGGGCCCGGGCTCGCCGGGACACGGCACGACCGATTTCGTCTACGCCGGCGACCTGCAGGGCAATCTCTGGCGCTTCGATCTGCGCAACGTGAGCCTGCAGAGCGAGCCGCCGGCTGGCGCAGGTGTCGAGCGCCTGTTCACGGCGACCAACGCCAGCGGCCAGGCGCAAGCGATCACCGGCCCGATCCAGATCGGCGCCGCCCCGCCTTCAGTCGTGCCGGCCGGCACGAACCCCCGACCGGCGATGCTCTGGTTCGGCACCGGCCGCCATCTTGCGGCCGATGATCGCAGCGACCTGACGCAGCAGTCGGTATACGGCATCGTCGATCGCTTCGCCGGCCCGGTGGCCCGCGGCGACCTGCAGCGGCAGTCGATCAGCGTCAACGGCGGCATGGCCGGAACCATCGGCGGAACCCAGGTCGACTATCCCGGTACGTCCAGAGGCAAACAGCAGCAGGGCTGGCTTGTGGACCTGCCGCGCGCCGGCGAGCGCCTGACCGGCTCGCCGCTGGTCCGGCGCGGGCGGCTCGTCTTCGCCTCGCTGGTGCCGGACAAGGACAAGTGCTTCGCCGGAGAGTCGTCGATCTTCGCGGTGGATCCGCATGACGGCGTCGCGTTGGGCCGGCGAATCTTCGTCAATCACCCCGGGGCGGACTTCATCGGCTCGACGGCCGGCATCGTGCATGACCTCGTTCACATCGACGTCGGCTCCAAGGCCTTCCTTTTCGCCGCCGGCTCCGGAACCTCGGGCATCGGCGGTGCAGCGCAGCTCGAGCAGATCCTGCCGCTGCCGCAGGGCGGCGCGCGCGGCCGGGCATCGTGGCGCGAGGTCTTCCGATGATGCGTGGCACCGCGCTCGGCCGCGCGCGACGTCCAAGCGGCTTCACGTTGATCGAGGTGATGATCGTCGTCGTGCTTGCCGCGATCCTCGCCGCCATCGCGATTCCGAGCTATCGCGACTACGTCGTCCGCAGCAAGCGCGCGGCTGCGCGGCAGGTGCTGATGGAAGCGGCGCAGTTCCTGGAGCGCAATTTCACCGCCGCCGGCTGCTACGACTTCGCCGACATTGCCTCCTGCCTGGCGCGTTCCGGGTCGGCCACGGTCCAGCCGTCGACGATGCTGCGTGCGCCGTCCGAGGGCAGGCAGAGCTACGCGGTCGCCTGGTCGTACGGCAGCAGCGGCCAGGCCTACACACTGACCGCGAGGCCCTGCGGCACTGCCGGCGCCAACTGCCCCGCCGGCGCAGAGATTGCTTTCGATGATTCCACCTGCGGCGCATTGACGCTGACGCAGACCGGACTGCGCGGCGCCAGCGGCAGCGTGGCGACCTGCTGGCAGCGCTGAGCCCGTTTCGTGGCCGTGGCTATGCGCGCCGTGCCCACCGGCGGCAGCCGCTATGCTTGCAGCCATGCCGACGTCGCGCGATCCCGCACCCACCGAAATCACGCTGCACGCGGCCTCGCGCGTTCTCGAGGTCGCCTTCGATGACGGCCGCGTGTTCAGGCTGCCGTTCGAGTTCCTGCGCGTGTATTCGCCTTCGGCCGAGGTGCGCGGCCATGGCCCGGGTCAGGAGACGTTGCAGGTCGGCAAGCGCGACGTGACGATCCTCGAACTGCAGCCGGTCGGCCACTACGGTGTGCAGCCGACCTTCTCCGACGGCCACGGCTCCGGCATCTATTCGTGGCGCTACCTGTACGAACTCGGTCTCGACCAGGACCGCCTGTGGGCCGAGTACCTGGAGCAGCTCGCCGAGGCCGGCGCCAGCCGCGACGCTCCCGCTGGCTCCATGGCTGGCAGCGCTGGCTC
>Ga0209254_10005941_pt1 | contig 11219 bp, 8 predicted proteins | sample FrelakmetDIP11DI_FD_187148 | JGI IMG/M metagenome (GOLD analysis project Ga0209254, IMG submission 187148) | Freshwater lake sediment microbial communities from the University of Notre Dame, USA, for methane emissions studies - DIP11 DI (SPAdes)... | ecosystem: Environmental > Aquatic >... | reverse complement strand
AACTGCGGCTTCTGGAGGCGAATACTCGCCACCAACCGAGATCCCGACCCCATTTTCCAATCTTGATGTTTTCTATTACACCACCCGTTCCGGTGACACACTGGAGGGACTGCAGGCGCGCTTCGCCGCACCATTAGAGCAATACCTTGTCTCGCAAGGATTACCCACGGCAGGTTTCTTGCCCAGCGGCGCCGAGCTTACGATCCCGAATGTTCTGCATCCCGGAACGGTCCTGACACCTGCCAGCTTGCTGCTGCCTGATAGCGAGGCGGTTAACTCCCCCACTTCTACAGATTTCAATGTGCGCCAATTTGTGCAAGAAGCCGGGGGGTACCTTAGCACTTATCAGGAGAACGTGGACGGGATCCCGATGAGTGGTGCGGAGATCGTACAGCGGGTGGCAAACGAATCTTCAGTTAACCCGCGATTGCTGCTCGCCTTCCTCGAGTTCCGCACTGACCCACAACGAACGGGAACAGGCTGGGTCACCGGGCAACCTGCTCCTGGCTCCAACCCCAATTCCCCACTGGGGTTTGCTGTGCCCGGGCATTACGGGCTCTACCAGGAATTGGTGATGGCCGCGACGCACATGAATATTGGCTATTACGGCTGGCGAGAAGGCACGAATATCGAGCTCCGCTATTCTAATGGGAAGATTGCCCGCATCCACCCGCTCTTGAACCCCGGAAGCGCCGGTTTGCAAAACCTCTTTGCCAAGCTGTATGAGCCCGGTCCCTGGCAGGAAGCACTCTACGGGCAGGAGAACTTCATCACCCGCTATCAGCAAATGTTCGGAGACCCCTGGCAACGCGCCGCAAAGGTCGGCTCGCTGCTTCCAGAGGAGCTATCCCAACCCGCACTGGAGCTGCCCTTTGCTCCCGGGGAACGCTGGAGTCTGAGCGGTGGTCCTCATCCTTCCTGGAACACCGGGAGCCCACGAGGCGCGCTGGATTTCTCGCCAGTGACGGGGGAAGCCGTGTGTGCTGTTTCCAGAGCCTGGGCAACGGCATCGACACCTGGCATCATAGCGCGGGCGGCGCACAATGTAGTCGCATTGGACATGGACGGCGACGGGTTTGAACAAACCGGCTGGGTTGTGGTGTACGTGCACCTGGCAGGCAGCGAGCTGGTAGAAGAGGGAAAAACCGTGATTCAGGACGAGCCCCTGGGGCATCCATCCTGCGAGCGGGGACAATCCACGGGAAAGCACGTGCACATTGCCCGCAAATACAATGGCGAGTGGCTGTCTGCAGATGGTCCACTTCCTTTTGTACTCAGCGGCTGGCGAGTGGAAGCGGGAATACGCAATTACGATGGGAATCTCGTAAAAGGTGATCAAGTTGTAAGTGCTAACCCATCCGGAACGCGCAGCTCGGTATTCAGCCGGTGAAAAAACATGCTTAAAGGGATGGTCTACCACATTCTCGCGTCTGCAGAATGGGAGCGCGCCCTGAGCAACAATACCTACACGCCTCCGGCTTTTGAGCAGGAGGACTTTATCCACCTGTGCGATGAGGATCAGATTGCAGGGGTGATCGAACGGTATTTTCCAGAGCCGGAAGATCTTGTGGTGCTACGCATCAAGCCCGAACAACTGAACGCGGAGCTGCGCTATGAGAACCTGTTTGGGGGCGAGGAACAGTTCCCGCACCTGTACGGCCCACTCAACCTGGATGCAGTCCTGGAGGTACTACCAATTCGATATTGGGTGCGATGAATCCAGAGCTGTATACCTCGAATAGGATTGAATTTACCCCCACGAGCTAGACGACCTTACTGACTTCATCCATCTTCAGGCTGATGACCTGGCTCGAGGAATCGCGTCCCATCGTGACACCGTAGATCACATCGGCAGCCTGAACTGTATTACGGTTGTGCGTTACAACGATGAACTGGGTATTATTGCTGAGCTCACGCAGCAAATCACGAAAGCGCCCGACATTGGCCTCATCCAGCATGGCATCGACTTCGTCCAACACACAGAATGGCGTGGGCGAGATCTTGATAAGGGCGAAGATCAATGCAGCAGCAGTCAGACTACGCTCACCACCGGAGAGCAGTGAAAGCCCCTGGACGCGGCGGCCTGGTAAGCGCGCCTCGATATCGACGCCAGCATTGGTCACATCATCCGAATTTGTCAGCTTCAAGTGTGCCGCCCCCCCCCCAAACAGACGGGTGAAAAGGATGCTAAACTCCGCAGCAACAGCTTCAAAAGTGCGTAGAAGCTCACGCTCCATCAACTCGTCCAGCTCGCCAATGACGCGGCGGACGTCTGATTCGGCTTGCTCCAGATCAGCAACCTGGGCTGTCATAAACCTGAAACGCTCCTCAACCTCGCGGTATTCTGCCTGTGCCTCAGGATTGATCGGACCAATGCGGCGCAAGAGGGCGCGTTGCTGTTTCAGGTTCTCTTCAACTTCGGGGGCAAGTTGTGTGATGCGCGGAAGCTGCTCGACCATGCCATCGAGCGGCAAAGGCGTGGGTCCCGCAATATCCTCCACATAATCGAACGCCACAAGTCCAAAATCATCCTGGATGCGCTGCCGAAGGTTGTCCAGGGCTTCCTGGGCGCGCGACTGGCCGAGGTGTGCCTGGGCATGCGTGTGCTCTGCCAGGGTGAGAGCCTGGCGGGCGGCTGCTTCAACTGCCTGCTGCTCTGTTTGCTGGCTTTCCGCAACCTCCAGCTCGGCTTCAGCTGGCTCAATCTGCTGCCGAAGTGTGAAAATCTGATCATTGACTTCGGTTTCTGCCTGACGCCAGGTGGCTCGATCTGTATCTACTTTGATCAAATTATCCTGCAAAGTTTGTCGGCGGTGGCGTGTGGAAACCAGCACAGACTCTGCACGGCTGTAGAGAGTCTGCTGCTCCTGAAAGCGAAGGCGGGCTTCAGATAAGGAGCGGCTATTTGCCTCAACCAAGGCGTTCCAATAGGTCAGGCGGGATTGGTGCTCGTCCAGAACGATTGTATCCATGGCAGAAACCGAGGCGCGAGCTGACTCTTCAGCAGCAACCAGAGCCTGCTCCAACTGGCTCAGTTCCGTTGCGATGCTGGAAAGGGATCCTTCTAATCGATCAATCCCCACCTGAATATTCCTACGCTGCTCCACCTGCCAGGTTATGCGCTGAGAGGCTTGCTCCATCTCCACCGTCTCACGATTGAACGCCTGGCGCGCCTGGTCATCATTTTTTCGAGATACGCGGAAAGCGGTTTCCAATCGCTGCTCTTCTTCCCGCAGCGAAGCCAGGCGGCTATCCAATTGATTTAACTGTGCCTGAACGGCAACAGCCTGCTCCTGAGCCCTCGCCAGGGCAGAGGCCAACTCCTTCCTTTGCCGAGGTCGGCTTAATGAAGCCGGGCGGCTATCGAAACCAGCAATCACGGGTCCACTGGCATGGAAGATCTCACCACGCAAGGTAACAGCACGAACACCGTTAGGCTGCCCACGGAGAGCCCGGCGGGCTGAAGAGCGGTCTCGCACGATCAACGTGTTACCTAAGAGCAAGTCCAGTGTGGGAGATAGATCCGGTGCAGCGCTTACCAGCTCTGCTGCCACACCCAGGATTCCTTCACCAGTCGATGATAGGCGCTTCACGGCCGCCAGGCGGTCGAGAGGCAGGAGCACACCGCGTGCAGACTGGCTGGCTAGCAGATCCAGGGCAGGGTCATCGGCAGCGTTGCCATCCAGGACGAGCGCATCCAGGTACTCGCCCAGGGCAGCCGCGACAGCGATCTCTAACTCTGTGGGAACTTCTAAATAACTACTCAAAGCGCCACGGGCACCAGGCAGGCGCGCCTGGCGAGTAGCATTCAACAACACCTGCGCACCGTTGGTGTAACCACTCAGAGAGGCTTCTGCCTGATCGAGCACCTCGATTTGAGCCTGGTGGCGAGCAACAATTGCCAATAGAGTCGTATGCTCATCGAGAGTTGCTTTGCGCGAGAGGTCTAACTTCGAGGCCTGCTGGCGAAGATTGACCAAGTCTGCTTCGGTCCGCCGGGCAGCTTCTTCAGCCTCTGCCAGCACCTGGCGCGCACGATCGTAACGATCCTGCGCCTGCACCTGAGCTTCCTCGGCGGCAGAAATTGCCCGCTGACCGGATTCAAATGCAAGACGCTGACCTTCTAGTTGAGACGTTATTTCGTCCTGGCGAGCGAGCAGTTGATCACGACGAGCATGCAGCGCTGCCAGCGCCTGGCGGGATGATTGGTAATTTGCTTCTGCAGCGCGCCGCTCGCCCTGGCGCGCCTCCAGCTCGCTGGCGGCAACTTGAGCCTGCGATTTAGCCTCGCTGACCTCGGCCTCCTGCCGTTCCACAGCAAAACGAGCCGATTCCAGCCGCTCGCTCTGCAAAGCAAGATCCTCTTCCATGCGTGATAATTCGCTATCAAGGGCAAGTGCCTGCTCCTGCGTTGAGCGAATACGCTCATCAGCCACGGCAAGTTGGCGACTTAATTCTTCCCGGTGGCTATGAAGCCCGCCCTGCTGCCGGTGCAGTTCATTCAAACCCGTGCGCAGGCTCAAAATTTGCTCGCGCGATAAGTTTAGCCGTTGCGCCAACACAGATTGCTCCTGGCGGGCAGCCTGCAGATCCTTTTCCTTTGCACGTGCCATAACTCTAGCAGAAGCAAGCTCTTTTTGAGCAGCATGCCAATGGTAACCGTACCACTGCCGCAGAAGAATTCGCAGATCTTCTTTGACTTTCTCATACTCCAAAGAGCGTCTCGCCTGGCGCTCAAGGCTGCGCAAACGAGGCTGCAGCTCTGCCAGGATATCCTTGACACGCTCCAGATTGCGGCGGGTTGTATCCAACCTGCGTAAAGCCTCTTCGCGGCGGGTACGGTGCAAGCCAATACCGGCGGCTTCTTCAAACAATCGACGGCGTTCCTCAGGCTTAAGTGCAAGAGCGGCATCTACCACTCCTTGCCCGATGATGGTGTAGGTACGCTCTGCCAGGCCGGATTGCGCCAGAATCTCGCTGACATCCTTGAGGCGAACACGCTGCCCGTTTACGAGGTATTCATTCTCGCCGTCCCGGTAAGCGCGGCGCGTGATTGCTACCTCGGAAAAATCGATCGGTAACCAGCCATCGCTATTGTCGAATACTACCGTGGCAGAGGCCATGCCAGCGCGCGGACGCTGCTCAGATCCCGCAAATATCATATCCTCAGTGCGTTTGCCACGCAGAAGGGTATATGATTGCTCGCCAAGCACCCAACGCAGGCTATCAGCGATATTGGACTTTCCTGAACCGTTTGGCCCGACCACACAGGTCACAGCGCCAGCAAATTCGAACAGCGTCCGGCTGGCGAATGTTTTATAACCGAGCAATTCGAGCGATTTGAGACGAGAGGACATAAATCCTAACCAAACACAAAGAATTCAGGCTGATAGCCTGGCTTTTTCCAGAGCAGCACTGGCTGCCTGCTTGGCAGCTGCTTGTTTGCTGTGACCGGCACCGCGCCCGAAGACTTCGCCGTTGACAAGCACTTCCACTTCAAAAACGCGGGCATGGTCTGGCCCCTGGGAGGCAACCGTACGGTATTCGGGCGGACCGTGACCCTGGGACTGGAGCCATTCCTGGAACAAGCTCTTTGGGTCAAGATCCTTGTTAGAAGACAGGATCTCATCTACTGCTCGTCGCAGGAAAGGTTCTATGAAAGCTTGCACAGCAGAGACGCCGGAGTTCAGGTACAGGGCTCCAATCAAGGCTTCAAAGCCTGCACACAACACTGCCTGGCGTTCGCGCCCGCCCCCGCCTGATTCACCCCTCCCCAAACGCAGCGCAAGGCCAAGATCGATCTGGCGGGCAAATTCCGCCAGCTGGTCTGTGCGTACCAGAGCCGAGCGCATGCGTGTCAGCTCGCCTTCAGCCATTTCTGGAAAGCGGTTGTAAAGCCAGGCGCCTACTAAAAAATCGAGGACAGCATCGCCAAGGAACTCCAGGCGCTCATTGTCTTCGAGTGCATCGGGGTGCTCATTGATGTATGAGCGGTGTGTAAGCGCTCGAGAAAGCAACAGATTGTCGGCGAATGGCAAACCCAATCGTCGGGCGAAATCCTGAGGGGATTCCTGTCCAGAGGCTGCTTCCTCAGGGCTTCCCTGAGTGATTTCCATTATCATCTCCCAGAACTCAGGGAGCGGCAGACCCCCCACCGATCAACAGGCGAGGCCGGGTGTCTGGCGTTCCATCAGTTCCATAACTATGTATAACGCCGAATGACGAGTACAGCGTTGTGCCCTCCAAAGCCAAAGGCATTGCTGATTGCTACTTGAAGGGGCATCTGGCGCGCTTGGTTTGGTACGTAATCCAGATCACACTCTGGATCTGGGGTCTGATAGTTCATCGTCGGCGGAATGACACTATCGCGGATCGCCAGCGCACAGAAGATAGCTTCCAGCGCCCCCGTGGCGCCCATCATATGCCCCGTCATCGACTTTGTAGAGGAGACCGGGATTCGATAGGCACGCTCGCCGAAAACCGCTTTGATGGCGCGCGTTTCCGCCTTATCGTTGAGGACAGTACCGGTTCCATGCGCGCTGATGTAACCCACATCGCTTGGGTCAATGTGTGCGCTCTCGAGCGCACCGCGAATAGCCAAAGCACCGCCAGAGCCGTCTTCCAACGGAGCGGTGATGTGGTAACCGTCAGCGCTGGCAGCGTAGCCGGCTACTTCGGCCAGAATGGGGGCGCCCCGAGAGCGGGCATGGCTCTCGCGTTCAATCACCAGTATGGCTGCACCCTCACCCATCACCAGGCCATCGCGATTCAAATCAAAGGGTTGTGGCGCCTGAGAATAGTCTTCGTTGCGCCGGGAAATAGCGCCGGCGCGGTCGAAGGCTGCGATACCAATACCCGTAATTGTAGCCTCGGCAGCCCCGGCGATAGCGGCATCGATTACCCCGGCGCGGATCAAGGTCAAGGCTATGCCGATGCCATCCGCTCCAGCCGCGCACGCCGATGTCACTGAGAAGGCTGGTCCCATGTAACCATGGTCGATGCTGATCAATCCTGCTGCGCCATTGCCCATGAGCATGGGAATGATAAATGGTGTGACACGGCGAGCGCCTTCATTCTGAAAAGTGTAAACAGCTGTCTCCAGGCTGCCCAGGCCGCCAATGGCAGAAGAGACCATCACCCCGATACGCCCGGCTTTGCCTTCAGGTACTTCCAGGCCCGATTGGCTGATGGCTTGACTGGCTGCAGCTGTGGCGAACTGCTCGAATCGATCTCGCCGGCGAGCTTCTTTGGCTTCCATATAATTCTCCGGAACGAAGCCTTTAACCTCGCAGGCGAAGCGCACGGGCAAGGCCGAAGCATCGAATAATGTGATCGGTCCGGTGCCACGCCTGCCGCTCAATACATTACGCCAGGTTTCCTCTACTGAGAGACCGAGAGGGCTAATCGCTCCAACACCCGTGATGACGACTCGTTCTTCCATATGCCTTGCCTCTTCAAAATTGCCACTCGAATATTCCGGGGGGACCTGTATCAGAACCCCTGCACCAGATGAGGGTAACGTCACTATTTTATACGGTTTTCGAGAATGTTACAAGAAATGATCGCTATCGCCATCCCGGCGAACTCTTAAATAGAATCTACTCACTGCCCGCATACTTGAAACCAGAGCCAGTTAGCACGACAACCACCGGCTCAGGCAGGCGGTCAATGACCTGAGCCAGAGCGCCCCACACGACCGCCGAGGTTGGCTCGACGTACAAGCCTAGTTTGGCGAGGGCGGCGCGACCAGGAAGGATTTCTTCCTCATCTACAGCCAGGAAGCCCCCGCCAGAGGTGGCAACCGCCTGGAGCACAGCATCGCCGCGCACGGGCAGGCGAACGCGGATACCCTCCGCCAGGGTAGGCGCCTCGGCAACCCAGGCTAGCCCGGAAGGTCCATAGGTAGATAGCGCCCACAGTGGCGCGCAGGCGCGTGCTTGCACACCAAACAACTGCGGCAAGTGCAGGATGAGGCCAGCGTTTTTCAATGCATGAAAACCGCGGCTGGTGCCGAGCAGCAAACCGCCTTGCCCGACCGGAAAAAGCACACTACCCGGAGCACAGCCGAGTTGCGCCACCAGCTCGTAAGCTAATGTGGCATAGCCGGGCAGGTTATAGGGCAGGTAGGCATGGCTGGCGTATACCGCCGCATTACCGGGCTCAGAAAGCACACGCAACACTGCATCGGCAGCGTTGGAGCGCGGTCCGGAGATTGTCACCAGATTCGCGGCGGTTATCTCGATCTGCGCCCGTTTTGGGCCAGAAGTTGATTCGGGGACAAAAACGTGGGCTTGAAGGCCAGCGCGAGCAGCATACGCTGCAAAGGATGCTCCTGCGTTCCCCGACGAATCCTCAAGCGCCACGGTAACGCCGCGAGAGCGGACGAAACCCACCAGAGCAGCGCTGCCCCGGTCCTTGAAGGAGCCTGTGGGATTGAGGAACTCGCACTTGAATGCAACCTGCCGCCCAAACGCCTGCGCCCAGATCAGGGGTGTATCGCCCTCACCCAGGGAAAGAGGTACTAAATCCGCAGGAAAACCAAAAGTGTGACGGTAACGCCAGATGCCAGGCAGCTCTGGATCAAGGGAAGCGGTATCGTACAGGAAAGCGCCAGTGTAATCATAGATACCACCACAATTCGGGCAGCGGTGCGGCACTCCTTGCGTGGGGTATGGTTGGCGGCAATTCGTACACTGGATTTGCATCAAGGGTATTCTTTTACTCTTTGGGTAAATCTTTTGTTGTTGGAATGTACTCCCCCTCTACCCATTCCTCTCCATCAGTACCGACTTCCTTCTTCCAGACAGGCACAATCTCCTTGAGGCGATCAATACCGTAGCGGGCGGCTTCGAAGACCCCGGTATCACGGTGAGCGGCAGTACAGGCAATAAGAACGGTGGGCGTTCCCGGGTAAAGCCGCCCGATGCGCTGGACAATGGCGATACCCTCCACACTGGGCCAGCGCGAGCGAACCTCCTCAGCTACCTGGCGCATCTTGGCTTCTGCCATATCGTGGTAAGCCTCGTACTCCAGGTAGAGCGTGTCGTGGGGCTCGCTGCGGCGGGTGGCACCCCGCACCATGCCAGTGAAAAGGCACGCCGCGCCGGTCGTAGGCAGGGTGATACGGCTCAACAGATCATCCAGGTCGAGCACATCTTCGGTAATGGCAAAGATAGTAGGGTCAGCGGCGGAGCCGCCGCTGACCGGAGGGAAAAGAGCTACTTCAGCACCTGTTGGGATGAGGTCCCCATCGAAAGCGAACTCGCGGTTCACCGATACCAGGGTCGACCCCAGCGAGCTCTCAAGGCTTGGGAGTAGCTGAATTAACTGCTGTTTAAAATCTCGCACGGAGACATTTTCTGGCAAATCCATCTCTAGCGATGAAGTACCAGCACGAGCCTGGAGGGTGGCGAAAAACAGCACTTTGACCTTATTCATTGATCACATCTCCACTGCGGCCACCGTGTTTTTCAACCAGGCGGATATTCTCAATCCGCATGCTCTTCTCTGCAGCCTTGGCCATGTCATAAATCGTCAGGGCAGCCACAGATACGGCCGTGAGCGCCTCCATCTCGACGCCGGTCTTGCCAAACGTACGGACGGTAGCGGTGATCGTTACACCTGGTAGCGACGCATCCAGTTCAAGATCGACAGCGACATGGGTGAGAGGAAGCGGATGGCACAGGGGGATCAGCTCTGCTGTGCGCTTGGCAGCCATGATCCCAGCCAGCTGTGCGACGGTGAGCACGTCACCTTTTTTCATATCACCAGCCTGAATCAGCGCCAGGGTCTCCGGCAGCATGATGACCTGGCCTCTGGCAATGGCTATGCGCTCGCTATCGGGTTTGGCGCCGACATCGACCATGCGGGCATTCCCGGCATCATCGAGGTGAGAAAGTGGAGTTGACATGGGCAAATTATAGCAAAGAATGAAGCAGGATTTACCGATTGGCGAGTCTTGCTCGGGAAGGGTTTTTCTGCTAAGCTAGAGTTGCTTGAGAGACAGGAGAATCTGGAATGAAGACATTGACCCGAATACTGATATTCCTGCTGCTGGCATCCTGGCTGGCAGGATGCGATGAGGTCGGAGCGTTGTCGCCGAAGGGAGCCACCCACCAGTCGCTCCATCAAGTTGGCAATGAACTGGCAGGTGCGCAGATCCTGGGGGATTACCGACTTCCCGATGGAAAAAGCCTGGTAGTGTTCAGCTTCACGCCTGATCCAGTAGACGGGAAATCACTGACTGCACTCGGATATTCTCTGCTGGAGCGCAGCCGATTTGGCTTGTGGCAAGAGGTCAACCGCGGCACCTATATCAAGGAAGCGTTGAATCTGGATGGGGAATGGATCGATTACGAGATCGTTAATCAGCCAGGAGAGGTGGCAGCAGTGTTCGGGCGTATCCTGAGCCGTGATGTGGGTGAGGTGGTGGCGATTTATGATGATTTGCACGAAAGGCGCGATGTCAAACCGCGAGATGGATTCGCTTTCTTCTCGCAGATGGGCGCATACCCGGTTTCTCTGCAAGTGATGGACAAGGATGGCAAATTACTGCAAACTGAGGAGCTGAGCCTGATGGAGAGCATGGCGATGGAGACTCTCACCCAGTTTTTCTCCTACCTGCACGATGGGTTATACGCTGAGGCTGCTCAACTCTATGGCGGCTCGTACCAGGAATTGGCCGAGATGAACAGCTTAGTCGACCCTGCGGATTATGAAGCCCTTTGGGAGAATGCCTGCAAGATCAACGGTTTCCAATGCCTGTACGTGGAGAGTATTGGCCCATACAGACACAATTCTCCTACAGAATTCACATTCCTGGTTGGATTCATGGATGCTGAGGGCAATTCCTTCCGCAGGGAGGCGTGCTGCGGCGATACCAGCGCCGCACCTCAGGAGATTTTCGAGTTCAGGGTACGGAAAGCGCAAGATGGGAGCTTTAAAGTAATGGACCTGCCGGTGTACGTGCCCTAAATACCCTGCAAAGTGTACCTTAAGACCGCTTAACCTAAATGGTCGGAACAGGGTCCTGGCTGATAGAATGGTGCCAGGCGCCTTTGTCGGGTTTCCGAAATTAATAAACGATACATACGTTATTCCGAGCGTGGGGTGGCTCTTTATGGCAAAGGGAAAACTCACTGCTCCAATCCAGACGAGCGGGCGCTTATCATTCCGCTTCCGCAGTCTTCTGGCTCTCCTGGGATCATCTATTTCTGTAT
>Ga0209254_10005940_pt1 | contig 11221 bp, 5 predicted proteins | sample FrelakmetDIP11DI_FD_187148 | JGI IMG/M metagenome (GOLD analysis project Ga0209254, IMG submission 187148) | Freshwater lake sediment microbial communities from the University of Notre Dame, USA, for methane emissions studies - DIP11 DI (SPAdes)... | ecosystem: Environmental > Aquatic >... | reverse complement strand
CTCGTCCCCGGGCTGGGGATCAAGCGCTGGGTCCTGGTGGCCTGCGCCGGCGGGGCGCTTCTCGTCTATTCCGTCCTCTTCACCGTGGGCGTGCTCTGGTCGATGCAGCTCATGCGCGGCCTCGGCATGGGGTGGCTCGAGAACCGACACTGGGCCGCCCTCCTGCTGGCGATCGACGGCATGGCGGTCGGCGCCTTCGCCCTGGTCTACGGGGCGCGCCGCGTGTGGTTCTTCCAGAAGACGACGCCGGAGACGGCGAGCGAGATCCGCGCGGCCGGCCGGCTGGCGCGAGGGCCGCGCGTGGTAGCGGTCGGCGGCGGCAACGGGCTCGCCGCCCTCCTGCGCGGTCTCAAGTCGCACACCAGCAACCTCACCGCCGTCGTGACGATGGCCGACGACGGCGGCAGCTCCGGGCTGCTGCGCCAGGACATGGGGATGCCGCCGCCCGGCGACCTGCGCAACTGCCTGGTCGCACTCGCCGACGACGAGTCGATGATGAGCCAGCTGTTCAAGTACCGCTTCCCCGCGGACGGCGGGCTGCAGGGACACAGCTTCGGCAACCTCTTCATGGCGGCGCTCTCCGAAGTGACGGGCGACTTCGAACACGCCGTGCGCGAGGCGACGCACGTGCTCAAGGTGCGCGGCCGCGTGCTGCCCTCCACGCTCGACGACGTCGTGCTGCACGCGCAGCTCGAGGACGGCGGCCACGTGAGCGGCGAGAGCACGATCACCGCCGCCGAGCGCCTCCCGCGGCGCGTCTGGCTGACGCCGGAGGCGCCGCGCGGCGTGCCGCAGGCGGTCGCCGCGATCGCCAGGGCGGAGCTGGTCGTGCTCGGCCCGGGCAGCCTGTACACGAGCGTCATCCCCAACGTCCTCGTGCCGCAGTTGCGCGAGGCGCTGAGCGGCACGCGCGCCTGGGTCGTCTACGTGTGCAACGTCATGACCGAGCCCGGCGAGACCGACGGCTACACGGCGGGCGACCACCTCGACGCCCTTCACCGTCACGGGCTCGCCGGCGTGATCGACGCGGTCCTCGTCAACGAGGCCCCGGTCTCGGACGAGCTGCTGGCCAGTTACGAGCGCTTCGGCGCCCTGCCGGTCGTCGTCGACGAACAGCGCCTCAAGGCGCTCGGCGTGAAGGTCGTCCGCGCGCCGGTCGCCGCCGAGAGCGGCGTCATCCGGCACGACCCCGAGCGCCTCTCTCAGGCGCTCCTCCGCCTGGTGAGGTAGCGGCCGTGGGCTTCACCCGCGACGTCAAGCTCGAGCTGGGGACGATCCTGCCCACCTCGGCGCACTGCCGCCGGGCGCAGCTCTCGGGGCTGCTGTTCGGCGCCGGCGTCTTCGAGATCCTCCCCGGCGGCCACTACGGCGTCCGCGTCTCCGTCGCTCTGCCGGCGCTCGCCCGCCACCTGCTCGCGCTGCTCAAGCCTCTGGACGTCGAATCCGAGCTGCGCACTGTCGACAGCGCGCCCCTCGGGCTGCGCTACGAGGTGCTGCTCGGCGACGAAGGCCGCGACCTGCAGGTGCTCAACGACCTCGGGGTCCTGTCCGACGAGCTCAAGGTGCAGATGACCGTGCCGAGGAGGCTGGTCGAGCGCCGCTGCTGTCTCGTGGCCTTTCTGCGCGGGCTCTTCCTCGGCTGCGGCTCGATGTCGGCTCCCGGCGCGCCGGTGCACGTCGAGTTCACCATCGAGAACGGCGGCTTCGCCGAGCAGGTGCAGCGCCTGCTGGCCCGCCTCGACCTGGCGTTCTCGCTGACGACGCGGGAGCGCAACGTCGCCTGCTACGCGAAGCGGGGGCAGACCGCGGCGGACCTCCTCGCGGTGCTGGGCGCGCACGCGTCGTGCCTGCGCTGGGAGGAGCATGCGGTGCTGGGGACGGTGCGTGAGAGCGCCAACCGGCTGGCCAACTGCGACGCGGCCAACGCCGGTCGGGCCGCGACGGCAGGCGCGCGCCAGGCCGCCGCCATGCGCGCGCTCATGCGCTCACCCGAGTGGGCCGGCCTGCCGGCGCGGCTGCGAGAGGTCGCCGAGTTGCGCGTGGAGTACCCGTATCTCAGCCTCCAGGAGCTGGCCGCCGTCGCCGACCCGCCGCTGAGCCGGTCGGCGCTCAACCACCGCCTGCGCCGGCTCGTCGCCCTCGTCGGCGAGACGATCGGCCAGCCCTCGTAGCCGAGCTAGCGAGGGGGGCGCCGCCACGTGCACGACTCTCCAGCCCTCGTCGCCGAGCCGGGGCGGGGGCGCCGACAGGCGCACCGCTCACCGGCTCACATGCTGCGCGCGGCGCGGATCGTGAGCTCTCCCAGCCGGTACGTGTAGCTGCCCATCTCGTTGTCGTACCAGCCGAAGACCTTGACGTGCGTGAGCGGCACGCGCACGGAGCCCCCCGTCTCCGGGCCGCCGGGGGTGCACGGCGGCACGCGCAGGTTCATGAAACCGGTGCGCGTGTGGGTCTCGGCGCCCTCGATGACGACCGCGGCGTCCTCTCCGAGCATGTCGGCGGAGACGTTCTGCTCGTCCGTGTACTTGAGCAGACCCCTGGCCGCGCCCTCTGCTGCCTCGCGGTAGATGGCGTTGATGGCCTCGCGTTCCACCGAGACCGTACCGTCGGCGAGCGTCTCGCTCTGGAACGTCACGTTGAGGATGATCAGGCTGACGCTCTGGGTGGGCACGCGCACCGAGTCGGCCATGAAACCGATGGAGCCGATCTCCGGCATGACCTGCTCCAGGGCCGCCGCGGCGTTGGTCGACGTGAGCACCACGCTGCCGAGGGCGCCGCGGGTCTTGCGCAGGTCGGTGGCTCCGGCCTTGGGGACGGAGTCGAGGACCGGCTGGGAGTTCGTCACCGCGTGGATGGTGCTCATGCCCGCGGTGATCATGTCCTTGGTGAGGTCGCGGTCGAGGAGCGGCCGGATCATGTGCGCCAGCGCCGTCGTCGTGCACGAGGCGGCCGAGACCAGCGTGTGCTGCGCCGGGTCGAACTCGTAGTCGTTGATGCCGTGGATGAGGATGGCGGCGTCGGGCGGCAGCGGGACGCCCTTCTGCCTGCTCTTGAACGGCGAGCTCTGGACGACGACGGCGGCGCCGGCCGTCAGGTGACCGCGGAGCGCGCCGCGCGCCGCGTCGGGGTCGGCGTGCGGGTCGCGGAAGGTCCCCGTGCAGTCCACGACCAGGGCAACGCCGTTGTCGCGCCACGGGATGTCCTTGGGGTTGCGCGCCTCGCGCAGGATGACGATCTCCTTGCCGTAGGCGCCGATCAGGCCGCGCTCCTCGTCGAGGACGCTCATGTCGCGGACGCCTGAGCGGCCGAAGAGGAAGCGGTGGAGTGGCCCGTAGGTCGAGTCCTTGGAGAGGTACTGCACCACCGATTCGAGTGAGGTGCCCACCTGGCGGCCGGTGTTGACGACGAAGCGGTCGAAGTCGTCCCGCCCGAGGTGATGCCAGAGTGTCAGCTTGCCGATGCGGCCGATCCCGTTGATGCCGAGGGTCCGTTGTGCGCCCATCCCTGCGGTACCTCCTGTCGCGCGCCGGACCTCCCCGTCGGACGGGCCTCTCCGGACGCCGCTCGTCTGTGCGGTCGCGTGCATCCTAACGCAGGCGCAAACGGCCGGAGGCGGTCGGATCGGGCCGGGATGGCGGCCGGCGGCCGTCGCGCGAGTGGGGTGGGCGCCTCGAGTGCCCGCCGCCCGCCGCTCGCCGCCTGCGCGGTATCATGGCGATCGTGAAGACGTCGCCCGTACCCTTCGACTCGGACGCCCTGCGCGCCAACCTCGCCACCACGGCGCAGCAGGTGGTGATCCCCGACCGTTACCTGCCGCTGCTGGCGGCGGTCGACGGGCTCCACGGCGTGCGCGCGGCGCTCGCGGAGACGATGGGCGAGTACTTCCACACCTTTCGCAACGCCGACTTGCTGGTGGACGGCTTCCAGACGGCGCTGCTGCGCAACTGGTCGTACTTCGAGCGTTCGCCGGACCGGCCCGAGCTGTTCGGCCTGCTCGCGGAGCTGATCGTCGGGCTGCTGGATTCCGCCCTGACGCCCCAGCAGTTCTCGCTCCTTCTGCGGGCGCTGCTCACGTGGTCGGCCGACACGCTGGCCGGGCCGCACGCGGACGCGTACGACGAGGCCCTCGCCGCGCTGGCCGAGGCGCTGCAGCGGCTGCTGCCGGAGCACGAGACCGAGTTCCTCGAGCGGGACACGCTGGTGCGCAACCTCGTCGAGCGGGCGACCTCGCGACCGGCGCTCGCCCGGAGGTACGAGGCGCTCTACCGCGGCGTGCTGGCGGTCGGCTACCGGCGGGTCCGTGACGCCCTCGACGTGCCCGCCTGGGCGCTCTCGCAGGGTGACCGCCTCACCGGCCCGGACGCCGTCGCCGGGCAGTTCGGCTTCATCACCGAGAGGCGGCTCTCGACGCTGCTGCAGGCGCTGGATGCCGCGCCCGACGAGAAGCTGCTCACGCCCACCTTCCCGCTGTTCTCGGCGCTGCTCGGTGAGGCGATCGACGGCCTCTTCCGCATCGGCAACCTCGAGGACAGGTTCGCCGTCTGCCTCTTCCTGCTCAAGGACGAGACGCTGGGCTATCGCCAGAAGGAGGTCATGGCCGACCTCCTCGGCGTGGTCAAGCAGATGATGCGCCCCGACCGGCACACGGACGCGGAGCGTATCCTCGCCCGGCTCACCGAGTTCTTCCGCGACCGCGACAACGAGTTCCTGCTGACGCGGTTCCAGTGCTACGAGGCGATCGGGGTGGCCATTGGAGAGGCGGGCAACGTCAGGGCTGCCGACCACCTGATCGAAGACATCCTCTACTGGAGGTTCCAGTACCCCGACATCCGCGGCGCCACGGACGACTGGGAGACCGTGGTCAACCCGTACCACCTGCCCAAGATCCGCTGCTGGATGCACATCATCGAGTCGAACCCGGCTCTCTTTGAGCGGCTGGCGGCGGCGCTCAACGTGCAGCTTCGCCTGGGCGGCGTCTTCATCGCCGACACCGACCTCTTCCAGCGCGACGTGACGCGCTTCCTGGACGCCGACCTCCGGCCCATCTACTTCGTCGCCAAACAGCTCCTGCGCACGCTGCCCGTGTACTTCAACGAGGTCGGAGCGGAGGGAGAGCTGCGCGCCGTCTCGACCCAGATCGACGAGATCTGCGGGCGGCGCGACTCGCTCATGCACTTCCTGCGCAAGCAGGTGCACGCGGAGTCGTCGAACCGCATGGTCGCGTTCAGCCGCGCCGTGCTGCACTACTGGTGGACGCTCGACCCCGCCGGCCTCGAGCCGTACGTGTCGGCCAACACGCTGGACGCGGTGCGCGGCGAGCGGGAATGGGCCAAGGGGCCCCACGACGTCCTCGCCGCGCTCGAGGAGGAGTGGCACGTGGACGGCGGCGACCTGCTCGACGGGCTCCTGGCGCTGGCGCCCGACGAGGTCGAAGAGCGTTTCGGACTGCCCGCGAACGGGGGCGAGGGGGCCGGGGAGCGCTCTCCGGCGGGCGTCGCCCGGCGTCGGGTCGCGCTCCTCGTCCGCACCTACCAGCTGCTCGCGCGCAAGTACTCGCTCGCCGCCGACGACATCGGCGCGGCGGTAGGGCACGACCTCAAGCTCGACGGCCGCACGCGGCAGCGCTTCGAGGCGGCCCTCGGGCGCTGGCAGGCGCGGCCGGGCCCGAGCACACGCGACCGGCTGCTCGATGCCTCCCTCAACGTGCTCGAGCGCCTCAAGGCCATCGTTCTGGACCCGACGGCGGTGCCCGCGACGGAGAACATCTACCAGAAGCGCCACATCGCCGCCGGCATCCCCTCGATCTACGGCAACTACAGCGAGTCGCGGTTCGACGCCCTCGGGCTGTCGTTCCGGGTCGAGAACCTCGTCGGCCGGCTGCTCGACGACGTCGTGTCCGAGGGCATCGAGTCGTACGTGACGCGCGCGTCCCTGCGCCGCATGACGGCGACCCTGCGGCGCTTCGAGCGCGCCCTGGCCGTCGACGGTGTCGACTCGCGCGCGCTGGGCGCCAACCTGGCCATGCTCGAGGCCAGCTTCGCCAGCCGCAACTTCACCTTCCGCCAGTACCAGAACGTGTTCCAGTTCCTCGTGGGCAGTGTCACCGAGCTCTCGTCCACCTCCGTCCTCAGCCACGAGCAGGTCCTGCACTCCGTCCTCGTCAACGACCCCCGCCAGTGCGAGGCGCGGGGCCTTTCCGTGGACGCGGTCGCCGAGCTGGTCCTCCGCGACGTGCTCATCTCGGGCCTGGGGCTGCAGGCCCTCGACCGCTACGTGGCCGCCGCGCTTCGCCAGATCGCCATGCTGAGCGGCCGTCTCGACTCCACCGGCCTGACCCGGATGATGAACTACGACCCCGCGCGGCTGGTGTCGCCCATCCACAAGGCCAAACCGGGCACCGACGACCAGATGACGCTCGGCTTCAAGGGCCTCGGTCTCAAGCAGATGACCGCCTACGGCCACCGCGTGCCGGAGGGCTTCGTGCTCAGCAACGAGCTCTTCGGCGCGATGCCGGCGCTGTCGTACCCGCCACTCTACGAAGACACCATCCACCGCGTGCGGGAGGCGGTGGCGGCACTCGAACGCCAGATCCGGCTGCGGCTCGGCGACCCCGACCGCTTGTTGCTTCTCTCGGTCCGGTCCGGCGCGGCCATCTCCATGCCCGGCCTCATGACCACCTTCGTCAACGTCGGCCTCAACGACGAGCTCGTCGAGGCGTTCGCCCGGCGGCCGGAGACGGCCTGGGCGGCGTGGGACAGCTACCGCCGCTTCCTGCAGTCGTGGGCCATGTCTTACGGTATCGATCGCGACTTCTTCGATGCGATCATGACGGAGTACAAGGCGCGCTACGGCGTGGGGCAGAAGGTCGACTTCACGGTCGGGCAGATGCGCGAGATCGCGTTCGCCTACAAGTCTCGCGCCCACGACCACGGGGTCGTCTTCGTCGACGACCCGTTCGAACAGGTCATCGCCTGCACGCGTAAGGTGCTCGAGTCGTGGGACTCGGCGCCGGCGCGCGTCTACCGCCAGTACCTGGGCGTCGCCGAGGAGTGGGGGACGGCCGTGGTGGTGCAGCGCATGGTCTTCGGCAACCTCAGCCGGGAGTCCGGTTCGGGCGTGACCTTCACCAACAACCCGCTCGAGCCGCACAGCCGGCAAGTCCGCCTGTTCGGCGACTTCGCCGTTCGCAGCCAGGGCGAGGACCTCGTCGGCGGCCTCATCTTCCCGTGGCCCATCTCGGAGGCGCAGCGCTTCGGCAGCGCCACCTATCGCGGCACCGAGCACTCCCTGGAGCGGGACTTCCCCGCGATCTACGAGCAGCTCCTGGCGGTGGCGCGCGACCTCGTCGGCGAGCGCGAGTTCGATCCGCAGGAGATCGAGTTCACCTTCGAGTCGCCGGCGGCGTCGGACCTCTACATCCTCCAGAAGCGATCGGCCGTGCAGGAGCAGACGCGCGACGCCGCCTACTTCGATACGGCTTCCCTCAACTACGGGCCGCCGGTCGCCTTCGGCATGGGCGTCGCCGGCGGCGCCTACTCCGGCCGCGCCGCGGTCAACGCCGAGCAGATCGACCAGCTGCTCGCCGAGGCGCCGGAGGAGAACATCGTGCTCCTGCGCCCCGACACGGTGCCGGAGGACATCGGCATGATCACGCGCGTCAGCGGCATCCTCACCGCCCGCGGCGGCACCACGTCGCACGCCGCCGTGACCGCCAAGCGCCTGGGCAAGACGGCGGTCGTCGAGTGCGTCGACCTCGAAGTCCTGGAGAAGGCGGGCGTCGTTCGTCTGGCCGGCCAGACGATCGACGTGGGCGACTGGGTGTCCATCGACGGCCGCACGGGCAACATCTTCCTGGGGCGCATCCCCACGACGACGGAGCCGGCGCTCCCGCCGGCGACCTGACGGCCGGCGCGGCACGTCCCGCGCGGCGGGGCCGCCATGCACAGTCGAGCAGAAGTGAACAAGTAGCCCCTCAATCGGACGCTTCCCTCTGGTAAGCTGTCCGGGTCAAATCGATCGGGAGGACGCAATGAGCGTGCGAGTGGGAATCAACGGCTTCGGCCGGATCGGCCGCCTCGTCATCCGCGCCGCGCTGCGGCACGGCGCCGACGTCGAGTTCGTCGGCATCAACGACCTGACAGACGCCAAGACCCTTGGTCACCTGTTCAAGTACGACTCGGTCCACGGCGTGTTTCCGGGCACCGTGGCCGTCGAAGAGGACGCGCTCGTCATCGACGGCAAGCGCGTCCGCGTCACCGCCGAGACCGACCCGGCCAAGCTTCCCTGGCGCGAGCTCGGCGCCGACGTCGTCATCGAGTCGACCGGCCGCTTCACCGAGCGCGCCGCCGCCGCCAAGCACCTCGAGGCGGGCGCCAGCAAGGTGATCATCTCCGCGCCGGCCAAGGGCCCCGACGTCACCATCTGCCTCGGCGTCAATGAAGAGATGTACGACAAGGCCGCCCACGACGTCATCTCCAACGCGAGCTGCACCACCAACTGCCTCGCGCCGATGGCCAAGGTCCTCGTCGACAATTTCGGCGTGGAGAAGGGCTTCATGACCACCATCCACGCCTACACCAACGACCAGACGGTCCTCGACTTCCCCCACAAGGACCTGCGCAGGGCCCGCGCCGCGGCGCTCTCGATCATCCCGACCACCACCGGCGCCGCGCGCGCTGTCGCCCTGGTGATCCCCGAGCTCGAGGGCAGGCTCGACGGCTTCGCGCTGCGCGTGCCCACGCCGGACGGCTCGGCCACCGATCTCGTCGCCGAGCTCAAGACCGAGGTGACCGCGGACGAGGTCAATGCGGCCATGAAGGCGGCCGCCGAGAGCGGCCCGATGAAGGGCATCCTGCAGTACCAGGAGGATCCCATCGTCAGCATCGACATCGTCGGCAACAGCCACTCGTCGATCTTCGACCCGGCGCTCACCATGGCCAAGGGCAAGCTGGTCAAGGTCGTGTCCTGGTACGACAACGAGTGGGGCTACTCGTGCCGCCTCGTCGACCTCGTGCAGAAGGTCCTCTGACACACACGCCGCCGGGAGGCTGAAGACGCCATGAAGCGTTCGCTCACCGACTATCCGCTCGCGGGCAAACGCGTCCTCGTGCGCGTCGACTTCAACGTGCCGCTCGAGGGCGGCCGGGTCGTCGACGACACGCGCATCCGCGCCGCCCTGCCCACGATCGCCTACCTGCTCGATCAGGGGTGCCCGGTCGTGCTGATGTCCCATCTTGGCCGCCCCAAGGGCGCGGTCGTGGACGAACTGCGCATGGCGCCGGTGGCGGCGCGCCTCTCGGAGCTGCTCGGCCGCCCTGTCGCGACCGCGGATGACTGCGTCGGTCCCGCAGTCGCCCAGGCGGCCGTCGCCCTCCGGGCCGGCGACGTGCTCGTGCTCGAGAACCTGCGCTTTCACGCCGAGGAGACGGGCAACGACGACGCGTTCGCGCGTCAGCTCGCGGCGCTCGGCGACGTGTACGTCAACGACGCCTTCGGCACCGCGCATCGGGCGCACGCCTCCACGGAGGGTGTGACGCACTACCTGCCGTCGGTCGCGGGACTGCTCATGACCAAGGAGCTGGAGATCCTCGGCCGCCTGCTGCGCGACCCGGCACGGCCCTTCGTGGTCGTGCTCGGCGGCCTCAAGGTCTCGGACAAGATCAGCCTCATCCGGCACATGCTCGCCATCGCCGACACCGTGCTCATCGGCGGAGCCATGGCCAATGCCTTCCTGGCTGCCAAGGGGTACGAGGTCGGCGCCTCCAAGGGCGCCGGCGACGAGGTCACGGTGGCCGGCGAGATCCTCGCTGAGGCGGGCGCCGCCAGAGGCCACCTGGTCATCCCCGTCGACGTCGTCGCGGCGCGCGAGGCCGTGGCCGGCGCGCCCACGAGGGTCGCTCCGGCAGACGGCATCGCCGCCGACGAGATGGCGCTCGACATCGGCCCGCAGACGATCGCCGAGTTCGTGCGCCAGCTCCGCGGCGCCGGCACGATCTACTGGAACGGCCCCATGGGACTGTTCGAGATCGACGAGTTCAGCGCCGGGACGCGCGCCGTCGGTGAGGCCATCGCCGCGGGGGTCGCCGTCACCGTCGCCGGCGGCGGCGACACGGTGTCGGCCATCCGCAGGTTCGGCCTGGAGGCCCGCCTCACCCACGTCTCGACGGGCGGCGGGGCATCCATGGAATTCCTGGAGGGCCGGGCACTTCCCGGCGTGGAGGCGCTCATGGAACGCAGCACGGCCCCGATGACGTCGGGTCGCCGCCCGCTCATGGCGGGCAACTGGAAGATGTACAAGACGCCGGCGCAGACGAAGGAGTTCTTCACCGCCTTCCGGCCGCTGGTCGCCGGCGTGAACGACCGTGACGTGCTCATCTGTCCGCCCACTATCGACCTGCCGGCCGCTCTGGCCTGCGTGGTCGACACGCGCATCGCCGTCGGCGCCCAGACCATGCACTACGCGGCCGAGGGCGCCTTCACCGGCGAGACGGCGCCGGGCATGCTCGCTGAGCTCGGCGTGCCCTACGTCATCCTCGGCCACTCGGAGCGGCGCCAGTACTACAACGAGAACGACGCCGATCTGCCGCGCAAGGTCCGCGCGGCGCTCGATGCCGGCCTGCTGCCGATCCTCTGCTGCGGCGAGACGCTCGAGGAGCGGGAGGGCGGCCGGACGGAGAGCAAGGTCGGCGGCCAGCTCGACGCCGACCTCGCCGAGATCACGTCCGCCGAGCTCGCCAAGGTGGCCATCGCCTACGAGCCCATCTGGGCCATCGGCACCGGCGTCACCGCCACGCCCGAGCAGGCGCAGGAGACGGTGGCCTTCTGCCGCCGCAGGGTGCGAGAGCGCTTCGGCGACGCCGCCGACGGCGTGCGCATCCTCTACGGCGGCAGCGTCAAGGCCGCCAACATCGACACGCTCATGGCGCAGCCGGACATCGACGGCGTGCTCGTCGGCGGGGCCAGCCTCGACCCGGGGGAGTTCGCCCGCATCGTGCGCTTCGCGGGGCCCGCGTGACCCATGCCGGCGCCGGCGGGCCGGCGTACCGCCCGGTCGTCCTGATCGTATTGGACGGCTGGGGCGTCGCCCCGCCCGGCCCCGAGAACGCCGTGAGCCTCGCGGCGACGCCGGTCTTCGACCGGCTCGCGGCGGAGTACCCCCACGGCGTGCTCGAGGCGTCGGGACCGGCGGTGGGACTGCCGCCGGGCCAGATGGGCAACTCCG
>Ga0209254_10005939_pt1 | contig 11221 bp, 12 predicted proteins | sample FrelakmetDIP11DI_FD_187148 | JGI IMG/M metagenome (GOLD analysis project Ga0209254, IMG submission 187148) | Freshwater lake sediment microbial communities from the University of Notre Dame, USA, for methane emissions studies - DIP11 DI (SPAdes)... | ecosystem: Environmental > Aquatic >... | reverse complement strand
GAGGGCTGCACACCGGAGTCCAGCTCCATCAGGGCCTTGACCAGACTCGATTTACCTGCGCCACTGGGCGCCGCCACGACAAATAGGTTTCCTGGATAGTCCATTGCAAGCTCTGGTTGTTTTCTATTCTTCTATTTCTTAAGGCGACGGAGCCTTACTCGATGTTCTGAACCTGCTCACGCATTTGCTCTATGAGAACTTTCATGTCCACCGAAATCCGTGTGAGCTCGAGCGCGGAGGATTTGGAACCCATGGTATTGGCCTCGCGGTGCAGCTCCTGGATCAGAAAATCGAGTCGTTTGCCAATCTCGCCGCCCAAGGTGACAAGGCGGCCGATTTCTTTCAGATGGGAGTCCATGCGGGTCAGTTCCTCGGCAACGTCAATGCGGATGGCGAACGCGGTGGCCTCGGTCAGTGCTCGATCCTGCGCAGCCTCAGGCAGCGTGGCACCGTCTGTCATGGCCATGGCTTCCCTCCAGCGGTCAAGAAACCGGTTGCGTTGCTGTTCCACCAGCTGCGGGATCAGAGGGGCGGCCTGGCTCGCCAGTTGCTGCAGCTGTGCAAGGCGGTCCATCAGCATGGCGGCCAAACGGGCTCCTTCGCGTTCGCGCGCCTCGAGCACCGCAGTCACTGCCCTGGCGGCCAGCGGCAACAATTCCTTGCCCCAGTCTGCAGCGTTTCCACCTTCACCGTTCGACAGGCGAAGCACGTCCGACACACTCAGGGGTGCGGCGTCGGGCAGCCATGCGCGCACGTTGTCCTGAACGGCGTTCAGTCGCTGCAAAAGCCGCGTGGAGGGCTCCGGCAGTGTTGATGCGCCTGCCGCCTCTATGGCGGCGCGTACCTCGACCTTGCCCCGCTTCAGGTGGCGAGAGATGAGTTCCCTGAGAGCAGGCTCATGCTGTCGCAATTCGTCCGGCAGGCGAAAACTCAAGTCCAGAAAGCGACTGTTGACAGCGCGGATCTCCAGCCCCAGCCGGGTGCCACAAGGCGCGCGGGATTCGGCGCCAGTCGCGGAGTCAGCGGTGCTTTGCTGTACACCGGCATAACCGGTCATGCTGTAAACTGACATTGGCGTTCCCTATAGATGGCAGTGCGTGGTGGTTTCTAGTTCAATATCGGGAACCCAAGCCTGCGCCGGTAGTCAACCCATCCCAAATTATGTCAAAGGTCAAACCTGCTCCGCTTCCGCCCGATACGGTTATCGGGGGCTATCGCGTGGTTCGCCGACTTTCTTCGGGCGGTTTTGGCGTGGTCTACCTCGCCGTGGACAACGAGGGGCAGCAGGTCGCAGTCAAGGAATATCTGCCATCCTCACTGGCAAACCGGCCCCCGGGCGAGCTTCTCCCCCAGGTACAGCCGGAAAAGCTTTCCTTGTATCGTTTAGGCCTCAAGAGTTTTTTTGAGGAAGGACGTTCGCTGGCGCAGATCTCGCACCCCTCGGTCGTGAGCGTGCTCAACTTCTTTCGGGAAAACGAAACCGTTTACATGGTGATGAATTACCTGGAGGGGGCGACCCTGCAGGACTTCATCATCACTGCGCGAGAACTCAAGAAGCAGAAGGTGTTTCGCGAGTCCAGCATCCGATCACTTTTCGACGAAATTCTGCGCGGCTTGCGGATCGTTCACCAGCACAAAATGCTGCATCTGGACATCAAACCGGCAAATATCTTCGTCACTGATGACAACCGCGCCGTGATGATTGATTTCGGTGCCGCCAGAGAAGTTCTCAGCAAGGAAGGCAACTTCATCCGGCCGATGTACACCCCCGGCTTTGCCGCGCCCGAGATGTACCGTCGCGACTCGTCCATGGGTCCCTGGACGGATATTTACGCGATTGGCGCCTGTATTTATGCCTGCATGCAGGGATACCCGCCCAATGATGCCCCGCAGCGCCTTGAGAAGGACCGGCTGTCGCTTTCCCTTTCGCGCTTGCGTGGGGTCTATTCCGACAACTTGATCGAGGTGGTGGAGTGGTGCATGTCGCTGGACCCGTTGTCGCGTCCGCAGTCTGTCTTTGCATTGCAGAAAGAACTCAGCCGAGAGGGCTCCCGGCGTTACACCAAGTTGAGTGTGGGCGAGAAGGTTCGGCTTCAGTTTGACACCATGGTCACGGAAACCAAGAAGAACCTGGCCAAGGGCACTCGTTTTGGTGCAAAAGTGAAATGAAGTTCTCCGTCTTTCAGGTCAGCCGTAAAGGGGGGCGCGAAAAGAACGAAGACCGCATGGGCTACTGCTACACGCGCGCGTCGGGCTTGTTTGTGCTTGCCGACGGGATGGGGGGGCACCCAGAGGGCGAAGTTGCTTCCCAACTGGCATTGCAGACGGTTTCGGCGCTTTTCCAGAAAGAGGCTCGTCCGTCAGTGGCCGATGTGCCTGGGTTCCTCCGATCAAGCCTGATGGCGGCGCATCACCAGATCATCCGCTACGCCGGCGACAAGGGCATGCTGGACACCCCTCGGACGACTCTGGTGGTGGCTGTCGTGCAGGACGGGTGCGCAACGTGGATTCACTGTGGCGACTCGCGGCTGTATCTGGTGCGGGACGGCACATTGCTGACGCGAACCCGGGACCATTCCTACATGGAGCACCAGCCGCCCGGCATCGTCAGGATGGACCGGATCAATCGCAACATCCTGTTCACCTGCCTCGGATCGCCCACGCGGCCCATTTTCGATGTGACCGGACCGGTGACCCTTCAGCAGGGCGACAAGATCCTGTTGTGCTCTGACGGCTTGTGGGGCACCGTGGGAGATGAAGAGATCGTGCAGAGACTGGGCGGTTTGCCGGTGTCCGAGGCGGTGCCTGAGCTCGTCGAGACGGCCCTGCGAAAAGGCGGCGAACGCAGTGACAACGTGACCTTGCTGGCGCTTGAGTGGGAAACCGCCAACGTCTTTGAATCGACGCAGGGCATCTCGACCGATAGCATCAGCGACGGTGTATTTGCTTCGACCATCCAGGCCGGCGTGCTTGACAGCCTGGGCGAAGAGCTTGATGACGATGCCATCGAACGGTCCATCGCCGAGATCAACGAAGCCATCCGGCGTTCCGCGGCGCGCAAGTCCTGACCCTGCGCCCGCCGGGCCATCGCCCGACGCGCCGACTCTTTTTTTCAGAGAACCCCCAGACCATGAGTGAATTTGTAAGAAGCGGCGGCCGCGCTGCGAACGCCTTGCGCCCGGTGCGCTTCACCCGGGGCTACACCATCCACGCCGAGGGCTCGGTGCTGATCGAGTTCGGCCATACGCGGGTGCTGTGCACGGCCTCGGTCGAAGACAAGGTCCCACCGCACAAGCGCGGCAGCGGCGAAGGCTGGGTGACCGCCGAGTACGGCATGTTGCCACGGGCCACCCACACGCGCGGGGACCGCGAAGCCGCCCGCGGCAAGCAGAGTGGGCGCACGCAGGAGATCCAGCGCCTGATCGGACGTTCCATGCGCGCCGTGTTTGACCTGAAAAAGCTCGGCGAGCGCACCATCCACCTCGATTGCGACGTGATCCAGGCCGATGGCGGCACCCGCACGGCAGCCATCACCGGAGCCTTTGTGGCGGCGCAGGATGCGGTCAACCAGTTGCTGGCGTCCGGCAAACTGACCGAATCGCCCATCATCGACCACGTGGCGGCGATCTCGGTCGGCATCGTGGATGGCACAGCGCTGCTCGACCTGGAATACACCGAGGACGTGTCCTGTGACACCGACATGAACGTGGTCATGACCGGCGCCGGCAACTTCGTGGAAGTGCAGGGCACGGCTGAAGGCGCAGCGTTTTCACGCAAGGAAATGGACGCGCTGCTGGCGCTGGCCGAAAAAGGCATCCGGGACCTGGTCATCCTGCAAACCGAATCACTATCGGAGTAATAGCGCTCTACGACCGTCTGACGCTGGGGTAAGCCGAAAAAGCCATGAAAATCGTGCTCGCATCGAATAATCGAGGCAAGCTGGCCGAGCTGCAGGCGATGCTGGCCCCGCTGGATGTGGAACTGGTGCGCCAGGCCGATCTGGGCATTCCCGAGGCCGAGGAGCCCTACCGCACCTTTGTCGAGAACGCCCTGACCAAGGCCCGACACGCCGCGCGCGCCAGTGGTTTGCCGGCGCTGGCCGACGACGCCGGCCTGTGCGTGGACGCCTTTGGCGGCCTGCCCGGTGTGGACACGGCTTACTACGCCACGCAGTTTGGCTATGAAAAGGGCGATGACAACAATGTCCGTGCCCTGCTGGAGCAGATGCAGGGCATCGCCAGCCGTCGTGCCGCGATGGTCAGCACCCTGGTGGCGGTGCGCAGCGCCGACGACCCGGAGCCGCTGATCGCCGTGGGCCGCGTGGTCGGCGAAATTGCGCGCGCTCCGGTCGGCTCGAACGGCTTCGGCTTTGACCCGGTGATGTTCATCCCCGAGTTTGGCCAGACCTTTGCGCAGTTGCCGGTCGAAGTGAAGAACGCGCACAGCCATCGCGGCCAGGCGGCCCGCGCCATGCTGGCGCTGATCCGCGAGCGCTGGCTGTAGACATGGCCCCCACGCTCGTCGCTGCGCGTACGTCGCTGCCCCCCGAGGGGGCCTTCGCGCCTTGGGGCGGCCCGGCGACGCTCAAGCTGTGATGGACGTTTCCCACTACATGCGGCCCGGCACGCTGCAGATGCCGGTGTTGCCGCCGCTGTCGCTCTACGTGCACCTGCCCTGGTGCCTGAGGAAGTGCCCTTACTGCGATTTCAACTCCCACGAGTTCCGCGCGGGCGGCGCAGCGGGGACGCTTCCCGAGCAGCGCTATATCGATGCCCTGGTCGCCGATCTGGAGGCCAGCCTGCCACTGGTCTGGGGTCGTCCGGTGCACAGTATCTTCATCGGCGGCGGAACGCCCAGCCTGTTTTCGCCGCTGGCGATAGACCGATTGCTGGGTGACATCCGGGCGCGGCTGCCGCTGACACCCGATTGCGAAATCACACTGGAGGCCAACCCCGGTACCTTCGAGAAGGACCGCTTCAAGGCCTTTCGCAGCGCGGGCGTGACCCGGCTGTCGGTTGGCGTGCAAAGCTTCAATGACGCACACCTGAAGGCGCTGGGCCGCGTCCATGACCGCGCCCAGGCCCTGGCCGCCGTGGAAGAAGCTGCACAGGCCTTCGACACCTTCAACCTCGATCTGATGTACGCGCTGCCTGGCCAGACGCTGGCACAACTCGACGAGGATGTGCACACCGCGCTGGCGCTGGCGCCGCCGCACCTGTCGATCTACCACCTGACGATCGAGCCGAACACGGTGTTCGCCAAATACCCGCCGGTGATTCCCGAGGACGACATGGCCTATGCCATGCTCGATCGCCTGACCGAGCAGACCGGTATCGCCGGACTGCAGCGTTACGAAGTCTCGGCCTATGCGCGAGCGGGTCACCGCTGCTGGCACAACCTCAACTACTGGCAGTTTGGTGACTACCTCGGCATCGGCGCGGGCGCGCACAGCAAGCTCAGTTTCGCGCACCGCGTGGTGCGCCAGGTGCGCTGGCGCGAGCCGCTCGGCTACATGAACCACGCGCTGACCGGCCAGGCCGTGACGCAGGACGACGAGGTGGCCCGCGCCGACCTGCCCTTCGAGTTCATGCTCAATGCGCTGCGTCTCAGAGAAGGTTTCGCGTTGCAGGACTTCACCGCGCGCACCGGCCTGCCAGTGACCGCCATCCAGGCAGCCCTCGAGGCCGCGGAAGGCAAGGGCCTGATTCAGCGCGATTTCACCCACGTGCGCCCCACCGAGCGGGGCTTCGACTTCCTGAGCGATCTGCAGGCGCTTTTCCTTCCCGCCTGAAGCCTTGATACGGCGGACCCAAAGCGTCCTACAGTCTGCCGGTGTAGTCCTGAAAAGATAGCTGACGGTGACCGTTCGACGCTGGAAAGGTGCCAAAAAAACGCTGAAAATCGGCCCGGTGACCTTCAATCCGTGGTTTCAGGCCGTGCCCCCCGGGTCAGGGCACGGGTTCAGGCGGTGACCGCTTTGCCCATCGGGCGGCAAGCCACGGGAACACCGGCGCGATCCCTGCCATCACCAGCACCACCACTGCCCCGGACGGCAGATCAAAGTGGGCGGACAGCGCGAGACCCAGCAAATAGCCTAGCGCGCCGATGGTGTAGGCCACAGGCAGGCGCAGGGCAGGGCGCAGACTGCGCACGGCCAGCGCCGGCACGATCAGGCTGGTGAACACCAGGTACACGCCCACGAGCTGCACCGAGGCCGTGACCGCCAGCGCGAACAGCAGGTAGAACCCGGCGCGCCCGAGCCGCTCGCGCAGACCGAACCACAGCGCCAGCACCAGCGCCGTCAGCACCGCCATGCCCATGAGTTGCTGCGTCGAGACCCACAGGATCTGCCCGACCAGCAGGTCCTTCAAATGCTCGCCGCCGTGCGGATTGCCGGCCAGCAGCAGCAGGCCGGCGCAGGAGGCCAGCACGAACAGCACGCCGATCAGCGCCTCCTGGATGTCCGGCCAGCGGCGCTCGGTCCAGGTCAGCGCCAAGGCGCCGAGCAGCGCGGCCGAGAGGGCCGCCACCTGCACCGCCCAGCCTTGGGGCTCCAGGCCCATGGCGTCGGCGGCAATGACGCCAATGCCAGCGATCTGGGCGATCGCCAGATCGATGAAGACGATGCCGCGTTGCAGCACCTGCGCGCCCAGCGGCACATGGGTGGCCAGCACCAGCAAGCCGGCCGCCAGGGCCGGCAGCAGGATGTGCCAGTCGATGCCAGCCGGTGTCACCGGAGCCCCTTCAGCAGGCGCTGGACCGTGTCGTCAAACAGCGAGAACAGATCCTTGGCCTGCTCGTTGCCGCCGACGGTGAACGGCAGCACCACGATCGGCAGCTTGGTGCGCTCGGCCAGCCAGTCCGCGCCCCGTGCGTCGTTGTAGGCGGCGCGCAGGATCATCTTGGCCGGCTTCGCTTGCAGGCCGGCCAGCACGGTGCTGAGGTGCGCACTGGTGGGCTCGATGCCGGGCTTGGGCTCCAGCACCGCCACCTCCACCAGGCCCAGCCACTGCTGCAGGTACGGAAAGGCCTTGTGCTGCACCACGACGGGTGTGCCTCGCAGCAGCGCCGCCTCCTTCTCCCAGCGCTGGATGGCCGCGTTCCAGCGCGCCAGGAATTCGGCGCTGCGCGCCTGGTACATCGCCGCATTGGCCGGGTCGAGCTCGGCCAGGCGGCGCGCCAGCGGCACGGCCACCAGCGCGATGTTGCGCGGGTCGGTCTGGATGTGCGGGTTGCCGGCGGCGTGCACGTCGCCATCGCCGCGGTCCAGGCGTTCGGGCACCTCCAGCTTGCGCACGTAACCGGCCGCCTCGAAGTTGCCGGGCTTGCCGGGCTGGATCGCGCTGTTGCCTGACTGGCGGATCAACAGCGGCAGCCAACCGCCCTCCAGCTCGGCGCCGGTGCAGACCACCAACTGGGTATTGCGCGCGGCCGCGACCAGGCTGGGCCTGGCCTGGATATGGTGCGGGTCCTGCAGGCCCGTCGTGGCGACATAGACGCTGGCCTTGTCGCCGGCCAGTTCCTTGACCAGCGCGCCCCATTCAGGCTCGCAGGCCAGCACCTTGATGTCAGCCTGCGCGACTTGCGCGCCGAGTGCCAGCAGCAAAGCCGTGGCGATGTGAAGCATTTTTTTCATGGTGGGTTCCCGGTTCAGAAGCCGTGGGCGCCGTGCGAGCCCAGGCTCATCTGGTACTGGATCATGATCTGGTTGTCGGTGAGGCCGTAGCGGGCCCGGTCCTGGGCCAGCTGCAGGCGCACGCGGCTGTATTCGCTGGGCGACCAGTCGAACATCAGCGTCGTGCGGTTCGGCGAGTATTCGGGCAGGAAGAGATTGGCAGTGTTGCTGGACGCATTGATGTTGCCCAGATCCAGCCGGTCGTAGCGCAATCCCACCCGCCATGCGGGCAGGAACTTGTACACCGCCTGCGCGTACCAGCCACTCTGGGCCGAGCGGTAGATGTCGGCCAGCGCCTGCCCGCTTGCGTCATAGATCATCGAGCCGGACTCTGTGCGATGGAAATACTCTCCTTGCAGCGTCACGCTGGTGCTCTTGGCGTTGCCATTGGGTGACCATTTCCACACGCCGTCCAGAATGGCCAGGCGGCTGTTGCCGGTAAACACGTTGCTGACCGGGTTGCCGGCACTGTCGATGTCGTCAGAGGCGCGGTCAGTGGCGTTGGCCCACAGCATGGAGGCGCCGGCGCGCCAGCTGTTGCTGGCACCGACATCGCCACCAGTGTGGGCAAACAGCGTGCCGGTGCCCGGCTTCTTGCGGTTGCCGGTGCCGCTGGGGTACTCGCCCGCGGCGCCGATCCCGCCGCCGAGTTCGATGAACTGCGAGGTCGGCAACACCGCCTTGAACTGCAGGCCGTCCTGGGTCAGGGCGCCGCCCAGGAACACCTGGTAGGCGAGCGGGGCATTGATGAAATCCCAGGTGTGGGGGTGCTTGTCGTTCTGGTACCCGACCGACGACAGGTAGCGCCCGGCTTTGAGCCCCAGGCCGCCAGGGAGTGACGTGGTCTGGATGAAGGCTTCTTCGACCGATGCTGAATTGTCGGCGGCCAGCGCCAGGCTCATCGAGCCGAAAAACCACGGGTCGATGGTGGCCGACAACGTCAGTTCGGACTCGCCGAGCGAAAAGCCCTGCACGCCCGGGCCGATCTCGCCGCCGGCGAGGAAGCCAGGGATGCGGTATTGGGTGGGGTCCTGGGAGAAGCTGGAATAGCTGCCTGAAAGAATCAGCGCGATCGCCGGGTTGAAGGCGGAAGCCGAGGATTGCGCTGTCGCCGGCGTCGGCGTGGCAGCCTGGGTGGCCGGCGGGCTTTCCATCGCCGCTGGCGCGCCGGCGGACGTCGGCGCGCGCGCCGTGCTGTCCGTTGCAGGCTGAGCCGCGAGGCTGGTCTCCGCCTGTTTCAGGCGCGCTTCGAGCGCTTTGAGCTGCGTTTCGTAGTCCTTGCGCATGGCGGCGATTTCTTGCTGCAGTTGTTGCAACTGGGTGGCGTTGTCGGCGGCCAGCAGTGGCGGCGAGGCGATGGCCAGCGCGATCAGCGCGGCGGCAAAGGGGGCGGGATGAGACATATCGAGGCAAGCTCCAAAGAAGGGGGAGCGGTCGCAACCGGGCGTTGCGCCGCCTCCAATGAGGGGAAGGAACGACAGGGCCCTGGCGCATCGCGACGTGCGCGAAGGCTCAGGGCCACACGGCGGGACGACCGGCCGTGTCAGTGGGCGTCAGCAGGGCTGCGGGGGTGCGCGCGAGGCGTAGGCCGTGAAGGCCGTGGCGCGCAAGGGCGTGGCGATCGATGCGTCGGCACGCGCGGCCTGTGGCGCAATGGCCAGGGCGGCCGCCTGCAAAGGCGGGGCGCCGTCGACCGAAGCGAACAGCAGGCACTGCTCGCAAGCCGGTTCATGGCCTGGTGCGGAGTCATGCTGCTCCGAAGTCTCCAGCGCATGAAGCGAATGCGCAAGGCCATGAAGCTGGAAGCCCATGCCCATCCACAGGCTTGCAATGATGCAAAACCAGGCGATGAGTTGGCGGGGATGGCGCATGTTCAAAGGCCCGCTGGCGGAGACGGTGAGATTCGAACTCACGGACGGTTACCCGTCGGCAGTTTTCAAGACTGCTGGTTTAAACCACTCACCCACGTCTCCAGTGGCAGGGCGGAATTCTAACCGCTGGCCCCTGTCAGGCACCGTCAGGCGGGCTGCAGCATGCCCTTCTTCTCGATGAAGCCCATCACCTCGGCCAGGCCGGCGTTGGTCTTCAGGTTGGTCATCACAAAGGGCTTGAGGCCCTGGGCGTTGGTGCGCATGCGGATGGTGTCGGCTTCCATCACGCCCAGGTCGGCGCCCACGTAAGGCGCCAGGTCGGTCTTGTTGATGACGAACAGGTCGCTCTTGGTGATGCCGGGGCCGCCCTTGCGCGGGATTTTTTCGCCGGCGGCCACGTCGATGACGTAGACCGTGAGGTCGCTGAGTTCGGGGCTGAAGGTGGCGGCCAGGTTGTCGCCGCCGCTTTCCACGAAGACGATGTCGGCGTCGGGGAACTGCTCCAGCATGCGGTCGATGGCTTCGAGGTTGATTGAGGCGTCCTCGCGGATCGCGGTGTGCGGGCAGCCGCCGGTTTCCACGCCCATGATGCGCTCGGCCGGCAGCGCGCCGCTCTCGGTCAGCAGGCGCTGGTCTTCCTTGGTGTAGATGTCGTTGGTGATGGCGACGATGTCGTATTTGTCGCGCATCGCCTTGCAGAGCATCTCCAGCAGCGTGGTCTTGCCCGAGCCGACCGGGCCGCCAATGCCCACGCGCAGGGGCGGCAGGGTTTTGGTGCGGTTCTTGATGTGGTGCAGTGAGGTCATGGTCTGGGTCTCAGGAGCGGAAGAGGCGCGAATACTGGGTTTCATGCTGGGCCGACAGAATGGCCAGCATGGGGGAGAAGGCCTGGCGTTCGCTGTCCATCAGGCGCGTCGCGCGCTCGGCGGCGGCGGGAATCTCAGCGGCCAGGCGCGCCAGGATGCGCTGGCCGGCGCTCTGGCCCAGCGGCACGGATTTGAGCGCAGCCTGCACCATGTTCTCCGCCCAGCCAAAGGCATAGGCCAGCAGGGCGTCGCGCACGGGCGCCTGGGTGCGTGAGACGGCCAGCGCAAACGCCACCGGATAGGTCGGGCTCATCGCGGCCAGCGCGTCGATCTCTTGCAGGCGGCCGGGCTGGCCGGCGTCCTGGTTGCGTAACCAGTCCACCAGCGAGCGGCCCATCTGCTCGGCCTGCAGCCGCAGCTCGCTGGTTTCGCGGGTCTGAAGCACCCAGTCGTTGAGGGCGCGGACATCGGCCAGGTCGCCGCGCCGCCAGGCGGCCACGGCCTTGGCCACCACGGCCAGGTCGCCGCGCGCCAGCGCCAGGTGCAACTGGTCGCTGAGCCAGTTCGATGCTATCGATTCGCTAGTGACTCCGCACCGCTCCACGCTGGCTTCAAGCCCTTCTGAGTACGAAAATCCGCCGACGGGCAGGGCGGGCGACGCCAGCCAGATGAGTTGCAGCTGGCTGGCGGCCGGCAAGGCACTGCCATCCACCAGCGGTGGTTCCGTTGGGTCTGTGGCCGTTTTTCGGGCAGCACGCTTTGCTGCGCGCTGTTGTGCAAAAGACCGTCGCGGACCCATCCGCTCATTCCGGCCCGGCGGCAAGCGGTGCATGTCAGTGCGAATGCCCGTGGTTGTGATCGCATCCCGG
>Ga0209254_10005938_pt1 | contig 11225 bp, 8 predicted proteins | sample FrelakmetDIP11DI_FD_187148 | JGI IMG/M metagenome (GOLD analysis project Ga0209254, IMG submission 187148) | Freshwater lake sediment microbial communities from the University of Notre Dame, USA, for methane emissions studies - DIP11 DI (SPAdes)... | ecosystem: Environmental > Aquatic >... | reverse complement strand
CACCTATCCGACGGGACCGGGAACTCCTGCCGGTAGCTGTCCAATCCAAGCTCGTCCAGGGGCACCAGCCCGAGCTCCGCCATCCTCTCCTCGAGGAATGCCTCCAGTTCCTGCGATTGCACCGACCCTGAGGGGCGTCCACGCAGCGCTTCGCTGGCCATGTACTCTATGGTTTCCATCATGCGGGCCGTATCCACGCTTTCCGCCAGGGAGAGCAGGAAAGGGTCGTCCGTGTCGTCGGTCGATGCCGCGCCGCAACCGGCTCCCGCCAGGAGGAGGGTGATGAGCAGGGCGCCCAGAAGCAACCTGAGATATTTCATTTCTTGGTCTTTTTTCCGGAGGCGGTCTTTGCGGCCGGCTTCTTGCCTGCAGCGGACTTGCGCCTCACCAGAAAGACGATGGCGAAAACGACCAGGGCAATTGCCGCGATCGCGCCGAGGATTATCCACAGCCAGAGCAACCCGCCCTCGCTCTCGCTCTCTGTCTCGGATGCGGAACCTGCGGTGCCCGTCTCGCTCTTGGCCACACCCAGGGCTTCGAAGGCGTCCTGGGGCTGATCTCCCATGGCCTCGCCGGCTACCGTGATCCCGATGTTCTCAATACCGGAAACCTCCTGCGCGGTCTTCACGATCTGGGTGAGGGCTGCGGTGGAGGCATCCTCATCCCCGGAGAGCTCCAGGAGCTCGCTCGAGAGGTTGACGCTGAACTCGCTGCGGTCCTGTTTCACCGTCGTGTACTGCAGCTTCACGCCTTCCGGGATAGAGGTCTCGTATCCCTCCGCCTTTTCCTCCTCCGTGGGTCCCTTCAGGAGCTCGATCAGGGCGAACTCCACCATCTGGTTGCCTCCGGCAATATCCCGCGTCACCACTACCAGCACTCCATCCTTGTACAGGTAGATCCCACCTGGAGTCTGGGTAGTTTCACCCTCCGTGGGTTCCGTGGGGGTCTGTTCCTGGGCGTAGGCGGCACAGCACGAGGATAGGATCACTATGGCCGCAAGCAAGGCGACGATAAGATATCTTCTGTTCATACTCCATCTCCCTTCGTTTTAATTGCATTGTATGGAGTAGGGACTTCTTTGGGCAAGACCGAACCTACCGGAGTATTATGACGAGAGCCGCCGTCGGTGAGTTCAAACCGGCGCCCCCGGCCAGGGCGGAAGCAGCATGATTCCGTGGATCCGCGCTCGCGTCCTCCCGGTTTGTGCATATCTTGGCCCGGGAATACTCTAAAGGTATATAATTTCCATAACCCGGAACAGCCCGGGGTGCGGCGAACGCCATGGTCTCCCTTTACGGGAGAGGTCATAAGCAAGGAAGCCGCGTTCTTCGCTGGTGGTGGGGAGAACCTGTGAAAGCACCCTTGAAATGCGATAGAGGTATGAACCTGAGCGACGGCTGCGGCGTAGCCGTAAGTCCGAGGTGACGATATTGTGAAGATCGGGATCCCGCGTGCCCTTATGTTTTATCGTTATTACCCGTTCCTCAAGTCTTTTCTGGAGGAATACGGATGTGAAGTACAGCCCTCTCCGCCCACCAACCTGAAGATGCTGGGCGAGGGCACGGATATCTGCGTGGACGACGTGTGCGTGGCGGTCAAAGTCCTCTTCGGCCACGTGGCGCAGCTGGCGGGGAAGGTGGACACCATTCTGATCCCACGCCTGGTCAGCGTGGAGAGAAGGGGTTACGATACCTTCACTTGCCCGAAGCTCATCGCGGCGCCGGACATGATCCGTTACTCCTTTCCTCACTTGCCGGCACCCTTGGAGTTCATCGTCGATATCAGTCGCATGCCCTGGTGGTGGAGTTGCCTGCGCTTGGCGAGGCAGCTCAAGCTGCCTCTGCGTGGCTTTCCCCGGACCTACGGCGCGGCCATGCAGGAGCAGGGCAGGTTCGACGCTCTTCTCCACCGCGGGCTGCTTCCGGCCGAGGCGCTGGCAAAGATAGCGAACGGCAACGGCAGTCCCCCTCCCGCTTATCTCTCGGAACGGGACGTAACCGTGGCCGTGGTCGGACATCCCTATCTCCTGGGCGACCCCATCGTCAACAAGAGGCTGGTGCATTGGCTGGATATGTCGGGGGCGCGGGTGCTGGGCAGTACCATGCTGACGAAGGAAGACCTGGACGCGGAGGAATCCGTGCTCCCACCGCTTTCATGGAGCTACGAGAAGGAGCTTATGGCCGCGGCATCGATCTTCCTCAAGCGCGATGATGTCGATGGGGTTATCTATCTCACCAGCTTCGGGTGCGGCCCCGATTCGCTGGTCACCGAGATGGTGCGCCGTGAATTGAAGCCCACCGGGGACCAGGTCCTGCTGGAACTGGTGCTGGACGAGCACAGCGCCGAATCCGGCGTGAGAACGCGGGCGGAAGCCTTCGTTGACCTGCTGCGCCACCGCATGAGGACACGCGCCGGAGCGGGGAGGGCGCGATGAAGGTAGCCTTTCCCCACATGGGCAACGCCTACATCCCCCTCAAAGCCCTGGTGGAATACATGGGGGTGGAGGCGGTGGTGCCGGAGCGGCCGAACTACAGGACCCTGGAGAGGGGAGCCAGGCACGCCCCTGAATTCGTCTGTCTCCCCTTCAAGATCACCCTGGGTGATTGCATGAATGCCCTGGAGAACGGGGCGGACACCATGGCCATGGTCTGCGGCATGTGGGCCTGCCGCTTCGGGTATTATGCATACGTTCAGCACCTTATTCTCAGGGATCTCGGTTACGAATTCGATTCCCTGCTCATAGGAAGGGAAGACCCGCGCGCGGTGCTCGAGAAGATATGCAGCGTCGTAGGCAGGAGAGGCCTGCTCAGGTTGCCGGGGGCTTTCGCCATGCTGCGCGCCAAGGCAGGGGCGGTGGATGAGCTCGAAGGACTGGCGAGAAAGATACGGCCCCGGGAGGAGGCACCTGGAAGCACCGACGCGCTCATGGAGGTCTACCTGGCGAAGCTGGACGCCGCCGCTTCCCTGCGCGGCGTGAAAGAACTGCGCCTGGAGCAGCGCGAGGCCATGTCCGCCCTGCCCTCGCACGGGCCCAATGGTACCTTGCGTGTACGCATCGTGGGCGAGCTCTACGTCTTGCTGGAACCCTCCCTCAATCTCGAGCTAGTGAAGCGCCTGGGCACGCAGTTCGGGGTCGAGGCACAGCCGGTGCTGTCGACCTACCGCTGGCTGCTCAGCTCCCTCTGGCTGGACCCGCTGCTGCACGTGTCCTCATCGCGCGCACGGCGGGTGAGCCGCACCTATCTCCCCTACGTACTGGGCGGGGAGGAACACATGACCATCACCGGCACCCTGGACGCTCCCGGCGACGGCTTCGACGGGGTGATCCACGCCTATCCTCTCACCTGCATGCCGGAGAACATCTGCCGTACCATCCTGCCGCATATCTCGCGCGAGAACGACATCCCCATGCTCGATCTCTGTTTTGACGAACATACCTCCACGGTGGGGATGATGACGCGCCTGGAGGCCTTCATAGAAATGCTGAGCTCGCGTCGAAAAAATAAGCCCTGACAAACAATTCAACAATCGGGGTCAGAGCTCACTTCGTGCATATAAGAATACGCAACAAATGAATCGGACCCTAAAATGGTGGAGATGAGCGGATTCGAACCGCCGACCCCCTGCTTGCAAGGCAGGTGCTCTCCCACTGAGCTACATCCCCACCGAAAATCCTCTCGTTTCTCCCTGCATTATAAACCATCGCTATCGGCGAGCGGTTTAATGCGCGGGCAGGCGGTTATATATCTTTATGTATAGGATCCTCACGATCGCCTGGTCGAAACGGCGGGCGGGCGGGACGAGGATAGAGCGATGTAAAAGGCTGGAAAGGCGGCGCCGGTCTCAAGGGGGTGGATCCATGAAGGCTTTCGTGTTGATCAGGGTCGAACCGGGCAAGGCGAGGGACGCTTTCGAGGCCATATCCGCGATGCGTGCGGTGGTGGAGGCCTACTGCATCACCGGGCCGGACGATATCATCGCGGTCCTGGAATCTGAAGACGCCAAGGGTGTCTCGGAGGTGGTCATAGCGGACCTGCACGATGTCGAGGGCATCAAGGGCACGGATACCCGCATCGTGGTCGAACTGCCTTGAACGGACGCGAGACACGGCGGGCTCGGCAAAAGGGAACCTGAGGCCATGGAAAGAATGTCTATATAATGAGCGCGGGTCTATGCAGCGGGGGATCGCGCCGGATACCTGGACTGTTGCTTGTCATTGGAGGTAAACCGCCTGGATGCTAGAGTATATGCTGACTTTTAGCAGAGTGGCCAGAGTTCGTTATGGGGCATCCAGAAACGAGGGATAGTTATGACGGAAAGCACACAGAGGCCGGTGAGAAGGCGGCCGCGGCAGAGGATAAGGTTCACCCGCCGCTTCTATATCACTTTGGGCGCGGTGGCGCTGCTTATCCTGCTCATAGTGCTGATTGCAGCCCTTGCTTCCGGCGGCGGCGGCGGCGATCTCGAGGATGCCATCTCCATGGTCGGCGGGCTGAACGAGGGGGAGCTCTACAACCTCAAGGTCAACGAACTTGGCGCGGTCATGGTGCTCGAATATCACAAGATAGGCGAAGAGGGACGGTGGTCACGCACCCCCGAGAACTTGCGGGCGGACCTGGAGTTCCTTTACAAAGAGGGTTATCGCGGCATCAGCATGAAGGATTACGCGACCAACAACGTCTCCGTCGAGGTGGGATATACTCCCGTCATCCTGACCTATGACGATTCCGACCCCTCCCAGTTCAAGTATGTCGAGCAGGATGGGCAGATGATCATCGATCCCCGCTGCGCCATAGGCGTCATGGAGCAGTTCGACAAGGATTACCCGGATTTCAACATCACCGCCACCTTCTATGTCGAGCCCAGGCTTTTCGGCCAGGACGAATACATCCAGCAGAAGCTGGATTATCTGGTGGCCAACGGCTACGATATCGGGAACCACTGCGTAAACCACCCCCAGCTGTCCGAGCTGGACGATAATGCCGCACTGGAGGAGATCACGGGCAACATCGCGGCGGTGCAGGCGTATCTTCCGGGTTACGAGGAAGCGAGCATAGCTCTGCCATACGGGTCGGAACCCGCCAACAAAGCGCTTCTCGCGGGCGGGAGCATTAACGGCATCTCGTACAGCTTCGTCGCGTCGCTGCTGGTGGGCGCCAATCCTGCTCCATCGCCCTGCGATTACTCCTTCGATCCTTTGCGGCTTCCCCGCGTACAGGCGCTGGACCCCTCACTGGACACCGGCGATTCCGGCATCTACGCCTGGATCCAGTATTTCATGGAGAACCCGGAGCGGCGTTACCGCAGCGACGGCAACCCGGATACCGTCACCGTGCCCAAGCACATGATAGACAGGATCGATCAGAGCAAGATCGGAGACAGGGAGCTGAAGACATACTAGGAAAGGAGGAGCGGGAGACCGCAGGTCGCCCGCGCTTTACCTGTAGTGGCGTATTATCCCGGGAGTGATAAGAGGATTTTCACGCGTCGCCGTCTGCGTTCACGCAAGACCCCGCGCAACAAGATAACCGGCGCACGCGCCCAGCCGCGTATGCGGCGCCGCAAGGTGAGATTGACCTCACGGGCGATGTGGGCAGTGGTGGGGTTGGGCGCCGCTGTATTTCTCATCGTCATGCTCGTTATAGTCCTCGGTTCCCCCGCGGCGAGCGATATCGTGCCCGCGGACGGCTCGCAGGTCTCGGGCCTTCCGGTACACATCGAGACCGCCTTGAAGGGCAACGTGGACCCGGCCGCGGTGCAGCTGCTCGTGGACGGAGAGGACCGCACCGGTCAAGCGGTCATCGCCGCATCGCTGCTCAGCATGGACGCCGACCTCGCTGACGGCGAGCACGTGGTGGAAGTGATGGTCGGGGAGAAACTGGAGGCCTCATCGCACTTTCTCGTGGACAATACGCCCCCCCTGGTGCAGATCGACGAGACGGAGATGCGGGACGACGGTATCACTGTCATCAAGGGCCGTGTAGATGGCGCGCAAGTTATAACCGTGGACGACAAGAGATTGTCACCGAACCAGGACGGTTCGTTCCAGGTCGAGGTGGACCGCTACGAGCGGCCGACGGTGACCATAGCCGCGGTGGACGCGGCCGGCAACCGCCGGGAACTTTTGCTGGACACCGCGCCGCCCCCCCAGATCAAGGGCATCCACGTCTCCATCTGGGTGGCGGCGGACCGCACCTTCTTCAAGCAGATGGCCGACCTGGTGCAGAACACCGAGCTCAACGGGATGCAGATCGACGTCAAGGACGAGAGCGGCAGGGTCGCCTATCCCAGCCAGGTGCCGTTGGGGGTAGCGGTCGGCAGCCCCCTGACCGCGGGTGGAGTGGATATGGACAGGGTCATGGACAAGTGCTGGTACAACGATATCTATCCCATCGCCCGCATCGTCTGCTTCAAGGACCCCGTGGTGGCCTCCAAGCGCCCGGACCTCGCGGTGCAGAACGCGGGGGGAGGGAGGTGGGGTGACGGTAAGTGGCTCGACCCCTACAACCGGGAGAACTGGGACTATCTGCTGGGACTGGCGGTGGAGGCCTCCCGCAAGGGATTCAAGGAGATACAGCTCGATTACGTGCGTTTTCCCTCCGACGGCGACACCACCACCTGCGTGTTCCCCGCCCAGGGAAGCGATACGCGCACGAAGTCACAGGTGATACAGGAATTCTTGAAGTATTTGCGCGACAGCCTCAAGCCCATGGGCACGGTCCTCTCGGCCGACGTCTTCGGCCTCACCGCCTCCGGCCAGGGGGATATGGGGATAGGACAGGATATCACCGCTATGGGCCAGTACCTTGATTACGTGTGCCCCATGGTCTACCCATCCCACTACAACGCGGGCGAATACAACATCGGCGACCCGGAGGCAAACCCCCACGACACCGTGTACATGAGCCTGGTGGATTTTCAGAAGAAGCTGGAGGGGACCGCCTGCAAACTGCGGCCCTGGCTGCAGGACTTCTCGCTGCGCCTGACTTACGGCGCGACCGAGGTGCAGTCACAGATGCGCGCCTGCTACGAACTGGGCATCAACGAATGGCTGCTCTGGGATCCCAACTGCACTTTCACGGAAGCGGCCCTGCAGCCCGCCGAGACCGAGACCCCAACCGAGACCGAATCCAGCGAGGAAACCACCGGCTAGGCTACCCGCTCCTTCTCCTCAGCACAACCTTCACGCGGTCGATAAGGACCACGGGCAGAATGGAACAGGCCAGGATGAGTCCCCAACCCATGCCGTCCAGGTAGGCGGTTCCGAAGATGTCCATGAGCGGCGGCACCAAGATGACCAGCAGGTGCAGGGCCAACGAGCCACCCAGGGCAAGCAGCAGGGCCTTGTTGTCGAAAAACGACATCTCCAGCAGGGTGAGGCGCTCGGAGCGGGAATTGAAGGCATGCATCAGCTGCGCAAACACCAGGGTGGTGAAGGCCACGGTCTGCACCTTGGCGATATCTTCCGGGCCACCTCCGGGGAAGAGCACATAGTAGGCGATAAAGAAGGCGGTGAGCGAGCCCAGCGAGAGGAGAAATCCCTGCCACAGGACCATAAGCTGCTTCCTGAGTGAGAGGATGCCCTCGGAGGGATCACGGGGCGGGCGCACCATGATGTCCGGCGCCGCCGTATCCACCCCCAGGGCCATGGCGGGGAAGCCGTCGGTCACCAGGTTCATCCACAGCACCTGCACCGCCCGCAGGGGAGTGACGGAAACGAAGAGCATACCCAGGAACATGGTGGAGACCTCGCTCATGTTGCAGGAGAGCAGGAAGTAGATGAACTTCTTGAGGTTGTCGTAGATTATACGGCCCTCCTCCACCGCCCCCACGATGGTGGCGAAGTTGTCGTCGGCGAGGACCATGTCCGACGCTTCCTTGCTGACGTCGGTCCCGGCGATGCCCATGGCCACGCCGATGTCCGCGTTCTTCAGTGCGGGGGCGTCGTTCACCCCGTCCCCGGTCATGGCCACGGTACGGCCTGTCTGCTTCCAGGCGCGCACGATCTTCACCTTGTCCGCGGGGGACACCCTGGCATAGACGGCGATATGCTCCACCCTGCGCTCCAGCTCTTCGTCGCTCATGTGCGTGAGCTCGCTGCCGGTGATCATCTCCGAGTCCGGGGTGAGGATGGAGAGCTGCTGCGCGATAGCGCGGGCGGTGGCGGCATGGTCCCCGGTGATCATCACCACCTGGATGTTGGCCTTGCGGCATTTCTCCAGGGCCTCGAAGACCTCGGGACGCGGGGGGTCCATAAGGCCGGCCATGCCCAGGTAGATGAGGTCGTGCTCCAGTTCGTGCGGCGAGAGGTCGGTCGGTATCTCTTCGAGCGGACGGCAGGCAAAGGCCATGGTGCGCAGGGCCCGCTCCGCCATGCCCTCGGCCTCCGCCGCGTGGTTGACGCGGCTCCCGCTCCCCATGTCCCGTATGCCCTGGGGCGTGAGCACGTGGCTGCAGTGGTTGAGCACGGCCTCCGGCGCCCCCTTGGTCAGCAGCATGTATGGGGCGGAGGCGAAAGAGAAGAAGGTCTTGGCGGCACCGTTTCCCGGCAGCGAGTTGATGGTGCTCATCATCTTGCGTTCGCTCTCGAAGGGAACCTCCTCGATGCGCGGCATCTCCTGCGCCGCTTCCGCGAGGGAATAGCCGAGGTCGTGCGCGGCCCGCAGCAGGCCCACCTCGGTCCCCTCGCCGATGAACTCCCCTTCCTGCTCGCGTGCGTCGTTGCAGAGGGCCGCCACGGTCAGCAGCGGCCGCAGGTCGTCTTCCCAATCACCTGCATCGCTGTCCGATTCGGAGGGGAAGAAGGCAGGGAGCCCGGGGAGCAGGACCTCCTGTACCTCCATGACGTTGCGGGTAAGGGTGCCGGTCTTGTCGGTGCAGATGACGTCGGCGCATCCCAGGGTCTCCACCGCGGGCAGACGGCGCAGGAGGGCGTTGCGGTCCGCCATGCGCCGCACCCCCAGGGAGAGTGCTATGGTCACGATGGCTGGCAGTCCCTCGGGGATGGCGGCCACCGCGAGGCTGACCGAGAACAGGAACATCTCCGCCCACTCCAACTGCCGCAGCACCCCGATGACGAAGATCACGGCGCAGATAGCCAGGCAGAGCAGGGCGATCCTTTTGCCGACCTGCCCCAGTTCGACCTGCAGGGGTGTCTTCTCGTCCACCGCTTCGCCGATCATCTCGGCGATGCGGCCCAGCTCGGTGTGGCTGCCGGTCTCCACCACCAGGCCGGCACCGCGCCCGTGCACGATATGGGTGCCGCTGTAGACCATGTTCCTGCGGTCGCCCAAAGGGAGGTCCGTGCCTTCCAAGCAGTCCGGCTTCTTCTCCACGGCCAGGGACTCGCCGGTGAGGGAGGACTCCTCCGCTCGCAGGCTATGCGCCTCCAGCAGGCGGGCGTCGGCCGGTATCCTGTCCCCGGCCTCCAGCAGTATAAGGTCTCCGGGGACGAGGTCCGAGGAGGGGATGACCTTCTCCATGCCGTCCCGCTTGACGCGCGCGGTGGGGGCGCTCAGGGTGCGCAGGCTCTCCAGGGCCTTCTCCGCGCGGAATTCCTGTGCGAAGCCGAGGATGGCGTTGGCGATGACGATGAACATGATCACCGCGGCGTCGACATATTCGTTGAGCGGCGGCAGGGCTGAGATGAGCGCCGCAGCGAGCAGCACGTAGATCATAAAGTCCCGGAACTGGTTTAAGAAGAGTACGATGGGGTGGTCCCGCTTCTCCTCGCGGATGATATTCGGCCCTGATTCCCGCAGTCTGGACTCGGCCTCCGCCGCGGTGAGGCCGGTACCCACGGACGCGCGCAGCTTGCCTGCTACTTCATCCGTCCCCAGGGCGTACCAGCATTCCTCGCGCGTCTCCTGCATCTCGACCGCCAAGTTTCCACCACCCCGCTTTTGGGTAATATAGAAGTTGTTCGGGATCTGAGGTGGGGCAGCCACGCTACACTGGCCCACATCTTTGAAATGATACTGTATAGCCATTATAATGGCGAATGTCGTGGCTGTTAGCCGCCGCATGGCGCGGGGGCTTCACGAAACGGAAAATGCCATAGAAAGAGCACTTCAAAGCGGGAATAAGGAGGTAGGAGTATGAAGGTCACGTTCAGTATAATCAAGGCCGATGTGGGTGGTTATGTCGGCCATTCTGACGTGCACCCGGCGATGCTCAGCCGCACGCGCGAGCTGCTCGCCGAGGCTAAGGAAAAGGGCCTGATCATCGATTACTGCCAGGCCAAGTGCGGTGACGATATCGCCCTGATCATGACCCACACCAAGGGCACGGACAACGAGGACATCCACCACTTCGCGTGGGACACCTTCGAGAAGGTGACCGAGGTGGCCAAGGAACTAGGGCAGTACGGGGCGGGGCAGGACCTGCTCACCGATGCCTTCTCCGGCAACCTGCGGGGCATGGGGCCGGGATTCGCCGAGATGGAGATAGAGGAGCGTAAGAGCGAGCCCATCATCTGCTTCCTGGCGGACAAGACGGAGCCGGGCGCCTGGAACTATCCCCTTTACAAGATGTTCGCCGACCCCTTCAACAGCGCGGGTCTGGTCATCGACCCCTCCATGCACGACGGCTTCCGTTTCGAGGTGCACGACCTCATCGAGGAGAAGAAGGTCATCTTCAGCACCCCCGAGGAGATATATGACATGCTGGTGTTCATCGGGGCCCCCTCGCGCTACGTGATCAAGCACATCTTCCGCAAGGGCGACAACGACGAGCCAGCGGCCGTTACCTCCACCCAGCGCCTCTTCCTCATGGCCGGGCGCTACGTGGGCAAGGACGACCCGGTGATGGCGGTACGCTGCCAGAGCGGGCTGCCCGCCGTAGGCGAAGTGCTCGAGCCCTTCGCCTTCCCCTACATGGTGGCGGGATGGATGCGCGGCAGCCACCACGGGCCGTTCATGCCCGTGGGCACGGATCAGGACACACCCACACGCTTCGACGGACCGCCGCGCGTGGTGGCCCTGGGCTTCCAGCTCACAGGCGGCAAGCTCGTGGGTCCCCGCGACATGTTCGCGGACCCCAGCTACAACAACGCCCGCCAGAAGGCGCTGGATATCGCGGACTACATGCGCGCACACGGACCCTTCGAGCCGCACCGCCTGCCGCTGGACGAGATGGAATACACCACCATGCCCGCGGTGCTGGAGAAGCTGGCCGACCGTTTTGTCCCCCTCGAGGGCGACGAACGCGACCACTAAGAAATTCCG
>Ga0209254_10005937_pt1 | contig 11225 bp, 9 predicted proteins | sample FrelakmetDIP11DI_FD_187148 | JGI IMG/M metagenome (GOLD analysis project Ga0209254, IMG submission 187148) | Freshwater lake sediment microbial communities from the University of Notre Dame, USA, for methane emissions studies - DIP11 DI (SPAdes)... | ecosystem: Environmental > Aquatic >... | reverse complement strand
CCCCTTGCGGAAAATCAACGAACCCGCATGCAGACCCGAAGCGCCCGCCGGAACTCACGTGGCGAGCGGTTACGGCCCCTCATACGCGAGCCGTCCGTCCGCACCGCGCCGGTAGAGCCCGCGCTCGGTGAGCACGCAGTCCACGGGAATGTCCCACGACTGCGGCTTCACCGTTTCCATGCGGGCGAGTTCGAAGGTGACGCCGATCACGAACGGGCGCTTCGCGTAGCTCGCGAGCGTGCGGTCGAAGAAGCCCGCGCCATAGCCCAGCCGGTAGCCCTCGCCGTCCCAGCCGTTCATGGGCAGGAGCACCCGGTCGGGAATCACCTCGCGCGAGTCCTTCGGATAGGGAATGTCCAGCGCCCCCATCGCGAGCTCGACCCCCGGATGCCATTCGCGGAAGACGAGGGGCGTCTTCGGCGCCACCACCACGGGCATCGCCGTCACCGCGCCGCGAGCGCGCAGTCGCTTGGCCACGTAGCGCGCGTCGTACTCGCCCTTGATCGGCCAGCAGAAGCCGACGACGCCGGAGGCGAGTTCGGGGACCCGTCGCTCGAGGCAATCGTCCATGCGCTCGCGCCAAAGGGCGAGGGTCGCGGGGTCCACCGCCTCGCGCGCCGCGACGAGTCTCGTTCTTTCCTGCTTGCGCCAGGCCTTCAGCGCGTCGAGATCCGTCTCCATGCCCCCGAGTGTATCAGCCCCCTCCCGGCCCACTGGGATACACTCGGCCCGAACGGGAGCGGCCCCTCACGAGCCGCGAAACGTCCCACGGGAGGCGGCATGCGCAAGGTCCTGCTCATCTTCAGCGAACTCACCGACGGCGACGTCGACTGGCTCTCCAAGGCCGGCGACCGCGTCTCCCTTCCCGGGGGCGAAGTGCTCGTGTCCCTGGGCGCGCGTCTCGACAGCATCTGGTTCGTGCTGGACGGCGCGGTCACCGTGCACACCGCCAACGGCGCCGCGCTCGCGCAGATGGGCTCGGGCGAGATCATCGGCGAGATGTCGCTCGTGGACCCGGCGCCCACCGCCGTCTCGGTGCGCGTCTCGAGCGACGCGACCTTCCTGCGCATCTCCAACGACAAGGTGCGCGCCAAGGCAACGCAGGATCCGGCGTTCGCGGCGCGCTTCTACCGCGCCCTGTGCGTGTTCCTCGCGAGCCGCTTGCGCAGCACCACGCGCCGCATGGGCTACGGCACCAACGACGAGGACGAGCACGCCAAGGACGAGCTGACCGACGACCTGCTGGACAACGTCCACCTGGCGGGCGCCCGGTTCGACCGGATGCTCAAGCGCCTCGCGGGCTAGCGGGTCGATGGCGGCGCGCGACTCCTCGCTCTTTCGCAAGACGGCGCTCGACCGGCTCGCCTCGCCGGAGCGGCTCGACGAGCGCCCGCGCGTGCCCGCCTATCCCCGGGCGCTCCTCGCGGCCGCCCTCGTCCTCGCGGCCTGCGCGGCCGCCTTCGCCGCATGGCTGCGGTAGCGCCGGCCTCCCAGGCACTGCCGGCAGTCCACCTGCCGGACACGCGCATCGCGCGCGTCCCGACCATCCTCCAGCTCGAGACCGTCGAGTGCGGCGCGGCCTCGCTCGCGATGGTGCTCGCCCACCACGGCCGCCACGTCCCGCTCGAGGCGCTGCGCGTCGATTGCGGCGTCACGCGCGACGGCAGCAAGGCGGGCGGCATCCTGCGCGCGGCGCGCGGCTACGGCCTCGTCGCGCGCGGCTTCCGCAAGGAGCCGGCGGACATCGCACAGCTTCCGTTGCCGGCCATCGTGTTCTGGAACTTCAACCACTTCGTCGTCCTCGAGGGCTTCAAGGACGGCGAGGCGGTGCTGAACGACCCGGCGCTGGGCCGCCGGCGCGTGCGCGGCGCGGAGTTCGACCAGGCCTTCACGGGCGTCGTGCTCACCTTCGAGAAGGGGCCGGACTTCAAGCCGGGCGGCGAGCCCCCCTCGGTGCTGCGCTCGCTCTCGCGCCATCTCGAGGGCCTGCACAAGCCGGTGGCGGCGGCCATCGCGATCGGGCTCGCGCTCGTCGTGCCCGGGCTCGCGCTGCCGTGGCTCATGGGCCGCTTCGTGGACGACGTCCTCGCGGCGCGGATGCCCGGGCAGGCCGAGACGCTCATCGCGGGCCTCGCCTGCGCCGCGATCGCGCGCGGCGTCCTCGTGTGGACGCAGTCGCGCGTGCTGGGCGGCGCGTTCGAGCGTGCGGCCCTCAATTCCGCCCGGCGCTTCTTCTCGCACGCGCTCTCGCTCCCGATGGCGTTCTTCGTGCAGCGCTCGCCGGGCGAGATCGCCTCGCGCGTGGAGCTGAACGAGCGCGTGGCGCACACGGTTTCGGCCGACTTCGCCCACCTCGTGCTCGACCTCGTGACGGCCGTCTTCTTCCTCGCGCTCATGCTGCGCATGGAGCCGGGGCTCACCGGGATCGTGGTCGGCTGCCTCGCCGTGGAGCTCGTCGCCCTGCGCGTCCTCGCGATCCGCACGGCGGAGATCTCGCAGCGCCTCTCCGTGCAGGCGGGCAAGCTCGCGGGGATGGCCACCGGCGGCCTCGCGAACATCGAGAGCATCAAGGCGGGCGGGCAGGAGGGCGCGCTCTTCGCCAAGTGGCTGGGCCTGCACGCGGGCTTCACCAACGCGATGGCGGAGGCGCAGCGCGTGACGCTCGCGCTGTCGCAGGTGCCGGCGTTCTCGGGCCTCGTGGCCCAGCTCGCGGTGCTCGGCGTGGGCGCGACTCGCGTGATAGACGGCTCGCTCACGGTCGGCCAGCTCGTCTCGTTCCAGGTGCTGCTCGCCGGCTTCACCGCGCCGGTGCACGCGCTCTTCGGCGCCGTGCAGCACGCGCAGCAGCTTCGCGGCGACGTGGCGCGCATCGACGACGTCCTCAATCACCAGAAGGAGCCGGGCGTCGCCGTGACGGACCATCCCGTGTCCACCGCCTCGGGCGCGCGCCCGCGATCGATCGAATTCCGCGACGTCACCTTCGGCTACTCGCGCGGCGATGCGCCGCTCGTCGACGGCTTCTCCCTGAAGATCGAACCGGGCCGGCGCGTGGCGCTGGTCGGTGCCTCGGGCTCGGGCAAGAGCACCCTCGCACGCCTTGCCGCCGGCCTGTACGCGCCGTGGAGCGGCCAGATCCTCTACGACGGGAAGCCGCGTGAGGCCTTCGTGCGCGAGGAGCTGTGCCGCGCCGTGGCCTACGTGGACCAGGACGTGGTGCTCTTCGAGGGCACCGTGCGCGACAACCTCACGCTGTGGGATCCCGACGCCGAGGACGAGGTGATCCGCGCCGCCACGCGCCATGCGGCCATCGAGGACGAGATCGCGGGCCGCGCGGGCGGCCTCGACGCACCGCTGCAGGAAGGGGCGAGGAACCTGTCGGGCGGCCAGCGCCAGCGCCTCGAGATCGCGAGGGCGCTCGCGCGCGGCCCCTCGATCCTGTTGCTCGACGAGGCGACCAGCGCCCTCGACCCGCCCACCGAGGCGCTCGTCGAGGCGAACCTGCGCAAGCGCGGCACCACGACCCTCGTCATCGCGCACCGCCTGTCCACCGTGCGCGACGCCGACGAGATCCTCGTGCTCGCGAACGGCCGGATCGTGGAGCGGGGCACTCACGCCGAGCTGGCCGCGATCGAGGGCGGCCGCTACGCCGCCCTGGTCGCCGGGGAAGACGATGAGTGACCCGCACATCGCCTTCCGCTCGACCGCGCTCGCCGACGCGATGGTCCTCATCGCGCCGCGCCTTTTCGTGAAGGGCGATGTCCCGAAAGCGCTGCCGGACGACGAGATGGCCGCCGTGGAGGATGCCGCCGGGGCTTTCGGGCTTCGCGCCCGCCGCGTGCTGCTCGACGGCCGCTGGTGGCGGCACGGCGGCATGCCGATGCTCGCGCGCCTCGCGGAACGGCGCAGCGTCCCGCGAGAAGGCGAAGGCCAGGCGCCCAAGGGCTGGGCGGTGCTGGTGCCCGGCGCGGCGGGCTACCGCCTCGTCGCGCGCGGAGAGCCGGGCGAAGGCGAACGCGACTGGCCGGTGGACGAAGCCCTCGCCTCGCGCCTCTCGCCCTTCGCCTGGGTTTTCCATCGCACCTTCGAACCGCGCCCCCTGGGCACGATGGACATCCTTCGGTTCGCGCTCGGTCACGCGCGCGGCGACTTCGCGATGCTGCTCGCCTGCGGCCTGGCCGCCGCGCTCGCGGGCCTCGTGACCCCGGTGGCCACCGGTCGGCTCATCGACAAGGCCATTCCCGCGGGCTCGGGCTCGCTCGTGCTCATGCTCGTCGCGGGACTCGCGGCCGCGGGTCTCGCCATCGTCGCGCTGGAGGCCATCCGCGCCATCGCGGCCATGCGGCTCGAGGCGAGGACGGGCCTCGCGATCCAGGCCGCCGTGCTCGATCGCATCATCGGCGCGCCCGCGAGATTCTTCCGGGCCTTCTCGAGCGGCGACCTCGCCATGCGCCTGGGCGCGGTGAACACGGTGCAGCGCTCGGTCACGGGCGCGGCCATCGGCGCGCTCGTCACGGCGGCGTTCCTCTCGGCGAACCTCGCGCTCATGCTGGCCTACAGCCCCTCGCTCACGGCGGCGGCGCTCGGGGTCATCGCGGTGGCGGCCGCCTGCTCGGTGGCCATCGGCATCGCCCGCGTGCGCGTCGGCCGGCGCATCGAGGCCGCGGACGGCAAGCTCTCCTCGCTCTCCTACGAGACCTTCGCCGGCATCGCGAAGCTGCGCGCCTCGGCCGCCGAGTCGCGCGCCTTCCTGCAGTGGCACAAGCGCTACCGGGAGTTCCGCGCCCTCAACCGCGAGAGCGCGCACCTGTCGAACCTCGAGACGGCGATGCTCGCCATCCTGCAGCCCGCGGCCGCGACGCTCGTGCTCTGGCTCGCGTGGAAGCTCGCGCAGGACACCGCCGCGCGGCCACTGTCGGTCGGCGAGTTCGTGGCGTTCCAGGCCGCGATGTTCTCGCTGCTGGGCGGCGTGCACGGCCTCGTCACGACGGCCCTCGACCTCGCCGCGCTGGCACCGCTCTGGGAACGCGCGAAGCCCCTCATGCAGACGGCGCCCGAGGACGGCGCGCGCGGCAAGATCCGCCACACACCGAAGGGCGCCATCGAGCTGTCCGATGTGTCGTTCTCCTATCCGGGCGGCCCCGAGGTGCTCTCGAACATCCAGCTATCCATCAGGCCCGGCGAGTTCGTCGCCCTCGTGGGCGCGAGCGGCTCGGGCAAGTCGACGCTCCTGCGCCTGCTGCTCGGCTTCGAGTTGCCGACGAAGGGCAACGTGCGCTACGACGGCCTGGTCGTGCCGGCGCTCGACCTGCGCACGCTGCGCGCGGGCATCGGCACGGTGCTGCAGAGCGGCCGGCTGTGGGCGGGGGACCTTTACGCCAACATCGCGGGCGCGACGAACCTCACGGTGGACGATGCGTGGGCGGCCGCGCGCGAGGCGGGCCTGGAGGCCGACATCGAGGCGATGCCGATGGGCCTGTACACGATGGTGAGCGAGGGGGTGAGCACGCTCTCGGGCGGGCAGCGCCAGCGCGTGCTGATCGCGAGGGCGCTCGCGGGACGGCCGAAGATCCTGCTGCTCGACGAGGCGACGAGCGCGCTCGACAACCTGTCGCAGGCCACGGTGCTCGAGAGCCTCGCGAAGCGCGAAGCGACCCGGGTCGTGATCGCGCACCGCCTTGCGACGGTGCGAGGCGCCGACCGGATCGTGGTGCTGGAAAAGGGGCGGATCGTCCAGGAAGGGACGTTCCGCGACCTGGCCGCCGCGCCCGGGCCCTTCGCCGCGATGCTGGCGCGGCAGGTGCGCTGAGGGAGCCCCGAAGGGCCCCCTGGGCTGGAGGCCGGGGAAGGCTAGTTCTTCTTGGTGCTCGCGCTCGCCTGGGCGACCTGGGTGCCGGAGGCGTCCGTCTGCTCGCGCTTGGCGGTGACGACCACCTTGTCGAGCTTGACGACCTGCTGCGGCTCCTCGCGCTTGGCGGTCACCGTGATCTTGCCGAGCTTCACGACTTCCTGACCGCCGGCCACCTTGTCGAGATCGCTCTCGGAAAGCTCGCCTTCGGGATGGGACACGGGTTTCTGGTCGGTGTTAGCCATGTGGCCTCCTGATTCCTGATGGGTTGCCTGTGTCTGGCAGGCGGGTTTGAAGATAGCACAACGATCTGACGCTTCAAATCGTAGGCTTCGCGGCCGACAGTCTCGGTGCGCAATTAGGCGTCGACCCAGCAGAATAATCCACACCTTTATTTGCCGCCCCGCCGCCAACCTTTTTCTTCTTATTTAAATTCAATGGCTTGCGAGCACCGTCACCGCCAGGGCATTGGCGGCGACCACCGTCCAGCCAACCTGCTTCAGGCGCTTCGGCCCGGGGGCCAGTCGGTTCACGGCGATGACTCCCGCGAGGGGCAGGCACGCGGCCAGGCAGACCACCCGGATGCCCGGAAAGTACCACGCGGCGGCGAGCGCAGACACGAGCGCGGCCGGCGCAGACCAGGTCGCGAGCGGCACGACCCACGCATTGAGGCCCGTGACGCGCGCCTTGATCGCGTGCACCGCGAACGTCGCGACCATCGTCGTGGCGAGCCACATGACGGGCGGCCCCCACAGCAATTCGCCGCTCGCGTCGCCCGCTGCCGCCACCGGCAAGTGCATCGACGAGAACGCGGCGGCCGCGAGCGCCTCGCCCGGCAGCGTCTTCAGTTGCTTCGAGAGCACCGCGGGCACGAGGCACAGCGCGAACGCGGCGGGCACGAGCGCGAGCCAGCGCGCGATCACGGGCGCGAGTGCCATCGCGGCGACGCCGGCGATCGCACCGAGCGTCGCGAGCAGCGCCAATTGCCTGCGCGCCTCCGGCCCCATCTCCTCCTGCAATCGCTTGCCGCGCGCGCCCGCCAGCACCACGGCCGGCTCGTTCGCGAGGAAGAGCAGGATCGCCGCGAGGACGAAGAGCCACGACGATGCGCCCGGGCTCGAGAGCACGAGGCCGGAGAGCAGCGGGAAGCCCAGCTCGGCGTAGGCGCCGTGCTCGCGCGGGATAAGGTGCCTGTTCATGGCACCTTCAATATACCGGTGGCGTCGGGCGCCCGGACTGCAAATTGTCAATCCGACGCGGACCGTCGCAGCGCCGCAGCTCAGCCCCGGGTGGCCAGCGCCGCGTGCGCCGCGGCCAGGCGCGCCACCGGGACGCGGTAGGGTGAACAGCTCACGTAGTCCAGCCCGATCGCGTGGCAGAAGGCGATGCTCGCCGGGTCGCCGCCGTGCTCGCCGCAGATGCCCACCTGCAGGCCCTTTCGCCGCTCGCGGCCGCGCTTCACGGCGAGCTGCATGAGGTAGCCCACCCCGCCCGTGTCGAGCGTGGCGAAGGGGTTGCGCTGCAGGACGCCCGTGGCGAGGTACTCGGTGAGGAATCCGGTCTCCGCGTCGTCGCGCGAGATGCCGAAGGTGGTCTGCGTGAGGTCGTTCGTGCCGAAGGAGAAGAACTCGGCGTACTCGGCGATGTGGTCGGCCCGGATCGCCGCCCGCGGCACCTCGATCATCGTGCCGAACTGGTAGGCGATGCGGCGGCGGCGCTCGGCGAGAACCTTGCGGGCCTCGTCCTCGAGGACCTCCCGCTCGAGGCGCAGTTCGCTCGACAGCGACGTGAGCGGGATCATGATCTTGGGCCGCACGCGCACGCCGTCGGCGGCGCAGTCGCACGCCGCCTCGAAGATGGCGCGCACCTGCATGCGCACGAGGGCCGGCATGTGCAGGCCGAGCCGCACCCCGCGAAGGCCCAGCATCGGGTTCTGCTCGCGCAGGGCCTCGACCGCCTCGAGCAGCCCGCGCTTCTGCACGAGCTGCGACGCCAGCGCCGGATCCCCGGGACCGCCCGCCTCGCGCTCGACGCCGAGCCGCGTCTCGAGCTCCGTCACCGACCGCAGCAGTTCGTCGTGATCCGGCAGGAACTCGTGCAGCGGCGGATCGATGAGGCGGATGGTGACCGGCAGGCCGTCCATCGCGCGGAAAAGCCCCGCGAAGTCCGCGCGCTGGAAGGGCAGCAGCTCCGCGAGAAGGCCCGTCCTCGTCTCGTCGGTGCGCGCGAGGATCATGCGCTGCATGAGCGGCAGGCGGTCCGTCTCGAAGAACATGTGCTCCGTGCGCGCGAGCCCGATGCCCTCGGCGCCGTAGGCGCGCGCCCGCTCGGCATCGCGCGGATAGTCCGCGTTGGCCCACACGCCCAGGCGCCGGATGCCGTCGGCCCACTTGAGGAGCTTGAGCAGGTGCGGGTCCTTGAAGTCCGGGATCACGGTCTTGAGTTCCCCCGCGAACACCTCGCCCGTCGTGCCGTCCACGGAGACCCAGTCGCCCTCCTTCAGGACGCGCCCGCCGACCGAGAGGCGGCACGCGGCCTCGTCCACCTCGAGCGCGACCACGCCCACGACGGCGGGCTTGCCGAACTGCCGCGCGACGAGGGCGGCGTGGCTCGTTCGCCCGCCGCGGCTCGTGAGGATCCCGCGCGAGGCGAGCATGCCGTGCACGTCGTCGGGCCGGGTCTCCGGCCGCACCATCACGACCGCCTTGCCCTCCTTCGCGCCCCACCGCTCCGCGGTGTCGGCATCGAAGGCAAGGACGCCGCTCGCGGCGCCGGGCGAGACGTTCAGGCCCGTGGCGAGGCAGTCGCCCCTCGCCTTGGCCGCCGCCACGTCCTCCGGGTCGAACTGCGGGTGCAGGAAGAAGTCCACCTGCGCGGGCGAGACGCGGCGCACCGCCTCCTCGCGCGAGATGAGGCGCGCGTTGGCGAGCGAGACGGCGATGCGCACCGCGGCCTGCGCCGTACGCTTGGCATCGCGGGTCTGGAGCATCCACAGGCGGCCGCGCTCGATGGTGAACTCCACGTCCTGCACGTCGCGGTAGTGCCGCTCGAGTTGCCGGCAGGTCGCCGCAAACTGCCGCCACACGCGCGGCATCCGGGTCGCGAGCGTCGCGATGGGCATGGTCGCCCGCGTGCCGGCCACGACATCCTCGCCCTGCGCGTTCGTGAGCCAGTCGCCCTCGATCTGCGCTTCGCCGGTGGTCACGTTGCGCGTGGTGACCACGCCCGTGCCCGAGTCGGCGCCCAGGTTGCCGAAAACCATCGCCTGGATGTTCACGGCCGTGCCCAGGTCGTGCGCGATGTCCGCGGCGTTCCGGTAGTCGACGGCGCGCTTGCCGTTCCACGAGCCGAAGACGGCCGCGATCGCCTCGCGAAGCTGCACGAGCGGATCCTCCGGAAACTCCCGTCCCGCCCGTTCCTTCACGATCTTGCGGAATTCACCCGTGATCGCCTGCAGGTCGGCGGCCGCGAGGTCCGCGTCGTTCGCCACCCCCCGGCGCTTGCGAAATCGCGCGAGCACCGTCTCGAACGGCTCGTCGGGCACGCCCATGACGACCGTGGCGAACATCTGCACCAGGCGCCGGTAGGCGTCGGCCACGAAGCGTTCGTCGCCCGAGTGCCTCGCGAGCCCGGCCGCCACCGCGTCGTTGAGCCCGATGTTGAGCACCGTGTCCATCATGCCGGGCATCGAGAACTTCGCCCCCGAGCGGCACGAGACCAGGAGGGGCCGCGCCGGGTCGCCGAGCTTGCGGCCGGCGATCTTCTCGACCTTCGCGAGCGCGGCCTGGACCTGCTCCCACATCCCGCGGGGAAAGCCGCCCGCCGCCAGGTACGCGTTGCAGGCGCGCGTGCTGACGATGAATCCCGGCGGCACCGGGAGCCCCAGGCGCGTCATCTCGGCGAGGTTGGCGCCCTTGCCGCCCAGGAGGTCGCGCTGCGACGCGCGGCCCTCGCTGAACAGGTAGACCCACTTGTCGGCCCGGCGGGCGGCCGTCTTTTTCGCGATCCTTGCCATGGCGCACCTTTCGATCGGCCGCGCCCTGCGCCGGCAGACACCGGCGATGCGCGCCCTCGTCTTCCATGCTGCGCCGCCTCTCGTCGGGAAAATTGACGCGGGTCAGGCGACCAGCGCGGCGCCGCTTCAGGCCTCTCGCAAGGCCGCAAAGGCTTACTTGTCGTCCGCCCCACCCTTCGTGCTTCCGCCCGGCACTGACTCCGAGAAGAGCAGTTCGAAGAGCGCCCGCGCCCGGGGCGACAGGTTCTTCGGGTCGGGCCAATGCACGCTCTCCGCCGGCGCCAGCAGCTTGGCGTAGACGGCCTGGTAGACGCGCTTCACCACGCCGGGCGAGACCTCCTCCCGGTCACGGCCCGGGAAGAGGCCGATCGGCCGGTATCCCGCGCGCTCGAGCGTCTGCTGCCCGTAAGGGTGCTTCAGCGTGACGAGCGTGTACAGGAAGGCCACCCCCATCGAACGCCCGATGCTCTCGGTGCCCGACAAGGCGCTCAAGCCCAGCCTGGCGCCGCGATGGGCCGGCGCCACGGCGAGCAGGCGGCCGTAGATGGCCAGCGAGTCCACCTCGCGCTCGAACGACCAGAAGCCGACCAGCTCGTCGCCGTGGAGGATCCTGGCGGCGTACACGTCCTTTTCGAGGTCGCCGTCCAGCGCGACCCGATCGCGGTAGAAGTCCTCGCGCAGGAAGCAGCTCGTTCCCCCGACGGCGATCTCGGGACTCCACGCCTGGAGGGCCGCGATGACCTCTCCGACATGCGCGCGATCGAGGCGACCGAAGCGGTAGCCGGGCGGCAAGGGCGCCAGGATCGAGATCGTCTGGATGCCCGGCCACCTCACGTTCCACCCTCCCCTTCGGCGGCCGGCGAAGGCGCGGCGTCCGGAAAGACGGCCTCGTACAGGGCACGCACGCGCGGCGTGAGGTTCTTCGGGTCGGGGCGGACGAGTTCGTCCTCCGGCACCAGCACCTTGCAGTAGGCGGCTTCGAACACGCGCTTGATGACACCCGGTGCGACCTGCTCCTGATCGTAGCCGGAGGTGAAGCCGATGAGCTGCCACCCCACCGCCTCGAGCGCGTGCTGCATGTGCGGGATCTTGAGCGTCGCCATCCCGAAGAAGAACTCCGCTCCCATGGCGCGGCCCGCCAGTTCCGCCAGCGGCATCACGGCCGAGGCGAGCTTGGCGCTGCGATACTGCGGCGAGATGACGATCAGACGGGCGTAGAGCGAGAGCGAGTCCGGCTCCTTCTCCCAGGACCACATGCCGGCCATCTCGTCGCCGTGCCGGAAAAGCGCGACGAGGACGTTGCGGTCCGGTCCTCCCTCGAGCTGCACCTGCTCCGCGTAGAAGCTCTCGCGCAGGTAGCAGCTG
>Ga0209254_10005936_pt1 | contig 11225 bp, 6 predicted proteins | sample FrelakmetDIP11DI_FD_187148 | JGI IMG/M metagenome (GOLD analysis project Ga0209254, IMG submission 187148) | Freshwater lake sediment microbial communities from the University of Notre Dame, USA, for methane emissions studies - DIP11 DI (SPAdes)... | ecosystem: Environmental > Aquatic >... | reverse complement strand
AACTGAGAACTTGATCGGAAGCGCCTACTCCGAATATCTCGCGGCGCTGCGACAGGAACAATCCCTCCAGAAGCTATTGAGCGATCAGAAGGACGACGCCTTTAAGGCCAATAGCAGCTCGGTCCTTTATAGTAGCCTGAGGATTGAACTCGAGAACAAGAAAACTCTCCTCGATACGCTATCAAAGAGGCAGTCGGAGACTGAAGTATCCGCCCGGTTGAAGGGGCTCGAGGCTCTCAATGTCTGGATCGTTGATAAAGCGGACTACCCCCTCAGGCCGGCGTCCCCGAAGAGGCGGCTGAGCATCCTCTTGGGGATGCTGTTCGGATTGGTCGGAGGTACAGGTTTGGCCCTCGGCCTGGAGTACCTGAACAACACGGTCAAAACATCAAGGGACGTTTCGGTTGTCGTCGGCCTCCCCATGCTAGGCGCCGTTCCTGCATTCGAAGCCGAAGTATGGCCGGGGAGTCCCAAAACGGAATTCGAGAGGATTCGGTCATTGATCGGGGCCGGCGGCGAAAGGAAGGAAGGCAAAGTCCGTTCGGCCATTCGGTCATTGATCGGGGCCGGCGGCGAAAGGAAGGAAGGCAAGCTCCGTCCGGCCAGGCAAAAGGTTTCCAGAAAAGAGCCGAGAGGCGAGGCCAACGGCCGAATCGAGCTCATCGTCCTGCGCGAAGCCCAGTCAATCCAAGCCGAGAGCTATCGTTCCATCCGGACCACTTTGCTTGTCTCCGCACCTCCCGGGAGGATTAAAACCATTCTTTTCACGAGCCCCCTCGCCCAGGAAGGGAAGTCCTCGACCGTATCCAATCTGGCCATATCCCTGGCCGAGTCCAATAAACAGGTGGTTATCGTGGATTCCGACCTCAGGAAACCGAGACTGGCCAAGATATTCGGGACCAACGGCGGCTATGGCCAGGGTCTGAGCGGCTTCCTTAGTTCCCAACTGGAACCCTCAGCTATATTGAGTCAAACCACCATCCCGAATCTGCAGATCATCTCGAGCGGGCCGCTGCCGATCAATCCTATCGAGCTCCTCACTTCGGAAAAAATGAACAGCCTCGTCGCGTACTTGAAGCGCGGATTCGACTTCGTGCTCTTTGATACGCCGCCAATCCTGGCCGTATCCGATGCCCTAGCCATGGCACCCATGGCCGATGCTATTGTGATGGTCGCTCGGGGAGGCCAAACTCCTCTGCCTGCACTGCGACTTGCCAAGCAGCGGCTTGATGCTCATAAGCTGAGATGCTACGGGGTGATCCTGAATGGTGTGGATCTCATTGAACAGGACGGCTATTACGCCAGAGAGTACTATCATTATTCGAGTTCCGAATAATCGCCCCCCATGGCCCCTTGGATATCCGCGCTCATGATGTCCCGAAGGCGCCCTTCAAGCTCGTTCCCATCGGTCTCGATTTTCAGTCGCGCCGGCTTTCAGGGGCGCTGAAGGTAGGACGTCTGATGAAACGGCCCCAAAGGACTTTCCCCGGACTTCCTTCGCTCTTCTCATTGCCTGTTTTTTTCGGTCTTCTGGCGATATTGGTCATGTCCTGTCTATTCTTTTTCGCCTGCTCAAGAAGGACAGCCGCCCCTCCGCCACCTCCGGAGCTCACCAAGGCAACCCGGACAGACGTGAACGGCTGGCTGGCCGTCCACCTCGAGGGATCGCCACGCGATATTGGATTCCAACACGGCTGGCTTTTGGCATCGGAAATCGCCGACCTTCTCAGGGCCCTCGCCCATTTTCTAGAGGGCTCGACCAAGCGCGATTGGTCGTTCTTCCGGGCATCGGCCGAGCGGATGTTCTGGCCAAAGCTCGAGGCCGAATACCAGGAGGAGATCGAGGGCATAGCGGCGGGGCTGAAGGCCCGGCGCCCAGATCTCAAGTATGACCGGACCGATATCATGGTGCTCAACGGCTGGATCGAGCTGGCCTGGTACTATGTCCCCTATCTCGACGAGATAGCCAAGAAGGGGGCCGGCGATAACAAGGCGCCGGGCTACTGCAGCGCCTTCATCGCCACGGGGAGCTGGACCGATGGCGGAGGGATCGTCGTCGGGCACAACAATTGGGTCGACTACATTATCGGATCGCGCTGGAACGTTATCGCCGACATCGTTCCGGCGACCGGCCAGCGGATCCTGATGGACTGCATGCCGGGAGCCATCCACAGCGGCGACGACTTCGCCATGAACGCCGCGGGGATCGTCTATACGGAAACGACCATGGGCACCTTCAAGGGCTTCCGCGAGGAAGGAACGCCCGAGTTCATGCGGGCGCGAAAGGCCGCCCAGTATGCAGCGACGATCGACGATTTCGTCCGGATCATGGGGGCCGACAACAACGGAGCCTACGCCAACGACTGGCTCGTCGGCGATACGAAAACAGGCGAGATCGCCAAGTTCGAGCTGGGGCTGAAAAACCAGAAGCTCTGGCGGACGACAGACGGCTATTTCGTCGGGTCGAATTTCCCCGGCGACGAAAAGGTCATCGCCGAGGAGACCACGTTCAACCCGGCCGACAAGGGGCAGTCCGTGCTCGTCAGGAAGGCTCGGTGGGAACAGCTGATGGAGGAGTACAAGGGCTATATCGACGTCGAGGACGGGAAGCTCTTCGAGGCTGACCACGTCGATCTAGCTACGGGGAAGACGGGATTCAACAGTAACGTGCTCTGCGGCCATGTCGATGAGGACTCGAAGGGTACGCCTGAGTTCAGCTGGGCACCATTCTCCCCTGCCGGATCCGTGCAGGGCAAGGTGACGTCGAGCGATCTGGTCAAGGAAATGAAGATGTGGGCCCACATGGGTCATCCGTGCGGGCACGATTTTATTGCGGCGGATTTCCTCAAATCGCATCCTGAATACAAGTGGCAGGCACCATATCTGAAAGACATGAAGGCCCAACCTTGGACCCTCTTCGAAGCCAAGAAATGATAATCCGGCTTCCAGCATGAGGCCATAGCGCGAACATGTCCGAGTTCATCGCACAGATCCGGTGGCGGCCGCAAATTGGCGACCCAAGCTTTATGGGCTGGTTTACCGTAGCGGCTTACGCGGCAGCGGCGATACTGTGCTTTATTGCCGCTCTCCAGGGCCTTGGGGCCGATGATCCCAAGCGGAACCGTCGTCGGCGCGGCCTATGGCTGGGTGCCGCGGTGCTCATGTTGATCCTATGCATTAATAAGCAGCTCGACTTGCAGTCGCTCTTCACCGATGTCGGACGAGTACTGGCCCGCCGGGAAGGTTGGTACGGCAGCCGCCGAGTCGTTCAATATTGGTTCGTCCTCGCTGTAGCGGCGGCAGGCGCCTTCACTCTGATTATCATGGCCTGGAAGATCCGGTCTGCTCTGCGAGAGAACAGGGTGATGCTAATCGGGCTAGCTTCGCTCATCACCTTCATCATCATCCGGGCCGCATCATTTCATCACGTTGATATGTTCATCTTGTCGGAAATACTCGGTATACGCGTAAACTGGCTTCTGGAACTTGGCGGAATAGGCTTAGTCTCCCTCGGTGCAGCACAGGCGATCCTCCGTCCCCGAGCTGGCTGAGGCCGTTTTCTTTAGGCAATAGCGCTGATTTTCATTATCAGATCAGGCTATTTTAGAATGTCTCTGCGATCAGTATCGGCCTAACGGAATGCCAAGGAGGGCCCCGTGTCTCGAGCGCCCATGAGATCAGCGGTTTTCGCAGCCATATGCCTCGGCGTGTGCCTGGTCACGGCTGATTGCGGCACGCGAACGGAAGGGCAGATCAGCGCACAACCTGCCCGGGTCCTGACCAACCAGGTCGGATATGAGGCGCTTGGGCCGAAGAGGGCTGTTGTGCAAGGCCATGCCGGCGACAGCTTTGAGGCCTTTGCGGTGAAGCGCTATCCCGGCGGCGAGGTCGTATTGACGGGGACTCCGGACCACGTGGGACCGGTCGCCAAATGGAAGGATTGGGATTTTTGGACGGTCGATTGGAGCGCAGTCAGAGAAGAGGGGGCCTACGTCATCGAATGCACGCCCAAAGCGGGCGCGGAAAGAAAGGCCACCGGAAGGACAATTAGCGGCGCTGTCCGCTCCCATCCCCTGCTCGTCCAAAAGAACGCCCTTGCCAGGAACACGCTCTCGGACGTGATCTATTACTTCAAAGGTCAGCGGTCGTCGGGCCTCTGGGATAAGGCCGACCGAAAGATGACCTTCGAGGGCAAGCCCGGCGTCGTCGACGTCCACGGCGGCTGGTTCGACGCGACCGGCGATTACGGCAAGCACCTCTCCCATCTCTCCTACTCGAGCTATTTTAATCCGCAGCAGATCTCGCTCACGGCCTGGGTCCTCTTCCGGACCTTGGAGGAGATCGAGCGGCGGGACGAGCCAGCCTTCAAGCAGTACCGGAAACGTCTCCTCGACGAGGCGCTTTTTGGCGCGGACTTTCTCGTGCGCATCAAGAACCCGCTCGGCTCGTTCTACATCACGGTCTCGGGCCGTGGTCCGGAGAAGAGGCCGGAGGACCGGCAGATCACCCCGAAGGCCGAGCGCCACATCATCCTGACCCCCGAGACCAAGGACACGTTCCGGGACTACGGCCGGGAAAGGATCGCGGGGGACGCGGCCTACGAAGCTGGATACAGGGAGGGAGCCGGCGTCTGTATCGCGGCCCTGGCCATGGCCGCGGCACGGGGAGGGGCCGCGGGAGCGCCCGGGACCGAGGGCTACGGCCTGAGCCGGGGCGAGGGCGAGTTCACGGCCGCCGACTACCTGAAGGCCGCCGAAGACGCCTTCGCCTTCCTCGAAAAGAACAATCGGCTTTTCACGAACAACGGCCAGGAGAACATCGTCGACGATTATTGCGCCCTTATCGCGGCGACCGAGCTCTTTAGGACGACGAAGAAAGCGGCCTACAGGGAAGCGGCGGGCAGGCGCACGGCTTCGCTCGTGGCCAGGTTGGCCAAATGGTCCGCCGGCGGAGGGCGTCCCGTCTACGAGAACTATTGGTGCGCCGACGACGGCGACCGGCCCTTTTTCCATCCCGTGGATGCGGGAATGCCCGCGATCGCCCTGCTGGATTACGCTCGTGTCGCGGAGCCGGAGCCGAAAGTGAAAGCGCTCGATGCCGTCCGTAAGTCTCTCGCCTTCGAGCTCGCGGTGACAGGAGAGGTCACGAACCCCTTCGGCTACAGCCGGCAGCTCGTCCAATCGAAGGACGGCATGGCCACGCGCCGGTCAACCTTCTTCTTCCCCCACGACACCGAGACCGCGCCCTGGTGGCAGGGCGAGAACGCCCGGCTCGGGTCGATGGCCGCGGCGGCCGCGTTGGCTGCGCGCTATTTCGCCGAGGCCGAAGGGGGATTCGCCGCGAAATTGCGGTCCTTCAGCCGCGATCAGCTCAATTGGATCCTGGGGCTCAATCCCTACGACGCGTGCATGCTCCACGGCAAGGGCCGCAACAACATCGCCTACATCTTCTTCGATTCCTACGAGTACACGAACGCGCCGGGCGGGATCTGTAACGGCATCACGGGCGGGTACGCCGACGGGGACGTTGAGGGCATCGATTTCGGGCTGAGATACTCTCAAACGGGCAAGGACGACGACTGGCGCTGGGCTGAGCAATGGCTGCCGCACGCAGCCTGGTATTTACTGGCGATTTCGATTAAGGAATAAAGCCAAGAAGAAGATTAATGGAAGAAGATTAATGGGGTCGGACCACAGCAATCTGAATGAAATCAAATATTTAGATCCGTCCAGAGGCCTCGAATCGGCCTTAAAAACGCTGTTTTTGGGGCTAAAAACAAAAGAACCTGCAGATCTCCTGTGGCGGTGAGTTTCAATCTCCTCTTTTTTCTGGGTAAAAACGCATTGTTAAGGCTTAAATGAGCTTCAAATCCACAACTAAATTATTGATAAGATTTGAGAAGTTGTGGTCCGACCCAATTATTTATTGAATTCGGCGACGGTACGATAGAACGCGTTCAGATTCGCCAGCGGCGAGCCCGGCGGGATGTCGCAGCCCGAAGAAACGACGAAGTTCCGGAAGCCTCGCGTCGCCTCCAGGAGGGCTTTGGTCGCCTCCCCTGCCGCCTGCGGCTGCCCCTTCCTGAACACCTTATCCGTATCCAGATTGCCGCACAGGACGGTCTCGGGACCGACCCGTCCGAGCGCCGCGGCGATGTCCAGGCCCGCGCCGAAATGATACACGCCGGCGCCCGATTCCATGATCGCGTCCAGGTGGTCGTTCCCCGCGTGGCAGTTGTGGAGGACGACCGCGAAATCCGGCGTCTCGACGGCCTTGATGATGCGCTTGACGAACGGCGTCGAGAAGCGCCTCAGGCCCTCGGGCGAGAGCTTCCCGGCCGCCGCCTCGGCCACGAGAATGCCCCAGGCGCCCGTCTCCCGGAACTCGAGCGCGTAGCGGCAGAGAAAGCCCGTCACGAGATCGAGCAGGGATTCGATCGTCTCGGGCTCGGTGGCCGTGGCCGCGATCGCCTCGTCCATGCCGAAAAGACGGGCGGCCAGCGAGAACGGCCCGGTCATCGCGCCCAGGACGGGGACGCTCTCCCCCACCTCGGCGGTCAGCCGCCAGGCGGTCTCGATGGGAACGCGGGTCCGGGCGTCCCCGGCCACGGGATCGGCGAGAGCGGCGACGTCGGCCGCGGTCTTGACCAGGCGCCCGACGATCGACGGCGCCTCGCGGGCCGACAGCTTGACCTCGCAGCCGTAGGCCTCGGCTTCGACCGTCGTGTCGATGGCCGTGATCAGCACGGACGTTTTGTAGCGTTCCTGGAGACCCATAATGGCCTTGAATTGCGAGCCGGGGACACTGACCATGTCCTCGACCGACTCGCCTGTGATCTCGAGCCCTGAGTAGGCGCTGAGGGGAACGGCCAAGCGGGCCGGGAATGCCGTAACGAATTTCGCAAACCGTGTATCCATGGTTGCCGTCATCATATCCGAGTGTCCGTACCGGGTCAATTCCAATGGGGTCGGACCTCAGCAATAAGAAAGAAATAAATAAGTTAGCCCTCTTTTTTGGCCCCGCAAAGGCCTTAAAAGCGCGTTTTCGGGGCCAAAAACGAAGAACCGAGTCCCAGTCCCCATGTTTCTGAATAAGGGGAGCAACATTCCGCCGGGCTGTTTCGTATTCATTTATGGATCTGGCCTTCTCGAGAAAACCCGGCCCGAGGGCCTTCGGCTACTGAAATTGGCACTTTCCGATGAGGAGCCTCTCATGACGAACATCACTCGCCCCTCCCGCAAGCTCATCCTCGCCCTCGCACTCCCGCTCGTCCTCTCCTCGGCCCTCGCTCTCGCCGCGAACAAACCCGCTCCACGCGCCGCGCTCCCCCCTCCCGACGCCAAGACCGTCCAGGCCGTCCGCTCCACCGAGCCTATCACCCTCGACGGCCGCCTCGACGAGGCCGTCTGGAAGGCCACGCCGCCGGCCGTCGGCTTCACCCAGAACGACCCCGAGGACGGTTCGCCCGCCACGGAGGCGACCGAGGTCTGGGTCGCCTACGACGATCACGCGCTCTACGTCGCCGCCTTCTGCCGCGACTCCGACCCGTCCAAGATCCGCAAGCGCATGGGCCGCCGCGATACCCAGACCGACTCCGATTGGTTCATGGTCGCCGTCGATCCGTACTTCGACAAGCGCTCCGGCTACGCCTTCTACTCCAACCCGGCCGGCTCCATCACCGACGCCGCGCTTTCCAACGACGTCAACGACGATGACACATGGGACGGCGTCTGGGAGACCAAAGCCTCCGTCACCGACGCCGGCTGGACGGTCGAGATCCGCGTCCCCTTCAACCAGATCCGCTTCCCGAAGAAGGACGAGTACGTCTGGGGCGTCAACTTCAAGCGCATGCTCCGGCGCAAGAACGAGCAGTCGACGTTCAACTGGAGCCCCAAAAGCGAGGCCGCGAACGTGTCCCGCTTCGCCCGCCTCGAGGGCCTCCGCGGCATCAGCCCGGGCGGGCGCGTCGAGCTCATGCCCTACGCCGTCACCCAGGCCGAGTTCAGCCCGGAGGAGCCCGGCAACCCGTACGCGACCGGGCACAATACGCTGGGCAGCGCCGGCTTCGACCTCAAGGCCGGCCTCAAGAGCAACCTGACCCTCGACGCGACGGTCAATCCGGACTTCGGGCAGGTCGAGGTCGACCCCGCGGTCCTCAACCTCTCGGCCTACGAGACCTATTACGAGGAGAAGCGGCCGTTCTTCATCGAGGGCGCGTCGCTCTTCAACAACTTCGGGCGCGGCGGCGTCTTCATCAACGCCAACATCAACTGGCCGCAGCCACGGTTCTTCTACAGCCGGCGCATCGGGCGCGAGCCGCAGGGGTACGTCACCGAGCCGGGGTACGCGAACGTGCCCGACCGGACGACCATCCTGGGCGCGGCCAAGCTGACCGGGCAGCTCGGCGGCAGCTGGAACATCGGGTTCCTGAACGCCGTCACGGGGCGCGAGTACGCTCAGATCGACCAGGGCGGCGTGCGCCTCGAGCAGGAGGTCGAGCCGCTGACGTACTACGGAGCGCTGCGCATCCAGAAGGACATCGACGAGGGGCGGCACGGGATCGGCTTCATGGCCACGGGGGTGGCGCGCGACCTCGAGGGCAGTGGGACGAACGAGTCGCTGGACGGATACCTCAACAAGAACGCCTTCACGCTGGCCGCCGACGGGTGGACGTCGCTCGACAAGAAGAAGGACTGGGTCATCGGCGGCTGGGCGGGCGTGACGCGGGTCGGGGGCAGCGTCGAAGACATCCTGATGCTCCAGAACTCGCCCACGCACTATTTTCAGCGGCCGGACGCGACGCACGTCGAGGTCGACCCGACGGCGACGAGCCTCGGCGGCTGGGCCGGCCGGATCAACCTGGCCAAGCAGAACGGCAACCTGCTCGTGCTGGCCAATATCGGCGCGATCTCGCCGGGGTTCAACCCGAACGACACGGGCTTCCAGCGAGGCGGGTCGGACATCATCAACATGCAGTTCCTGCCGGGCTACCAGTGGACGAAGCCGGGGAAGATGTTCCTGTCCGCGCTCGTCATCGGCGGGTGGTTCCGCAACTACGACTTCGGCGGCAACAAGAACTGGGACGGCGGGCTCGTCGAGTTCCAGGGGCGGCTGCGGAACTTCTGGATGTTCGACGTTATGTTCGCGTATAACCCGGACACGATGTCGAAGAACCTGACCCGGGGCGGGCCGCTGGCGAAGGTGCCGTGGGGGTACCAGTTCAACGCGATGGTGGAGACGGACAGCCGGAAGCCGGTCGTGTTCGAGTTCCAGGGGACGACCTACCAGCGTCCGCAGGCGGGGACGGAGTGGGGGGCCGAGGCCTCGGTGAGGTGGAAGCCGGCCTCGAACTTCAGCCTGGCGATCGGGCCGACGCTCGCGATCGAGCAGAACGACATCCAGTGGGTGACCCAGATGCCCGACCCGGTCATGACGGCGACGTACGGGGCGCGGTACGTTTTCGGCCGGATCGACCAACAGGTGATCGGCAGTGAGATCCGGTTCGACTGGACGTTCACGCCGCAGCTGACGCTTCAGGGCTACCTGCAGCCGTTCATCGCGGTCGGGCACTACGACACGTTCAAGGAGCTGGCGGCGCCGTCGATGTTCCAGTACAACGTGTACGGGGACGGGGGGTACGGGGACGATGCGAGCGGGGGCGCGAACGGGTCGACGATCGCCTACGACGAGGCCAACCGCATGTACACGGTCGATCCGGACGGGGCGGGGGGAGAGGCGGCGCCGTTCTCGTTCGGGAACCCGGACTTCAACTACAAGTCGCTGCGGGGGACGGTGGTGCTGCGATGGGAGTACCGGCCGGGCAGCCTGCTCTATTTCGTGTGGACGCAGAACCGGGCGGACTACCAGAATCCGGGCGACCTGCAGCTCGGGCGCGATCTGGGGGACCTCTTCTCCGCCCCCGGCGACAACATCTTCCTGCTGAAGGTGTCCTACCGCTGGAATATGTAATGGGGTCGGACCACAGCAATAAGAATAATATCAATAAGTTAGGCCGATTCTAGGGGTTGTTTTAGGCTTAAAACCGGTGTTTTTGGGGGCAAAAACGTAACTTTTGCTGCGCTGACTGTGGAGCCTGCTTCCGCTTAACAGGTGCGATCCCCGATAGGGATCAAATGGCCGGCTATGTCGATGTGCTCGAACTCGGACGCAGTCAGATGAGAACCTGCCCGAAAATGGCCCTGGGAGCGCGCCAGAGGCGAATTCCTTGAATACCCTAGGTCAAGATCATGGGCTCCGCTCAACAAGCCCCGTTTTCTTCCAATGGGGTCGGACCACAGCAACAGGAATAATATCAATATGTTAGATTGATATTTTTGCTTAAATAGGCCTTAAAGTCAGCCTTTTTAAGGCCAAAAACGCAAGCCATCGCTGGGGCAGATTAGTAAACCTTCGTTTTTTGGCCTGCACATTCAACTTCGAAGTGCAACAACTCGGTTAAAGACCTCGAGAGGTGTCCTGTACTTCAAGCACTTCCTCGGCCGGTTGTTGATCCGGGATTCGACCTCGGCGATCTCTTCCTCGGTGATGTTACGGAAGTCTGTGCCCTTTGGCAAGAACCAACGGACCATCCCGTTGGTTTGCTCGTTAGTCCCCCTCTGCCATGAGGCGTAAGGGCGGGCAAAATAGCACTTGGCTCCGATCTCGGCGGTGATCTCTTCATGTAAGGTGTTCTCGGTGCCGTTGTCCAGGGTGATCGTCTTTCTGAGGGCCGGGGGCAGCTTAGCCAGACGCCCAACAACGGCCCTTTTGGTCTCCCCGGCCGCTTTGCGATCAAGCTTGGTCAACATCAGCAACCGGCTCTTTCGCTCGGTAAGACTGTTGAGCACGGGCGGGCTCTTCTGGGACTCCATCGTATCCCCCTCCCAGTGGCCATAGTAGCGCCTGGAGTCGACCGCTTTCGGCCTGGCCTCGATCGGTATCCTGTTGGGGATCTTCGTCTTACGGACCTTCCGCCCGATCCCTCTGAACTTTCGCATCCGGTGACCCCGCCGGAGAAGGAGGATGAGTTCCTTGCGATCTTTGGTCCGGCGATCATAGAGATACTGATAGATCGCCTCATGGCTGACACGCAGGCCCCGATGTTCCAGTGGAAGCCTTCCGGCAATGATCTCCGGCGACCAACCGAGCTTCAGCTTTTCGCGGATATAGGCCCGGATCTTATCGTTCCTGATGCGGCGCCGGCGGCTGGCTTGGCTGCGGCGCTC
>Ga0209254_10005935_pt1 | contig 11226 bp, 14 predicted proteins | sample FrelakmetDIP11DI_FD_187148 | JGI IMG/M metagenome (GOLD analysis project Ga0209254, IMG submission 187148) | Freshwater lake sediment microbial communities from the University of Notre Dame, USA, for methane emissions studies - DIP11 DI (SPAdes)... | ecosystem: Environmental > Aquatic >... | reverse complement strand
AAAGGGCGCGATTCTACGGCAGCGCTCGGAGGCGGCAACGCGCGAACTTATACTCGTTCGCACTCCCCGTAGTTCAACGGATAGAACAGGCGCCTCCTAAGCGCCAGATCTGGGTTCGATTCCCGGCGGGGGGACGCTTTCGCGAATGCAAAACGCACCTGCGTGCGTTTTGCGCGAAAGCGCCGGAGCGCTTGCAAGCGCGAACGGCGCGGCCGAAAGGCCGCGAGCCGCCACGAAGTCCTGCACGCCCTTCGTGCGTTTTGCGCGAAAGCGCCTGAGCGCTTGCAAGCGCGAAGGGCGCGGCCGCTAGGCCGCGAGCCGCCACGAAGTCCTGCGTGCGCTGCGTGCGTTTTGCGCGAAAGCGCCTGAGCGCTTGCAAGCGCGAAGGGCGCGGCCGCCAGGCCGCGAGCCGCATCGAAGCCGTGCTGCCGCCCTGCGTGCGTCTTGCGCGAAAGCGCCTGAGCGCCTGCAAGCGCGAACGCCGCCGCCGACCGGCCGCGAATCGTTCCTACGCCTGAATGAAGTGCTGCCGGTAGTGCCGCATCTCGTCGATCGACTCGTAGATGTCGGCAAGCGCCTCGTGCCGGCTCTTCTTCTCGAACGCCCGATAGACGTCGGGCTTCCAGCGTCGCGCCAGTTCCTTCAACGTGCTGACGTCCAGGTTGCGGTAGTGGAAGTACGCCTCCAGCTGCGGCAGCCAGCGGGCCATGAAGCGGCGGTCCTGGCAAATCGAATTGCCGCACATCGGCGACTTGCCGGCGGGCACCAGCGCCTGCAGGAAGCCGATCATCTGCCGTTGCGCCTCGCCCTCGTCGAGACGGCTGGCGCGCACGCGCTCGGTCAGTCCTGAACGGCCGTGCGTGGCAGTGTTCCAGGAATCCATGCCCGCCAGCACGCGGTCGCTCTGGTGCAAGACGAGCACCGGGCCTTCGGCCAGCACCTCGAGCTGCGAGTCGGTGACCACCACGGCGATCTCGAGCACGCGATCGGTATCCGGATTCAGGCCGCTCATCTCCATGTCGACCCAGACGAGATTGTTTTCGTCGTAACCGGCATGGCGAGCGGCCGCCTCAGGGGGCTGTGACATAATTTTCGGCGCTTCTTCGACGGTCGATTCTCGCATGCACGGCGTTCGGTACCGCGGCCGAGCGACGGCGAAGTCGGCACGATACGGGTCATGATGGCCACGGCACTCACCCTTCTGTTCGTCCTGTTCCTGCTGCTGATGATCGGGCTGAAGTTCTGGCTCGCCGCGCGGCAGATCCGGCACGTCGCGCGCCACGCGGAAGCGGTGCCGCCGCAGTTCGCCGCGCGGGTCACCCTCGAGTCGCACCGCAAGGCCGCCGCCTACACCATCGCCCGCCAGCGGCTGGCGATGCTCGAAGCGGCGGTCGGCGTGGCCCTGCTGATCGCGCTGACGCTGCTCGGCGGTGTACAGGCGATCGCGGCGGGCGTCGCCGGGTGGCTGGGCGGCGGGCTGGCGGCGCAGGTTGCGATCGTCGCCAGCGTGGCGCTGGTTCTCGGCGCCGTCGATCTGCCCTTCGAGTGGTATCGGCAGTTCCGCATCGAGGAGCGGTTCGGGTTCAACCGTATGACGCCGCGCCTGTTCCTCGTCGACCTGCTCAAGTCCCTGCTCGTTGCTGCCGCGCTCGGCCTGCCCCTGCTGGCGCTGGTGCTGTGGCTGATGGATGCGGCCGGCAGCTACTGGTGGCTTTACGCGTGGGCGGTGTGGGTCGGCTTCAACGCGCTGATCCTGGTGCTCTACCCGACGGTGATCGCGCCGCTGTTCAACCGCTTCGAACCGCTGGCCGACGGCGATCTCGCCGCGCGCATCGGCGCGCTGCTCGCGCGCACCGGCTTCTCCAGCCGCGGCGTCTTCGTGATGGACGGCTCGCGCCGCTCGGCGCACGGCAACGCCTATTTCACCGGCCTCGGCCGCGCCAAGCGCATCGTCTTCTTCGACACGCTGCTGCAGCGGCTGCAGCCGGCGGAGATCGAGGCGGTGCTGGCGCACGAACTCGGCCACTTCAAGCGCCGCCACATCGCGAAGCGGCTGGTTTTCTCGTTCTTCTCCAGCCTCGTCGTCCTCTGGCTGCTGGGCTGGCTCGCCGGGCGAAGCTGGTTCTACCAGGGCCTGGGCGTGACGCCGGCGCTCGACGGCACGCACTACGCCGTCGCCCTGGTGCTGTTCATGCTGGTCGTGCCGGTGTTCACGTTCGTGCTGGCGCCGATTGCCAGCCGCATCTCGCGCAAGCACGAGTTCGAGGCCGATGCCTTCGCCGTCGCCCACACCAGCGGCGGCGACCTGGCCAGCGCGCTGGTCAAGCTCTACGAAGACAACGCCGCCACGCTGACCCCCGATCCCGTGCACTCGGCGTTCTACGACTCGCACCCGCCGGCGGCGATCCGCATCGCCCGCCTGCACTCCGCCGCCGCCTGAGGCCGCCGATGCGCACGGCCGCCGAACTGCTCGCCGCGCACTGCCGTCCGCTCGAAGGCCACGCGGCGATGTCGGCCGAGCAGGTGACGGCGCAGCTTGCGGCGTTGCCGCAGTGGCGGTCTCTCGACGGCGCGATTGGCCGCACCTACCGGTTCGCCGATTATTACGAGACGATCGCGTTCGTCAACGCGCTCGCCTGGACGATCCATCGCGAGGACCACCACCCCGATCTCGTCGTCGGCTACAACCGCTGCGAGGTCCGCTTCAGCACCCACTCGGTGAGCGGCATCCCGGAGAACGACTTCATCTGCGCCGCCAAGGCCGACGCGATCTTCACCCAGCTCGATCACGACGCTTCCGCATGAGTGAAGCTGCCCGCGCGCCCGCCCCGTTCGAGGCGCGCGTGGTCGCCGGCTACGGCCGGCATCACCTGGTCGAGGACAGCGCCGGCCGCCTGTACGAGGCCCAGCGACGCGGCAAGCGTGGCGATGTCGTGATCGGCGACCGCGTGTCCTGCGTCCACGCCGGCGCCGCGCAGGCGGCGATCGAGGCGATCCTGCCGCGCCGGAGCCTGCTGCTGCGCGCCGACGGGGCGCGCAGCAAGGCGCTGGCGGCCAACGTCGACCGCGTGGTCGTGGTGTTCGCGCCACGGCCGGTGTTCAACGAGCGCTTCGTCTGGCGCGCGCTGCTCGCGGCCGATGCAGCCGGCATCGTGCCCCTGATCGTGCTGAACAAGACCGACCTCGACACCGAAGGCGCGGGCGTGCAGGCGCTGGGCAGGCTGGCGAAGCTCGGCTACGCGACGATCGCCGTGGCGGCGAAGACAGCGCCGCTGCAGACGCGCGCCGCCTTGCGCGCGGCACTCGGCGCGCATTCGAACCTGATGGTCGGCCAGTCGGGCATGGGCAAGTCGACGCTGATCAACCTGCTGGCGCCACAGGCCAACGCGCGCACGCAGGAGTACTCGACGCGGCTGAACCTGGGCCGGCAGACGACGACCGCCTCGCGGCTGTTCGCCCTCGACGGCGGCGGCGACATCATCGACAGCCCCGGATTCCAGGCCTTCGGCCTCGCCCACGTCGACCCGCAGCGGCTCGCGGCGGCAATGCCCGAAGTCGCGCCGCACCTGGGCAAGTGCCGCTTCAACGATTGCCGGCACCTGAACGAGCCCGACTGCGCGATCCGCGCCGCCGTCGCCGGCGGAGAGATCGAAGTTGCCCGCTACGCCTTCCTGGTCGAGCTGACCGGAGAGATGAACGCGCTGCGCTCGCACGGGCGGGCGCTGCCATGAAGCTGCTGATGCGCTGCGAGCACGCGATTGCCGCCGCCCACTATGCCGGCGTCCTGCGCGCCGCCGGCATCGACTGCGAGCTGCGCAACACCGTGCTTGCGGGCGCGCTCGGCGAGATACCGTTCCTCGAGTGCGCGCCGCAGATCTGGATCCGCAATGCGCTCGACGAGGCGCGGGCGCGTGAACTGATCGCCGAGCTGCGCACGCCGGTCACCGGCGATCCCTGGACCTGCGCGAGGTGCGGCGAAATCCTCGAGCCGCAGTTCGCGCAGTGCTGGAACTGCGGCGCACCGCGCTGATCGCCGCGTTCCTAGGTCAGCCAGCGGGCGACGCTGATCAGCAGCAGCAGCGCCAGCCACAGCAGCAACGCGCGCCAGACGAGTCCGACCGCAGCGTTCAGCATGGCGGGCCCCGGCTCGGCGAGACCGCCGCCTTCGAGCCCCGCTTCGTCGAAGTAGCGCGTCGACTCGGCGCTGCTCAGCACGCGGCTGCCGAGCGCGCCACCGGCGGCGCCAAGAATGACGGTGCGCGAATCGGGCTGCGGCATGCCCGCTTCGATCGACGGCCTCCGCGCCACCTTGCGCCAGCAGTAAACGGCACCCTCGAAGTCACCGACGATGGCGAACCCCAGCGCGGTGAGCCGCGCCGGCAGCCAGTCGATCCACGCAAATGCCCGGCGGGCGAACTCGCCGAAACGATCCGCCGGCAGCGCCCCGCCCGGCGGCCTGTTCCAGCGCCGCGCGAGGTATTCGGACAGGCGAAACAGGATCGGCCCGATCGGCCCCGGCAGCAGCACGAACCAGAAAAACACGCCGAAGACGTGCTTGTGCGCGAGCTGCAGGCCGTGCTCGCATGCCTGCCGGACGAGCTCGTCGGCATCGATTTCGGCGGTCGACGGAGTCTCCTCGGCTCCCGCCTTCCATTGCGCCAGTTCGTGCCGCGCGGCCGGCAGTTGGTCGTTGGCCAGCGCGATCCTGATCTCGGTCAGCCGGTGGCTGAACTGGCGGAAACCCATCGTGAAGTACAGCGCGATCACATTCACCAGCAGGGCCAGCCACCATGAGATGCTCAGCGCGAACGCGTAGGCGGCGCCCGCCACCACGATCGCACCGACGACCAACAGCAGCCAGGCGTACATGCCGTGCCGCCGGCGGCCGGCGTTCATGCCGTCCTGCGTCGCGTCGGCCACGGTGCCGGCCAGGGCATAGACCGGGTTGCGCGTTGGCAGCGGGCGCAACTGCTCGAGGAGCAGCGTCAGGACAAGTGCGATCCAGCCCACAGGCGTCGTCCTCGCTCAGGCTGCCGGCTCGAGGCGAAGGTCCTCATGCCCGCAGCAGGTGATACAGGTTGCGCAGCATCGCCGCCGTCGCACCCCAGATGAAGTACCGCCGGCCGGCCTCGTAGGGCATCGCATAGAACGTGCGGCGCATGCCGTCGAATTCGACCAGGCGTCGCTCGTGATGCGCGGGGTTCATCAGGAAGGCGAGCGGCGGCTCGAAGACCTCCTCGACCTCGAAGGTGTCGATCTCGAGCGCGAAGCCCGGAGCCACCAGCCCGACCACCGGCGTGACCACGTACCCGGTCGCTGTCGCGTAGCGCGGCAGGCTGCCGAGGACTTCGACCGATTCCGCGCGCAGGCCGACCTCTTCCGCCGTCTCGCGCAGCGCGGCGGCCACCGCCGTCTCGTCATGGTGCTCCATGCCGCCACCGGGAAAGCTGATCTGGCCGGCGTGATCGTGCAGATGCGCGGTGCGGCGCGTAAGCAGCACGGTCGGACCGCCTTCGTGCATCACCAGCGGAATCAGCACGGCGGCCTCGCGCAGCGGCTCGCCGGCCTGCGCGAGGCGGGCGTCGGCGACGATCTCGGGCTGCCACGCCGGCGGCGCGGTAAATCGCCGGCGCAGCGCCTCGGCGGTCATCTGCTCCGCCGCCACCGGCTCGCCACGCACGTGCAGCGGGGCGAAGGCCGGATCGTGGCCGACAAGTTCCGGATCGAAGGCGGGCTGCCGCCCTGCCCGAGGCGGCGGCAAGGTGCGGTCAGTCATTGCCGCACGAGGCGCAGGCGGTGTGCGCCAGTGTGATCAGGCGCCCTTTCTGCTGCCGCCCTTGTGCGCCAGCTTCTCCTTGATGCGCGCCGACTTGCCGGAGCGCTCGCGCAGGTAGTAGAGCTTGGCCCGGCGAACATCGCCTTTGCGTTTGACCTCGATCGAGGCGATGGTCGGCGAATAGAGCTGGAAGGTCCGCTCCACGCCCTCGCCGCTGGAGATCTTGCGCACGATGAACGACGAGTTCAGGCCGCGGTTGCGGCGCGCGATCACCACCCCTTCGTAGGCCTGGGTACGCTTGCGCGTGCCCTCGACCACGTTGACGTTGACCACCACCGTGTCGCCGGGGGCGAAATCGGGCATCGCCCTGCCTTCGGTCAGGCGGGCGATCTCTTCCTTTTCGAGCTGCTCAATGACGTTCATCACGATTCTCCAGGAGCCATCGTGCCGCGGCGTGTTCTAGGCGGGGCGGCCCGCGATTGTTGCCGTTGCAGAGGATGGATTCAACACCACCGGCGGATATGCCCCGCCGGCACCCTGCGCAACCTTGCGCAGAAAGCCTTCGTCGACTTCGTCGAGCCGCCCGCGCGCGCGCGCGGCGGCGATCAGGTCGGGCCGCGCGCGGGCCGTCCTGGCGAGCGCCTGCTCGCGGCGCCAGCGCTCGATCTGCGCGTGATGCCCCGACAGCAGCTCCGCCGGCACGCCACGCCCACGCCAGTTCTCGGGGCGTGTGAAGTGCGGCGCGTCGAGCAGCCCCGTGGCGAACGACTCGTCGTCTGCCGACTCGATCTTCAGCGCGCCCGGCAGATGGCGAACCACCGCATCGATCAGCGCCATGGCCGCGATCTCGCCGCCGGACAGCACGAAGTCGCCGATCGACACTTCCTCGTCGACGCAGGCATCGAGGAAGCGCTGATCGATGCCCTCGTAGCGGCCGCAGATGAGCACGGTCGCTCCACCCTGCTGCGCCCACGCACGCACCCGCGCATCGGTCAATGGCGCCGCCCCGGACGACAGCGCGACGACCTTGCCCGGCGCGTGGCCGGTGGCCTGCTGATCGGCGCGCGCCGCATCGACGGCAGCGGCGAGAGGTTCGGCCATGAGTACCATGCCCGGGCCGCCGCCAAAGGGCCGATCGTCGACGGTGCGATGCCGGTCGCCGGTGAAGTCGCGCGGGTTCCAGGTCGCCAGCCGCCAAAGGCCGAGTTCACGCGCGCGCCGGGTGATGCCGTGGTCGGCGACCGCGGCAAACATCTCCGGAAACAACGTGACGACGTCGAAACGCATCTCACCTGCCCGCAACTCACCAATCCGCTTCCCAGTCCACCCGCACCACGCGCTGCGCCAGATCGACCTCGTCGACGTGACGATCGACCAGCGGCACCAGCAGCACGCGCTCGCCGCGCCGCACTTGCAGCAGTTCCTGCGCGCCGCTGCTCAGCACATCGTCGACGGTGCCCAGTTCGACCCCGCTGCGATTGATCACGCGGGCCCCGATCAGGTCGACCCAGTAGACCTCGCCTTCGCCGGCGGGCGGGAACTCCGCCCGCGCCACGCCGACTTGCACGCCGCGCAGCCGCTCGGCCTGCTCCGGCGTATCGCAGCCTTCCAGTCTCGCCACCAGGCCCGCCCCGTGACGACGCACTCCCGTCACCTCGATCCGAGCCGGTGGATCGCCAAGCAACCACCAGTGGCGGCATGCCCGCAGCGCGGTGGCCAGCGCCGAGTGGGGTTGCACCCGGACCCAGCCTTTCACGCCATAGGCGCCGCGCAGCACGCCCAGCTCGATGACGTCGGCCGGTGCCGACGGCGTCGATCCAGGCTCAGGCGGTAGCCTTGCCAAACTCCTTGACCAGGCGCGCGACGGTCGGCGAAAGCTGCGCGCCGACGCCCTGCCAGTAGGTCAGGCGATCGGCGGCCAGGCGAAAGCGGGTTTCGCCTTCGGGTGCCACCGGGTTGTAGAAACCGACGCGCTCGATGAACCGCCCGTCGCGCGGATTGCGCGAGTCGGCGGCGACGATGTTGAAGAACGGACGCTTCTTGGCGCCTCCGCGGGCCAGTCGGATGACGACCATGTGCAATCTTCCTCTTGAAAATCCAGCGCTTGCGTTGCGGAAAAGCGCGAGATTCTAGCCGAGGCGCCCCGGCCGGGCAAACCGGCACATTGCGGGCTGGCGTTGGGTCCCGGCGCACGGGTCGCCGCCAGCGCGCGGCTAACATCGACCATTACTTGTCCCGAAGTACCCCTCCCACGTGACCTTCCGCCGCAAGTCGCTCGCCGCGCTGCTCGCATTCCTGCTTGGCGCCGCCGGCGTTCATCGCATCTACCTCGGACAGCCCCGCTGGTGGCTGCCGCTGGGGGTCACCGCGCTGGCGCTGCCGCTGCTGATCGGCGTGCGCAACTGGTATCAGACGCCGGCGTTCTTCGTCCTGATGATGCCGGTCGTCGCCGGCTTCATCGAGGCGCTGGTGATCGCGCTGATGCCGGACGAAAAGTTCGACGCCCGCTTCAACGCCGCCGCCCGGCGCCGTAACGCCAGCGGCTGGGACGCCGTGCTGGTGGCGATCGCCACGCTGATGGTCGGCACGACCGTGCTGATCACCGCCATCGTGCTGCTGTTCCAGACCATTTTCGAGGGCGCCGTGCACTGATCAGAATAGGTCCAACTGCGGCCCCGGGCGCGGCAGACGGAAGAGGTCGTCGCGCAGGTCGAAGCGGGCGCGACCCAGCCCCATGCGGACACAGGCCTTGTCGAAGCGTTGCCGGATCAGGTCCGCCCACACGCCGCTTCCCTTCATCCGGGTGGCGAAGTCGGGTTCGTAGTCGCGTCCCTGCCGCATGTCGCGCACACGGTTCATCACCCGTTCGGCGCGCTGCGGCAGATGGGCCTGCAGCCATTGCCGGAACAGGGGCGCGACCTCCCACGGCAACCGCAGCACCGTGTAGAAGGCCGCCCGCGCGCCGGCGGCGGCCGCCGCTTCGAGGATGCGTTCGATCTCCGGCTCGTTGACGAACGGAATCACCGGTGCCACGTTCACGCAGACCGGAACGCCGGCGCGGGCCAGCGCCTCGATCGTGCGCAGTCGCCGTGCCGGACTCGCCGCACGCGGCTCCAGCCGGCGCGACAGTTCGTGGTCGAGCGTGGTGACGCTGATGAACGCCGCGGCGAGCTGCTGCCGCGCCATCGGCGCGAGCAGATCGAGATCGCGCTCGATCAGGCTCGACTTGGTGACGACCGCCACCGGGTGCGCGACGTCGCTCAGCACCTCGAGCACGGCGCGGGTGATACGCAGCTCGCGCTCAACCGGCTGGTAGCCGTCGGTGGCCGAGCCGAGGTTGACCACCGCTGCGCGATACCCGGGCGCCGCCAGTTCACGCCGCAGAACTTCCGCCGCGTTCACCTTGGCGACCAGTCGGGTCTCGAAATCGAGACCGGGCGACAGGCCGAGATAGCTGTGCGTCGGCCGCGCGTAGCAGTAGACGCAGCCGTGCTCGCAGCCGCGATACGGGTTGATCGAGCGGTCGAAGTAAATGTCCGGCGAGTCGTTGTAGGCGAGCAGGCTCTTCGCCTGCTCCTGCCTGACCTCGGTGGCCAATGGCGGATTCGGCAACTCGCCTTCGGCGAGCAGCGCATCGAGCGCGTCGCCATCGGCGCTGCGCTCTACGGCTTCGAAGCGGTGCGGCAGGTTGCTGACCGCGCCGCGGCCCCTGCGCGCCAGGGAAGACGGCGCAGGCGCCGGTCCGGCGGCTGCGCCGACGTCGGGTTCGGCGTCGCCGCGATGCTTCAGGCGAAGTCCCTGACCAGCGCCGCCTGCACGTTCGGCGCCACTTCGTCTACACGGACCGAATAGTTCGCGTGGTCGATGCCAACCGCCAGCGCCGCACCCTTTTTCAGGGCATCGATCATCGCCGGCGCAAACTCGAAGCGCAGGAAGTGCACCGACGAGGTCTTCTCCTCGTTCTCGCGCTCGAGATCCTCGTCGGCGACCGCGTAGACCCGGCCGTGGCCGTCGACCTGCACGTATACCTTGTCCTCGATGCCGATCAGCCTGGCCAGCTCGCGCTTGCGCATAGCCGGATCGTCGTACTCGATCATCATCGTCGCCTTCAGGTTCGTGCCGTCGGGCACCAGCGGGTTGTAGGCGTCGAGCTCGTCCTGGATGCCCTCTTCCTCGAACGTCTTCTCGATCCGCAGCATCTCCTGGATCTGGTAGCGGATCGTCAGATCGTCCTCGAAGATCAGCGTCACGTGCGCGCCGAGGCTCAGCGTGCGATTCTTCTTGTGCGCGATGACCCTGGCGCGGAAGTCCTTGCGGCTCCTCGCATAGGCCTCCAGGGAAAGCAGGCTGTCACGGGAAATGGCGGTCATGTTCAACTCCGGGCTCCTTTCGTCTCTAGATGCCGTACGCGAGGCGCACGAGCGTGATGGGATGGGCGACTTCGGGCGTCTTGCCGCCGAGCGCCTCGGCGGCGTGGCGCTCGATACCCTGCTCGATGTGGCGACCCGCCAGCTGGCAGTCCGAACTGATGTAGTCCGGCTTCGCGCCAGCCATGCTCTTGAACACCGGCTTGCCGATCTTCATGGCCATGGCATGGAACTCCTTGCGGGTGCCCCAGATCCCCGAGTGGCCCGAGCAGCGCTCGACGGTGTTCACCTCGGTCCCGGGCAGAAGCTTCAACAGCTCCTCGGTCTTCCTGCCGATGTTCTGCACCCGGCCGTGGCACGGGATGTGATAGGAGACGGTGCCGAGCGGCCTCTTGAAGTCGGTTTTCAGCAGCCCGTCCTTGTGGCGTGCCACCAGGTACTCGAACGGATCCCACATCGCCTGCTTCACGGCCTGGACGTCCGCGTCGTCGGGGAACATCAGCGGCAGTTCCTGCTTGAACATCAGCGTGCAGGACGGGATCGAGGTCAGGATCACGTAGCCGTCGCGCGCCAGCCGCGCCAGTTGCGGGATGTTGACGTTCTTCAGCCGCTCGACCGATTCGAGATCGCCGATCTCCAGCTTGGGCATGCCGCAGCAGGCCTCCTTCTCGACCAGCATGTAGGGGATTTCGTTGTGCTCGAGGATCTTGATCAGGTCGTGCCCGATCCCCGGCTCGTTGTAGTTGACATAGCAGGTCGCGAAGACCGCCACCCGGCCCGGAGTGCGCTCCCCGTCGCGCACCGGCCGTTTCGGATTGGAGCGAGCCGCCGAGCGGAACTTCTTCGCCGCGAACTCCGGGCGCCACGCCGTGCGCTCGAGGCCGAGCACGCTCTCCATCGCCGCCCGCGCAGGAAGCGTGCGGTTCACGGCGTTGATCGTCTGCGTGACGATCGGGATGCCGGCGAACCGGCCGACCTTGTCGGTCGAGGTCATGAACTTGTCGGCGGCCTTGGCGCCGTGCTTGCGGAAGTGCACCGCCTTGGCGCGCAGCATCAGGTGCGGGAAGTCGAGATTCCACGGAT
>Ga0209254_10005934_pt1 | contig 11227 bp, 11 predicted proteins | sample FrelakmetDIP11DI_FD_187148 | JGI IMG/M metagenome (GOLD analysis project Ga0209254, IMG submission 187148) | Freshwater lake sediment microbial communities from the University of Notre Dame, USA, for methane emissions studies - DIP11 DI (SPAdes)... | ecosystem: Environmental > Aquatic >... | reverse complement strand
TTCTGCGGTTCGCGGTTCCGGCCAGGTGAAGTTTCATACAAGGAGGGGTTAGGCGCACAGAAGCGCTTCGTCCTTGAGATCAGCTCCGAACCTTTTTACCACCTCCTCCACGGTCAGAGCCTTTTTCTCCTCTCCCTGAATATCAAATTTTACTTTTCCTTCGTGGAGCATGATCATGCGGTTTCCGTAGCGGATCGCCTGCTGCATGTTGTGGGTGACCATGATGGTGGTGAGATGATTTTCCCTGACGATTTTTTCTGTGAGCTCGATGACGCGCTGGGCTGTCTTGGGATCCAGCGCTGCGGTGTGCTCATCCAGAAGGAGCAGCTTGGGGAGCGACAAGGTTGCCATGAGCAGCGTCAAGGACTGCCGCTGCCCGCCGGAAAGAAGGCTGACAGAGTCCTTTAATCGGGTTTCGAGGCCAAGATCGAGCCCTTTCAACGTTTCTTTGTAGAATTCTCGCCGCGATTTTGTGACTCCCCAGCGCAGCCCTCGCGGCTTGCCCCTGAGATCCGCCATGGCGAGGTTTTCCTCGATGGTCATGGTGGAGGCTGTGCCCATCAGAGGATTTTGAAAGATCCTTCCAAGATACTTCGCCCTCCGATGTTCCGGGAGGCGGGTGACGGACGTGTGATCGATGAAGATCTCTCCTTCGTCGGTCGTAAAGGTCCCTGCGACGAGATTGAGAAGCGTCGTCTTTCCGGCTCCGTTGCTGCCGATGACGGTCACGAAATCCCCTTCCTTCACGTGCAGGGTGATCCCGTCGATAGCCACCTTCTCATCGAGGGTGCCTTTTTTGAAGACTTTTCTGAGCTTTTGAACTCTGACCATAGCAAAGACAATTTAGGAATTCCGAATTGAGGAATTGTGAATTAAAGAGCAAAGCCTTTTATCATCTTCTCCAATTCCTTAATCCCCTAATTCCTTAATCCCTCAATTCTTAAACTCCTCTGAGATGAAGCTTGCTTTCCTTTTCCTTCTTGAGAGCCGGAATGCCTAAAGCCAGAATCACCATGATCCCTGTAGCCAGTTTGAGATCCGTAGGCGCCAGTCCCAGCCTGAGGCCGATCGAGATGATCTCCTTGTAAAGAATGGACCCGATCAGGGCCGCCAGGGTCATCCGTTGCACCGTGTGCTTGCCCATGAGCGCCTCGCCGATGATGATGGAGGCGAGGCCTGCCACGATCATTCCGATCCCCATGCCCACGTCCGCGAAACCCTGATCCTGCGCGACCAGAGCCCCTGAAAGGGCCACAAAAGCATTCGAGATTCCCAGCCCCAGGATTGTCGTGTTATCTGTGTTAACTCCCAGAGCGCGGATCATCTGCTCATTGTCTCCCGTCGCTCGCATGGCAAAACCGAGCTGGGTGTGCATGAACAAATCCGTGAGGATTTTCACTCCAAAGGAGACCACAAAAAAGAAAGCAATGATCGGGATGAACCGGTTCATGGGCAGGTTTTCAAGGGGCGTCAAAAAGGTATCCACCGTGAGCAGCTGGATGTTGGATTTTCCCATGATCCGCAAATTGAAGGAATACAGGACGGTCATCATCAGGATGCCTGCAAGGAGACTGTTGATCTTCAACTTTGTGTAAAGCACACCGGTGCAGCAACCCGCGACAAAGCCGGCCGCTATCGCAAGGAAAATCCCGTAGACCGGTGAAACGCCCTCTGTAATGAAGCGGGCGACCACCGCAGCGCCTAAGGGAAAACTCCCGTCCACGGTGAGATCAGGAAAAGAAAGGATGCGAAAGGTGATGACGATCCCGAGCGCGACCAGGCCGTAAGCCAGACCCTGCTCAAGAGAGATGGGGATGGTTCTCAAAAAACCGCTCAGGATCGTATCCATACAAAATAGAGGAGGGGAGGAGAGCCTCCCCTCCAGTCCTCTTTACGGAGATTACTTTCCCTTTACAAGATTGCCCTGCTCGTCCCAGAGCTTGTCGGCCGCTTTTTCAGCCATGGCTTTGTCGATCTTGGCGCCCTGAATTTGAGCGGCTTTCAAGTTAATCCAGAGGCTGTAACCTGAGGCCATGCCCGCAGGGACGTCGCCGGGTTTTTCACCTTTCAGGATCTTTGCAGCCTGTTTGCCCGCCGTGTATCCAATGAGGAAGTAGTCCAGCCCATAAGCGGCAATGGCTCCCCTGGGCACGCTGCCCGTGTCGCCCACGAAAAGAGGGATTTTGTTCTCGTTGCAGACCTTGACCACAGATTCAAAGGCGGACACGGTCGTATTGTCCGAAGAAATATGGAGAGCTTGAACTCTTCCCACCAGGCTCTGCGCCGCCTGCATCACTTCAGCGCTTGTGGAAACATGGGCTTCGATGAGCTTTCCGCCCATCTTCTCGACCGCTTCCTTCATCTCCTTAATGTGGAAAGTGACATTCACGTCGCCTGGATTGTAAATGGTTCCCCAGTTTTTGACATTGGGGAGGATCTCAGCATACTTCTGGCACTGGAGGGCAATGGGCCAGCGGTCGCTGACGCCGGTGATATTGGTTCCGGTCTTTCCCATCCTCGGAACAATGCCGGTGGCCACAGGGTCTGTCACTGAAGAGAAGACCACGGGGATGGTCTTGGTGATCTTGGCCGTGGCTTGAGCATTGGGTGTACTGATGGCATGGATGAGGTCCACTTTGTCGTCTTCGAACTTGCGAGCGATAATCGCGCAGTTCGCCTGATCGCCCTGGGCATTCTGCCGATTGATGGTGAGGTTCTTGCCTTCCACAAAACCCTCTTCCTTGAGGGCAGCTGCAAATCCCTTACCGTCATCGTCCAGGGCCGGATGGGATACAATCTGATGCTCGCCGATGCGAATCATTTTCTGTGCTGAAGCGCCAGAGCCGAAGACAAGGCCCAGTGCCAGACAAATCGCCAAAATAAGCAGTACCCTCTTCATCGTCTTTCCTCCTTCTTGAAGGTTAAAAAAAGAAACCACCTCTCACCTGATACAGACAAGGGCGAGCCTGTATGTCGGTTCGCTCCTCGGCTACTGACGTTTCATCCTCATTGTTGCAGCGAGCGCCTGTCGAAGGCAGGGTGACTTAAGACGAAAATCAATTTAGATGATAGGTACTTACAGTGTCAAGGGAAATTCCCCAGGGCCTGCACCAAGGCCCGGATGAATTCTGGGTTGGTTCCGCAGCAACCGCCGATCATATCTGCGCCGGAGCTCTTTATCTCCTTACCCTCTTGCGCGAACTCGGCAGGGGTTTGCCGGTAGGAGGTGACTCCTTTCTGGGTGACCGGTTTTCCTGCGTTGGGCTGGACCAGGATAGGTTTCCTGGTGGCGGCGCGAAGTTCTTTGGTGAGATCGATCATGTCTCTGCTGCCGAGCGAGCAGTTGCTTGCGATCACGTCGGCCCCCGCCTCTTCGAACGCCGAAACAGCCTGGCTCACCCCTTCACCCATCATCGTGAAGAACCCTTTCTTGGTTCGGTTAAAGGTGAGAGCAGCGATGACCGTGACGTTCCCCAGCCTTTTTGCGGCACGAAGCGCGGCAAGCGCTTCCTGAAGCGAGAACATAGTCTCAATGCTGATGAGGTCCACTCCTCCCTTGAGCAGGGCCTGTGCCTGCCGGAAAAAAGCCTCCTCCGCTTCTTCGATCACAAGGTCTCCCAGGGGTTTTATGAGCTTTCCGGTCGGGCCTATATCCCCTGCAACAAACTTCCCGGCAGGACATGCTTCTCTGGTGAGCTTTGCCGCTTCCACATTGATTATTTCCGTTTTATCGGACAAGCCCCTGTCGGCCAGTTTGATGGCGTTGCCTCCAAAGGTGTTAGTGTGAACCACATCAGAGCCCGCATCGTAGTATTTCCTGTGAATGTCTGCAACGAGGGAGGGCTTTTCAATGTTCCACATCTCAGGGCTCTCACCCGCTTTGAGTCCGGCTGCCATGAGCATAGTTCCCATGGCGCCGTCAAAAATAACGGTCTTTTGTTTGGCCAGTTCTAAGATCGTATGCATGTTCAACCCCGAAGGGTGCAATCCGTGTATTGATGGCAGCCTTTGCATGAAAACGTTCCTTTCAGTTTCCCTCCGAACCTGGCCAGGAAGGAGAGAGACTTTCTCGGAAACATCATGCAGGATTCCGTGAGCGTGATCCCCAGCTCGGGATCAGCAAGCCTTTCGAATATCCACTGCTGGGTCTCTATCTCAATCCCCCGGCACCCGGGAGTCCTTCTCAGTCCTTTCTTGAATCCTTTGGCTGCAGCATCCTGTCTGATTTCGTCCCACAGGAGATTGCCTGTCTTGGTTATGGCGATGGAGCCTGCGGTGTCCAGGATATAAGCTTCAGCGGGCTTACCCTCATCAAAGAGGTCTTTCACTTTGTTTTCAAACTTCGGCCCCAGGGTTGCTGCCCCAGTATATTTAAGAACCGCTCCAATGAGAAAAGGAGGAAGATCTTTCTGATCCTCGATTTCTTTGAAGGCTTGCTTCGGCTCGATCAGCTCCTCCAGCAGCCCAAGCACTTCGTCCACCATCTCCAGAAGCCTGGGCTGAGGTGGTTCCTTGTAGCCGATCTGCTTCAGGAGTTCTTCCCTGTGGATCTGGATATTCAACGTCCCAGAAGTCCCTTTACTTTCCTCAGGCCGTCCGCTGCGTCCATGCCATAGGCGTCAGCCCCAATCTCCTGGCAGAAAGCCTGGTCCACAGGGGCTCCCCCAATAATGACCTTGAAAGGGAGCTTCTTCGCTTTGATGACGCTCACCACCTCTCCCATGCTTTGCATTGTGGTGGTCAGCAGGGCGGACATGGCAATGACATCCGCTTTCACCTCCACGGCCTTTTCAACGAAGCGCTCGGGGGTCACATCCACACCCAGGTCCGCGACCTTGAACCCCGATCCTTCAAGCATGATGGCTACGAGATTCTTGCCGATGTCATGAATGTCCCCTTTGGCTGTTCCTATGACGACGGTGCCTTTTTCCGCGCGGTCCGTGGGGGAAAAATGGGGCTTGAGAAGGTCCATGCCCCCTTGCATGGCTTTGGCCGACCAGAGCACCTGGGGAATGAAAAGCTCCCCTTCTCCGAACTTTTCGCCCACAAGGTCCATGGCGGCGATGAGACCTCTGTTGAGAATCTCTTTCACCTCCACTTTTGAATTCAGGGCCTGCTGAACGCGGCTCGACGCTTCATCCACGTTTCCTTCCAGTACCGCATCATAGATTTCTTTGATGATATCCACGGTCATCTCCTTGTCTTCTGGGTTGCCTCTTTCCATATCCTGCCGAGACTCTCTTTAATTCCCTGAGGCAATGGTTCCGGTTTGTGGTTCTTAAGGATCTCAAGAGCTTTTTCGATCAATTTCTGATCGACCGTCTTTTTCCCCTTCTTGATCCAGTTGGGCAGGTTCTCCCGGTTGAAGAGGGTCGGGCGCCAGTGCTCTTTCATGAAGTGATCGCGGGTGTGTTTCTCGCTCAAGAAGTGACCGCCCGGGCCGACTTTTCGGATCACGTCCATGGCGAGGTGTTCGTCATCAATTTCAAATCCTCTCATGTACCGCTTCACCATGGCGATCACTTCGTCGGCAAATAGGATCATCTCGGGAGATGCCACAAACCCTTGGCCGATGTATCCGCAGTCGTGGATCAAGTTGCACCCGTCAAGCGCTGCATTGAGGAGGGTGAAACCATACTCCGCTCCTGCCTGGAGATCCGGGAACTGGGCGTCGCTGCAGCCTGCGGTTCCCCAGATGGGCAGCCCCAAGTAATGGAAAAGGTCCGCATAGGCGGAGTGAGTGAGCCGGAACTCCGGAGCCGTATAGGATATGGTGGCCTTGAGCATATCCATACCCGTGGCCACAACACCCGTGATGATGGGGGCCCCTTGAGCGGCGAGCTGGTGAATGACAATTCCGGAGAGGGCCTCCGCCACGGCCACGGAGAGCGCTCCTGCCAGCGTGACGGGACCTGTCGAGCCGGCCAGAAGGGCAGGGGTGTAATTGATGGGAACCCTGTTTTCAGCGCAGCAGATGAGTTTGGAGACGGCTTCCTCTGAGTGGGTCAGAGGCGATGTGGGTTCCGAATACTGGATCAGGAAGGGATACCTCGCCAGTTCCCGGCTGCTCCCTGCAACAGCAGAGGCCATATCCAGAATCACCTTCAAGTCCTGGAGAGATCCGGCCGTGAAGAAGATGGGCTTCACACTGTTCTCCACTTCCAGCTGAAAGCAGCGGATGTAGTGGAGTCCAGGCGGGATATCCCTCGGCAGACCATAGGATGCGATGAAATCGATGTTCGGCGCGGCATCGCTGATGACCGTGCTCGCCACAATGTCATCCGCCTTTGTGTCCCGGATCTCCCGGGTGACCAGGTCCACGGTTTTAGGAAGATCGGTGCCTGTGCCGAAATAGATCCTCCTGCCCCCCAACTCCATGACCGGCTCTTTCTTCCGGTTGTAGAGGGTCACATTCGAGGGGGCCGACTGGACGGCTGCTTCCACAAGAAAGGAAGGGATCTCCACGACGTTCTTGTCTCTCACCCTGGCGCCATGGCCTGCCAGGATGTCCACAGCCTTGGTCAGATTGACCCTCACTCCCACTTCATCCAGGATTCTAAGAGCCGTTTGATAGATTCTCAAGATCTGGGCTTCATCAAGCAGTCTGAACTGCGGTGTGCACTGGTTGTTCAATCCTGTCTCCATATCGACTTCTCCTGTGTGTCGTTTGAAAAAACTCCGCCATCCTATCCCAGGCTCTCCGCAGAGTCAACTCCCCCCAGCTTCTGTCCGGCATTCCAAGGAAGGGGTGGGCATTGTCGAAGGGGGAAAAAGAGAAGTGGATTGACTTCCCCTTTCCGTCAGTCTATTCAAATAGGGCTGGTTATCGGGGTTATAGGGGCGAGGTTGATCCCCGCCAGCCTATAGGAACCTGCTGGAGGCAAGGAGAGCCAATGGAAAACAGAACCCACGATGTCATCGTTGTGGGTGGAGGGGTCATGGGATCCTCCACCGCCTACAATCTGATGAGAATGGATCAGAAGCTCAAAGTGGCTGTCGTTGAAAGGGATCCGACCTACACCAGGGCCTCCACGACCCTTTCCATGGCCAACATCCGCATCCAGTTCAGCCTCAAGCAGAATGTCCAGATCTCCCAGTATGCCTTTGATGTTCTCGATCGTTTCGAAGAAGAGATGATGGTGGACGATGACAAGCCCTACATTGCTTTTCATCGTGAGGGCAATCTCTTTCTGGTGGATGAAAAGGGCCGTGATGTGGCGAAAAAAGCGCAGGAGATGCAAAAGGCCCTGAGATGCCAGGTGGAGTGGTGGTCACCCCGCGAGATAAAGGATCACTATCCTCTTTATGATGCGACCCCCTATGTTGGAGGAACCTTCGGTCCGAGGGACGGTCACCTGGATGCTTATGCCGTCCTTATGGGTTACAAGGCCAAAGCGAGGTCTCTGGGCGCGGAGTTCATCAAAGATGAGGTGATCCAGGTGCTTTTCCAGGGAAAAGAGGTGAGAGGAGTCCGGCTGGAATCCGGTGCGGATCTTTCTTCCAAAGTGGTTGTGAATTGCGCGGGCGCCTGGGCCGCGCAGGTCGCAGGAAGTGTCGGTGTAGAGATCCCGGTGCAACCGGTGAAACGGCAGGTCTTTGCGTTGGATACGGCGGTCAAGCCACAGGGCCCGCTTCCTCTTACCATTCTTCCCTCAGGTCTTTACTTCCGAACTGAAACTGGAAATCTTATCCTGCTCGGGAAGTCCCTGGAGGATGATCCGGTGGGATTTGATTTCACGTGGGATCAAAAACGGTTCATGGATCTTCTCTGGCCAGAGCTTGCGGAGTTTGTTCCTGCCTTTGACACACTCAAGGTGGTCAGGGGATGGGCCGGCCTTTATGCCGTCAACACTCTGGACAGCAATGCCATCCTCGGCGAGTGGCCTGAGCTCAAGGGCTTTTACCTCGCCAACGGGTTTTCCGGTCATGGACTCCAGCAAGGCCCGGCCGTGGGCCGCTATATCTCCGAACTCATCCTGGGGATGAAGCCCGCCCTGGACCTCTCTATTTTCACTCCTCTGCGGGTACTTGAGAATAAACCCCTCAGTGAAGGGGGAATCGTTTAGCCGCTGGTTCAAAACCATATGTTGCGGTTCCTTTGTCAGACAGCCTTTTTCTTCGTATGCCTCCAAACGCTTCCTCTTTGGGCGGCTCCGCCTGTGATGCCGGACCAGCCCGGACCGCTAACGTTGACGACTCTTGAGTTTCCTGACCTCAAGGATGAAAAACGGGGAGGGCGTTACGTTCCGATCAAGGTTCATCTTCCTCAACAGCAGGGGAAATGGCCCGTTGTTGTTTTTTCACACGGAGGCGGTGGAAACTGGGATGCGAATTTCGGCCAGGCCCGCCACCTGGCCGGTTATGGATATGCCGTGCTTTGTCTCGAACATGGCGGCAGCAACACGGGGCGGATGACCGAAGGGCTCCGGTTTTTGGAGAACCTGAAGGCGATGACTCGCGACTCAGGCGAGGTCTTGGGACGGCCCAAGGACGTTCGCTTTGCGTTAGACAGGGCCGAGGACTGGAACCGGACGCACCCTGAGCTCAAGGGCCGTTTGGACCTTGAGCATGTCGGCGTCATGGGCCATTCTTTCGGGGCCTATACCACGCTTGTGGTCTGCGGAGCGCGTCCGGCGCTTGACTGGCTTACGCCTCCTGTTTACCCCGCCAAGGGCTTGGGTCCGGATCTCAGTGACCCCCGGGTGAGCGCGGGCGTGGCCTTGTCGCCTCAGGGTCCGGGCGAGCCCTTCTTCCTTGAAACAAGCTACGCCGGCATCAACAGGCCGGTGCTCGGCATCACCGGATCACGCGACCAGCAACAGGGCGCGCCTCCAGAAAACCGCCGGCGCTTCTTTGATCTGCTCCCGCCTGGGGGCAAAGTCTTTATCTGGCTTGCCAACGTGGACCATCTTGCGTTTTCAGACTCGGAAGGCTCGGGTCGAGGATCTTTGCCGTCGAAATCGCGGGCCGACGCACAACCCGTGGTCCGGGCAGCGACCCTCCTTTTCTTCGAAGCCACTCTGCGAGGAGACAAGGAAGCAGAGAAGGTTCTGTGTGCCGATACGCTGAAACCCCTGCTGCGCGGCGTGGTGAATGAACTGGAGATCCAAAAGAAGTAGACCAAAACGAAAACATTCTGACCGCCCCGTCCAATTTGCCCTGAGTGTGCGGTGAAGCTTTCTCGAGAGGAAAGCGCGATTTCACAACTACTTGGGCAATCGTTACCTTCGCTCTGCCTGCTCAATACGTTTTTTGGGTAATAGTAACCGGGAGCTCTCCTGGTCTGGCAATCGACTTGAGTTGCTAATTGCAACCCCCACTTTTCCTGCCATCACCGACCCATTCAGGCGGAAGATAAACATCCACAACATCATGGACTGGCTCTATTCTGACACATAAGGCCGAATCTCGCACAGTCCGAAGTCGAACAAAGGAGTTCTATCACCTCTTCACCTTCAGGATCACGGGGATCACGACCAGGCTTAGGAGTAGACTGACGACGACGAAAGGCCAGCGAAACCCTATATGGGAGGCCATGATCCCCCCGGCCAGAGGACCCAGCGTCATGCCGAGAGAGGTCATGGAAGCCATCAGCCCGTAAGCCTTCCCATAGGTTTCCTTCGTTGTGACTTTTCCTACCAGGGCATTCATGGTGGGGAGGTTTCCGCCGGCCGCAAAGCCGAAAACAATGCGTATAATGAGCAGTTGGGGTATGGTCCGGGCCAAGGCATGGGCGGCCCACATGAGACCTGTGATGAACAGGTTGACAATGAGAACTCGTTTGTGCCCCATGCGATCGCTCAAATAGCCGATGGCGACGGCGGAAATGGAGGCGGTGGCGCCGGTAACAGCAAACATCAGACCGGTCGTGGAAGCAACCCCTGTCTTCAGGTTTCCGACCTCTTCGATGAACAGCGGCAAAATGGGTATGGCGAGTTGAATGGAAAAGTGGAATAGGAGAAAGACGGCCATCAGGGGAACGAATCCCGGCAAGGCAAAGAGCTTCCGCATACTCCCGCTTCGTTTCAACGATACAGCGGAGGGGCGGATGAATTGCTCCTTCGCCCCCATCAGGACAAGGAGGCCGCCCACGAGCAGCAATATGCCCCCTGCAATGAAGGTCAAACGATAGCCGACGATATCGGCAATCATGCCGCCGATCCAGGGTCCCAGGGACATCCCCAGAAAAACGGCAACCTGCATCAGTCCCAGCCCGAACCCCAGTTTCGTGACAGGCAAAACAGAGGAGACAAGAGAGATGGAGGCGGAAATGGTTCCCGTGAAGGCGCCGCTCACCAGAAGCAGGCTGAGGAGTTGATAGACGTTGCCGACCATCCCCATAGCCATGGTGAGGACGGCGCCAGCAAACATGGCGCGTTCGACCATGAGCTTTCGGCCGTAACGGTCGGACAGCCAGCCCCAGATGGGCGAGAATATGGTCATAGTGAGGCTCGCTGCCGCCCCCAGGATACCGGCCCAGACCGGCACCAACTTCTCATCTGTCACTCCGATTTCACGGATGTAGAAGGGAATGAAGGGCAGAGCGAATGCAAAGCCCACAATGGAAAGCAATTGGGCAACGAACATGACGAAGAGGGTGGAACGCCATGAAGAGGTCCCGTCGGTGTCCTTACCGGTGTTTTTTTTCGCTGTCGGGGTCATGGAAGGATTTCCTTTGCTGGGAGAAAACATAAGAGGACCGGTCTATCATGTCAATAAAACACTAACCATCCGAATTGATTCGCTTCATTTCCGTGTTGCACCATCTGTGGGTAAAGCGCACGTATTATTGATCCCGCCCCACAAGAGGCTTGTCACTTCGCTAACCGAGGCAGTTTCTCGTACGTATACAGCCCAGCCTTCGCTATGTTATAGGGTGACAGTTTGATCCACCATAGTCATCAGATTCCACCATGCCAGGAGTGATCTATCAAACCAGAGAGGACCTGTATCCCCGATTCGGGCTTGCGCTGCCGGTGAAGAACCTGGTCTATGTGAGGGATGACCTCCCCCGCTGTGTGAAGCGGTTTGTCATCAGCCATGAACTGTATCACCTAAGGGATAAAGCTCAGTGGTGGATATGGAGGGAGATCAAGGCGAATGCAAATGCTGCGATTAGGCATCCAATAGGATTCATGGCTTGCGTGTTGATGAGCCTGGCGCCATATCGCCTGAGGTATTATGGGCAAAGGATTCGTGGAAGAGTGAAGTGAGGGGCTAAGCAACA